>Ga0307380_10007069_pt1 | contig 14661 bp, 13 predicted proteins | sample UN3MG_FD_202239 | JGI IMG/M metagenome (GOLD analysis project Ga0307380, IMG submission 202239) | Soil microbial communities from Risofladan, Vaasa, Finland - UN-3 | ecosystem: Environmental > Terrestrial > Soil > Coastal area > Acid sulfate soil | place: Finland: Risofladan, Vaasa | collected... | reverse complement strand
AACTGGATTTACATGATTTTTTGTAACAGTTCAACCAGTCTCAAAGGCCTGTAAATAGTTGAGTAGTCAACCACTCGACCAACTGTATATCCTGTCAAAAAAAAGACATGAATTACGGAAACCGGTGAGGTGAAGAGTATGCTGCAGATTGAAGAGCTTAGAGTAGAAGTAGGTGGAAAAACAATACTGAAAAACGTTAATATGGAAATCCCTAAAGGGGAAACCCACATACTTTTCGGGCCAAACGGATCAGGCAAGACCAGCTTGATGATGACCTTAATGGGGTTTTCCGGCTATAATGTGACACACGGGAAGATTACGTTCAAAGGGGAAGACATCACATTTTTACCCATTTACGAGCGTGCCCGCCTTGGCATAGGTGTATCCTTTCAGAGGCCTCCAACCATTAAAGGCTTAAAGACAAGGTCGATTGTTGAAATCAGCGCTGGTAATCGGTCTGTTGATGTTGAGGAGCTGGCAAAACAGCTTAATTTTTCCGATTTTCTTGACCGGGATGTAAACCATAACTTTTCAGGAGGCGAAATAAAGCGTTCCGAACTCCTTCAGCTTATGGCGCAACAGCCCGACCTTGTTCTTCTGGATGAACCGGAATCAGGGGTAGATCTTGAAAGCATCGTCCTTATCGGCGATACAATCAATTTGCTTTTGCGCAGAGGGATTAAGCATCCCATGGAAAAACCTCATAAAGAGATAGTTGACGATCGAACAAAATCCGCCCTTGTTATTACCCACACCGGCCATATACTCGATTATATAACGGCTGATAAGGGTCAGGTTCTTTATAACGGAGTTTTGTGCTGTTCAAGAAATGCAAGAGAAATTTTAAAATGGATAAGAGAATACGGCTATAAGGAGTGCGTCAAATGTACACAATAGATGATGCTAAAGATGTTAATCTTGAAAACTACAAAGTTGATGCCGAAGCCCATACATATGTTGAAAATTTGTCACAAATCGGATCAACAGATGCAAACCAGCTTTTAGATGTTGGTGTGGATACTGATGAAAACGATCGTGTCGGCAGCTTCATACAAAAAGACAGATCTGTAATACACTGCAAAACCATGCAGGACGGCGTTGAGGTTATGAGCATATCCCAGGCTCAGGAAAAACATGGGTGGCTTTCCGATTATATATGGAAAAACATATCTCCGGATACCGACAAATTTACATCCCAGGCAAAGAAAAAACCTCACGAAGGGTACTTTATACGCGCTCTTCCAGGCGTTAAAACAGAGCATCCGGTACAGTCATGCCTTTATCTTGCCAAAGAAGGATTTTCGCAAAATGTTCACAATGTTGTGATCGCTGAAGAAGGTTCGGAACTCCATATTATTACAGGGTGCGCAACAGCGCCCCATCTGGTTTCAGGGCTGCACATAGGCGTTTCGGAATTTTATATCAAAAAAGGGGCAAAACTTATATTTACCATGATTCATGACTGGGGTGAAAAGATAAATGTACGACCCAGAACCGTGACTACGGTAGAAGAAGGCGGGCTTATTGTTTCAAACTATATATCATTAAGACCTGTAGGGTCAATTCAGATGTTTCCTACAATATACTTGAACGGAAAAGGTGCTGTCGCGCGTTTCAACAGCGTTTTGGTTGCTAATAAGGGTGATTTTCTGGATGTGGGCTCGCGAGTAGTGCTTAATGCTCCCGACACGCGTGCGGAGATAATATCTCGCGCAATTACATTCGGGGGATCAATTATCGCCCGCGGCGACCTGGTCGGCAAGGTTTCCGGCATTAAAGCACATCTTGAATGCAAGGGTTTAATATTAAAAGACGGGCTGATGCACGCCATACCTGAACTCCGAGCATATGTTCCAGGCGTTGAGATGTCTCACGAGGCTGCGGTAGGCAAAATTGATCAGCGTGAGATAGAATATCTCATGGCAAGGGGCATTGATGAGGACGAGGCAATATCAACCATTGTTCGCGGGTTTTTAAATGTGGATATAGAAGGGTTGCCGCCAGGTCTCAAAAACAAGCTTGACAAGATTATCTCCGAAACCCAGAAAAACATGATATAGAAGCAGAGCTAAACTAAATGCAACAACCTGACTTTGATATTATTTTTGCTGAAAAGGTGGGGATATTTTCTCATGATTATCTAAAGTGTTTCAAATACATTTCCGGTTTTGATTCGCACAAGCATGGTTTTACAAAAAGGCTTTATTCAAAGCTGATAGCTACTTCCCAGCTTTTAGAGGACTTTCTCGATTTTCACGGAGCAAAAAATAATAGCAGCTGGTATTTTTACAGAGAGCTTACGGCGGCTGTTAGACATTTGAGCCTGGCTGGTTACTCATATCAACATTTGTCAAACAGGCTTGTGTTTTATGACCTTGTGGACACAGAGGGTTTTGAAAAGCAAGGTGAAATTACATTTGATTTTTTAACAAGCTCTATTATGAAAATGGCGCCTGTTATACTTGATGAAGCAAAATCCCTTAATATCCCCATTCCTGATGAAACTTTTAACCCCGCCTATTTCCCGACTATTCCAACAGGTAAGATGCTCGAGTACAATATTGATGATAAGGATAAAGATCAGCAGAAGAAACATATAGTCAAAATTGCCAGTAAATTTTTGACTATTGCAGGAAGCTTTGATCACCTTAGTTTTTATGAACCATACAGCATGGAAGAAATATCGACCATTGTACCTGACAAGATCAACGAGGTTGAGATTAGATACTTTGAGATGCTTGTACACAGCCTTCAATCTTCATTTGATACATATGTGATACACGGAGGATTCAGGTTCGGCAACAGGAAGCTTAAGCAGCTCAGAGGCTATATTTCAATTGTATTTCATCTTCTTCAGATGATCGGCAGGCTTCTCCATTTTTATGAAAGGCACCTGTATGAGGCTGGATACAAAAATATTTACAAAAAGGTTCAAGACCGATTAGCATCCCTTATTGATACGTCAACCCTTCTTGACCGTATTATTAATTACGGTCTATATTATATTTGCCATTTTCTGGCGACCGGCAAAGCTTTGGCGCGGGATATACTGAATGAGAATATAGAGCGTTCTTCCATTACTGTCGGCATTCCAATAAAACTTGGTTTTCACAGCAGGCCAAGTCTTCTTGTTGCCAAAATTGTTCAGCATTACGGAGGGCAGGTAGAACTATGTATAAAATCGGACAGGTTCGATGCCAGCAGTGTGCTTGACATACAATGGGCCGGCGGTAAAATACAGAAAGAAAACATTAACAAAGTTAGATTCGAAGGGGATACCCGTGCCTTAAATGATATAGAAAAGCTTGCCGGCGTCAATTATGGTGAAGATACAATAGGGAAAGGGGTTCCGCTGCCTAAAGAATTGAATTATTTAAGATAATGTTTATGACGGATGGCGAAACATGATTCCAGCTATTATTGTGGCCGCCGGTAAAGGCGTCAGGATGAATGATAAACTGCGCAAGCAGTATCTTTTGCTTGCGGGCCGTCCGATTTTGGCCTATAGCCTGCTGGCTTTTGATACATGCGATTTGATAGATTGCATTATTCTTGTTGTTTCCCAAAAAGATATTGATTATTGCTGGAAAAATATTGTTGTCCCTCTAAAGCTTTGCAAAAAGATCGATCTTGTGTCGGGTGGAGAGAAACGTCAGGATTCTGTATATAACGGCCTTATGGCAGTAGATAAAGATGCTGCGGAAATAGTTGTTATTCATGATGGTGTGCGACCCTTTGTTTCTCAGGAGCAGGCAGCGGCATGCATAGCCGGCGCAAAAGAGTATGGAGCATGCATCCTCGGCATTCCCGCAAACGATACCTTAAAGCAGGTGGATACTTCCGGTTTTATATGTAATACACTTAAAAGAGATGATATATTGCTTGCACAGACCCCGCAGGCTTTTCAATATGATCTGATAATTAAAGCCCATGAAAATGCAAAGAGGGAAGGCTTTGCATGCACAGACGATGCATCACTCGTGGAAAGACTCGGGAAAAAAGTTAAAATAATTCATGGCAGCAGACGGAACATAAAAATTACAAGCAGGGAAGATCTTGTTTTTGCAACAGCATTACTTTCTTAATTGCAAAGGTTTTACAGTACATATCTTGTTGGATCCGATATACCCGCCTTTTTAAAGCCCTGCTTTCTTAAGATGCAGCTGTCGCACTTTCCGCATGCCAGATTTTCCGGAGAAGGATCATAGCAGCTATGTGTTAAGGAATAATCAACTCCAAGTTCAATCCCTTTTTTTATAATCTGCGCTTTGGTCATATTAATTAGCGGAGTTCTTATCTTTATTTTTGTAAGCCCCTCCACTCCTGCCTTTGTGGCAAGATTTGCCATTTGTTCAAAGGCTTTTATGTATTCAGGCCGGCAGTCAGGGTATCCGCTGTAGTCGATAGCGTTGACGCCGATAAATATATCGGATGAAAGAAGAACCTCTGCCAGAGCAAGGGAATAGGAGAGAAAGATTGTATTTCGAGCAGGCACATAAGTGACGGGAATTTGTTTTCCTATCTGCTTTATATCTTTTGTTTTTGGCACATCAATGTTGGCGGTAAGTGCTGAAGCGCCGATAATTTTAAGATCTATATTTATTACAAGATGTTTTGCAACATTAAAGGCATCCGCCACTTTTTTAGCTGCCTGCAGCTCAAAAGCATGGCGCTGTCCATAGAAAAAAGTTAAAGTATGTATTTCAAAGCCTTCATGCTTTGCAATGGCCAGAATGGTCGTTGAATCAAGGCCTCCGCTTAACAGGACAACCGCTTTTTTTCTTGTAATCATATTCATTTCCTCACGCAAAGGCGCAAAGGCGCAAAGATTTTAAAATTATAAACCATTGACTACTCTTGAAATACCATCGCGAATCAGTTCAGATCCAAAATTAATTAACAATCCTAACCTTTTGTCAGCCAGCCTCAGATAGGTCAACAACTGTTTTTTATGTACACGGCTAACTTCTTCAACAGACTTAAGCTCTACAATGACTTTTTCTTCTACAATCAGATCTGCTCTGAATCCCTCATTAAATTTTATTTCGTCAAAAACAATTGGAACCGGCACTTGTCGTTTAACTATCAGCCCTTTCTTCTTCAATTCGTGTGCAAGGATAACTTCATACACGCTTTCCAGAAGCCCTGGTCCCAAACTTTTATGAACCTGAAATGCTGCATCAACAATTATCTTTGCAATCTCATTCTCAAGCATAATTTTCTTTTATATTGTTGTTTTATATCTTAGCGCCTTTGCGCCTTTGCGTGAGCTAACACCGTTGTTCATCAGGCCAGATTATTTTATGTATTTGAAGATGAAGCCTGATATTCAGATTATCCTCAAGTATCCACTTTGCAAGCTTAGCACAGGCAATTTCCCCGAAAACAGGAGAAAACAGTATATTTTTTTCAGGAAACTCAGGAGGTATCAATTTTGTGATATTTTTGGCATATTCATAATCCTCACGGCTTCCAATTACAAATTTGACCTGATCTTTTTGATTGAGCCGCTTAAGGTTTTTAAGATCATTCTTGTCACTTTCACCACTGGTCGGGCATTTAATGTCCACGATTTTTATGCATCGCTTATCAACCATGCTTATATCAAACGTTCCGTTTGTTTCCATCATAACCTCATATCCTTTTTCAAGGAGTTTTGATATAAGCACAGGTGTATTATCCTGAAGCAATGGTTCTCCGCCTGTAATTTCAACAAGTGGGCAATCATAAGTCGCGACCTTCTGAAGGATTTTGGCTAATTTTATTTCCACGCCTTCTTCATAAGCATAGCGGGTATCGCAGTATGTGCATCTTAAATTACATCCAGTAAGCCTTACGAAAACACACGGAAGCCCATTGTATAAAGATTCACCCTGAATGCTGTAAAATATTTCATTAATTAAAAGAGTCATGGCGGTTTTCTTCTGAGTTGACTTTATATAAAACAATGTATTAATTTTGAAGCAAATCAAATTGATTACCACGAAGAACACGAAGGATTTTTTCTTTATCTTCGCTTACTTCGTGCCCTTCGTGGTAAACTTATTATATTATATTAACAGTTAACCTAAATGAAAACAATAAGTATACTAAAAAATACTGTTCAGGAATATGCTTGGGGGTCTTATACCGCCATTGCCGAGCTTTTAGGCAAAAATTCCCCTTCTGTCAGACCCCATGCCGAACTCTGGTTGGGAGCACATCCAAAGGCGCCTTCCATGGTTCAGTTTGGCTACAAATGGGTATCTTTGCTGGAATTGATTAAGGATAATCCTGAAGATATTCTTGGCAGAGAGGTGGCGCAAAAATTTAACAACACCCTTCCGTATCTGTTCAAGGTTCTTGCAGCGGCAAAACCTCTTTCCATGCAGGCTCATCCAGGTAAAATGCAGGCGATCAACGGTTTTGAAAAAGAAAACAGGCTTGGGGTTCCAATAGATGCTTCCAACAGGAATTATAAAGACGATAACCACAAGCCGGAATGTATATGCGCGCTTACCGATTTCTGGGCTTTAAACGGGTTTCGCAGGGTTTCTGAGATTCTATTGCTTATGGAAAAAATCTGTCCCCGGTATTTGGCCGGCGAGCTTGTTGATCTTCGAAACCAGCCGGATAAGCAGGGGTTAAAAAACTTTTTCAGCGTTCTTTTAACTATGGAGCCTGAGCGAAAAAAGCAGGTCATAGATGAGGCAATAGTAAATGCGCACAGGTTTTCAGAAGATGATAACCTTTTTAAATGGATAATAAAACTTTATAATGAATATAAGGCGGACACAGGGGTTTTTTCTCCTGTATTGCTTAATTTGATTTGCCTTAAACCTGGCCAGGCTATGTTTATCCAGTCAGGGGTGCTTCATTCCTATCTTGATGGAGTTGGAATTGAATTGATGGCAAACTCAGACAATGCCCTGAGAGGCGGACTTACCCCAAAGCATGTAGATGTGCAGGAGCTTTTAAGTGTTCTTGATTTTGAAGAAAAGGGGATCAACATAATAGCTTCAAAAAAATGCAAAGATTTTGAGATGATCTATCCGAGCCCGGCCGAGGAATTTGTCCTTTCCGTGATTTCAGGCAACAAGGAAATAGCCTATAAGAGCCCTGCAAAAAGAAGCATTGAAATTATCCTTTGCACCGATGGGAAGGCGCTTATAAGCGACATAGACAACAATATCGCCATTGATCTTAACAAGGGTGTGTCAGTCGTTGTCCCTGCCAGCGTCCAAAATTATACTATTAATGGAAAAGCAACTCTTTATAAGGCTTCGGTTCCGCTTTAACTGTTCCCATCTCACTCCACGTGAAGAATTTTTGCTCCAAAAAATCAGCATGAACCGCAAAAGCGAGTGCATTCTCCGCTGCTTGCGGCGGGGAGCTTCAAAATTGAACGTTTTGCAAACCAGGTCTCACTTTTATGATGCTTCTGACTTTGCAGCCATTTTGTTCAAGACTTCAAGATATTCTTGTGAACGATTAAGATAAAAGGCAAGGGCTTTTGAAAAATTCTTGCCCACAATTCCGTCGAGAAAGAGTTGACTGATCTCCTGCTGTTGCAAAAGAATACTTTGCGACAGCACAAAAATCTGCTTTTCCTCCTTGGACATCGTGCGCATTAAGTGTTTAAGCATGCTTCTGGCACGGGGCTGGTACATCCAGAAATACAGAAAATCCAAGGCATGAATGCACAGAGGTTTTACCATTTCCTCACTTTGAGTGGAAAGCAGAAACATAAATTCCTTAGGAGATTCAAGAGTCTTGATGAGATTAACCTCAGGGCAAAGAACATCAAGTTTGGAAAAAGTCTCAAATAACTGCTTAATCTTATGATTATAGTCCAGAAAACGCATACGTATATTATTGCCCCGATCTGCCAATCCTTCTATAAGACCAGCGACACAGTCAGAAGCGGCCTTGGAAATAATAGCGGCCCATTTCTGGAGGATGGTATTAACAGCTTCTGCTCCGAAGACCACTAATAGTCCACCTATTGCATAATTAAAACCAACAGCAATCGGTATGGAGATTGCGGTCCGAAAAAAATTTCCAAACGCTGCGTTTTTTGGTAATCCACGAAAAAGATTGTGACTTGTTATATAGATTCCATTGACTACGGCTATAATAGTGTAAAGCATGATCGGGCTTGTTGTTGTATTAATATTCAACAGCCGGTCTAAAAAAAGATATTTGACCAGATAATCAAGCAGAGGAACAGACAACCCTGTAAAAAAAAGAGAATCGGCAATTCTTTCCCAACTTAAATAACTATTCCAGCGCAACAGGGGCGACCGGCGAAATCCTCCGCCCCCAAGGACAGATTGTAATATATTACGTAAATACGTAATTCCAAACCAGATGAATACACCACCGTAGGCCAGAAGCCACCAGTCCTTTGTCAACGCAAAGGTCAAAAATGCGGGAATAAACCCGAGTAAAATCTTAAGCGCATATTTAAAACGACTGTTAAGATACTTTAGGGGCAAGGTCTGCTCGTTTTTTTCCGATGGTGTTTCAAGCATAAGCCCATTGTTGCATTCTTCCTGAATTCCGCCAAGAGTTGCAATGTTTCCCGGCTGCCCAAGATGAAGTGAATAGTCTTTCAGTACCCAGTCGCTGATTTTAGTTGATCCTAAAAAAGATCCTCCAGGGAAACGACGCAGAATTTTGTAACAAAAATTGCCAACAGAACTGAAGCTGGATCGAGGTATAAATGTCACGCGTTTATAACTCGTTGCTGTAACAGGAATACTCTCGCGAGACCGCATTTGTGTATCATAGAACTCCTTCCGGGCGTTCACAGGTAGTGTGTCTTTAATTACCAGACCCATTCCATGAAGATGCCTGGAACGACCTGTCGAGTCGCTGCCAATTCGAGACTTAAGAGCATGACTTTTATAAAAAGCCTGGAGGCTTTCAATATCGAAAAGAATCTCAGCAAGATTGGCTCTTCTTTCTACGATTTGTTTGCCGGACTTTCCTGAAACGCTTTTTTCGAACTGCTCGATAATATTGTGCACGATCCGTTTAAGTTTAATGGTATTTCCATGGTTGATGGCAATTTGGAGTTCATTTATAGCCGAAAGATCTGGAGACAGATTCCCCTCAGCGTAATCCTTGAGATTAAAAATCTCCAGATTGGTTATCATGCCTTTACAATCATAGAGAATCTCCAGCACATCTTCTGCGGAAAGATTGGTCAGACTCAATGTTGCCGAGGAGGCTGTACAAAAACTGTTGAGGATGCTCAATAACTCATAGGCAGGCGGTTTTAGCAAAGCTGGAAGATCCGGGCTGTCACACGGAATCCATGGATTATGGATTCCGGGATTTTTGTCAGGAGCGAGCCAATTGGTGATAATACTCTCAGAATCAATGCAGTTCATTTCGTTTACAAGAAGAGAAATATTTTTCTTTTCCTCTTCGTTGGCGGCTTCATACTCAGGTTTTAAATCTTTGACACGCTCACGCATGAGGGACATCAGGGTATTATATATAAACTTCGCGAGATGAAATATTGAAATTTGCCCAATGCCAACAAAATCAAGAAAAGCGTCCTTATCAAGTTGAAGCATGGAGATGCCGTAATGCTTATTTATATGGAGCCTGTAAGCTTTATTGAATTCATCCAGAACATCTAATACATATTTTTGTTGATACGCAGATACATTTGCTCCTTCCTTCATAAATTCAGTAAACGCTATATTTGAGAAAAAATTGATAAAATCCTGTTTGTCTGCAAAGCCCTTGGGTACCCATACGAACTTTATGTATTTGTTTTGAAAAAGAGCACAAAATTCAAGGCCGACCCGGACTTCAATGTCCATAATTGATGCAGCTTCAAGAAGTTCTGTAATAGCTTCAGTACGGACGTAATTATAGTGAACCACTGTAATATTTCGAATACCCTTTATCCATGCATCCATAATTATATGTGTGGCGGATTTTCTTCCCTTGGTATTTACATCATGGACATGATCGTCAAATGTGACCTGATTCCATTCTTCCGGCATCTCGACAAGATGATATTTGCGCAGTTCGCTTTTAATGACCTTGGGTTTCCCCAATGCCGCGGCCCTGAAATCTCTGGCCAGCTGCAGCATACGGATCTCATTGCCATCATTACGAATAAGTTCCTTCATGATTTGCAAAAGAACCCTGGCGGTATTCTTGCGCAGGGTACTGTGAGCCTTGGCTAGTGCCTCGTCACGAAGGGATCGTAATGCCTCCAATCGTTCCTTTGCCTTGCCTGTACGCAAAGAACCAAGCAAATGAATGGCTGCAAAGGCCATTCTGAGGCCGCTTGAGGCGGCCATTTCCTTGATGCCCTTGGAATAGAGATGTGGAGTGAGAAGTTTTCTGAGATGTTGCAACGGTTTGTCAAGGTTTAGCACGTCGTTGACAATATCCAAAAGTTCGTGGTCTTTCTGATCAAAAAACATTTTAGAAATATTTTTTTTCATTACCTTTTCTTGCGATTACTAATGTCTCTGATTGATAAAGATCCGATATAATATTTTTTTCCTCAAACCAGGATGTTATGTCCTGTAATTTGTTAGGAAAATTCTTGATCCGGATAATATCAAAATATTGCTGTTTTTTACAAGAAAATTATCTGCAGGGATCATATTTAATTTTTAATTATTCCAAGACAATATCTTTCACAGCAAACACATGAACACCATATTGATTAATCAGGTCAAGATCTTTAGCGAGCGCATTCTCCGCTGCTTGTTGGAGCAAAGCGGAGATCATGTTCCAGCGGGGCGGCGGAGAACTTCAATTGTTTGCCCCTGGTTATTATAGCTACAAGTTAAGTTCAAAAACAGTTTTTAAAGCTTGATTTATTTCCTGTATCTTAGGAAGCGCCAATTTTCCACGAACTTTTACCATCCTGTGATGATGATCAATGGGACGTGTTTGCAAACAATCTGCTATTGATTTTTTTAACAGGCCATTATCTTGTGAAGGATAGATTTCAACATTGGTTTTTATTTGGACTTTTTTTGCACTCCATTCAGTAATTGGAACGACTTGAATAACAGGAACTTTTTCATTATAAACATCATTGGTTACAATTATGCACGGTCTGACCTTGCCTGTTTCTGAACCCTGCGTCGGATCAAGATTTACATCAACAATCATGCCCCTTTTCAATATTGTCATTCCGGCCATCCAGTTACGGCTGTTTCAGTCAATTCTTTTAGATCGTCATTTTCAGAATAAATTTCAGAATATAACTCAGCGGATTTTTCTAGGTTTTCGAGTTCCAATTTAGTTTTAAAATGGTCAATAGCTGTTCGGACCATAGAACTTTTATCTTTAAACCCATAAGCTTCAAAATTATTCAAAAAATCTGCTTGTGTCTCTTTAACGCTAAACTTTGCTTGTCGCATACAGCCTCCTTTTTGATGCCCAATATTGAACCCTATATTGCAGGCCTATTATGGGTGCTAAAACAATGAAAGTCAAAGCAAAATTCTTTAAAAAGATAACAAATTGACTTATATTTTCGGTTAATATATATGTTACGCCATAATTTCGGTCTGTTTTTGCACCTCAAACAGGAGGATCAGATGACCAATCATCGGAGTACCAAATAATAAAGCCCCATTTCTTCATCAATATGAAGGATGGGGTCATTCATTATTTTAAAAGATTTAGCTATTCTATTTTTTACGATACAAACTTATAAACTGAGGAACGTCCCATAGATCCTCCATAGATCCTCCAAATGAACCAGGCTACACACTGCTTGATCGATTTAAAAAGACACTGAAGCATATCGGATCATGGTACGAGGGGCTAAAATGAAATTAGATGAAATAGGCATATGGTCTGAGATCAAGTTGGACATTATCAAAGAATACGCGAATGCCTTCACAAAAATAATGAAAAACAAGGCATGGTGCAAAGGATATGTCTATATTGATGCCTTTTCTGGGCCTGGAGTCCACATTTCAAAACGAACCGGAGAGTTTATACTTGGCTCCCCATTGAACGCCCTTGAGATTGACAACCCTTTTACAGAATATCATTACATTGATATTGATAAAGAAAAAGCGGAAACCCTTAATAGGTTAATTGGTGATAGGACGAACGTAAACATATATCAGGAAGACTGCAATGAGATATTGAGAGAAAAAATTTTGCCATCGCTTCCTTATGAAAGCTATAAAAGAGCCTTATGTATTTTGGACCCTTACGGTTTGCATCTTAATTGGGAAACGATAATGGCAGCGGCCCAACAAAGGACAACTGAGATCTTTTTGAACTTTCCGCTTATGGATATGAATCGAAACGTGTTACATAAGGATTTATTAAAGGCGGATCCAGACCAAATAGAACGAATGAACAGGTTTTGTGGAACTGATGAATGGAAGGAGATTTTATATAAAGAAGGTGATCAGATGGGTCTCTTTGGAGATCCCGACAGAATAAAAATTGTTAATAGCAATATTAAGCTTGGGGAATGGTTCAAAAAGGAAAGATTACAAAAAACTGCAGGATTCAAATTTGTTCCGGAACCCATGCTCATGAGAAACAGTAAGGGTGGGCATTTATTTTTTTTGTTTTTTGCTTCGCATAATGAAACAGGCAAAAAAATTGTAACCAATATTTTCAATAAACACAGAAAATATTTATAATGCCGATACAAAAGGTGAATCCGGTGCATGAAATGGAACATGACAATTCAGTTCACGAAGTAAATCTGGCATATTATCCGACAGAAACACATGAGCCTCTTGTGAGAAAGTTATGGGCGGTCAAGAGTATAAACAATAAATTAAGGGCTAAACAAATAGCCAGCCGCGCAGGGTTGCCTTTGATCTGGCTGGACAAAGCACCGGGGATTAATGGAGAAAGAGGCATAGAAAAGGTAAGAGCGGAGAGAGGCGTTCTTTTGTTACGTGAAAGAACAAGCTCTTTTATTGAACAATTTAAACATCCAATCGGGCGGTGCGCTAAATTTTACAAATTAACAGCTTATAATAACTGCAACTTCTGGTGTGAGTACTGTTATCTTTATTTGACCTTTCGAACACAACCTGTTTCCACCCACTTTATAAATTATGAAAAGATGTATGATGAGATTATCAAATTTGACATATCAAAAACACCAAAATCCCTAAGAGTCCTGAACCTTGGTGAACTCGGTGACCCCTTGGCTGTTGACCACATAACAGGTTTCGCCAGCCAGATTATCCCATTCATGCCTGAACATGCCCCAGAAACACGATTGCTGTTTTTAACCAAAAGCGACTGTGTGGACGATATTCTTCCTCTTAATCACGGCGGACAATCCATCATTTCTTTCAGTGTAAATACTGATGCTGTTTTTCAGCAGTTAGAGCATAGAACCGCTTCTCCTGATTCTCGATTAATTGCTGCGGCTAAAGTGCAAAAAGCAGGTTATGAAGTACGTTTGAGGATAGATCCTATTATATTCTATTCTACCTGGGAAAGGGACTATATAGCGCTTGTTGATAAGATATTTGAATATGTTCAGCCTGCAAGAATAACTATAGGCGAATATAGACCATCCAACGGACTTGGTAACCATATCAGCGCCCGGTTTCCCGAGTCTGCTTTATTGAAAGTCAACAAAAGCTTGATTAGAGAAGGAAAAAAGCTCCGATACCCTAAAAACCTTAGGATCAAAATGTTCAGAACAATCATAGATGCAATAAAAAAACATAAAAGCGATATTGATATTGCTTTGTGCAAAGAGCAGACTGAAATATGGAAGGCTATCGGTCTTGATATGAAGGGCTTATGTTGTAATTGCTTGGGCTAACTCTTGTAAATAAGCTGTAGATCCAAAAATGGAGATAGAAAATGGCGCAAATTCAGTTTAAGGGTAAATCGTTTGTTCAAAACCATCATCTGCTCGTCAAATACCATGAGCTGATCCCGAAGAAGGAGAAAAGCCTCACCGACAAGGTCAGCCTGCATGATAATCTCATCATCCACGGGGACAACCTGAAGGCCCTCAAGGCATTGCTTCCGCTCTATGCCGGAAAAATCAAATGCATATACATTGATCCGCCTTATAACACAGGCAATGAGAAATGGGCATACAACGATAATGTCAATTCACCTATGATGCAGGAGTGGCTTGGCAAGGTTGTTGACCGCGAAGATCTCACCCGTCATGACAAATGGCTCTGTATGATGATGCCAAGGTTGAAGCTGTTGCGGGAATTGTTGAGGGAGGATGGGGTTATATTTATCTCTATAGATGATAACGAAGTTCATCATTTGTTATGCCTTATGAATGAGATATTTAGCGAGGAAAACTTTCGAAATACAGTGATTGTGAGAAGGGGTGTAAAAAGTGTGCAGGCACAATTCGATAAAATGGACAGGCTTGCAATTGGATCAGAATTTGTCATCGCTTACACGAGAGATGAGAGCTATCGATTTGAGCAATTCCGAATTGACTTAGATGAACAACGAGCAGGATCTTGGAATAATCATTGGAGGGGGACAGATAGACCGACCATGCGTTATGAATTATTCGGAATTCTTCCTGAATCTGGGCAATGGAGATGGAGCCTGGAAAGGAGCAAAGACGCAATAGAGAACTATAAGCTTCTTCTCGAGGAAACCAGAAAAAACGAGCAAGACATTACACAAGAGGACATTGATGCATGGTATTTCATAAAA
>Ga0307380_10007068_pt1 | contig 14661 bp, 12 predicted proteins | sample UN3MG_FD_202239 | JGI IMG/M metagenome (GOLD analysis project Ga0307380, IMG submission 202239) | Soil microbial communities from Risofladan, Vaasa, Finland - UN-3 | ecosystem: Environmental > Terrestrial > Soil > Coastal area > Acid sulfate soil | place: Finland: Risofladan, Vaasa | collected... | reverse complement strand
GGCGGCCGCCTCGAACGGTGATGCACTCATGGCGCGGGAGCGTAGATCGCCCCAGGCCCCGGCATCTGTGGTCCGAGCGGCAGCGGGGTGGTCGAGTCGCCGGACGACCGCACCGGAGGGGTCGACGGGTGGCAACATGGCCGGCCATGAGCGAAACAGCACCGGCACGACCGCAGGCATACGACGGTTTCGGGGGCGAGGCGAGAAGGATCTTCTCGACGTCGACCTCGTGGTGGCCCGCGCGCCCCGACCCCGGGGCCGATGCCCCGAACGTGATCGTGATGCTGGTCGACGATCTGGGTTTCAGCGACGCCGGGTGCTTCGGATCGGAGATCGACACTCCCAACATCGACGCACTCGCGGCCGGAGGGGTGCGGTTCAGCAACTTCCACGTGAACCCCATGTGCTCGCCCACCCGGGCATCGCTGCTCACCGGTCTCAACCCCCACATGGCCGGGGTGGGTCACGTCGCTCACGCCGATCCGGGCTTCCCGGGCTATGCGATGGAACTCCGCGACGATGCGGTCACGATGGCCGACGTCTTCTGCGACTCGGGCTGGGCGACGTTCTGTGTCGGTAAATGGCACCTGTGCAAGGACAGCGACAACTCGATGGGTGGGTCGAAGAAGTCGTGGCCGCTCCAGGTCGGGTTCGAGCGCTATTACGGCATCCTCGACGGGTTCACGAACTTCCACCAGCCGCACCAGTTGTTCGAGGACAACCGGATGCTCGACATCGACGAGTTCGACGACGACTACTACTTCACCGACGACCTGACCGATCAGGCCATCGGCATGATCCGTCAGCTCCGCACCAACCATCCCCACAAGCCGTTCTTCCTCTACTTCGCCCACGGCGCCGTGCATGCGCCCCTCCAGGCGAAGCAGACGGACATGGCCAAGTACGAGGGGAAGTACGCCGCAGGTTGGGACGTCATCCGAGAACAGCGCCTCGCGCGGCAGAAGGAGCTCGGGGTGGTCCCCGAGCACGCCGAGCTGCCGCCCCGCAACCACGAGCCCGAACACGCCGTCCCTGCCTGGGACGACCTCACCGACGACGAACGCAAGCTCTTCGCCCGCTACCAGGAGATCTATGCCGCCATGGTCGACAGTGTCGACCAGAACCTCGGTCGGCTGCGCGCCGAACTCGAGGCGAGCGGCGAGTGGGACAACACGATCGTCGTGTTCACGAGCGACAACGGCGCGTCGCGTGAGGGTGACGGTCTCGGAACGTCGCAGTACTTCGAGGTCCTGCTGAGCAAGGCCGGCGTCGGCAGCACCGACGACATCGGCCCGCATCTCGATCGATTCGACCTGCTGGGCGGACCGCAGACGTTGCCCCACTACCCGATGGGCTGGGCGATGGCCGGCAACACGCCGTTCCGGCTCTACAAGGTCAACACACACCAGGGCGGCCAACAGGTGCCGCTGATCATCTCGTGGCCCGAACGCTTCGCCGAGGCCGCCGGCCAGATCCGAACGCCCTACCAACACGTCACCGACATCCTGCCGACGCTCGCCGACCTGCTCGGGCTCGAGATCCCCGCCGAGCGGCACGGGAGGCCGAGCCCGGAGTTGGCCGGGGCGAGCTTCGCCGGCGCGGTCGCCGACGCGGCCGCCGGCTCCACCCATCCAGAGCAGATGTACGAGAACTGGGGACATCGGGGCATCTACCGTGACGGCTGGTCTGCGGTCACCGTGCACCAGCCGGCCACGGCGTTCTCGACCGAACCGTGGGAGCTCCACGATCTGCGCGCCGATCCGACCGAGCTGCACGACCTCGCCGCCGACCACCCCGACAAGCTCGCCGAGATGGTCGCCGCATGGGATGAAGCGGCGTGGGCCAATCAGGTGTTCCCTGTCGACGAGCGATCGATGCTCAAGGAGCTGATCAGGCCGCCCTACGACGAGGTCCTCACCGAGCCGGTGACGATCCGGCCCGGCACCGCGTCGCTCGACCGCTACCGCAGCCTCCAACTCATCACCTTCCGCTCGTGCAACATCTCCGCTGACCTGTCGTGGTCGCGTGGTCAGCAGGGCACGATCGTCGCCCACGGCGATCAGGGCGGGGGCTACGGGCTCTACGTGGTCGACGGCGAGTTGCTGCTCGTCTACAACGCCTACGGCCACATGCACGAACACCGTGCCGGCCCGCCCGTCGAGGGGGCGCAGACGATCGAGCTCGATCTCGTCGCACCGGGCGGGTTGACGTACGACTTGTCCGTTCGGGTCGACGGCGAGGATCGGGGCGGAATCAGCCAGGTCCCGATGGTCATGGCCATGGCCCCCTTTCAGGGAATCGACGTGGGAGTCGACCGACGCTCACCGGTGTCGTGGAGCCTCTACGAGAAGCACCGAACGTTCGCGTTCGAAGGAGCGATCTCGTCGGTGACCTACACGCCGGGGGCCTTTGCGCCGGACGCGCCGCACAACTTCCTCGACATGGCTCGCGAGATGCACCTGCGCTACGAGTAGGGCGGCGCGGGCCTGCCCGCCCGATTGAGCGCCCAACGGGCCCAGAGGAAGGCGATGACGAAGAGCGAGCCTCGCAGCAACCACGCCCAGACCGCCGACGAGCCGACGCCCACCGCTTGAGACAGGGCGTCGGCATCGCTGGCCGTCTCGCCGAAGCTGCCTTCGACGATGACGAGCGTGCGTCCGGCGCTGAAGGCGTCGGTGAGGAGTCCGACTGCGAGGACCCCGAGCCCGACGCGTCGCGCCTGCTCGTAGCGGTCGGGGATCGCCGCGACGGCCGCGAACACGAGGGTGGTGACGCCGATGAGAAACCACGTGAAGCGCTGCTCGCCATCGGACACGAACCCGACCTTCGAGTTGAACGGGACCCAGAACACCCAGACGAACGCAGAGATCCCTGCGGCAACCGCCGCCGTGACCCGGGTGGCCTGTCCGAACAGCACGGCGGTCAGCAGCGCGAGGCCGGCGAACAGCGTGGCCGGATAGCCCGAGCCGGCGACGAGGAACGTGCGCCACCAGCTGTCGGAGACCTCGGTGAAGGTGACCCCTCCTCCTTCTCGGAACACCGTCATGCTGGTGACCCGCCCGGTCAGAAGGTCGCCGAACACGGCATGCCCGGCCTCGTGCGCACCCGTGCCGAGTGCTCCGACGACACCTGCGACGCCGCCCCCCAGGTTCCCGAGCACCAGGGCGATCACGAACACGAGCACGAGGGTTCGCTTGACCGATGCGCGGTCGGGGCGACCGTCGACAGGGAAGAAGTCGCTCATGGGGTGGTCAGTCTGTCAGCGGTGTGCTGAGCCGGCGACGCGGGCCTTGATACCGATCTCACCGGGTCGAGGCGCAATGATGGCCCCATGACGGCGTTGGTCTTCGCGCATCAAGGGGGTTGGGACGAGGCGGCGATGGTCCTCGTCCCGCTCGCGTTCCTGGCGCTGTTGTTGAGGGTCGCGCATGTTCGGGCGGGCCGGATGGATGATGTCGATGTCGATGTCGATGTCGATGTCGATGTCGGCGACGTGGCGACGGGGGCCGAGCGTGCGAAGGTCGATCCCGAGGACTCCTGAGCTCGAATCCCGGCGCTGACCTACGCTCCCGTTCGTGAAACCCCTCGAAGGCATCCGCATCGTCGAAGCCGGACAGATGATCTCGGTGCCGTTCGCCACCATGCTCCTCGCCGAACAGGGTGCGGAGGTCATCAAAGTCGAGCTGCCCGACGGGGTGGGTGATCGCATGCGCTTCCTGGGCACCCGTCGCGGCAAGATGGGAGCGCTGTTCCATGGCGCCAACCGCGGCAAGAAGTCGGTGGTGCTCGACACCAAATCGGCCGACGGCCTGGTTGCCATGAAGAAGCTCATCGCCAGTGCCGACGTCTTCGTCCAGAACTTCCGTCCGGGTGCCGCCGAGCGCATGGGCATCGGCGAGTCCGACATCCGCGCCGAGCATCCCGACCTCGTCTACGTGTCGGTGTCGGGCTTCGGTTCGAGTGGACCGAGCGCCGGCCAGAAGGTGTACGACTACGTGATCCAGGCCATGACCGGGATGGCGGCGCTTCAGTCCGACGAGACCAACGAGCCGACCCTCATCCGTCAGTTCGTCGTCGACAAGGTGACCGCGCTGGCCGTGGCTCAAGCGATCACTGCTGCGGTCCTCGGCCGTGAACGGGGCATGGGCGGCCAGCATCTCGAGCTCTCGATGCTCGACATCGGACTCTGGTTCTTCTGGCCCGACGGCATGATGGATCGCGCACTGCTGGGCGACGGGGTGACCGACGCGCCCCACTTCAGCGAGCTCTACGAGGTTCGCAAGACGACCGACGGACACATCGCCATCGTCGCCTCGGGTATGCGGACATGGCCGCACCTGTGCGCCGCGTTCGGTCCCCAGTGGCTCGACGACCCGAGGTTCGCGTCGTTCGAGGACCGCGAGGCCAACGCCGAGGCCCTGGCGGCCGAGTTCGATCGCGCCATCGCACCGTTGACCACCGCGGAGGCCCTCGAACGGATGCGGGCCAACGATGTGCCCGGCGCGGCAATCGCGCCGCTCGACGCTGTGCATCTCGACCCGCAGGTGATCCACAACGAGAGTCTTGTGGTGCACGACAACGGTCCGGCCGGCACGATCATGGAAGTGCGACCCGCGGCATCGTTCGGCGGTGCCCCTCGCGAGGTCCCTGGCCCGGCCCCCGCGTACGGCCAGCACACCGACGAGGTGCTCGCAGCGCTCTGAGGCCGGACCGTGCCGTGACAAGCTGGCGTCATGACCGACATGGACCCGGGAACCTTCCGCGACTACGTGGCCGACCACGTGCGGCGCTACCTCGACAGCGACGGTGAGGACGGAGCGATCTGGAACGGGCTGCCCTGTGTGATCCTGACCTCGGTCGGAGCGAAGTCGGGTGAAACCCGCCTCACCCCGATCATAAGAGTCCCCGTGCCCGACAGTGACGACTGGGTCGCCGTGGGGTCGATGGGGGGCGCGCCGAAGAGCCCGTCGTGGGTCTTCAACCTCAGAGCCGATCCGACGGCGGTGACCCTGCAGGATCGTGACACCAAGCGGACCTACGTCGCGACCGAGACGGCCGGCGACGAACGAGCCGAGCTCTGGGACATCGCAGTCGGCATCTACCCCGAGTACGCCGAGTACCAGAAGCGGACGACGCGGACCATCCCGGTCTTCCGGCTCACGCCGAGCGACTGATCGTCATGCCGCTCGACCCCGGCGCGCGAGCACTCGTCTCGCATCTCTACGGCGCCACCATCGCCGAGGTGATGTCGGGCGAGATCGTCGCGCCCCAGCACGTCGTTCCACGGCGCCTCGGCGTGAAGATCGAGGAGATCGAACTCGGCGGGGTGCCGTGCCGGCTCTACCGGTCGGTCGAGGCCGCAGCATCGTGCCCGGCGCTCGTCTGGGCGCACGGCGGGGCATGGGTTGCGGGGAACCTCGACATGCCCGAGGCCCACGCCGTGGCACAACAGGTGGCGTTCGAACTGGCGGGTGCGGTGATCTCGGTCGACTATCGCCTCGCCCCCGATGCAGAGCACCCCGATGCACGTGACGACCTGATCACTGCGTTTCAGGGGGCGATCGACGCGCTCGCGATCGACGACGAGCGCGTCGCACTCGGCGGGGCATCGGCAGGAGGCAACCTGGCGGCTGCTGCGGCGATCGCGATGCGAGACGACGGCTTCCCGAAACCGGCAGCCCTGTTCCTCGCCTACCCGGCGACCGATCCGATCGACGGGCCCTATCCGACGATCGACCGCCCCGACGAGGTGCCCGAGACCCTGTGGCTGACGCAGCCGCTCACCGCGATGGGGTTCGGCCGGTACACCGGTGACCCGGTGCCCGACGACGCGGTGCCTCACCGGTGCAATCTCACCGGACTCCCGACGACGCTGGTGACCACGGCCGGGTACGACGCATTGGGCGACCAGGCTCGGCGCTTCGTCGAGTTGGCCGAGGGGGCGGGCGTCGAGGTCACGCACCACGACGAACCGACGTTCTTGCACGGCTACCTCGACATGGTGAGTCAGTTGTCGACCGCCGATGCTGCGCTCACGCGGCACACGACCTGGCTGCGCGCGGCCCTTTCCTGACGATGGAGGCCGTGGTCGGTGGGTACTGCGTCGTCGTCGGTGCCCTCATGGCGATCTGGTGGAGCATCGACATCCGCGGTGGCGCGTTGCGGAGGAACGATCGTTCGACCTCGGAGATCGGCCTGCACGTGTTCGCCGAAGCGCTGACCGCTGCGGGACTCCTGACCGGTGGCATCCTGCTGCTCGCCGGTCGAGGTTCGGGGATCGCCCTGGCGGCGTTGGGGGCGTTGCTCTACACGGTGATCCAGAGCCCCGGGTACTTCCTGGCTCGCGACGAACTCGCGCCGGTGGCCATGTTCGCGATGCTCGCCGTGCTGACGACCACGGCCATCGTCGCGCTGACGCTCTGACTCAGGCGGGCGCGACGTGTCCTAGGCCGCAAGGGCGACTCGGTGCAGGGTGGCACGGCTGCGGAACCACAGCTGAAGGCAAGCGAAGTCGAGCACCATCACACCGATCAGGACTGCGAGGACGTTGCCGCCGGTCGTGAGCACGTCGGCCGTGAGGATCGCGACGGTGGCGGCGACCCACGAGAGGTCGCCGGCCGAGATCCATGGCGTGAGGCGGATCGCTCGATCCGGAGTCGTCGAGGCGAACGCGACGATCGCCGCGAACCCGATGAGGCCTGCCGACACGATCGCGGTGAGGGCCACGTCGTCGACGCCCATCCAGTCTGAGAAGAACCCCGCGCCCAGAAGCCCGGCCAGGCCGCCGAACCCGGAGGAGGTGGCGTTGGCCCGCAGGACGAGACGGAGTCGGTCGATGTCGGAGCGTTCGGTCATGAACCCCATGATGAGCCGGTCGGTGCGGCAGGACGATGACCTGTCAGGTAATGCCGAGTGCACCGCTGCGGAGCTGGTCGAAGACGATGTTGCGACGGATCTCGCTTGTCCCGGCACCGATCTCGAGAAGCTTCGTGGCGCGGTAGAGCCGGTTGATCTCCATCTCCCACATGTAGCCGTACCCGCCGTGGATCTGGACCGCAGCGTCGGCGATCCGAGTGAACGACTCGGCTGAGTACAAGATCGCCGCGGCGGAGTGAGCGTGGATGTCGCCCCGGATGGCGCCTCCGGCCTCGAGCTCGCCGCACATCTCGAGCACTCGGTAGCAGTAGGTTCGGCCGATCTCGAGCTCGACCCACATGTCGGCGAGCTTGTGTTGGAGCGACTGGAAGTCGGCGATCGGGCGGTCGAACTGCCGGCGGTCGCCGGCGTACTCGAGTGACAGCTCGAGGCAGCGCTCGGACATACCGATCGGACCGAGTGCGAGGAACGCCCGCTCGATGTCGAGTCCGCTCATCACCACGGCGACGCCGTTGTTCTCCTCGCCGATGAGGTTCTCGGCCGGTACCCGGCAGTCGTCGAGCACCAACTCGCCGGTCTGACTGCCGCGGAAGCCCTGCTTGATCATCTTCTGTGCGACCGTGAAGCCGGGCGTCGTCGTCTCGAGGATGAAGGCCGAGATGCCTCGTGCCCTCGCCGCGAGGTCGGTCTTTGCGTAGACGAGGATGACATCCGCGATGGGACCGTTGGTGATGAAGATCTTGCGGCCGTTCAGGACGTATTCGTCGCCGTCGCGGATCGCGGTCGTCGCCATCGAACCGAGCGCATCGGAGCCGGCGCCGGGTTCGGTGAGGCCGAGCGCCCCGACGAGCGTGCCGTCGCAGAGACCCGGGAGGTAGGTCGTGCGCTGGGCCTCGGTGCCGTTGGCGTAGATGTTGTTGACGCAGAGGTTGTCGTGGGCGCCCCAGCTCAGTCCGACGCCGGGGTTGTACTTGTGCATCGCCTCGCAGACGAGACCGGCATCGAGCAGGCTCATGCCCTGTCCCCCGTACTGCTCGGGAACGGTGAGGCCGAGGTAACCCTGCTGCCCCAACATCTCGAACAGGCCGTCGGGCCACGACTCGTGGTCGTCCATCTCGGCCGCCAACGGCGCGATCTTGTCCTTGCAGAACCGATCGGCCTCCGCACGGATCTGTTGCTGGAGCTCGGTCAGGGCGAAGGTACTCACGCGCCAAGTCTCCCACGCTCGATGTTGGCCGACATGTCGAGATCGGCGACGCTCGTTCGTCGGGTGGGAGAAGATGACAGCCTGGCAAGGGCGCTGACATCCACCGTTTCTTCGGGGAGCACATCGATGACCAAGTCAACCGGCAAGAGGAGCGTCGATCCCGAACGGTTCTGGGAAGCGGTCGAACCGTTTCTGGCCGAGGACGGGGTCGAGGAAGGCACGCTGATGGGGTTCGCCTGCATCCGCGTGCACGGAGAGTTCTTCGCCATGCCCAAGCACGACACCGGACAGCTCGTGTGCAAGCTGGCTGCCGAGCGCGTCGCCGAACTGGTGGCCGAGGGCACGGGCGAGCCGTTCGGGCCTGGCAACAAGGTCTTCAAGGAGTGGGTGTTGATCGACTTCGCGCACGAGGACCGATGGCATGACCTGGCCGGCGAAGCCAAGGCGTTCGTGTCGGACTGACCGGGCCAGGCTGCGGGGGTTCAACTCTCGGGCGATCAGGCCCTCGCGAGCACCTGCTCGGCCCGATTCCGGGTGTCGGCCAGTTCGCCGTCGGCGACCAGGTCGAGCGCCTCGGTGGCGAGACGGCGGGCATCATCGGGTCGACCCTGGTCGAGGCAGAACTCGGCGTGGTCGACCCGCGCTCGTGCCTGGTGGGCGGTCGCGCCGAAGGTGTCGTGGGTCTCGTGCGCCCGCCCGAAGCACTCCTCGGCCCTGATCGGGTCGCCGGCGGTCGCGTGCAGGCGCGCGATCCACCACGCCACCGCGCCTGGCGCGTAGCACCCGGTCACCATCTGGGCCACCTCGACCTCGTCGAGGACCTCGAGGAGCGGAAGCAGGTCGCGCGCCGCCTCGGCGTGGTTCAGGACCGCAGCGGCATCGGCGAACGCACAGACGGTGATGAAGTAGCCGGGATCGTCGGCGATGTCGTCGAACGGACGGTGTCGCTCGAGTTCGGCGAGGGCCAGATCGGTGGCACCGGCGAGGGCCAGCCCCGACGTCTTCAGAGCTGCCGTCGGACCCGGCGCGACGTCGGAGTGCAGCGCCTCGAGGACGGGCAGCAACTCGGGCAGCACGCCGCGCTCGCGCGCCGTGCTGAATCCGGTCAGTGAGCGGTACGACTCGGCCGAGTCGTCGGTCTGCGCGGTCGACACCTCGACCAGCCGATCGGCCGCCGCGTCCATGGCGTCGAGTCCCCCGAACAGTTGCCCGTTGATCACCTCGAGGATCTGGAGCATGCTCTCGATCGACGTGGGGAGCTTGCCGCTCACCACCCCCCGGACGGTGGCTATCTCGGTTCGGAACCGGTCGTAGGCCGATCGGTCGTTGTCGACGATCGCCGAGTGACACCGTTGGAAGCTGTTCATGAGCCGGGTGGCGGTGTCGCCTGTGTCTTCGATGCGGACCCGAGCCGCTTCGACCACGTCGCGGATCCCGGCCCGGCGCCGGTGGGTGGGCGGGATCAGCATGCCGAGCGAACCGATCGCTCGTCCGAGCCAGTTGGGCGGGAGGTCCTGCGCATCGATGATCTCGATCGCCTCGTCGACCGCAGCCATGCGCCCGTCGTCGTCGCCGGCGAACAGGAGCTGCTCGGCCTTGGCGAGCAGCAGCTGGAGTCGGGTGAGGTGGTCGTCGTCGCCAACGAGCGCTTGGGCCGACTCGATGATCTCGACCCGGTCAGTGTCGACCGGGACGCCGCGTGTCCACGCGGTCCGGGAGTTGATCATCAGCGCCCGTGCGGCCAGCGACGCATCGCCGACGGTGAGGGCAGTCCGGGCACCGGCGAGCAGGTCCTCCTCGAAGCCTGCATCGCCGAGCTGCATGCGCGCCTCGGCCCGGCACACGAGGAGTTCGGCTCGGGTGGAGGGGTCGGGCTCGTCCGGGTCGAGCAGGTCGAAGCCCGACTCGAACCACCGGAGCGCGTCGTCGGGCGCCGCCTGGGCCAGGTTGCGCAGGCCGGCGACGACGGCCCAGCGGATCGCGGTCGTGGGGTTGGGGTCTGCCGTCTCGGCCCAGTGGTGGGCGAGTTGGGGCGCGATGTCGTCGAGGTGCCCGGCGTGCAGATCTTCGAGTGCGAGGGCCGCTTTCCGATGCAGCCGCGCCCGCCGCGTGGTCGACAGCTCCTCTTCGAGGGTCGTGCGGACGAGTGCGTGTGCGAACCGGTACTGGTCGACGCCGTCGTCGAGCACGAGGTTGGCCACTGCGGCCTCGTCGAGTGCATCGAGCACCGAGTCGACGTCGAGGTCGATCAACTGCGTCACCACGTCGACCTCGAACTCGTGCCCCACGATGGCGGCCGCCGCGAGCACCCGCCCGGCGTCGTCGGACAACCGGTTGAGGCGGCGACCGACGACCTCTCGGATGCCTTCGGGAATGCCGACCTGGTCGAGTCCGAGATCGCTGGTCCACACGCCGTCGCGCTGAACGATCGCCCCGCTCTCGGCGAGGTGGCGTAGCACCTCGCCGACGAAGAACGGGTTGCCTGCGGTCTCCTGATGGACGGCGGCGGCCAGCGCGGCCCCGGCCTCGTCGAGCGTGTGGCCGGCGGCCCGTTCGAGGAAGGCTTCGACTCCGCCCGCGTTCAACCCGACGAGATCGAGCCGGCTGACCGAATCGCGACGCCGGAAGTCGGCCAGCATGGCCGAGAGGGGATGCGATCGGTCGAGATCGGTGTCGCGGTAGGTCCCCACGACCAGCAGAGGCGAGTCGTGGCACACTTCGACCAGGTGACGGAGCGCCGCCAAGGTCGGACCCTCGGCCCAGTGCAGGTCGTCGAGCACCAACAGGACCGGGGCCTCTGCCGCGATGGTGGTCACCGCGCCGGCGATGGCGTCGAGCACCTGGAACCGCTCGAACTCGGGGTCGCCGGTGATTGTTTCGGGGACCTCGGCGAGGACCGTGTCGAGGTCGGGCAGGAGGCGCCGCAGCTCGCCGGCTCGGGGTCCGAGGACCTCGACGGCAGGTCGGCCCGCATGGTCGCGGCACACCTGGGCGAGCGCATCGACGAAGGGTCGGTAGGCAACGTGCACGTGCTCGTCGCACCGGCCGGCCAGGACCACCACGTCGTCCTCCATCGCCCTACGGGCGAGCTCGGACACCAGACGGGTCTTGCCGATGCCGGGTTCGCCCGAGATGAGCACGACGCCCGGGACCCCGGTGACCGCGTTCTTCCACGCCGAGAGAAGTGTCTCGAACTCTTGGTCTCGCCCAGCGAACTCGAAGCTTCCCTCGGTGGTCAGCACGCGGGGGAGGGTCGATGACCTGGGTGTCGCCGCGACCGGCGTCCAGGCCACCTCGAGCGCGGCGACGGTGCCGTCGATGCCCTTCAATTCGAGGTCGCCGATCGGGACGAAGGTGTGTCCGCCCCGGCCCCGTGACATGAGCTGGACGAGGTCGGTGCAGCGGATCTGGCCGGCGTCGGCGCTTGCTTCGAGCCGCTGGGCCTCGACCACCGGGAGTCCGAAGCAGTCGTCGCCCTCGAACGACACGTCGCCGACCGACACCCCGATCCGGACCATCAGTTGCTCGTTGGCTGCACCTCGGTTGTGCTCGTCGATCGCCTGCTGCACCGCGACTGCACCGGCCAGACCGTCGGCCGCACCGGTGAAGGTCGCCATCATGCCGTCACCGAGGTGTTTGACGACCGCTCCTCGGTTGGCCTCGATGGCGGTGCGCACCAGCCGGTCGTGCACATGGCGCAGGGCATCGGCGGCTTCCTCGCCGAGCCGTGAGCGGAGTTCGGTCGAGCCGGCGAGGTCGGTGAACAGCACCGTTGCCGTATCGGTGCGTTCGTCCACGTCGCTCACGGCCAGAAACTACCCGGAGGCGGGACCGGCTGCCTTCCGAGACGAGGTCCTGCCTCGTCGCCTCGCATCGCGCATCGCGGTACTACCCTCGCCGGATCGTGGACGACGAGCGAGGCGAAGTTCTCTGGCAACCAGCTGCTGTGAGCGACACTGCCATGGCCCGGTTCGCTCGTCAGGCGGGCCACGACGCCTACGCAACGCTCCACGACTGGTCGGTGAGCGATCTCGAGGGCTTCTGGGGCTCGGTCACCGAGTTCACGGGCGTGCGATGGCACGACCGGCCGAGCCAGGTGCTGGCCGACGCGTCGATGCCCGGCACGCAGTGGTTCGCGGGTGCAACCCTGAACTACGCCGAGCACGCGCTGATCGACCGCGGCCGCGAGTCCGAGACCGCGGTGAAGTTCCGCAGCCAGACCAGGGACCCCTCCGAGCTCACCTGGGCCGAGCTGGGTGGCGCGGTCGCGCGCTGCCGCACCGGGCTCCAGCGAATGGGTGTGGGGCGGGGCGACCGGGTCGCCGCATACGCGCCCAACATCTCAGAGACGTTGGTCGCCTTTCTCGCCGCCGCATCGCTCGGCGCCGTGTGGTCGAGTTGCGCCCCGGAGTTCGGGGTCCGTGCCGTGGTGGATCGCCTGAGCCAGGTCGAACCGAAGGTGCTGTTCGCCGTCAACGGCTATCGCTACGGCACCAAGGACATCGATCGGCGCGACGAGGTGACGCAGATCGTCGACGCGCTGCCCTCGATCGAAGACGTGGTGTCGATCTCGTATCTTGCCGACCTCGGTGATCTCGACACGCGGGTGACGTGGGACGGCCTTCTCAGCAGCCCTCCGGTGCCGATCGAGTTCGAGCCCGTGCCGTTCGACCATCCGCTCTACGTGCTCTACAGCTCGGGGACGACCGGTCTGCCCAAGCCCATCGTCCATGGTCACGGCGGTATCACCGTGGAGCACCTCAAGGTGCTCACCCTCCACCAGGACCTGACGCCCGATGACACCTTCTTCTGGTTCTCGACGACCGGCTGGATGATGTGGAACTACCTCGTCTCCGGGCTCCTCACCGGGTCGGCCATCGTGTGCTTCGACGGAGATCCCGCTTCGCCCGACCTCTCGCACCTGTGGTCGATCGCTGCCGAAACCGGCACGACGGTGTTCGGGGCGTCGGCACCGTTCTTGATGGCCTGCCGGGCCGCAGAGCTCGTGCCGGACCGAGCCGCGCTTCGTTGGGTCGGGTCGACGGGTGCGCCGCTGCCGCGCGAGGGGTTCCGCTGGGTCGATCGAGTGGTCGGCGTGCCGGTGTCGTCGATCAGCGGCGGTACCGATGTCTGTACGGCCTTCGTCGGCACGTCACCGCTGGTCCCGGTGCGTGCCGGCGAGATCAGCTGCGCACTGCTGGGCTGCGCGGTCGCGGCCTTCGACCACGAGGGTCAGCGGTGTCCGCCGGGCACGACAGGCGAACTGGTCATCACCGAGCCGATGCCCTCGATGCCGGTGGGCTTCTGGGGTGATACCGACGGATCCAGGTATCGCGCCGCGTACTTCGAGGACTTCCCAGGTGTCTGGCGCCACGGCGACTGGATCACCTTCACCGACGACGGAGCGTGCGTCATCACCGGCCGGTCGGACGCGACGCTGAACCGCGGGGGCGTTCGGCTCGGCACGAGTGACTTCTACGCGGTCGTCGAAGAGCTGCCCGAGGTCGCCGACAGCCTCGTCGTGCACCTCGGTGACGACGAAGGTGGCGCAGGCGAATTGCTGTTGTTCGTGGTGTTGGCCGAAGGCGCGGCCCTCGACGACGAGCTGCGATCCTCCGTGGTCACGACCCTGCGCCGCGAGCTCTCCCCGCGCCATGTGCCTGACGCGATCGTGGCCGTCCGAGCGGTGCCGCGCACGTTGAGCGGCAAGAAGCTCGAGCTGCCCGTGAAGCGGATCCTCGAAGGTGCCGATCCCGAGGTGGTCGCATCGAAGGGGGCGCTCGCCGATCCGTCCTCACTCGATTCCTACGTCGAGTTGGCGCAGGACCGATGACCGAGCGTTCGACGCTTGCCGAACTCGTCCGCGACCTGGCCGACGAGCACGATGCCCTCGACCGCCTCCTCGTCGGGCTCGACGAACGCGACTGGGCGCATCCAACGCCGAGCCCGGGGTGGAGTGTTGGCGATCAGGTCGGCCATCTCGGGTACTTCGACCGAACCGCCACCCTCGCCGTGGTCGATCAGGACGGCTTCGCCGACCACCTGGCCGCGGCGCTCGACGAGATGCAGCAGGGCGGTCTCGACGACACCTCGCTCCGGCAGGCACGATCGATGCCGCCGGGCGAACTCCACCTCTGGTGGCGGTCAGGTGCCGCAGCCCTCGTGGAGGCGGCCGCGCGACTCGGGGACGGCGACCGGCTTGGGTGGTACGGACCGTCGATGGGCGCCCGTTCGTTCCTCACCGCCCGCCTCATGGAGACGTGGGCGCATGGGCACGATCTGGCCGACACCTTCGGTCTCGTCGTCTTGGCGACCCCTCGACTCCGGCACATCGCGCAGCTGGGGTTCATCACGCGAGGATGGTCGTACTCGGTGCGGGGTCGCGAGGTTCCCGAGGAAGCGGTGCGCGTCGAGCTGTCGGCGCCGGGTGGGGGCACGTGGACCTGGGGCGACGACGCGGCCGACGATTCGATCGCCGGTCCGGCGCTCGGCTTCTGCCAGGTGGTGACCCAACGGCGACATGTCGATGACACCGACCTCGAGACGACCGGGAGCGCCGCCGTCGAGTGGATGCACCT
>Ga0307380_10007067_pt1 | contig 14663 bp, 23 predicted proteins | sample UN3MG_FD_202239 | JGI IMG/M metagenome (GOLD analysis project Ga0307380, IMG submission 202239) | Soil microbial communities from Risofladan, Vaasa, Finland - UN-3 | ecosystem: Environmental > Terrestrial > Soil > Coastal area > Acid sulfate soil | place: Finland: Risofladan, Vaasa | collected... | reverse complement strand
GCTTTTATGAATAATGAGAAACTTAAAGAAATGTATGAAAAAGGAAAATAATGGATATTGTTTCTCTATATAATAATTTTGGTGTCCCTTATGTAACGGAAGGAAAACATTATGTTGCTGGATGGTTGACTACAAAATGTCCTTTCTGTGACGATCCTTCCGAACATCTGAGTTATAATATAGATGAAAACTATTTTAATTGTTATCGTTGCGGAAGTCATTTTGTAGATACTACTATATCAAAACTTATAAATGTAAGTGAGCAGGAAGCTCGAATTATATTAAAACAATATGGTTTGAATCTTTCCATTTCAACTAAAGAACCAGTAATCAGGATCAGAACCAAAGCACACAAATTACCTTCAAATACAATGCCTTTACAGGCAAATCATAAAATGTATTTAGAAAAGCGTAACTTTGATCCGGAATATTTGGAAAAGGAATGGAATTTAGTTGGAACTGGTCCTATTAGTAAATTGGATAATATTGATTACAAACACCGTATCATTATTCCTTTCATTTGGAACGATCAACAAGTATCTTTTGATAGCAGGGATATTACCAATAAACATAAATCAAAATATATGGCTTGTCCAAAAGACAGAGAATTAATACCTCATAAAGAAATATTATATGGAAAACAAGAATTTTGGAAGGAAACAGGTATATTGGTGGAAGGTTCATCAGACGTTTGGAGAATGGGAATTAGCAGCTTTGCCGTGTCCGGTATTAAATACACAGCAAGACAAGTACGTATCATTGCTAAGACATTCAAAAGAATGGCCGTATGTTTCGATAATGACCCAGCAGCCATCAGTCAAGCAAATAAGATTGTGGCTGAATTAAAGTTCCGGGGAGTGGATGCCTTCAGAGTTGATATTGAAGGTGATCCTGGGAGTATGAAACAAAGTGAAGCTGATTATTTAGTAAAACAGTTGATAAGATAAAAGCAAATGGAAGACTTAAAGTTAGTCATTGGTTACATGACACTCAGAGAACTCAAGCAGGTTGAAGTTATTGTTAAGAGAATGATAAAGACAAAGGAAGGCCAACTTGAATTAATTAAAGAAACATTAAAATAAATTAAACCAATGAAAACAACTGAACAAAAACTTAAAATTGCGATTTACGCATTAATGCAATGTTCAAATCCTGCCGGGGCATATAGTATGGATAGACTTGAACATGCAGAAGCCACAATAAAAAATGTAGAGGAAATTGCCAAGAAAGCATTAAAACAAATGAACGTAATAATTGATCCTGAGACATTTAAAATAGAACAATAAGTTTAATTTAATAATCAATAATTAAACCAATGAAAATAAAAGAAGCGGAATTTAAAAAAGTTCGGATTTGGCAAACTGAGGAAGTTTCACCTGATGTTTTTGGGTGTGATGAATGCAGACAGGAAATAAAAGATTGGCCTAATGAAGATTGTAGATTGGAAATCACGGTTTTTCATCATGGCACAGAAAAAGTGGATTATCTTCATTTTTGTTCGTGGAATTGTGTTTTAAACTATATTCCTAAAATAAATACCAATTATTTTGTTACTTTACCTTTTATTTATTTTAATGTTGATTCAGAATCTCCTCGAAGTGCAAAATCATTAATAGACCTTTTAAATAAACTTAATAAATAAAACAATGAAACCACTTGAAAAACCAGACTATGATTTATATCGGACTGATTTTAAAGTCATCCGTGGTATATGTTATACACTGGCGGTAATAATTATTGCAGCAATACTCTATGCTATATTTGCATGAAGACAAGGATTCGACATAAATGGATCCAGCAGGATGGTTTTCGTTCTGATAAATGTAAGCACTGCAACTGCACCAGAAAGTGGGATGATGGATTTCAACGAATTGTCTATTATACTGCTGAAGGAAATGGGCCGTTCTTCTTCACCCCTTATTGCAAAAGAATTGGAATTTTTTGTGATGTAATAACTAAGAATTAGTATTAACCAAATTAAAACGTAATGAAGAAAATGACAATATTACTTTTATTTCTGTTCTTTTGTGTCCGGGCGACAGCTCCGGAGTTCAAAACTTTAATAATTTTAAGAACAGATGAAATAAAGCCATACGAAAGATTATGGAAAGCTGTTTGCCAGGTGGAAAGTTCTGGTAATCCCTTTGCATATAATAAAGAAGAAGATGCAGTGGGAATAAGTCAGATCAGAGAAATCAGGATCAGAGATTATAATAAACTAACCGGAAAAAATTATAAATTATCTGAAATGTTTGATCCTGTAAAAAGTAAAGAGGTTTTTATGTATTATGCCAGCAAGTTCAGTACACACAACATAGAAAGAATTGCAAAAAGGTGGAATGGTTCAGGCCCTTTAACGGAAATATATTGGAAAAAGATTAAGATAAAGTTATGATTATCAATGATATAAAAAATATATTAAAAAACATTTGGAAAATTAAAATAAATAAATTTAATTTGCATTGTACTTAAAAAGAAGCGAGATGAGAAAATCAAATTGTTTTATTAAAATACTGCCAGCTTCTGGCGGAATTAATCTCAAAAGGTGTACGAGTCGCTTCTGCCTTGCGAGATTTTTTCTTTATAGAAGCTGGTTTTACTTTTGGAGGAACTTATATGAGTAGATTATTAAAACAGGGATTAGATTATTTCTTTCTTAATGTTGAAACAGATGATAAAGTAGAACTCATTGAAGCCAAACATGGAATTGCTGGTTTTGGAATATTAATTAAATTATTTCAGAAAATATATAAGGAAGGATATTATATTAATTGGAATGAAGATTCTTTATTATTATTTAGTAAAAGAATAAATGTTGACAGAAATAAAGTAAATGATGTCATTAATGACTTTTTTGTTTACAATTTACTTAATGAAACCCTCTATAATAAGTATAATATATTAACAAGTTATGGAATTCAGACAAGATATTTGAATGCTGTAGATAGACGAAAAGATGTAAAATTAATAAGAAAATACATTGTTGTTGACATTAATCAAATAAATGCTAACATTAATTGGATTAATGACAACAAAAGTACACAGAGTAGAGTAGAGGAGAGGAGAGGAGAGGAGAGCAGACAAAAATTGCCTCCAAAGTCGGCTGACTTTATTCAAAGAGTTATAAATATTTTTATGGAAGAATATCCTGATTATAAAATTATCTCCATAGGTAAGGAAAGAGCTGCAGCAAGTAAAATTTTACAACAATATAAAAAAGAGTGTCCAAATTCTACATCAGAAGAAACATTGCAAGGTTTAAAATTATTCTTCCATGAATGTATTAGTATTAATGATCCATGGTTATATGATAATATGAGTTTACCAATTATAGTAAGTAAATTTAATACAATAATTAAAATAATAAAAAATGGAAATTCAAAATTCAAAAAAGGAGCCACTAATCAAGAAATCTTCACAGCAATTACAAAAAACTTCGCAACTGACATCAAATTGCTTGGTAAAGAACATGCAGAGAATTAAAAAAGCATTTCCAACTTTGACAAGGGATTTTTATGACATTCTTTGCGAAAGACTAAAAGCAAATGGATTTGATGATGAAAAATTAGAGAAATGTATCACAGGAGTTATTGATACTTGTACCTACCCAAATCCGACAGTAGGAACTTTTCTTGCTTATGGAAAAGTTGATTGTCCATTTGAATTTGTATTTGGTAAAGATTATAATAAATATTCAGGTTGTGAGAATTGTGAAGACTATGAACGGAGGACTTGGATGAAATGTAAAATAGCTCACAAGGATACATGATCGAGCGTCGCATAATAGTCAGTTTAATAAATTCTACCCAATATTGCCGGAGGATAAAAAATATCTGGGATATTTCCCTTATTGATAGTCAGTCGGCGAAACGGTTGGCAACCTGGTGCTGGACATATTTTGAAAGATATGGGGAAGCACCCCAGAAGGAAATTGAAACTATATTCTTTAACAGGGCAAAACAATTATCAAAGGATATTGCACAGGAAATAGAAGAAGACTTCCTTCCGAAATTTGCAGAGGAATATAACAGTGAAGAATTCAATTTAGAATATTTAGTTGAGGAAACAGAAAAGTATTTCAGTGAAAGAAGGCTTAAAATCCTGACTGATAATATTCAATCACTTATTACTGCGGGAGAGGTTCACCAGGCAGAAAAAACAATAGTGGAATTTAAACCTCTCAGTACAAGTGTGCGAAAACTGAATGAATACATCCTGACTGCCGAGCAGATTAGAAAACAAAATAATAAACGGCCTGCACTTCTGATGAAGCCCTGGCTCAGGGAAGGGCAAACTACAATTATTTACGGAAACTATGGTTCAGGAAAATCGTTACTGGCAATAAGTGTAGCTTATGTTTTGGGCTTAAAAGACTTTGACAGGGAGGAATGTGATATCGGGGAATGGCAGGTAATTAATCCAACCGGCACACTTTATCTCGATGGGGAACTGGGTGAAATGGAAATGGAAGAAAGGATAAAGCAATTTGAATGGCTTGGTGAACAACAATATATATTAAGGATCCTTTCTATTCCGGAATATCAGTTAAAAACTGAAGATACTTTTTATCTTTCCAACAGGATAAATCAACTTAAAGTTATAGAATGGCTAAAGGAAAATCTGAATTATAAACTTATTGTTCTTGATAGTGCAAGCACTTTATTCGGACTACTGGAAGAAAATGATAATAGTGAGTGGAATAATAAAATAAATCCTTTTCTAAGAGATCTCAGAGCTATGGGGGTGGCCTGCTTACTTCTGCATCATGCAGGTAAGGATAATAAACGTGGACTCAGGGGGGCATCTGCAATGGGAGCAATGGCGCACAATATCTTCCGGTTGACAGACCATGAGAAAAAACAAATTGATGATGGGGAAGCTTGGTTTGTTATAGGAAAAAATAAACAACGTGCAGCCGGAAAGGGATTTAAAACATTCTCATTAAAATTCAGTCAGAATGACAATCAGACTGAAACTTGGTGGGAAGTAACAAATAATTATTAATTTCTCATAAATTTTTCGTATAATAGTATAAATACAAATTAATTTAAATCAAATAACAAATGACACTACTTAAATTCACACACGCTATTTGGATTCCTATTGCTATTTTGCTTATTGCTGCTCTACTGAGCTTCATTGTGATTTATATCTGTCACAAGATTGGCAACAGGCAGTACAGAAAGGTGATAATAGCCGGATATACTGATTTTGATTTTTTCATGATGGGGAAAATGAAATATCTGGAGTTATACGAAGGACTAAGTGGATCCATCATTCTCAGACAATCAGATATGGGATCCCGGAGGCTGCGCCGATGTAAATACGGGATCCTGGTAGAGAACATCCCCGCCGAAATAAAGAGACGCGGAGGCAGGGGCTACCTTAACCGGGCCGTAGTCAATTTTATTTGTGAGCATGATCAGACGATCTCGCCACGATATATAGTAAAGAAAATTAAAAGCAATTAAAATGTTAAGAGAATCAAAAGGTCAAATGTATTCATGGGTTACCCATACATGGAACGCGATTAAAGGCGAATGTCCGCATGGGTGTTCTTACTGTTACATGAAACGCTGGGGCAAGCAAAAGCCCTTAAGATTTGATGAATCAGAACTTAAAACTGATTTAGGCAGGGGTAACTTTATTTTTGTTGGGTCGGGTTGTGATATGTTCGCAGATGAAATTCCGGAAAACTGGATAGCAAAGACAATTTTGCATTGCAATAAATTTGATAATACATATTTATTTCAATCTAAAAACCCTGAAAGATTTAATTATTTAGTTTGGGCATTTAACTCAGCATTATTTTCTAAAAAATTTAATATATGTACTACCATTGAAACAAATCGTATTTATCCGCAAATGGGGAATAGTCCGTTCCCGGAACAACGGTCATTAATAGGTGATTTTATAGGAATGGACAGATATGTAACTATTGAACCTATAATGGATTTTGATTTAGATGAAATGGTAAGACTTATAAAATTATGTCATCCTAATCAGGTCAATATTGGTGCAGATTCAGGTAATAACAATCTTCCCGAACCTTCAAAAGAGAAGATTTTGGCATTAATTGATGAACTGCAAAAATTCACCGTGATAGATCAAAAAAGAAATTTGGCAAGACTTTTAAAATAATGAAAAACCAATTAAAATTATTCCAATGAAAAGGAAATATTATTTCAGAAACGAAGATTGTGAAAGGTGTTATACGTTGGACTATCACATGGAACAGGCAAGAGTTGACGGATTGACTGAGATTGAATTATTTACTGCAATCCCCGAAAAAGTCAAAGGAATTATCTGGTGTAAGGCCGTTGATGAATGTGGCGAGGGTGGATGTTGTGGTAAACAATGTGAACATTATGATCCAAGAAATGGTAAATCAGGTATTTGTAAACATCAAGGAAAGTTATATATGCCAGGTGATAAAGTCACGGTAAGTAATATTATCTAACTGCATTTCATCTTATCTACAAATGGTCGTTATGGCTGGGTTGGTGGGAGATAAGAAAATTTTTAACAGAGGAGGAAATGAAAATCGCACTTGATAAATATCATAACCAATGACACCACTTGAAAAGAAGTACGTTGAAAAACTGAAGGAATTGCTTGAAATATTTGAAGATTGGCTGGAAATTGATTATGATGATAAAGGAGGTTATCAGAAGCTCAGGAGACTTAAATCAGAAATTGCCACACTTGAAAAGCAGATTGAGGAGCAGAAATCAAAACTATTAAAAATAAAATAAAATGTCAAATTGTTATCCACAGAGGAATTTAAAAACAGGCAAAATACAAAAGTCGCTTTGCGAGAATTGTATTAACAATCTTAAATTAAAATATCTGAAAACAGACTCATTTTGGAGAGATGATATTATGGAAGCAGCAAGAGATGTTGAAAATGAAGTAATTTTTAATCATGAACAAAATTGTATTCATCTAAACTTTTCTGGTCATGACATGAAGAGAATTGTAGTTATAGAATGTAACCAATATAAACCCCATAAATTACCAGAAATAGTACAAAAAACAAAATTAATTGAATATAAAAGCAATTAAATCATGGAAAAAAATTGGTCTTTTTTAGATATGGGGTTTATTATGTGGATAAGGAAGTTTGGCGATGATGAAGATAAATATAGTCTCAGAGGTTCGGGATTCCCAACTCAAAAGGATAGAGAATCATCTGCGAGAGCTTACAAAAAATATACAAAATTTCTTGAAGGAAAGAGTGTTGATGAGATTAGAAAAATTATGGATAAGAAATAAAAAACAAATAATCAATGAAAGACGGACAATTATTAAGAGTTAAGGTCATTAAGACCAAGAATGATTTGCCAAAAGAGAAAATTTATACTTTATTCAATTGCAATTTGGATTATTCACGATTAGTAGATAAATATTATGAGTTTACTACTTTTGATCCCAATGATGAGGAAGAAGTTATAAAATTTCCACGAAATTATAACTGGTATCTTCAACCTATTGAGGAGCAGAAATCAATTAGTGATGAGGAAATAGAAGAATATTTAACAGAAAAATCTTTTGAACAAAAGACAAAAGAAGGTGACTTTGCGAAAGCAGTCATCTGGAAATTTGTGAAGTGGATGCGTGATAAGTCTAAAACCAAATAACCAATGAAAGACGGACAATTATTCAGAATTAAGATTATCAAGACTGATGCCGACCTACCAAAAGAAAGAGTTTCCTGTTATTGGCACTGGAAAAATAGAGAACTTCAAGATGTAGTTTTGAGAGAATATTATAATGATGATGATAAAGATTATTGGTTGGCTTTTGACTGGTATCTTCAACCTATTGAGGAATCAAAGGTAAATTGCAATATTTGTGGTAAGAACAAAATAGATATTTATCCTATCTGTGCAAAATGCTGGGATGATGCACATCCGAAACAGCAGGTTGAGGAGCAGAAATCAAAGTTGAAAGAGATTATGCCAATGGAATCGGAAATAAATGAACAAGCAGAATTACATTTTGATAAACATACGATTGCTTGTAGAACATGGATAGGCGGCGCAAAATGGTTGAAATCAGAAATAGAGGAACGTAATAAATAAAACTAAAAAAAGAAAAATGGCAACAGAAGCAAAATTAAGAAATGCAGCACAGGAAATGATAACTGTGATGAAACTTCGGGACGATGACAAAACGCCTATTGTCCTGACTAAAGAAATGACTGTAAGTGATTACACTGAAATTATTAAAAGTGCTGTCGGAATGCTCGAAGAAGGGGATACTTTTACTAATCCCACAAAGAGGGTAATAAATGAATTTGATATTACCTGGTATCCGGAGGTTATGGAAGTAAAAGAAAATACTGATGAGGAAGCCCCTTTTCCTGCATTGGAAGAGGAAATAAGCAAAACTGATAAGTTAAAAGAACTGAAGAATATTGCTCTGTCTGAACCGGAGTTTAAATCAATCAGGGGAAAACTTGCTTCATTTGTTACAGCAGATCCTTTGAAAAAAGAGATGTTATGGCTTCTCTCTGATAAGAAAGTTCCTTTGAAAGAACAGCCGCTTCCGTTTGAAACTGCAAATCAGGTAGCAGAAAGACTTTCTCAGAAGTTAATAGAGGAACCAGTTAGAGTAAAGAACGTCATCGTAGAAAAAGTAGAATTGGATAAGAATGAAGTTGAAACGGATTATAAGAAGACAATGAAAATTGAAGATATTATGGTTATAAAGCCATTTAATTCTCTCTTTGATATAACTCCCGAAGTGCTTGATGCTGTTACAGAGAGCATGAAAAATACCGGATATGACCATGCATTTCCTGTAGTCCTGTGGGAAGATGTTTGTATAGACGGACACACGAGGATTATAGCTGCTGAGAAATTAGGAATAAAAGAAATTCCGGTACAGCATAAGAGTTTCAATAATGAAAAAGAAGCACTGGAATATTCTATTCATAATCAGAGAGATCGCAGAAACCTGACTGATGCAGAACTTCTTCGTTGTATAGCTGCTATTGACAAACCTTTATCCAAGGCTCAGGCAGGAAAGAAAGGTGGTGAAGCCACTGTTGAAGAAAAGGTTGAAAAGGAAGTTCCAAGTCATAAAATGACTGCGAAGAAATTGAAGATAGGGGAAAGTAAGGTAACTGATGCAAGAATTGTGTTGTCCGATAAGAAAGCCAAGAAGGATGTAGAGAGTGGAAAGAAAACTATTACTAAAGCAGCAAAGGAAGTAAGAGAAAGAAAAAAAGCAGAAACTCCTGAAAAGGAAAAGTCGGTTGTTGCAAAGACAAGAATTCAAATTGCTGCAGAGTTTATAAAGAACAGCGAGTTTGCTGAAATAAAAATTGAGGAACTTGCAGAAACTACTGAAAGAGAATTTATCAGTGCTGGTGGAAAGATAGGATATGAGAAATCTAAAGAAGCTGTTAAAACTGTTATTGAAGTTCTCGGGGCTTATGGCATACTCCGGCAAATAAACAGTAGCGAAATTGAAATAATTGAAGGTTAGTGCAGATAATAGACTTATTCAGTGGAAATAGAAAATTATGACAACCAGGCAACAAATCAGACAATTGGAAGAACGTAATCATAAGTTCAGTTGGGATAATCTGCAATTAAGATTAGAAATGGAAATCCTCATTGACGGTACCGAGAGCAAGGCAGCAAAAAAGATCCTCAGCAAATATCGCAGGAAGAGAGATATACGAAATGAAGATTCGCTTGCAACACAGAATTAATGACATATGCAAGAGAAAATAAGGCCGATAAAAAACATTACTGGTTAACTCCTCCAGAAATATATGAAAAATTAAATAATGAGTTTCATTTTGATTTTGATCCTTGCCCATATCCTAAACCAGAAAATTTTAATGGATTGGATATTGAATGGGGAAGAATGAATTATGTAAATCCACCATTTAGAAAAATTGATGGTGGTGGTTTTGGTCCTACATCTTTTGTTCATAAAGCAATTGAGGAATATAAAAAAGGTAAAGGATCGGTAATTTTGATTCCTGTTCAATCTTATGTAAATTTATTAATCGAAGCAGGAGCAGAATTAAGATCAATGGATCGTGTCCATTGGTTGGAAGTTGATACAAAAAACCCTTGCAAATCACCATCACCAATTTGTTGTTTTATTTTAAAACCAGATAATCTTAATGAATCAAACATGAAAAATGGTGCTATCAAAAAAATCACAACCAAATCCCGTCCTGACGGCAAATCTTATAATTGCACTTCCTGTGGATTGTATAAGGATTGTATCACTAAACGTATGCAGCCTTATGGGGAATTTAAGAAAGGGATTTTTATTTGTGGAGAATCACCCGGAGAAACCGAAGATAAAACAGGAAAGCCATTTCAGGGAAGGACGGGACAATTACTGCAAAGGACATTCAGGAGACTTGGGATAAATTTATTTGAGGATTGTATTATTACGAATTCTGTTCAATGCCGTCCTGAAGATAATGAAACTCCCACAAATTTTCAGATAGAGTGTTGCAGGAAAAGAGTTTTGCAGGTTATAGAAGAATATAAACCGAAAGTTATTATTCTTCTTGGAAATTCCGCAGTTTATTCTCTTATCGGTTACAGGTGGAAAAAGGATTTAGGCGGGATAACCAAGTGGAGAGGATTTACTATTCCTGATCAGGATTTTCAATGTTGGATTTGCCCCACATTTCATCCAAGTTATGTAGAGCGTTCTACTGATGGGGCAGAAGAAACGGTATGGAGAAATGATTTAAAACAGGCATTTGAATTATTAGAAATTGTCAATCATCCTTTCCCTGTTTATAAAAAACCCGAAATAAGCATCATTACAGACCTCACAAGGCTCGATCAGATAAAAGAGGTGATTAGCATAGATTTTGAGACAACTGGTCTTAAATCGCATGAAAAAGGGCAAAGAATAGTATCTTGTGCTATTGCAACAGATGAAGATCATGCTTTAGTATTTATGCTACCTAAAACGAAGGATGAAATTTATCCTTTAGTGAGGCTATTAGAGAATCCTCATGTTGCTAAATACGGGCAAAATATTAAATTTGAAACTGCTTGGGCAGAAGTAAGGTTAAAGGCAAATATTAAAAATTGGGTATGGGATACAATGCTTGCAAGTCATATATACGATAATAGACAGGGAATAACAGGATTGAAATTTCAAACGCTTGTTAATTTTGGTATATGGGATTACAGCAGTGATATTGAGCCGTATCTGAAAGCAGCAGATAATAAAAATGCAAATGCTCTGAATAGAATAATGGAGTTGATAAGCACCGAGGAGGGAAAAGAAAAATTACTCACTTATAATGGATATGATGCTATTAATACATATCGTTTAGCAATAAAACAAAGAAATCAATTATCACCATTTTAAAAATGACACTTAATCCTAAAACTAAAGAGGCATTTGCTTTACTTATGAAGGGAATTCTTGCTCTTGCCAGAGTGGAGCAGCAGGGACTCAGAATTGATGTTGATTATATTGAACGAAAGAAAATTCATCTTACCAGAAAGATAGAAAGGTTAGAAAATCAATTTAGAGAAACTGAATTATTCAGGCATTGGCAACATATTGTCGGAGGAAATATTAATATCAACAGCAATCCTCAATTATCTAATTATCTCTATAAAATAAAGAAAGTAAGAGTACAGAAGGAAACATATTCAGGAGCAGGTTCAACTGATGAAGAAGCATTAAAAGCTATGAATATTCCTGAATTGGAAACTTTGCTTCAGATGCGAAAATTAAAAAAGTTAAGGGATACTTATCTGGATGCTTTGGGAAGAGAACAGATAAATGGATATGTGCATCCTTTTTTTAATCTGCATTTAGCAGCAAGTTTCAGATCCAGTTCAGATCATCCAAATCTGCAAAACATACCCAAGAGGGATGAAGAATCAATGCAACTTATTCGTCAGGCAATTTATCCCCGTCCGGGACATCAGTTCCTTGAAATAGATTTTAAAGGTATAGAAGTGGCAATTAATGCCTGCTATAATAAAGATTCCAATCTGATAAAATATGTAAGTGATCCAAATTCAGATATGCACGGTGATATGGCAAAGCAAATATTCATGTTAGATGAATTTGACAAATCTGCTCATAATGTACTTCGTCAGGCTGCAAAGAATGGTTTTGTCTTTCCTGAATTCTATGGAGATTATTATATCAATTGTGCAGAGAATATGGCTTGTGGATGGGGAAAATTGCCTAAAAGCAGATGGTTTGAAGGTCAGGGAATAGAAGTAGATGATAAATTTTTATCTGATCATCTTATTTCCAAAGGAATTATCTCACTTAAAAAATTTGAGGAACATTTAAGGAAAATTGAAAAGGATTTTTGGGAGAACAGATTTCCTGAATATGCTCAATGGAAAGAAAGATGGTGGAGTTTATACAAAAAATATGGATATATTGATACTTATATCGGTTTCAGATATTCAGGAGTGATGGACAGAAAACAGGTTATTAGTTATCCTGGGCAGGGAACCGCTTTTCATTGTTTGTTATGGTCTCTTATACAAATAGATGATATTATACAAAAGGAAAAACTGGATACGAAAATAGTAAATCAGATACATGATAGTATCCTCTTCGATACAAATCCGGATGAATTATCTTATATAATAAAAATAGTAAAAGACATAACATCAAATAAATTACCTGAATTCTGGAAATGGATAATTGTTCCAATGTCGGTAGATTTAGAAATTGCTCCGGTTGACAGACCCTGGAACGAAAAATCAAAGTTTGATGAAAATAATTATTAATTTCTCATTAATTTTTCGTATAATATGGTATATATTAAAAAGAAAAAGAAAATAGTTGTGTTGGAACCAACTACAATAATAAGAAAATATGGGTATGAATATCATTTGGTTCAGATGGAGAGAGGTACACAAAATAATCTTCCTCAACCTTGTTTTATGGGAAGGCTTGGTTTTGCACTAAAATATTGTAAAAAAATTAAAACTTAAATTAAAATGAAGAAAAAAACAATTAATTTCATTGCCAAAAATTTACTGAGTAAATACAATGGCAATCTTGAAAAAGCATCTTTTGCTTTAAAGAAACTATTTTTGACCAAACCTGAATTGGTTGAAGAATACAAAAATGAAATTTTTGGACGAGCTGCTTTTGCTATTGTTCAAAGTATTTTTGCAGCGAACAGAAGTTCTCTTTTTAAAACTGTTCCGACACTTTCAAAAGGAACAAGTGGGGAAGCACAACAGGCAAATGTCGCAAAGAGAGTTGCTCTTTCAATAATAAATGAAACAGAAATTCTTCTTGATATGGCACTTAATATTTGCAAGAAACAATTGCGGTTTGCCACCAAAGAAGATTTGGCACAGGAAATCAATATGTTTATTGCACATGCTCGTGGGAATGACAGTCGTGCTACTTTCTTGTCTATGATTTATGAAGGTCTTGAAGAAAATAAATCAGTGGAAACTTGTTTTACTGAAAAGGATTTATCTGAAATCATGGAGAAAACTCAAAAATCCATTAATAGAGAATGGAGTAAAAAATTTATTAAAGTTGAGGAACCAATTGAAGTATAGAAAATAGAGACCTGTGAACCCATGTTACCCTTTGAGTGTATGTCTCTTTTTAAAATATTAATAGACCTCGAGCATCATGTTATCCTCTATGTAAATGTCAAAACTTATTAAGACCTTTAAAGAAATGTTACCCTCCCCCTGTATGTCTTATTTTAAAATATTAATAGACCTACGTACATATGTTACCCTCCCCCTGTATGTCTTATTTTAAAATATTAATAGACCTACGTACATATGTTACCCTTTGCTGTGATGTCTTATTTTAAATATTAATAGACCTTGTATAGCATGTTACCCTATTAATAAATGTCTTATTTTAAAAATTGATCCCCTTTCAAGTTTATTTTATCAACTTGAAGATGTTTACCGCAAACGTCAGGATTGTATGAAACCACGTGTTGCCATTACTAATCAAATTAAAGCCATTATCAGAAGAATGAAAGCAACAAATTTCTCAGAAGATATTATAAAAACTCACATAAATAATGTTAAAAAAGGAGTTGTTATAAGTGAAACTGAAAAAACTTATGAAAAACAAATGATCAAGATTGGGAAACAACTGCCTTTACATGATTGGTATTGTCAATATGAAGGATGTTCCGATATCGGATTTTGTCTGTTAATGGCTGAAATTGGAAATTTAAGTAATTATGCAAATCCTGCCAAAGTATGGAAACGCATGGGGTTGTCAGTTAATGGAGGAAGGGCTGACAAGAATGATACAAAAGGACAAAACACAGGATACAGCAAAAGACGCAGGATGATAGCACATATCATATCAAGTGCTATAATTAAAAAACATGGTCATTACAGGGAAGTTTATGATCAGAGAAAATCCTATGAAATTGAAAGAGATCAAAAGGGGGAAAGTCTTGCTTATATTGAAGCAAACAGAAGTAAAATGATCACTCAATTTCAATCTCCCGATAATAAAAAACTGATTAAAAATAATCAATTGCCAAAATCAGTGATTGATTTGCGTGCTCAACGATACATGATAAAAAAATTATTATGTGATATGTGGGTTGAATGGAATAAAAATTAGAGACCTTGATATTTATGTTACCCTAGCTTCGTATGTCTCTTTTTAAAATATTAATAGACCTA
>Ga0307380_10007066_pt1 | contig 14665 bp, 14 predicted proteins | sample UN3MG_FD_202239 | JGI IMG/M metagenome (GOLD analysis project Ga0307380, IMG submission 202239) | Soil microbial communities from Risofladan, Vaasa, Finland - UN-3 | ecosystem: Environmental > Terrestrial > Soil > Coastal area > Acid sulfate soil | place: Finland: Risofladan, Vaasa | collected... | reverse complement strand
TGTCGACGACGATCAGGCTGCTGGGCCGCGCGAGCGTCACCGCCCAGTCGAAGTAATCCGGCGTGTTCGGCTTGTCGGCGTCGATGAAAATTAGATCGAACGGTCCGGCGCCGTCCGCTTCCAGCTTCTGCAGCGTGTCGAGCGCCTTGCCGACGCGGATCTCGACGCGGTCCGCTAGCCCGGCAATGGCGATGTTGCTCCGGGCAATCTCCGCATAGTCCGGGTTCATATCCAGCGTGGTAACACGACCGCCTTCCGCCACGCCGCGCGCCAGCCAAATGGTGCTGTAGCCGCCGAGCGTACCGATCTCCAGAATCTTGCGCGCGCCCATGGCCTTGGCGAGCATCATCAACAGCTTGCCTTGCAGCGGCGCCACCTGGATCGCCGGAAGTCCCGCCGCCTCGCTGGCCGCGAGTGCCGCACTTAACGCCGGGTCCTCGTCGAGAAAGTTCTCGGCGATATACGCATCGACCGCGTCCCAGTTTGTGTCCTGGGTTCTGTCCCATGTCTTGTCGGTCATAGAAGTTTTCCGGGATTGAGAATGCCGTTGGGATCGAAGCTCGCCTTGATCTTGCGCATCAGCTCGAGCGCCAGGGGATCTTTGGCATGGGGCAGGAGATCGCGCTTCATGCGGCCGATGCCGTGCTCGGCGCTGATCGAGCCGCCGAGGTCGAGCACGATCTCATGCACCGCCGCGTTGAGCGCTTCCCAGTTGGCCAGGAACACGGCCTTGTCCATGCCCGGCGGCTGGCTGACATTGTAGTGGATGTTGCCGTCGCCGAGATGGCCAAACGGCACCGGCCTCGCCCCGGGGATCATCAGCTCCACGAGCTGGTTGGCCCTGGCGATGAGTTCCGGCACGTGCGCGACCGGCACGGAGACGTCGTGCTTGATGCTGCCGCCTTCGTACTTCTGCATCTCGCTCATCAGCTCGCGCAAACGCCACAGCTCTCCCGCTTGGGTCAGCGACGAAGCGATGGCCGCATCGGCGATCTCTCCAGCCTCGATGCCGTCCTGCAGCAGGGACTCCGCTATGGCCCGCGGTTCCTCGCTCGCCCGCGGGCTGGAGAACTCGAACAGGACATACCAAGGATGTGGCGCCGACAGCGGATCGCGGGTGCGGTCGGCGTGTTTCAGCACGAACGCGATGCCGATGCGCGGCAGGATCTCGAACGCCGTCAGCATCGGCCCGGCGGCCTCATAAGCCCTGGCGAAGAACGCGGTCGCCTGTTCCAGCGCGTCGACCCCGGCAATACAGGTCACCCGCTCCACCGGCTTGGGGAACAGGCGCAGCACCGCCGCGGTGATGATGCCGAGCGTGCCCTCGGAGCCGATGAACAGGTCCTTGAGGTCGTAGCCGGTATTGTCCTTGCGCAGGCTGTTCAGCCCGTGCAGCACGCGCCCGTCCGCCAGCACCACTTCGAGCCCCAGCGCCAGATCGCGCGCGTTGCCATAGGCGAGCACGGCCATGCCGCCGGCATTGGTGGCGAGCACCCCGCCGATCTGGCAACTGCCTTCCGAGGCGAGACTGAGCGGGAAGAGCCGGCCGGCGCTCTCGGCCACCTGCTGGGCGACCTGGAGCACCAGCCCGGCTTCGACCGTCATGGTGTTGGAGGCGAGGTCGATGTCTCGCACATGGGTGAGGCGCTCCAGCGACACGACCACCTCGTCGCCGCTCTCGAACGGAATCTGCCCGCCCACCAGACCCGTATTGCCGCCTTGCGGCACGATGGCGGTCAAAGTCTCGTTGGCGCATTTGAGGATGGCCGAGACCTCGTCCGTCGAGCCGGGTTTGAGCACAAGGGCCGCCTTGCCCTGGTAGCGGTCGCGCCACTCGGTGAGATAGGGCGCCATATCCGCCGCGTCGCGCACGGCATGCGTCTCGCCGACAATGCGCGCCAGCGCATCCAGCGTGTCAGCAGAGGGGGGGCGAAGCTTCGAGGTCTCGCTCATGGGGGAGGGCTAGCCCGACTTGGCTGCACGCTGCAAGCAGTCGTTGATGGCCTCGCCGAGGCCGTGGTTCGGGATCGGCATCACGGCGATGGCCGACGCGCCGCATGCGTCGAGCTCCCGCAGCGCGGCGAAGAGGTTTGCCGCCGCTTCCGCGACATCGCCCGTGGGACTGAGATTGACGATTGTAGACGCCCCTTGCGGCGCGCCTGGCCCGAAGGCGAGTAGGGCTTCACCGGGACGGATTTCGGTCGCGCCCAGCCGCAACGGCGTATTGGGCGCGTAGTGGCGCTCGAGCTGGCCGGGGGAGGCAATGGCGGCGTCCTCCTTCGCTTGCGGCAGCTTTGCCCCCAGCACCACCTCAATCGCTTCGCGCGGCACGGTGCCAAGGCGCAGGAGAATGGGTGCCTCGCCCACTACGGAGACCACCGTCGACTCGAGCCCGAGCGAGCAGGGGCCGCCATCGAGGATCACGGCCGGGACTTCGCCTAGCTCCGCCGCCACATGCGACGCTTGGGTGGGACTGATCCGCCCCGACCGATTGGCGCTCGGCGCGGCGATGGGCAGCTTGGCGGCGGCGAGCAGCGCTTGCGCGACCGGATGATCAGGCACGCGCAACGCAATCGTGTCGAGGCCGGCGGTGACCAGGTCGGCGATGCCGGAACCTGGGCGCAGCGGCAGCACCAGCGACAGGGGGCCGGGCCAGAAAGCTTGCGCCAGCTTCCGGGCGGTGGCGTCGAACACCGCATGCCGCTCGGCGGCGGCGAGATCCGGCACATGCACAATGAGCGGGTTAAAGCGGGGCCGCTCCTTGGCTGCGAACACCTGGGCCACGGCGGCGCCGTCCAGCGCATTGGCGCCGAGCCCATAGACCGTCTCTGTGGGAAAGGCGACGATATCGCCTCTCGCTAGCGCTTGCGCGGCTTGGCCTATGGCCTCTTCATTGGCGGGAAGGACGGGCATGGTCGGTCCCCATTTCGCGTGTTACCAGGGACCGGTCAAGCGACAGTCCCGATGTCAGTGAACCGAAATCCGCCCCGCGCATGACCACGCTGCTTCTGACCCATCCCGCCTGCCTCGAGCATGACACCGGCGTCGGCCATCCCGAGCGCGCCGAACGCTTGCGCGCCATCGACGATGCGTTGGCCGTCGAGGCGTTCGCGGGGCTGAAGCGCGAGCAGGCGCCGCGCGCCGAATTGAGCCAGATCGAGCGCCTGCATCCCAAAGCCTATGTGGAGATGGTCCGCGCCGAGATCCCGCAGGAACACCACAACTGGCTCGACCCCGATACGGTGGTTTCGCCGGGGAGCTGGGAAGCGGCGCTGCGCGCCACCGGCGCGGTCATCCACGCCGTCGATCGGGTGGCCGCCGGCCATGTTGACAATGCCTTCTGCGCCATCCGGCCGCCGGGCCATCACGCCGAGCCGTCCCGCGCCATGGGCTTTTGCCTGTTCAACTCGGTGGCCGTGGCCGCGCTCCATGCCCGCGCCGTCCACGGGGCCAAGCGCGTGGCGGTGATCGACTTCGACGTCCATCATGGCAATGGCACCCAAGACGCTTTCTGGACCGATAAGGACCTCTTCTACGGCTCCACCCATCAGATGCCGCTCTTTCCCGGCACAGGCGCGCTGGACGAGACCGGTGTCGGCAATATCTGCAATGCGCCGCTCAAGCCCGGCGATGACGGCGTGGATTTCCGCGCGGCCTATGAGGAGCGCGTTCTGCCGGCGCTCGATGCCTTCGCCCCGGACTTTCTCCTGGTTTCGGCCGGGTTCGATGCCCATCTGAGGGACCCTCTGGCGCAGCTCAGGCTGCTTGAGCCGGATTTCGCCTGGATCACCGAGAAGCTGCTTGAGGCGGCAGCCAAACATACCGGCGGCAAGCTCGTCTCCACCTTGGAGGGCGGTTACGATCTCGAGGCGCTGGCCGATTCGACCGCGGCGCATGTGAAGACGCTGATGGGCGGGGGCTAGCCCCTTGATTGTTTTCAACGGAAGGGGCTAAGCCAGGCCATGGCCAATCCGACCGACAATACCGACATCAAATCCATGAGCTTCGAGCTGGCGCTGAAGGAGCTTGAGACCATCGTCGACCGCCTGGAGAAGGGCGATGTGGAGTTGGAGGCCTCGATCGTGATCTATGAGCGCGGCGAGGCATTGCGCGCCCATTGCGATGGCCTGTTGCGCCAGGCGGAAGCCCGCGTGGAGAAAATCTCCCTCAACCAGGCCGGTGAGCCGACCGGTACCGCGCCGCTGGACGTCGAGGAATAGGCCTCAGCTGCTGGCGGCAGCTGGGCCTCTCCGCTATGGTCGGCGGCCTCACCCGGGCCTGTGAGCCATCAATGGGCCATAGCAAGAGTTGCCAGCCCAGCCCTTGGCCGATTAGGGTGCATTAACATGCTGATCCTTCGAATGTTTTTTCCTGAAATCCAGCAGGTAAGCGAATGAGCGACGACACTTCCACGCCCCTGCTGGACCAGATCCGGACGCCGGAGGATTTGCGCAGCCTCGACGACGATCAGCTGAAGCAGGTCGCCGATGAGTTGCGGCAAGAAACCATCAGCGCGGTCTCCGTCACCGGTGGCCATCTCGGCGCCGGTCTCGGCGTTGTCGAACTCACCGTGGCGCTGCATCACGTCTTCGACACGCCGCGCGACAAGGTCATCTGGGACGTCGGCCATCAGGCCTACCCGCACAAGATTCTCACCGGCCGCCGCGACCGCATTCGTACGCTGCGCCAGGGCGACGGGCTGTCGGGCTTCTGCAAGCGCGCCGAGAGCGAGTATGACCCGTTCGGCGCCGGCCATTCGTCGACCTCTATCTCGGCCGGTCTCGGCATGGCCGTGGCTCGCGATCTTGCCGGCGGCACGAATAACGTGGTTGCCGTGATCGGCGACGGCGCGATGAGCGCCGGCATGGCCTATGAGGCCATGAACAACGCCGGCGCCATGGATTCGCGCTTGATCGTGATTCTCAACGACAACGATATGTCGATCGCGCCGCCCGTCGGCGCCATGAGCGCGCACTTGGCGCGCCTCATCTCGGGCGGGACCTACCGCAGTTTCCGCCGCTGGATGAAGCAGCTCGCCCACAGCCTGCTGCCCAAGAGCTGGCAGCGGCGCGCGGCCCGCGCCGAGGAGTTCACGCGCGGCTTTTGGACCGGCGGCACCCTGTTCGAGGAACTGGGCTTCTATTATGTGGGCCCGATCGACGGTCACAATCTCGACCATCTGCTGCCCGTGCTGCGCAACGTGAAAAAGATGCAGAACGGACCGATCCTGGTCCACGTCGTTACGCAAAAGGGCAAGGGCTACGGCCCGGCCGAAGAGTCCGCCGACAAGTTCCACGGTGTTGGACGCTTCAACGTCGTCACCGGCACGCAGGAGAAAGCCGCACCCGGCGGGCCGCCGAGCTACACCAAGGTCTTCGCCAAGGCCCTCATCGCCGAGGCGCGCGCCGACGACAAGATCGTCGCCATCACTGCGGCCATGCCGTCGGGCACCGGGCTCGACCAGTTCGCGGCCGAATTTCCCGACCGCTGCTTTGATGTCGGCATTGCCGAGCAGCACGCCGTGACATTTGCCGCCGGTCTGGCCGCCGAGGGCCATAAGCCCTTCGCCGCCATCTACTCGACCTTCCTGCAGCGTGCATACGATCAAGTCGTGCATGACGTCGCCGTCCAGCATTTGCCGGTACGCTTCGCCATCGACCGGGCCGGGCTCGTCGGTGCCGACGGCCCGACCCATGCGGGGTCGTTCGATGTCGCTTATCTGTCCTGCCTGCCGGGCATGGTCGTCATGGCCGCGTCAGACGAGGCCGAGCTCATGCACATGGTGGCGACCGCCGCTGCCATCGACGATGGGCCGTCGGCTTTCCGCTATCCGCGCGGGGAGGGGAGTGGCGTTGTGCTGCCGTCCCGCGGCACGCCGCTTGAGATCGGCAAAGGTCGCGTCGTGCGAGAAGGCTCCGCCGTGGCGTTGCTGTCATTCGGTGCGCGCCTTACGGAGTGCCTGGCAGCGGCCGACGAGCTTGCCGGCTTCGGCCTGCCGGCCACCGTGGCCGATGCGCGCTTCGCCAAGCCCCTCGATATGGATCTCCTGCGTCAGCTGGCGAAGAATCACGAAGTGCTTGTCACCGTGGAAGAGGGCTCCAGCGGGGGCTTCGGCGCGCAAGTGCTCCAGGCGCTGGCGGCGGAAGGTCTGCTCGATCGCGGCCTTAAGGTGCGGACGCTCACGCTTCCCGACCGCTTCATCGAGCAGAACAAGCCGGCGGCGATGTATGCAGAAGCCGGCCTCGATGCGCGCGGCATTGTCACGTCGGTGTTTGCCGCGCTCGGCAAGGACGCGCTCGGCAAGGACGCCCGTCCCGGGGCCGTGCGCCTCGCTTAGTCCAGACTGCAATCCTTGGCGAACTGCTCGACCGCCTCTTTGCGGCCGTGAATGGGAAGCTCGGCGCTCACCGCGCCCACTTTGACCGTTACCGGGCCGTCCGTGCGCAGCACATTGACGATCGGCTTCACTGCGATAGCTGTTGCTTCGCCGTAGATGGGGTCGCCGGGCTCATCGCGTCCGGCTTCAGCCTCGACAGGCGCCGTCAATCCATCCGATGTGAACTCGATCGCAAGCGGCGTGCCGAGCTTCATATCAGGCAGGTCTGCGTGCACGTTGAGCACGGCGATGCCCATGCTGTTGAAGCAGGCAATCATCACAAGAGGACTCGTGTCCGGGTTGAGTGATCCATAGGTCAACGTGACGAAGTCGCCGTTCACCTTAGCGGTCCACACCGAGGTCTCTGCCGCCGAGCCCGCCGCTGGCAGCGATCCCGCGATCAGACCTGCAGCGAGAAGGGCGCGCACCGTATGGTTGAATGTCATGGGAAGCTCGCTGGCTTTCCCGCGCCCCCGAAACAGGGGAAAGCGGGCGGTTCAAGGGCGCTCCTGCTTAGTCCACGAGGCATCACTTGGCAAACGCGCCGACCGGTTTGCAAGGGTGCGGTTAATTAATATCTCCGGTCCGGCAAGCGGAAAGCCGAAGCCGGCTCTAGGGCGAGCCGGCGTGGAGCGCTGCGTCGTGCGGTGCCCCGGCGCGGCCCTGCAGGAAGCCCATGAAGCTCGGGTCGAACTCATGATAATTACAGGTGATCTCGTCGCCTTTGGCGATGTCGATCAACGCATAGCCCTTGTCGAAGATGCGAAAATCGGTGTTCGGCGCAAGGTTGTGATTCATGAAACGGCCGTTGTCGGCGTCAACGACCCGGTAGCCTGGCCGATCCAGATGCGGATAGCTGAATCGGGCAATGAAGCCCCGCATATGAGGCGGCAGTGCGCCGATCTCGGTTTCATGAACGAAGATGTCGAACTTCGGATTGAGACTCCAGATCAAGCTTCCACACGGCACAAACTCGTCCGCGAACACACCGAGCCCCTCGATAGGACTCTGGGCCACATAGGTACTGATGAGCAGCATGGTGCGATCCTAGGATTGTCGAAGTGAGGGGAGAAAGTGAGGCGCCTTCCGGCGCCCGGGACAGTCGCCGGGTTTCATCGGCCACCGACACCGCTACGGGTTTCGCCCACGAGGGCGAGAACCCCCTTCCGCCTTGGCCGCCGCGAAGCGTTCTCGCGCCGCAGGGCATCGATGCGCCGCTGAAGGTAAGGCGAGAAGTGGTCGGCATAGCGTTCCCACAGAGCGGGATTGCGCCAGTCGTCACCCGTTACCTTGCCCCGGCAGATCTTTGAGCCGCAGCCGCAGTCGAACTCGTCGTAAGGCGAGCCATCGCACATGGCGTAATCGATGGTCACCTCTTCGCCGGGTAGAATATGCCGCAAGGAGACAATGGCGATTTGGCCGTCGAGCCCCGCGTTTGGCTCGCAAGAGTGGTTGATGAAGTCCGGCGGTGCGTCCTCCTCGGTCGAGGCGAGATAAAGCGCCTCCTCAATCTGTACGGTGTGACGCCGGATCGCGACGGGCAGCGTGTCGAGATGGTCGGCCGTAACGATACGGCCGCTCCACACGCCAATAAGCTCGCCGGGGTCGATGACCTGCCGGGCGATGACGGAATATCCGCCAGCTACCTCACGATTTTTGACTTCGCATTTGTCGGAAAGGTAAGCCGTCGAGTCTGGGCTCACGAGACCTCCGCGATCACGCGCCGAGCGGGGCGCTTCGCAGCATGTATATTGGGCGGCGCCGGCCGCTCCCGGCCTTCGTCCGCGCGCGAGGATTCCCGACGCGACGCGAGCATATGAGAACCGGATTTGGCCAGCTACAAAAAAAAGCGCATCGACCGACGATTGGTGGAGCTGGGGCTTGCTCCCACCCGCGCCCGCGCCGCCGACCTGGTGCGCCGGGGCTGCGTCACCGTGGCGGGCGAGGTGGTGTGCAAACCTGCGGCCCTCGTGGCGGACGATGCAGGCCTTGCCGTGGCGCCCGGCGCCGGCAGCTACGTCTCCCGCGGAGCCCTGAAGCTCGAAGCGGCGCTTTCAGCGCTCGGCCTGGACCCGCACGGCCGCGTGGCGCTCGATATCGGCGCTTCGACCGGCGGCTTCACCGAGGTGCTGCTCAGCCAAGGGGCGGTCAAGGTCTATGCCGTGGATGTGGGCCGCGATCAGCTACATGCCAGCCTTCGCGCCGATCCCCGCGTGGTGTCCCTGGAGGCGACCGATGCGCGCAAGCTCGACACACAAGCCATCTCCGAGCCTGTGGGCGTCATCGTCGCCGATGTGAGCTTCATCAGCGTAACGCAGGCGCTGCCTGCGGCGCTGAAGCGAGCGGCGCCGGATGCTTGGCTCGTGGTTCTGGTGAAGCCTCAGTTCGAGGCCGGGCGCGAGGCCGTCGGCAAAGGCGGCATCGTCCGCGATGAGCAGGACCGCGCGCGGGCGGTTGAGCGGGTGCGCGGCTTTCTTGAGAGCGAGGGCTGGACCGTGCTCGGGATCATCCAGTCTCCCATCGAGGGCGGCAGCGGCAACGTGGAATTCCTGATCGGGGCGCGTCATGGGTCTTGCGATGGATCTTGCGATGGCGCTTGAGGTCACTATTGAAAAGCTCGGTGCTCAAGGCGACGGGATCGCGGAGGGCCCTGACGGCCCGATCTTCGTGCCGTTTGCGCTGCCCGGCGAGCGTGTTCGCATCGAGCTTGACGCAGACGGTACGCATGCGGACCTGCTCGAGGTTCTGGCGGCGGTGCCTGAGCGCATCGCGCCCGTCTGCCCGCATTTCGGCGCGTGCGGTAGCTGCGCCCTCCAGCATATAGAGGAAAGCGCCTATCTCCGCTGGAAACAGGAGCAAGTGGAGCAAGCGCTGTGGTCACGCGGGCTCGAGGCGGAGGTCGAGCCGGTGCGCCCCGTGCCGCTCGGCAGCCGCCGCCGTGCCACGCTGACCCTGGGGCGCGACCACCAGGGGTTTGCGCTCGGATATCGCCGCGCCCGCTCCCATGATGTCATCGACATTGAGGTCTGCCCGATCCTGTCGCCTGGGATCGTCGCGCGCCTGCCAAAGTTCAAGGCCATGCTGGCGCCGCTTCTCGGCAGCAAGCGCGAGGCGCGCGTCGGCGTGACGGAGACCGCAAACGGTTTCGATGTGGTGGTGGAAGGCGTGCGTCTGAAGCAGGCAAGCTTGGCCGGGCTGGCCCGCCAAGCCGCGAGCCTCGGCGTGGCACGCCTGACCGTGGACGGTGACAGCCTATTGCCCGGCGCGCCGCCCGTGATGCGGTTCGGTCCAGCCGAAGTCCGGGTGCCGCCTGGCGTATTCCTTCAGGCCGCATCTGAGGCCGAGGCGGTTTTGGTTGGACTGGTGCGCGAAGGGGTTGGGAAAGCGAAGCGCCTCGCCGATCTCTTCGCCGGTCTCGGCACCTTCACCGTCGCACTAGGCGAGATAGCCAAGGTCGATGCGTTTGAGACCGACGAGGCCGCCCTTGCCGCTCTTGAAGAGGCCATCCGGCATACCCCGAAGCTGAAACCCGTGCGCTGCGTCCCCCGCGATCTGTTCCGCGAGCCGCTCGGCCCGAAGGAGCTCGAGCGCTATGACGCCGTGGTGTTCGACCCGCCGCGTGCAGGCGCTCTGGCGCAAGTCCAGCAACTGGCCAAGTCCAAGGTGAAGCGGCTCGTTGCCGTGTCCTGCAATCCCGGCACCTTCGCGCGGGACCTGCGCCTTCTGGTGGATGGCGGCTATCGGATCACCCGTCTGGTCCCGGTGGACCAGTTCTTGTTCTCGGCCCATATCGAAGTCGTCGCCCATCTTGAGCGCTAGCCGCGCAGCAGTGTCTCCACGAATGCCGGCACCACCTCGGTCGCCGGCCCGTAATGGGCTTCCGCGAATTGCCTGGCGCCATCCGACGGGTCGAGATTGAGCTCGACCGTATGCGCCCCGGCTTGGCGCGCTTCCGCCACGAAGCCTGCGGCCGGATAGACCGAGCCGCTGGTGCCGATCGACACGAACAGATCGCACGCGCCGATCGCCGCGGAGATGCGGTCCATCTCCCGCGGCATCTCGCCGAACCACACCACGTCTGGCCGCATAAAGCCTCCCTTGTGGCAGACGGGGCAGGCGGTCGTGAGCGACAGGCCCTGCGTCCACGGCAAGCTCGTGGCGCAGCGGGTACACAAAACCCGCCCGAGTTCGCCATGCATATGGATCACGCGCCGGGAGCCGGCGGCCTCGTGCAGTCCGTCGATATTCTGGGTGACGGTCAAAACCTCCCCGCCATGCGCCTGCTCGAACCGCGCCAGCGCCAGATGGGCCGCGTTCGGCTTCGCGGTCTTCAGCCAGCCGCGGCGCATATTGTAGAAGTCGTGCACCTTCGGCGGATTGCGCGCGAAGCCTTCCGGCGTGGCCACCTCGTCGAGATTATACTGGTCCCACAGCCCGTCCTGCCCGCGGAACGTGCCAAGCCCGCTCTCGGCTGAGAGCCCGGCGCCGGTCAGGATGACGATACTCTCGAACGGCATTGGACGGCGTGTCAGCCTTGGCCCGTCTGGCCGCGATGGCGGAGATAGTGGTCGGCCAGCACGATAGCCATCATCGCCTCGCCGATGGGCACGGCGCGGATGCCGACGCACGGGTCGTGGCGGCCCTTGGTGGAAACCTCCGTATCGCTGCCGTCGGTCCCCACCGTCTTGCGCGGGGTGAGGATTGAGGAGGTCGGCTTGACCGCGAAGCGGGCGACCACAGGCTGACCCGTGGAGATGCCGCCCAAGATGCCGCCCGCATTATTGGACAGAAATTCGGGGCGGCCGTTCGGGTGCATGCGCATCTCGTCGGCGTTTTCCTCGCCGGACAGCGCGGCGCTCGCGAAGCCCGCGCCGATCTCCACGCCCTTGGCCGCGTTGATGCTCATGAGGCCGGACGCGATGTCCTGGTCGAGCTTGCCGTAGATCGGCGCGCCAAGGCCGGCGGGCACGCCGTCGGCCACGACTTCGATCACGGCGCCGGCCGATGAACCCTTCTTGCGGACTTCGTCCAGAAAGTCGGCCCACACGCGGGCGGTCTTCGCGTCGGGGCAGAAGAACGGGTTGTTGTCGATCTCGTCCCAGTCCCAGTTGGCGCGGTCGACCTCGTAAGGGCCGACCTGCACCAGCGCACCGCGCACGCGCAAGCCCGGCACCACTTTCCGCGCCACCGCGCCGCCGGCGACCCGCGCCGCCGTCTCCCGCGCGGACGCGCGCCCCGACCCGCGCCAGTCGCGCAGGCCGTATTTGAGGAAATAGGTGTAGTCGGCATGGCCGGGGCGGAACTTGTCCTTGATGTCCCCGTAATCCTTGGACCGCGCATCCTGGGTCTTGATCTCGAGTGCGATGGGCGTGCCGGTGGTCATCTGCTCGCCGCCCTCGCTTTCGAACACGCCGGAGAGGATCTCGACCGTGTCGGGCTCCTTGCGTTGGGTCGTGTATTTCGACTGGCCGGGCTTGCGCTTGTCGAGATAGGTCTGGATCTCGGCCGCGGTCAGAGGAATGCCGGGCGGGCAGCCATCGACCACGCAGCCGATCGCCGGCCCGTGGCTTTCGCCCCAGGTGGTGATCCGGAAAAGATGGCCGAAACTGTTGTGCGACATAGGTTCTTTTAGGGGCGTGAGTTCGTTGCGTCTAGTTGCCCGATCCTAGCAGCCCAGTCGGCAACAAACCCTTTCGTCCTTTTTTTCTTCCTCGCTTCGTCATTGCCGGGAAGTCTCACGTCGTCATGCCCGGACTTGTTCCGGGCATCCACTGGGGCCTAGCGGCGATGGCTGACTCCCAATTGGATTGCCACCCGGGTCCGGCTTCGTCGGCCCGGGCGCAGGCTCAAGACAAGCCTGGCAATGACGCAGGAGAGTGAAGGCACGCCTCATCGCTACCGCGGCGCCAGGGGCGTCCGGCCTTTGTCAAAGAGCCCCCTCGGTGAGGGGGATGGCGCGCCGAGAAGCGCAGTCCGTATTGGTGTCGTGTCCCTTGGCGGGGACACGCGGGTGCCTCGCGGCGCGCCACATGTGCTCAAATAGCGAAGCGATAGCGCATCAAAAATGCGCGGCTGCAACGACCCCAAGCGCATGCCATTTGCAGCGTCTTTCCAGCGTCGGGCCCCGCTTTGCCTTGTCCGTCGCACTTAGTTGGCCACCAGCCCGTGAGCGCAACAAACGCGCTCAAGGTGGCCGAAGGCCGGTAGCGCAACGAACACGTCCCAGCCAGCTCCTGGCGGGGACTCCTAGTGGTCCCGGGGGGAGCCCCGATGCCGCTCGAGTGCTTCACCGCGTGTGAAGCCCGCAGGCGCCGCACCCCGTCCCGCTGTCACGCACGCCTCGCGAAAGCGCCCCTTCAAGTGGACGAGGTGGTGGTATTCTACGCGCGCTTTAGCCCACGGGGATAAAGCGGGGACGGGTTCTTGGTGCCGCGTGCGACATGGCGTCTCTCCAGCGGCTTGTCGTCGAGGGCGCGTGAAGGGTCAAACGGCTGGAACCTGCGGGTTTTGCCCGGTTGAGCCCGCTTTGGTGGCGGCCGGGCCCCCAAATGGACGCCTCGGGGCCGCGCCCAGGGCGAGTTTTCGTCTTATTTTTCCATAGGTTGACTGCACGCGCCAAGGCGCGGACCGGCTTGAATCGTCGCCGGTTCTTCAACCCCCCACAATCAGTAATGGAGTAGCCGATGCGTCTTACGCACGCGTTCTTCACGATGTTCACTGTCCTGGTCCTGGCGAGTTCGCTTGCCGCTGTCCCCGCAGGAGCCTTCCCGTCGCCGTTTGCGGACGGTGCCTCGCAGAGGCCCGCCAAGGCCTCCAAGGCCGCACACTTCAATATCGGCCCGAAGCCGGCGCGCTGGTGCGGCTGGTGGATGCGGACCCAGAAGGGCGGCGGTCCCGAGCTCAACCTGGCGCGCAACTGGGCCAGTTGGGGGCGTCCCTCCAACGCGCGTGTCGGCGCCGTGGTGGTGTGGTCGCACCATGTGGGCATGATCACCGGGCGCACGAAGGACGGTCAGTGGATCGTGAAGTCGGGCAATGACGATGGCCGCGTCCGCGAGCGTCCGCGCTCGGTCGCCGGTGCGGTGTTCCGCGTCGGCTAAGCGTCAGACTGAAAAGGGACGCGGGACTCTGTCCCGCGTCCCAAGCCATTTAAGTGCGTTTATTCCTTCCCCACGGAGACGTCGGGTGCGTCCTCGGCCTTCATGCCGACCACGTGGTAGCCGGCATCGATATGCAGCACCTCGCCGGTGACCCCGAGCCCCAGATCCGACAGCAGATAAAGCCCGCCGCCGCCGACTTCCTCGATGGTCACCGTGCGCCGCAGCGGCGAATTGTTCTCGTTCCATTTGAGGATGTAGCGGAAGTCGGCGATGCCCGAGGCGGCCAGGGTCTTGATCGGACCGGCGGAGATGGCGTTGACGCGGATCCCCGTCTTGCCGAGATCCATCGCCATATATTTCACGCTGGCCTCGAGCGCCGCCTTGGCCACGCCCATCACGTTGTAATGGGGCATCACCTTCTCGGCGCCGTAATAGGTCAGCGTCAGCAGCGAGCCGCCATTCGGCATGAGCGCCTCGGCCCGCTTGGCGAGCGCGGTGAAGGAGTAACAGGAGATCAGCAGCGTCTGGACGAAGTTCTCCTCCGTCGTGTCCACATAGCGCCCATCGAGCTGCTCCTTGTCGGAGAAGGCGACGGCGTGAACCAGAAAATCGATGGAGCCCCATTCGCGGCTAAGTGCGTCGAACACCGCATCAACGGAAGGCTGGTCGGTGACGTCGCACGGCAGCACGAGCTTCGAGCCAACCTCCTTGGCGAGCGGCTCGACCCGCTTCTTTATCGCCTCGCCCTGATAGGTGAGTGCGACCTCGGCGCCCTGCTCGGTGATGGCCTTGGTGATACCCCAAGCGATGGAGCGGTTGTTGGCCACGCCAAACACAATACCGCGCTTGCCAGCCATGAGATTTCCGCGCTCGCCCATTACCCCTCCTTGATGCCTGAAGTCGGGGCTTTATACATGCCGCGCGCGCAGGGCCGGAAGGATTTTCACCCCTGAGAGCCCGGGGTTGGCGGCCGGGACGGCAGATACGGGAAATCGGGGAGGGGGTGGATGCGGCGGGGAGATCGCTATCCCACTCCCGGACGGGGAAGGATAGCGATCTGAGCCTCAGATGCGCCGCGCTTTGGGTCCATGGTCATTTGGGCACCTTTCGCCCCCAGGTCTGAGCAAAATGAGACATCGGAACCCGGCACAAAAAAAGGGGCCGCTGCCGATTCAACCGATGGCCGCAA
>Ga0307380_10007063_pt1 | contig 14667 bp, 8 predicted proteins | sample UN3MG_FD_202239 | JGI IMG/M metagenome (GOLD analysis project Ga0307380, IMG submission 202239) | Soil microbial communities from Risofladan, Vaasa, Finland - UN-3 | ecosystem: Environmental > Terrestrial > Soil > Coastal area > Acid sulfate soil | place: Finland: Risofladan, Vaasa | collected... | reverse complement strand
GAGCTTGCCGCGTCTGGCGCCGAGTTTTCCGGGGTCGCCGACCTGGCCGTCGCCGGTGACGTATACGGCCCCGGCCGGGGCCTCGCCGGCGACCTCGATGGCGCCGCCCTCCGTCCGGCGGACCTCGGGATATTCCACCGATGCCGTGCCGTGGAACGGGTCGCGCCCGACGGCCTGCTGGGCCAGGGCGGCGGCCCCGATGACCACGGCGTCGTCGCCCAGGGCCGACTCGACGATCCACCCGCCCGGGCGGGCGCCGGTCAGCGGGTCGGACTCGACGATCTCCTCGACGATCGGCAGGAGGAAGTCGCCGCAGGCCTCGATCACCCCGCCGCCGAAGACGATCACCTCCGGGTCGATCAGGTGGCGGATGGACAGGCAGGCGTGGCCCATCACCACCGCCGCCCGGCGCATCACGTCCATCACGAGCTTGTCCCGCCGGGCGAGGGCCCTGCGGAGCACGCCGCTGCGGATCAGGTCGGTGTCCTTCTTCAGCAGCTTGGTGACGATCGAGTTGCGACCCCTGGCGATCGCGGCGCGGATGTCGCGGTCCATGGCCGTCCGGCTGGCGATCGCCTCGAAGCATCCGCGCGCCCCGCAGCCGCACTTGGGCCCGCCGATCGCCATGACCAGGTGCCCGATCTCGCCGGCGCTCTCGCGGGCGCCGCGGTGGATCTCGCCGTGGAGGAACACCCCGCCGCCGATGCCCGTGCCGACGAAGATGCCCACGGCGCTTTCGGCGTCTCGGGCCGAGCCCAGCCACTTCTCGCCCAGCGTGCCGCAGTTGACGTCGTTGCCCAGCGTGACGGGCACGTCGAGCTTCGGCTGCATCTGCCGGACGATCTCGATGCCCGTCAGGTTCATGTTGGGCGTGATGACGATCCGCCCGGCGTCGGGGTCGACCACGCCGGGAATGCTCAGCCCCACGGCGGCCAGCTCGCCCGGCCCGGCGTGGGCTGAGGCCGCGACGGCCCGGATCGTCTCGGCGATGGCGTCCACGACGAAGTCGGGCTTCTTGCCGCGGGGGGTGGCGAGCTTCTCGCGTGCGAGGATTCCCCCGGCCTCGGTCATCAGGGCCGCCAGTACCTTGGTTCCTCCGACGTCCACTCCGACGAAAAGCTGCCTTGCGGCTTTGGGCTTGGCCATGTTCGGCATCCTTGTGTTGTCGCCGGCCCGAGGCGCATAGGGCCGGCCCAATCCATTGGGTGGTCGTGAACGGCGCACTCATTATATTGGGGCGGAGAGCAGAATCAAACTCCTTGGCGGCAAAGGCGGCGACCGGAGAGGCGCTGCGGCAGCGGGCGGCAAGGACGCCGGACGCGGCGGCCTCGTCTTCGGGCGGCCGGGTTTTGGGTTTCACTCCTGCCGCCGTTCTGCCGAAAGATGGACTGCGGTCCGACATGCGCTCGCAAGCGTCGGGCGCCGTTCCGGTCAACCTGCCAGGGAATAGGAAAGGAACCCGCAATGGAAGTTGTGATCTGCCCGGACTACGACGCGATATCGAAGGCGGCGGCCGACGTGGTGGCGGAGATCGTACGAGGGAAACCCAATGCTGTGCTGGGTCTGGCGACGGGCTCGACGCCCCTGGGGCTCTACCAGGAACTCATCCGGATGCACCGGGACGAGGGGCTGGACTTCTCGGGCGTGACGACGTTCAACCTGGACGAGTACGTGGGCCTGACCGGCGAGCACGACCAGAGCTACCGCTACTTCATGAACGAGAACCTCTTCCGGCACGTCAACGTACCGATGGACAGGACGCACGTGCCCTCCGGCGTGGCCGACGACTTCCCGGCCCACTGCCGCCAGTACGAGCAGCAGATCCGCGATGCCGGCGGGGTCGACGTGCAGGTCCTCGGCATCGGCAGCGACGGGCACATCGCGTTCAACGAGCCGGGCACGTCGCTGGCCTCGCGGACGCACATCACGACCCTCGCCGAGGTGACCATCGAGGACAACGCCCGGTTCTTCGAGAAGAAAGAGGACGTCCCGATCCATGCCATCACGATGGGCGTGGGCACGATCCTGGAAGCCCGCAAGCTGCTGATGGTGGCCAACAAGGCGTCCAAGGCCGACGCCGTCGCCGCGGCCGTCGAAGGCCCGATCAGCAGCATGTGCACCGCCAGCTCGCTGCAACTGCACCCCGACGCGGTGGTCTTCCTGGACGAGGCCGCCGCGGGCAAGCTGAAGATGGCCGACTACTACCGGTGGATCCAGCAGAACAAGCCCGGTGCGGCGAAGCGATGACCCGGCCGGCTGGCTGACACAACGGAGAGGCCCCACCATGAACGCGATTCGCGTCGTCCCGATCGGTTCGCTGGGGCGGGAGTTCGTGCCCGCCGAGTACCTTCCCGCCGGGAAGGACGAGTACCACCTCCGCAACGAGCAGTCGCCGCGCTACCCCGACGGCCTGCGGCACCTCAAGGCCGAGCAGATCGAGACGCTCGTCAAGAACGGCAACACCACCGAGAGCTGGGAGGACATCTACGTCACCGACCACTTCGCCGCCCACCTGGTCAAGAACTGCGAGTTCTACGGGATGGTGCGGATCGGGCGACTGGACGAGGTCTTCCTGGAGCACCACGACCTGACCGTGCCGGTGGGGATCACCAACAGCCGGATCATCTCCTGCGACCTCGGCGACAACGTCGCCATCCACAACGTCCGCTACCTGGCGCACTACATCCTCGGCGACCACGTGGTCCTGCTGAACCTCGACGAGATGCACTGCTCCAACCATGCCAAGTTCGGCAACGGGATCGTCAAGGAGGGCGAGGACGAGCACGTGCGGATCACGCTGCAGGTGATCAACGAGGCCGGTGGACGGGAGGTCGTGCCGTTCGACGGCATGATCTGCGCCGACGCGGCCCTGTGGGCGATGAACCCGCACGACAAGGCCCTGGTGGCCCGCCTGAGCGAGATCACGCAGAGGCAGTTCGACCCCCGCCGGGGCTACTACGGCTCCGTCGGCGACGACAGCGTCATCAAGAACTCCCGCATCATCAAGGACGTGAAGGTCGGCCCGTCGTGCTACATCAAGGGCGCCAACAAGCTCAAGAACCTCACGATCAACTCGAGCGCCGACGAGCCCAGCCAGATCGGCGAGGGCGTCGAGCTGGTCAACGGGATCATCGGCTACGGCTGCCACATCTTCTACGGCTGCAAGGCCGTCCGCTTTGTGATGGGGAACAACACGAACCTCAAGTACGGCGCCCGCCTGATCCACTCGGTCCTCGGGGACAACTCCACGATCTCCTGCTGCGAGGTGCTCAACGACCTGATCTTCCCGGCCCACGAGCAGCACCACAACAACTCCTTCCTCATCGCCGCCCTGGTGATGGGCCAGAGCAACATGGCCGCCTGCGCGACGATCGGCTCCAACCACAACAGCCGGGCCCCCGACGGCGAGATCCACGCCGGGCGGGGCTTCTGGCCGGGACTGTGCGTCAGCGTGAAGCACAACTGCAAGTTCGCCTCGTTCACGCTCCTGGCCAAAGCGGACTACCCCTGCGAGATGAACGTCCCGCTGCCGTTCGCCCTCGTCAGCAACGACGCCGCCGCCGACCGGCTCCTGGTCATGCCGGCCTACTGGTGGATGCACAACATGTATGCCCTGGCCCGGAACACCTGGAAGTTCGGCGCCCGCGACAAGCGGAAGCGCAAGACCCAGCACGTCGAGTTCGACTCCCTGGCCCCCGACACGGCGGAGGAAATGCTCGCCGGCATGGACCTCCTGGCCGAGTGGACCGCCAGGGCGGCCCTGCGCTCCGGGGGGAAGTCCCTCGATGGGATGGCCCGCGACGAGCTCATCGCCGCCGGGCGCGAGCTGCTCACGGGCCCCGCCGAGAAGCTCGCCGACGTGACGGTGCTGGCCGACGGCGTGGAGAAGTCCGACCGGCCCGCGGTGGTCCTCAAGCCCCGGGCCGGCTGGGAGGCCTACCGCGACATGCTGCTCCACTACGGCATGAAGAACCTGCTGGCCTACATGGCCGAGCGCCCCAACGCGACGCGGGAGTCCATGATCCGGGACATCGCGGGACGGAGGCAGCGAACGTGGGTCAACCTGGGCGGCCAGCTCGTCGCCGGGCCGGACGCCGAACGCCTCAAGGCGGACATCCGGGACGGCCGGCTGGACACCTGGCCCGCCATCCACGGCGCGTACGACAGGCTGTGGGAGCGGTATCCCATCGACAAGCAGCGGCATGCGCTGGCCGTGCTTCTGGAGGTCTTCGGCGCCGAGGAGCTGACGGCGGAGGTCTGGTCGAAGGCGCTCGACGAGGCCGTGCGCGTTCAGCGGTACGTCCGCGACGAGACGTACGCCTCCCGCAAGAAGGACTACGACGATCCCTTCCGCCGGATGGTCTACGCCGACGACGCGGAGATGGCCGCGGTGCTCGGCTCGGCCGAGGGCAACAGCTTCGTCAAGCAGGTCCGCCAGGAGACCGAGCAGTTCGAGCAGCTCGTGGCCGATGTCCGCGCCCGCGGCTGAGGCCCGAGGGGCACCCCGACAGAGGCCAGGAAGGGGAGGGTCTGCGCACGTTTTCCCTCGCGGCAACGGAACCTGCCCCGCGCCGGGCGTTAATCAATATGGAAACGGGTTCCGGTTGCCAAGAGACGGAAAGGACCTGTGCATGAGACGCATAGCTCTATGGTGGGCGACGGCCCTGCTGCTGGCCGGTGCGGCGACCGCGCCGGCGGAGGACTGGCCGCAGTGGCGAGGCCCGGAGCGGACGGGGATCTCGAAGGAGACGGGGCTGCTGAAGAGCTGGCCGGCGGACGGGCCGAAGCTGCTCTGGGCGATCGACACGCCGGGCAAGGGCTTCGCCGCGCCGTCGATTGTGGGCGAGACGATCTACCTGACCGGCACGGACGGCGATCGCGGGGTGCTGTACGCCCTCGGCCTCGACGGCAAGATCAAGTGGGAGCAGGTCTACGGCAAGGAGTGGACCGCCAACTACCCGATGTCCCGCACGACCCCGACGATCGACGGCGGCAAGGCCTACGTCTACAGCGGCCAGGGATGGGCCGCCTGCTTCGACGCCGCCAGCGGCGAGAAGCTCTGGGCCCTCGACACGCTGAAGGAGTTCCGCGGGCAGAACATCCGATGGGGCATCGCCGAAAACCCCCTGATCGTCGACGAGCTGTTCATCTGCCACCCCGGCGGGTCCGACGCGGCCGTCGTCGCGCTGGACAAGGCCACCGGCAAGGCCGTCTGGACGACCAAGGGCTTCGGCGAAAAGAGCGCCTACTGCTCGCCCATCCGGGTGACGATCGGCGCGACCGACCAGATCGTCACGCAGACCGAGGAGAACGTCGTCGGCGTCGCCTCCAAGACCGGTGAGGTCCTCTGGAAGGTCCCCCAGAAGAACCGCTACTCCGTCCACGCCAACACGCCCCTGGTCTTCGACAGCATGGTGTACGTCTCCTGCGGCTACGGGTGGGGCAGCCAGTTGATCAAGGTCTCCGCCGACGGCCGCAGCGCCGCCCAAATCTGGCGGGAGCGGAAGCTGGACAACCACCACGAAGGGGTGCTGCGGATCGACGGGCGGATCTACGGCTCGTCCTCGCGAGGAAAGTTCTGCTGCCTGGACCCCAAGGACGGCCGGATCGTCTACGAGGTGCCGGAGGTCAACAAGGCGTCCATCGTCTACGCCGACGGGCGCATCTACGCCTACGACGAGAAGGGCGGCGTCGTCTCGCTGGTGGAGGTCTCGCCGACGGCCGGCAAGGTCCACGGCCAGTTCAAGGTCGCCAAAGGCAGCGGCCCGCACTGGACACACCCCGTGGTGGCCAACGGCGTGCTCTACCTTCGCCACGGCGAGGCGTTCCTGGCGTACAGCGTCAAGGCCGACTGAGCCGGGCGGCCGCGCGCCTCCTGCCTCTCCCGCCACCGCCGGGCTCGCCCCGGCGGAGCGCCGATTGAGCAACTACCGGGGCCGGCCCTGCGCCTTCAGGCAGAAGCGGCTTGCGTTTGGTGGCGGGCGTGCGAGAATCGATCCCCACGCGGGAACCGAACGCAGGACATCGACCATGAGCCGGATGAGGAACGCGCTGATCGCGATGTTGTGTGGCGCACTGGCGGGCGGCTGCGGGGACGGCTCGGCCGGGCCGGGCGACCCGCGCGAGGGGGAGGCCGACAAGAAGGTCCGCGCCAAGTGGGGCAAGTCGCTCGCCGATCTGCCCACCGTCGAGCTGGTGCTCATCAGCCCCCACAACGAGAACATCTGCAACGAGTTCGAGTGGGCCTTCAGCCTCCACCACGCCGTCGAGCACGGCCAGAAGGTCGACATCATCTGGCGCGACGTCGCCGGGGGCAGCACGTCCATCCTGCACTTCCTGGAGAACACCTACAAGAAGGGCAAGGGCGGCGAACTCGACATCGTCTGGGGCGGCGGGGAGGATAACTTCCAGAAGATGGCCGCCGACGGCATCCTCCAGAAGATGGCGATTCCCGCCGACGTGCTGGCCAACGTGCCCGAATCGTTCGGCGGGCTGTCAATGTACGACCCGAACCACTACTGGTTGGGCTCGGCGGTCAGCGGGTTCGGCTTCCTCTACAACAAGCCCCTGCTGGACAAGGCGGGCGTCTCGCCGCCGAAGCAATGGGGGGACCTCGGCCGGGCGGAGTTCCACGACCGCGTCTGCCTGGCGAACCCCACGCTGTCGGGCTCGGCCGCCGCGGCGTACGAGATGATCGTCCAGTCGGGGGCGACTTGGCCGGAGGGGTGGGCCAAGCTGCTGAGCATCCTCGGCAACGCCAAGAAGTTCGTCGACAGCGCCAGCAAGGCGGCCGGCGCCCCGGGCCTCGGCGAGGCGCCCGTCGCGGCGTGCATCGACTTCTACGGCACCAACTGGGTCCGCAAGGCGCCCGACGCGCTGGTGTACGTCAGCCCCAAGGGCGAGACCGCCTTCAACGCCGACCCCATCGCCATCCTCCGCGACCCGCCGCACGCCGAGGTCGCTCAGCGATTCGTGGACTTCGCCCTGTCCCGCCGCGGACAGGCCCTCTGGGCGCTGAAGGTCGGCGAGCCCGACGGGCCCATCCGCACGCCGCTCGGCCGCCAACCCATCCGCCGCGACGTGTATGAGGCGTACGCCGGCAGGTTCTCCGCCGGCATCGTCAACCCCTTCGAACGCGGCGAGGCCATGAAGCTCGACCAGGCCATGTGGCGGAGGCGATTCGGCGTGCTCCGCAAGCTCGTCGGCGCCGCCGCGATGGACAACCGCGAGTTCCTCCGGGCCGCCAAGAAGAAGCTCATCGACACCAGCTTCGACCCCCAGCGCCTGGCGGAGTTCAACCGCCTGCCCGAGAACATCGACACGGCCGACGAGATCGCGGAGGTCTCCGCGAAGCTCCGCGACGCGACCGAGGCCGAGAGGATCACCACCGACTGGCAACGTTTCTTCCGGGAGAAGTACAAGCGGGTCGCCGAGTGAACCCCCCCGAGGAACATCCTCGCCTGAAGGCCGGCCGGGGGCGCCCCGACCGCTCGGCCGGGCCGCTCGCCAAGCTGCTGGCCGGGCTGCTGGTGCTGTTCCTGCTGGCCTTTCTCGTCGTGCCGGTGCTGCTGACGATCGGGGCGGGGTTCTTCCATCGCGGCTCACTGAGCACCTACTGGATCGGGCGCGTCCTCGGCAACGAGATGCTCCTGCGGCAGTTGGTCAACGGGCTGACGGTCGCGGCCGTGACCACGCTGATCTGCCTGGCGGTGGGCATCCCGCTGGCGGTGGTGCGGACGAAGTACCGGTTCCTCGGCTCGGGCGTGCTGGGCGCGCTGCTGCTGGTGCCGCTGATCCTCCCGCCGTTCGTCGGGGCCCTGTCCATGCGGCGCCTGCTGGGGCAGTACGGCGTGATCAACCTCGTCCTGGAGCGCGTCGGGCTGCTCGACCCGGCCGCCACGCCGCCGGACTGGCTGGGAACGGGCTTCGCCGGCGTCGTGGTCCTCCAGGTGCTGCACCTGTTTCCGATCCTCTACCTGAACGCCTCGGCCGCCCTGGCCAACGTGGACCCCGCCGCGGCGCAGGCGGCCCGCAACCTCGGCGCCGGGCCCATCCGCACGTTCTTCCGCATCACGCTGCCGATGATCCGCCCCGGCCTGTTCGCCGGCGGGACGATCGTCTTCATCTGGTCGTTCACCGACATCGGCACGCCCCTGATCGTCGGCTACGAGGAGCTGATCCCCGTGACCGTCTTCCAGCGGCTCTCCGAGGCCGAGGTCAGCCCCCAGACGTTCAGCCTCGTGTTCATCATGCTCCTGACGGCGGTGTCGCTCTACGTGCTCGGCAAGTTCGTGTTCGGGCGCAGCGCCGCCGCCGAGGCCGTCAAGGGCGGCGTCGCCAGCGAGGAGCGGCGGCTGGGGCTGCTGGGCACGCTGGGGGCATGGGTGCTGTTCGGGTCGGTCATCTTCCTGGCCCTGCTGCCGCACGTCGGCGTGGTCCTGACGGCGATCAGCACGCGGTGGATCAACACCATCCTGCCCAGCGGCTACACGCTGGCGCACCTGCGGTTCGTCGTGACCAAGCCCAGCACGTACAACTCGATCCTGAACAGCCTCACGTACGCCGGCACGAGCACGACGGTGGACATCGTCCTGGGCTGCATCGCCGCCTGGCTGCTGGTCCGCACCCGCTTCCGGGGGCGGACGACCCTCGACGGCCTGACCATGCTCCCCCTGGCGGTGCCGGGGCTGATCCTCGCGGCCGGGTACGTCGCCATGACCGTCAAGGGCAGCCCGCTGGCGGCGATCGGGCCGGGGCGGAACCCGTTCACGATCCTGGTGATCGCGTACGCGGTTCGGCGGCTGCCGTTCGTGGTGCGGGGCGTCTCGGCGGGCCTTCAACAGGTGCCGGTGGCGATGGAGGAGGCCGGGCGGAACCTCGGCGCCTCGCGGGCGCGGACGGCGCTGCGGATCACGCTTCCGCTGGTGGCGGCGAACATCATCGCCGCGGGCGTGCTGACCTTCGCGTTCGCCATGCTGGAGGTCAGCGACTCGCTGATCCTCGCCCAGGAGCAGGTGCACTATCCGATCACTAAGGAGATCTACAAGCAGGCGTCCAGCGGCAATGTCGACGCCGCCAACATCGCCGCCGCCATCGGCGTCTACGGCATGGGCCTGCTTGCCGGGACGTTCGCCGTCGCCGGGGCCCTGATGGGCAAGCGACTCGGGGCGATCTTCCGGGCGTAGGAACAGACAGAACGACCGAGCACCCCATGAAAGAGATCACCATACAGAACGTGACCAAGGTCTTCGGCGCCGGGCGGGCCGCCACCACGGCCGTCGACGACGTGAGCCTCCGCGTCGAGCCGGGCGAGCTGTTCTTCCTGCTGGGGCCCAGCGGCTGCGGCAAGACCACGCTCCTGCGGATCATCGCGGGCCTGACCGTCCCCACCGCCGGGCGCATCCGTCTCGGCGACCGCGACGTCACCGACGAGCCCGTCGAGCGGCGCAACACCGCACTGGTCTTTCAGAACTACGCCCTCTGGCCGCACATGACGGTCCAGGACAACGTGGAGTTCGGCCCGAAGATGCGCGGCGCCGGCCGGGCCGAGCGGCGCGAGCTGGCCCGCCACAACCTCGCCCGCGTGGAGATGGGCACCCTCGCCGCCCGCAAGCCCAACCAGCTCTCCGGCGGCCAGCAGCAGCGCGTCGCACTCGCCCGCGCCCTGGCGGCCCGGCCCGACTGCCTCCTGCTCGACGAGCCCCTCAGCAACCTCGACGCCCGGCTCCGCCTGCACATGCGCCAGGAGCTGCGGGACCTGGTCAAGTCCACCGGCACCACCGCCGTGTACGTCACCCACGACCAGAAGGAGGCCCTTTCGATGGCCGACCGCATCGCCGTGATGGACACCGGGCGCGTTGCTCAGCTCGGCCAGCCCGAGGAGGTCTACAACCGCCCGCGGACGCGGTTCGTGGCCGACTTCCTCGGCGAGGCCAACTTCATCGACGGGCGCGTCGTCGCGGCGAAGGGGGGGCGCGTGGAGGTCGATACGCCCGTCGGCCGACTCCCGGCCGTGGCCGCCGACCCCGCCCCCGCTGTGGGCGGCGAGGTCACCTGCTGCGTCCGGCCCGAGCGGATCGCGCTCCATCCGGCCGGCCCCCCCGCGCCGGAAGCCGACAGGGCCGCACTGCCCGCCGCGGTGCGGGCCAGCGTCTACCTCGGCGAGTTGCGGCAGTACGTCTGCGAGCTCGCCGACGGGGCGCAGTGGAAGGTCTCCGTCCTGGCCGGCGCCCACGGCCCGCTGCCCGAGGGCCACCCCGTCACCCTCACCCTCGGCCCCGACGACATCGCCGTCCTGCCCCGCTGAAGCTGGGGTCAGGCATTGGTTTTCTGGCTTTCTGGCTCTTGCCCCTGCTGCGCCGCGTGCATTCCCTGGACGCCCCTGCCGAAACACCCGGGGGGGGGGGGCGACGATAGCCACAAATGTCAAAAAGTCAATGCCTGACCCCAGAGGCAGGGAGGCGGATTATCCTGTTGTCCCGGCGGGCAGGTCGTGGGAGAATGGGAGCGTGGAAGCCTGCGCGGGGCCGGACCCCAGGGGGTGGGGTGCGGCTGCGCGGTGTCGGGAGTCGAGTGGACGTACGTGGGAGAGCCGACGATGCGGAAGAGGCTGCTGACGGCGGTATCGGTTTGCATAGTCAGCGCGTTTGTGGCACCGGCCCCCGCCCAGGACGATGGGGGAGGCGGGGGCTTCGACTTCGAGGCTTGGCGGCGCGGCGGAACGGGCGACAAGAAGCTCGACAAGGAGTTGACGCGGCGCGCCCGCGACGGCTTCTCCGACGAGGCTGTCAAGGCCGCGATCCAGCGCGGCTGCGACTTCCTCTGGAACACCCGCGGCGGCGGGGGGGCATGGGCGGGCCACGGCGGGAACCGGGAGTACCCCACCGGCCCGACGGCCTTGGCGACGTACGCCCTGCTGGCCAGCGGCGTCAGCCCGCGCGAGAAGCGCCTGGCCGAGTCGCTCGACTGGCTCAGCAAGAACCCCAGCGAGAAGACCTACTGCCTGGGCCTGCGGTGCAACGCCTGGTACCTGGCCAACAAGGAGACCGGCAACAAGTACCTCAAGCCGTTCAAGGAGGACCTCAAGAAGCTCCTGATGTACACGCAGGACGGCGCGTACAGCTACGACGTCACCCGCACGCGCGGGCGGTTTGACAACTCCAACAGCCAGTACGGCGTGCTTGGCACCTGGGCCGGGGCCATGGCCGACCAGGAGATCCCCGAGGCGTACTGGCAGCTCATCCTGAAGCACTGGATCGACTGCCAGAACTCCGACGGCGGCTGGGGCTACACCCGCGACGGCTCCACCGCCACCATGACCGCCGGCGGGATCGCCACGCTGTTCGTCTGCTTCGACCAGCTCTATGCCGACCAGTTTCTGCGCTGCAACGTCTCCAGCCACTCCGACCGCCCCATCCGCGCGGGGCTGAAGTGGATGGACGAGAACTTCGGTGCGGCCGTGGGAAGCTCCCAGGGCGGGCTGATGGGTCACGGCGACCTGCTCTACTTCCTCTACGGCGTGGAGAGGGTGGGGCTGGCCAGCGGCTTCAAGTACTTCGGCACGCAGAACTGGTACAAGCTCGGCGCGATGAAGCTCCTCCAGATGCAGGCGGGGGACGGCTCCTGGCACGGCAAGTACCCGCCGGTCGTCTCCACGTCGTTCGCGATCCTCTTCCTCGTTCGCGGGCAGCACGCCATCGCGTTCAACAAGCTGGAGCACGAGGGCTTCGACTGGAACAACCGCCCGCGCGACCTCGCCGGGCTGACGCACTGGATGAGCGACACGTTCGAGCGGACGCTCAACTGGCAGATCATCTCGATCAAGGCGCCCGTGGAGGAGTGGCACGACGCCCCCATCCTGTACATCTCCGGGGCCCTCGACCCGAACATGTCCGACGAGCAGGCAGACCGGCTCCGCACGTTCGTCTGGCAGGGCGGGACGATCCTCTCGGCCACCGAGTGCGCCGGAAGGGGCTTCTCCACCGGCATCCGCAAGCTCTACGAGCGGATGCTCCCGGACCACAAGCTCAAGTCCGTCCCGCAGGGCCATCCGCTGTACTCGATCCACCACAACATGTACGGCCGCCCGGCGTTCCTGGAGATCGAGAACGGCATCCGCCCGCTGGTGATCCACACCGACACGGACCTGCCGAAGAGCTGGCAGCTCCAGATGAAGAAGACCGCGCCGAACGACTTCCGCTGCGCCGCCAACGCCCTGATGTACGTCACCGACAAGCTCCAGCTCCGCCCGCGCGGCGTCAGCCACTGGCCGCTCAAGCCCGAATCAACGCCCGCCCGGTCGATCAAGCTCGCCCGCGTGAAGTACAACGGCGCGTGGGACCCCGAGCCGCTGGCCTACGAGCGCTTCCGCCGGCTGATGATCGACCGCGCCCAGGTCAACATCGAGGTCGTCAGCCCCGTCGAGGCCGCCGCCCTCGGCGACTCCGACGCCAGGATTGCCACGATGACCGGCACGGGCAAGTACGTCCTGACCTCCGAGGAGGCCGCCGGCATCCAGAAGTTCGTCGAGAACGGCGGGACCCTCCTCGTCGACGCCGCCGGGGGCTCCTCGGAGTTCGGCGAGTCCGCCGAGCTGATGCTGCGCGCGATGTTCGGCCGGCGGGCCGTCCGCGCCCTCGCCCGCACCGCGCCGCTGTTCAACCTGCCGAACCTGAAGATCGCGGAGGTGAAGTACCGGCGGAAAGCTCGCGTGGATCGCGGCCTCCAGGACGAGCCCAACCTCCGCGGCGTGGCCCTGGGCGAGCGGATTGCCGTTGTCTTCAGCAAGGAGGACCTCACCGGCGGGCTCGTCGGCTACGAGGCCTACAACTGCCTCGGCTACGAGCCGGAGACCTGCTTCGCGCTGGTCCGCAACGCCGTGCTCTACGCCGACTCCGCCGCGGCCAAGGCCCCGGTTGCCGCAAAGACCCCCGTCGCCGCCGGCAATTGACCCCGGCGGACGCTTGCGCCCCCGCCTCCTGAGTCGTGTGACGCGCCAAGGCCTCGACCGTGCCGCCGGGCTGCGGCCCCCGACAGCCAGTCCGTCTGAGCAGGCTTGCCCCATTTCGGCTTGAGCCCGTGCGCCCGGCCGGCCGGCGCCGGGCAAGCCGCTTCCGCGGGGGAGGCCGTCCGGCTATAATGCCGCCCTGCCGGGCCTGCCGGGGCGGCCGAACGATCAGCGAAAGGACAGAGGCATGTACGTGGTGAGTGTCACGGTGCACGTGAAGGACGGCTATGCCGATCCGTTCATCAAGGCCACGCGGGACAACGCACAGAACACGCGGCAGGAGGCGGGCAACGTGCGGTTCGACGTCGGCCGGGCCGAGGACGACCCCAACCGCTTCCTGTTGTACGAATGCTACCGCACGAAGGACGACTTCGCGGCCCACCAGCAGACGGAGCATTACCTCCGCTGGCGCCAGACAGTGGCCGACTGGATGGCCCAGCCGCGACAGGGCGTCAAGCACACCAGCCTCTTCTTCGGCGACGGAGAGGGCTGATGGCCGCCGCGGGCGAGGCCGGGGGCTTCGAACTGCTGAGCGTCGGCCGGATCCTCTTCGGCCAGGGACGCGCCGCGGAGCTGCCGGACCTGGTCCGATCGTTCGGCCGGATCGCGCTGCTGGTGACGAACGCCGGCTGTCCGGGCGCGGGCGGCGTGACCGACCGCGTGGCGGCGATGCTGACCGAAGCCGGCGTGCGCGTCGCGCTGTACCCGCAGCGTGGCGAGCCGACGGTCGCCGGCGTGGCCGAGGCCACCGAGACGGCCCGCGCCGACGGCTGCGAGGTCGTCGTGGGGCTGGGCGGCGGCAGCGCGATCGATACGGCCAAGGCTGCCGCCGCCCTGCTGACCAACGGCGGCGGGCCGCTGGACTACATGGAGGTCGTCGGGCAGGGGCGGAAGATCACGCGGCCCTCTGCGCCGTGGGTCGCCGTGCCGACCACCGCCGGCACGGGGGCGGAGGTCACGAAGAACGCCGTGGTGGCCTGCCCGGAGAGGAGATTCAAGGCGAGCATTCGCGGCGAGCAGCTCCTGGCGCGGGCGGTCGTGGTGGACCCGGAGCTGGGCCTCGACGTGCCGCCGGACGTGACCGCCCAGACGGGCATGGACGCCCTCTGCCAGCTCATCGAGTCGTATACGTCGAACCGCGCCCAGCCGATCACCGACGCCCTGGCGATGGCGGGCATCCGCCGGGCGGCGCGAAGCCTCCGGCGTGCCTTCGAGGACGGCCGCGACGCCGACGCCCGCGCCGACATGGCCCTGGCGGCCCTGCTCAGCGGGATCACGCTGACCAACGCGGGGCTGGGGGCCGTGCACGGCTTCGCCGCGCCGCTCGGGGCGAACTTCCCCGCTCCGCACGGGGCCATCTGCGCGGCCCTGCTTCCGGGCGTGATGGCCGCCAACGCCGCGGCGCTGCGGGGCGAGTCCCCCGAGCACCCCGTGCTGCGGCGATACGCCGACATCGGCAGGGCGCTGACGGGCCGCGCGGAGCTTGCCGACGAACAGGCCGTCGATGCGGGCGTCGCGGCCGCGGCGCAGCTCGCCAAGGACCTGAAGGTCCCGCCGCTGAGCGAGTACGGCTTGGCGGGGGGGCGGATCGACGAGATGGTTTCCCTCGCGCGGCGGTCCAGCAGCATGCGGTACAATCCGGTGGTGCTGACGGACGAGGC
>Ga0307380_10007060_pt1 | contig 14668 bp, 9 predicted proteins | sample UN3MG_FD_202239 | JGI IMG/M metagenome (GOLD analysis project Ga0307380, IMG submission 202239) | Soil microbial communities from Risofladan, Vaasa, Finland - UN-3 | ecosystem: Environmental > Terrestrial > Soil > Coastal area > Acid sulfate soil | place: Finland: Risofladan, Vaasa | collected... | reverse complement strand
TTAACTCATAAGGCAGGCGAAAGTCGGGTTCAGGCTCAAATTTCTCTATCCTTTCCCAAAGCCCGGGTCCAAAACAAAACACAAATGAAGCAACAATTATAACAAAAATCAATTCATATCCGGACAATCGGACACAGTTGGAACTGAAAGCAACTTCAGATTTCCGAGGCGAAGATGAACTTTTTTGATTCTCTAATACGCCGCTTTCATTCATCGCATTTTACCTTTAGTTAATCACTAATATCAGAACTGCAGGTAGATAAACGCTTTATCGCTTGTCGGAGCAAAGACCACCAGATATAAAACCAACAAAAGAACAATTCCTATGCGAACGGTTCTTAGCTCAAGGACCCACCTAATCCCGGATTCATAAGCAAACTGATAAAGCCACACAGCAAAAATCATGACCAGAGCCAGCAACGGACAATAAGGATTTTGGAGTCCGGAAGTAAATATTCTCGCTAAAATCACCCATGCGTCATTTATTGTTTCAGCCCGGAAGAAAATCCACGCAAAACTGACAAAGGTAAAAACAAATAATTGTTTGGCTATTTTAGGTACTTTATTTTTGTAGAATGCAGCTCTCTCCAGCTCACGGGTACAAGAATATCCGAGGGCATGCACGGCACCCCAGATGACGAATGTCCAGGCGGCACCATGCCACAATCCTGAAATTACCAAAGTAAGGAACATATTTCTGTAGGTGTTAAACCTGCCCCTGCGGTTGCCTCCGAGAGGAATATAGACATAGTCCCTGAACCAGGAGGAAAGGCTGATATGCCATCTTGACCAGAAGTCACCCAGGCCCGTTGCCAAATATGGATTATTGAAGTTCAGCATTAAGCGAAAGCCCATCATTCTCGCCACGCCCCGCGCCATATCCGTGTAGCCGCTGAAGTCGAAATATATCTGCCAGGAATACAAAAAAGTGGCCAGAATCAAAGCCGGCGCATGAAACTGTTCAGGAGCATCATACACCCTGTCAACATACATAGCTAAATAGTCGGCCAAAGCAACTTTTTTGAAAAAACCGACGACAAAAAGGGAGATGCCTTCTGTCACATCCTGTACGGAAATCCTTGCCGGTTTATGCAATTGGGGGAGTAAATTTTTAGCCCTTTCAATCGGCCCCATCATTAATCGCGGGAAAAGTGAGACAAATGTCGCGTATTTTATGAAACTTGTCTCTCTCTCTATGTTACCGCGATAGTAATCTATAGTGTAGCTCATTGACTGGAAGATATAGAACGATATACCCACAGGTAAAAGTATGCCTGGAGAAGCAAGGGCATACGGAATATTCAATGAAGACAACAGAAGATTTAAGTTGTCGGTGATGAATCCGGCATATTTGAAAAAGCCAAGCAGAGCGAGATTATTTATAACGCTGATGGAAAGCCACATCTTCCTTCGTGTACTTTTTTCCATTTTCATCACAACGAAGAAGTCAATCAGTGTCGAATACGAGATAATAATGAGATACAGGGGATTGAAGCAGGCATAAAAGAAATATGAAGATGCCAAAAGCCATGGAAATCTGAGCCTGGTGTTCTTGAGGGCCAGGTAGGCTGGATAGACAATAATAAAAAATAGTGCAAACGGCCAGGTATGAAATAACATTCCTTGTGCCCCTTTATCTCATCAAGACCTGAATATGAGCCTCTACCGAAGAAGCCAGCCCTTCCAGGCCATATCCCCCTTCAAGAACGGACACAAGCCGACCTTCACAGCACTTTTCGGATATGTCTTTGACGATCTGTGTAAGTTGAGCAAATCCTTCAGCAGTGACCTTCATGCCGCCGAGCAGGTCATCTTTATGGGCATCAAATCCGGCAGATATGAGGACGAAGTCGGGAGAAAAGGCAAGGGCAGCAGGCTCAAGTTTCTCTTTGAATACTCTAAGGTAATCGGCATCGCCGGATCCGGCCGGCAAGGGCACATTAATGGTATAATTCATTCCCTTTCCGCTGCCTTTTTCTGCTTCGCTTCCGGTGCCCGGATAGAAGGGGTACCGGTGAGTACTAAAGTACAAAACCGAAGGATCATCATAGAACGTCGCCTGAGTACCGTTGCCATGGTGCACATCCCAATCCACAATGAGTATATCCGAGAGGTTATGTTTCTTTTGAATATATTTTGCGCCGACAGCAACATTGTTAAAGATACAGAATCCCATTGCTTTATCCTTTAGTGCATGGTGGCCCGGCGGACGGACCGCACAAAAGGCGTTCGTAACTTTTTTTTCTACAACAGCATCAATAGCGGAAAGCACACCTCCTGCTGCTACCAGCGCTACTTCATAGGATTCTGCTGATATCGGAACATCCATGGAATCAAGGTATCCCGCGCCTTCCTCGCAACTTCTTCTAACACGCTGTATATATTCGGGAGAGTGAACCATCGTCAGCCATTCGGAAGGGACCGGCTTCGGTGATAACTTGAGTAATTTAGAGTATAATCCCCCTGCCTTTAATCTGGCGGTTATCACGACCAATCTCTGAGATGTTTCCGGATGGCCTTGTGTTGTTTTATGTTCGAGATAGATGTCGTCATAGACCAGTGCCATCTTCGATGTTTCTCGGGACTGCTTGTTTTTCACCATATTTTTCTCAGGAGATATGTTGTTAGTTGCATTTCTTACACAGCGAAATCCTATAACATCACTGGCAAGACAGGTATCATCGATAGAAGGGTCGCTCGAGCGATATGATGACCGGCAACTATCGGCGCTGGAGTTCCATGCTCCGCCTCTCAAGACCCTTTCCTTACCTTTAATTGGTCCTTTCGGATTCTTTTGTTCGCTATTTTTATAATAATTTTCCGAATAAAAATCATTGCACCACTCTGATACATTTCCATACATATCATAAAGCCCCCATGGATTGGATTTCTTCTGTCCAACAGGATGTGTTTTTTCTGATGAGTTCTCAGCGAACCATGCATGGCCCTTCAAATTCCGCACATCGTTACCAAAGCTGAAATTTGTGGCAGTGCCAGCCCGACAAGCATACTCCCATTCGGCCTCCGTGGGTAATCTGTATCCATTTGCCTGGAAATTACATTCCCAGGTCTCTTCATCGTAGCAAGGTTCGAGACCCTCGGCGAGTGAACGCTCGTTGCAAAATAGGGTGGCATCTGTCCAGTTAATCTGTTCTAAAGGATTATTCGGATCTTTGAAATGAGAAGGATCAGAGATTTGAAATTTCTTGAATTGCTCTTGAACCACCTCATATCTGTCCATCCAGAATGAACTGATCCATACCTTATGCACCGGTGACTCATCCGGTGAACTGCCCTTGCTTCCCATATCAAACCAGCCTTCAGGAATTTTCACCATCTCAATTCCTGTCTTTGTTGTAATAACCTCCAGCGTACCGGCCTCATCCTCAACACGTCGACAACCTGAAACAATTATCAATACAATCAGCAGACAAAGGGCTTTACTCATCAACTCTCTATAGGGGATGGTCATTGACTATTTTCCTTTTTTTCAGCTTTTTTGTAAGTGCCGGCAAAACGAATCTTTGGTATCAACGTTTTGTTGTAATCGGCACCCAATCAGGTTCTTTGTTGTGATTGCCGTCTCTGGTGATTTCCACCCATTTGCCTGTCATATCACTAACACAAATATTCCAGCCCGGGGCTTTGCCGCCTACCATTTCATTTGCCTTTGGGCCGTGACTGAAAGCAATGTAGTTGCCATCCGGCGAGAAATCAGTGTGATAAACCTCATATTCTTCTCGACACTTGATAACGCGGCGAACATCGGTCACCAGAGGTGCTGAGGATTCAAAATTGATATTAGCCATGCCTAAATCCCAATCGGTCAATCCCCACGTTATCTTTTTACCATCGAAGCTAAAATCAGGCCTGCAACCCGTTACACCAAACTTGGTCAAATCATAAATATTAGTGCCATCGGCCTCGATAGCCAGGTTGGCATGTTTGAAATCCATACCTCCGTGTACAGTAGCAAGAAACCAATTGCCATCCGGCGACCAGCAAATATTATAAAGGTGATAAAGGCTTTTATTCTGATGCTCTCTGTGCTGCTGCGTACCTATATCGTAAAAGAAAATCCCCTTAGTAGCATAGTCTTGAATGGTGTAACGGGTAAATTCCCCCTTTAGATAAGCGATAGTTTTGCTATCGGGACCCCAACAGGGCTGCCGGGCATTATCAGCAACTTTGACCCGCCCGGTCCCATCGATGTTGATATAATAGACATTTCGAACCTTTTTATTTCCAACCATTTCATCTGCAACGAAACATATCCTGGTGCCATCGCCAGAAGCATGAGGATATAACTCATCCACATCAGGAGTCCTGGTTAGATTAACAGGATTTGAGCCATCTGCATTTATCAGGTATAGTTCCCAATTTTCCCTGCCATTGGTCTTACGATAGGTTTCATATACAATCCTGAAAGGGATTTCTTTGAGATTTAATTCAGATTTTGGATAAGGTGTTTGCCGAAGCTTAGAATCATCCTGCAACCTTGTGGCGCAAAGAGCTTCATTAACTATAAGCAAACTCAATACAAGAGTAAAAAAAGCATATCGTTTCATTGTAATTTTCTCCTTTTAATCAGTGGTCTTTTGTGAAATCGGCACCCAATCGGGTTCCTTGTTGTGCTTGCCGTCAGTAGTAATTTTAACCCAATTTCCGGACATATCACTCACACAGATATCCCAGCCTCTCGCTTTACCGCCAACCTGCTGTGCTCCGTTGAAAGGGCCGTAACTGAAAGCAATGTACCGCCCGTCCGGTGAAAAATCGACATGATAAACTTTTGACTGCCGCAGGCATTCGACAACCTGGCGTATATTAGTCACCTTGGGAGTAGAGCCCGTCAGGTCGATATCACCCACTTTTAGATTCCAGTCAGTCTCCCCCCACACCAATTTGTTACCTTCAAGATTAAAGTCCGGCCGGCACCCCTTAACTCCCCACCAGCCCAGGTCGAAGACATTCGTTCCATTGGCCTCAAAAGCCAGGATAGCATCGCTGTAGCCCATGCCTCCCTCCACAGCAGCAGCAAACCAATTTTCATTGGGCGACCAACACAGAGCATAAATGTGTTGTAAACTTTTATTTGGATGTGGTGTGTGTGAACCGGCCTGAAGGTCGTAAATTATAAGCCCCGAGGTTGCGTACGGCCTTTCATTGTATCGTTCAAATTCTCCCGGTAGATAAGCAATTTTTTTGCCGTCAAAACTCCAGCACGGCTGCCGGGCGTTTGAGGCAACCTTGAAACGTTCGGTTCCATCTATCTTCATATAATATACGCTTCGAACTTTTCTTCTACCTGCCCCTTCATCAGTAACGAAACAAATCTTTGTACCATCGGGAGAAACATGTGGATACATCTCATCCACATCAGGTGTGTTGGTAAGATTGGTCGAATTGGAACCATCGGCATTTATCAAGTACAACTCCCAGTTTAGCCGGCCTTCAGTTTCCCGGTAAGTCTCATGCACAATCTTAAAGGGAACATCCTTCAGGCTCAGCTCGGCACGCGGGGATGTAACACTTCTCGGTCTGAGCCTGTTTTGCGTTTGTGAGCCACCCAGAGTATTATTGGCTACAGTTAAAGTGAGTATTATGGATATATAAATATATAAACTTTTCATAGACAAACCTGTTCTTAAAATTTTTTATTCTTTTAACTATTATCACCCGTTGTAGTTTTGAAACAAGCCCATACGTGATTTTCGGCAGGAACAGCTATCCCTCGGGCAGTTCCAAAATTCGAAAATCATCAAATCGAATCCAGTGCTCGGCATTGGCAGGACCATTGTAGCATTGTATGCTGACCTGGTCATCACCCGGCGCAGGCAGCGTACCAGTGTCCGCCGTTTGAAACTTACCCTCGGCATTCGGACGGAACTGAGCAATGAAATTACCCTTCGTTACAATCAGCCGAAGCTGGACAGTCTTGCTTGAAACAGGCTTTCTCCCTGGAATAATCATCAGTTTTCCATCAACCAGCTCCTTAACAAGCTTAAATACGGGTTTACCGTTATTATACCAGGTTATTCCAGCCTGCTCATACTGTTGGGTAGGTTTGGTAGTATTGGTCACAGTTACATCAATGGCATATTTACCACGGCTGCGATCCGGCGCTTGACGAACCAAAGCATTTTTGACGTTACGTGCCACACCCGGCTCAACACGAATTTCCAAGGCACCCTGTCTCAAGCGCCAGGCTTGAGGATTCTCCCGCAGCCATTTCCAGCCGCCAGCTAACGTGCCCTCAAATTGTTCCTCTAATATAACTGTCTGCCGATTATTCTTTTCTTTGATAATCGGCGTGAGAACGATATTTCGATAATTAATAGCTGTGTGGTCACCTTGTAAATAGATAGGACCAGGTTTGAATTCATCCGACCACATCGCGCCGCCGGTACAACCCAGAAGCGGTTCATTGTCTATAATCACTTTATCATTCAAGACAACTGTTACATGGCGATCCAAAAGAGTGATATTCATGGTCTGCCATTGCCCGGCCGGCTTCTCAGCATTCACAACAGGTTTAATTCGGCTATAAACTCCTCCCATATTATGTGAATCGAGCTGCCTACCATACGAATCGCTGACCTGAATTTCATAGATACCTCGCAAATAAATCCCGCTGTTCTCCCCCCTGGAAACATTCACTTCTAATTTCAGGTTGAAGTCCTCGAATTCGGCTACTGTTCGAAGGTTGCCATAGGAAATATGAGGTTTATCCTTTTGCTGAACAGGGTTATTAACAAGAATACCATGTTCAACCGACCAGCCGTTGGTTTGCCCTGGATTGGTTAACCTCCACCCATCCAGATTGGTTCCATTGAGCAGCACTATTGGTTTGCCGTATTTAACTTCGGACATATCCGGCTTCGGAGGCAGGAGAGGAATCCGTTTGCCTGTGAATTCATTCCGATCAACACCTTTTCCATTTGAGCGAGGCCGGATTTGTATTAAACTCAGTGAATCATCCGAGACTCTTGCAATAATCGTCTCCGTCCACAATGTCTGAATCACCTTGCCATTTTCGTCTTTGCGTTTAATCTTATGATCACGCTCAAGCTTTAGGGCATCCCCATCCATATCGGCCCGGGTGACAGGAACCACACTTCCCCCACCCCACAGAATGCTTGCCTTTAATTCCCCATCCATTTGTTCAACACCAAGCCAGCCGGCGTCACCACCGGGAATCGTCAATGCCCAGCGTCCAATAAAGGGATTGGCTGATTCAGCGGCACAAACCGTTACACAAACGAAACATAAGGCTAAGAATACTGAGGTACAACGAATGCTTCTATTCATAAGAGGTTTCCTTTCAAAGTATTTGAAAATAAAACAAAAAAAGTAATGCTTATCTTACGCCGTCATAGATAATTTGTCAACTGAGTTTTTCCTTTAATACCTGCCCGGTTACGTTATCTTAATATCACTCATTACCATCGTTTTCTGTTAGATCTTGAAAGATTTACTGTTTGGTTGTATATTTATATAGGCGGGGAAACAGGAGGCCGTGGTAGGTATTATTAAACAGCGTATTAGGGCGCATTGACTCGGACAATAGAAACTGTGAAATTGAATCGGAGAACCATAAAACATGGATCAAACAGAACCACAAACTTCACACTATATCGACAGACGCCGTTTCCTGGTATCTTTAGGGACAGGGGCTATCGGAGCGGCTACAGTTTACGCCTCGGCAGGCACAAATAGACCTGGCAAAAAGGGCAGTCTGCAAAAGATATCCACCGATTGGATGAATCCACCGGCGGAGTTTTCTCTTTGCCCATTCTGGTTTTGGAACGATGAACTCTCTGAGCAAGAGATTATACGCCAAATTGAAGATTTCCGGGCACAAGGTGTCTATGGATTCCTGATTCATCCACGGGCAGGGCTGCCCACAAGCATCGGTTGGATGAGCAAGAACATGATTAAATTCATGCGTATTGCTATCGAACAGGCGACCAAACACGGCATGTGGGTATTACTATATGATGAAGGTATGTATCCGAGCGGCTCATCGAGCGGACAGGTTGTTAAAGAAAACGCTGCCTTTCGAACACGCGGCTTGTTTGCCATTGACCTTGATGAGGCAGAGCCGGGCACGCAGAAATACGATATACATATCGGCGCAAACGGGGAACCTGAGCCTGCTCGGGGCCAAAATCTCATTGCCATTATTAAACGCAGGCGAAACGGACATCGGATAGCTATTGTTGATAGAGCTATCAGGGATGGGTATTCGATAATTCGCGGATTACACTTCCTTGAGGATGATCCGCCCAGACGAGCCAACCATAAAGAAGTTCCTGAGAACTCGCCGCCTGCAGCGGACATTCTTAATCCGGAGGCAGTGGCTTGTTTTATTCGCCTGGTATATCAGCGTTACTACGATGAGTTCAAAGAACATTTCGGAAAAACAATTCATGCCGTATTTACAGATGAGCCATCTTTCCTGGCCAAACGCCCGGAGCGCGGGGCCGTACCCGGGACAACAGGCATACTCGAACACGTAAATCGATTTCTTGGCTATGATTTTACGCCCTACCTTCCGGCCCTTTGGTACAAGGATGAACCGGATGCCGATCGGTATCGCCGTGACTACTTTCGAGCCCTGCAAGCAAGGCTTGAAGAAACATTTTACAGGCAGATATCTCAGTGGTGCGATTCTCACGGAATCGCCCTATGTGGCCACCCGGCCGCCCCTGACGATATCGGCCATCTGAGACATTTTCACATACCGGGACAAGACATTGTTTGGCGTTATATTGAACCGAACAAAGCCAATGCTTTAGAGGGTTCCCAATCAACTCAGGGTAAGTGCGCCTCTTCGGCGATGATCCATCTTGGCCGAAGGCGAAACTTGAACGAATACTGCGGAGCATTTGGACACAATTTTACTTTCGATGAGATGAAATGGCTGACCAACTGGCTTATTGTACGCGGCTGCAATATGCTGGTTCCACATGCCTTCTATTACTCAGTTAGAGGTCCTCGTATCGATGAGCGCCCACCTGATGTCGGCCCTAATAGCCCGTGGTGGAAACAATATAAGCCCTTTGCTGATACGAGTCGGCGTCTGTGCTGGCTGAACACTGACAGCAAACATGTCTGCTCGCTTGCGATTCTCGGCCTTAATGACCACCTGCCATGGCAAGCAGCCAAAATCTGCTTCCAAAACCAACTCGACTTCAATTACCTCGAAGCCCGACACCTTTGGGAAGATGCGCACGTCGAACCGGACGGTATCCATATCGCAGGTATGCACTATAAGGCGTTAATTGTTGAATTTGATCCACCCTCAAAAGCAAAAGAGGCGCTGCAAACATTAGAGCAGGCCGGTCGCCTTATTCGTTGGGAAAAATCAAAAAGCGAGATGTTACTGCTCCAGAAAATTACCAGCCTGATACCTAAAGACATCAGTTTTTCACCCGCCGCTCCGGATATTAGAGTCCGTTACGTTGTAAAAGACAGAATCCACTACTACATAATCTTTAACGAAGGTCAAGAGCACGTCGAATTCAGGCTGACTGCTTCGGCTAAAGGGCAGCGATATTTACTTGACCCCCAAACCGGGCAACAAAATGCGGTCGATGCTGATATGTTACTACAAATGCGGCCTCACGAGCTTAAGGTACTAAGTATTGTAAGTTCGTAGCAAAGGCCAAGATAATACGCCTTAATATGAAAAGCAGGAGGTAGGATAGAAACCATGAAAATTCCCATTGGACTAAACACTCTAATCCAAACTGCCGTATTAGCGGCGTCCCTCTTTGCAACTCAGAATGCTGCTGCCCAAGGAACCCGTAGCGACTATGAGCGAGCGTTAAATCTGAATAAAACCACAGCCAATAAAGTATTTAAGAGCCGTGTTATTCCGCATTGGCTGCCGGACAATACGAAGTTCTGGTATCGCAACGACCTGAGCAATGAGACACGTGAGTTTATCCTCGTCAATGCAGAAACCGGCGTACGACGACCGGCGTTTGACCACAGCCGTCTTGCCGCAGAACTTTCCAAAGCCACAGGAGAAAAAATACAGGCAGATCGGCTTCCAATTGACAATCTCGGATTCAGCAAATCCGGCACAGAGCTTTTGTTCAGAAGTCAGAGCAAAAGGTGGAAATGTGATTTGCAAAATTATGAGATCCAGGAGGTTTCACAGGAGGGACAAGCGATTACATCGCTTGAACCGCTCGCCCGGGTCGGTGCAAGCACTCGGACCGGCCAAGAGACTTCCATCACATTCATTAATCGTACCAAGAACGATGTGAAGATTTATTGGCTGGATTCCGAGGGTCAGCGACGTCACTATGTCACGATCCATACCGACCAAACTCATCAGCAGCATACATTTGCAGGACACGCCTGGCTGGTAACCGACGATGCCGGAAAGACCCTGGCTGTTTTTGTAGCCACTGAAGAAGCAGCAGATGCTCTGATAGATGATGACTTTGATAACAGGACTATCAAACGAAAAACAAACAAGGAAACAAAGCAAAGTGGTGAGTCTCCCGATGGAAAATGGCTCGCCTTTATAAAAGACTATAACCTTTGTGTTCGGAATCTTAAAAGCGGTGAGGAGTTTACACTTAGCAGCGATGGTACTGAAGAAGACGCATATTCGAAACGTTTTCGATGGTCCGGGGATTCTGAAAAAATTGTCGTACTGCGTATTCGCAAAGGTGATGACAGGAAGATTTATCTTATCGAATCGTCACCCAAAGACCAGATACAACCCAAGCTGCACACAATTTCTTATACCAAACCCGGCGACCGCATTGAGATTTCAAAGCCGCAATTGTTCAACGTCGTCCATAAACGTCAAATTCCTGTTTCAGATGAGCTTTTCGAGAATCCCTGGAGTATTTCGGATATTCGCTGGTCGCCGGACTCAGAACGTTTCACTTTCCTCTACAATCAGCGTGGTCACCAGGTACTGCGCATCATAAGCGCAGCCGCTGATACCGGCGAAACGTCAACCATCGTGGATGAACAGAGCAAAACATTTATAGATTACGCAGGCAAGCGATTCAGTCATTACCTCGACTCCGGGGAGGAAATCATATGGATGTCGGAACGGGACGGCTGGAACCACCTCTATCTTTACGAGGCAAAAACCGGTCGTTTAAAAAACCAAATCACTCAAGGACAGTGGGTCGTTCGCGGTGTCGAGAAAGTCGATGAGACCAAACGACAAATATGGTTTAAAGCCGGCGGCATCCGAGACGGGCAGGATCCTTACTATGTCCATCTCTGCCGTGTCAATTTTGACGGTTCAGGTCTTATCGTGCTGACCGAAGGAGATGGTACACATGAAGTCGTGTTTTCACCGGATGGCCGGTTCTTCTTCGACCGATGGTCCAGGGTTGATCAGCCCCCCATTACCGATTTACGCGATGCCAACGATGGAAAACTAATTTGCGAATTGGAACGGGCCGACTGGAGCGAACTGCTTAAAACCGGTTGGTGTCCGCCAGAGCGATTTGTCGCAAAAGGTCGAGATGGTAAAACAGATATCTACGGTATCATCATTCGCCCAGGCAATTTCGACTCGAATGATAAATACCCCGTGATCGAGCAGATTTATGCCGGCCCCCACGGGGCTTTTGTCCCAAAATCCTTCGGTATCAAGGCCCGTCAACATGCTATTGCCGAACTTGGTTTTATTGTTGTTCAGATTGACGGTATGGGCACCTCACACCGCTCAAAAGCATTCCACGACATTTGCTGGAAAAATCTCGGTGACTCAGGCTTTCCCGACCGTATTTTGTGGATGAAAGAGGCTGCTGCAAAGTATCCCCAGATGGATCTTACACGAGTTGGTATCTATGGCGGTTCAGCGGGCGGGCAAAGCGCACTGCGTGCACTGCTGGCTCACGGTGATTTCTACAAAGTTGCGGTCGCCGACTGTGGTTGTCATGACAACCGAATGGACAAAATTTGGTGGAATGAACTCTGGATGGGCTGGCCTGTTGGGCCGCATTACGAAGAACAATCGAACGTTACACAAGCCCATAAACTACAAGGCAAACTTCTGCTCACTGTAGGAGAACTCGATAAGAACGTGGATCCCGCTTCAACCATGCAGGTAATCGATGCGCTTATTAAGGCAGACAAGGATTTTGACATGCTGGTGGTGCCGGGTCGTGGCCATGGTGTGGGCGAAACACCCTATGCCAGCCGGCGTCGTATGGATTTCTTTGTGCGCCACCTGCTGGGTACAGAACCACGCAGTCAGCCATAAATCGAAAGCAGGACACCTAACCAAAGCTCTCATTTAACACCGTTTCGCCTATTGGCGAGTGAATAGGTTGGAGATAATATACTGAACCCCCTACCACTCAGATATACAACTATCGTTGTCAGATCGAGGAACTGGCTATTATATGCTATCTGGCAAGTTAAAGTGAAAAAAACAATAGAGATGTGTGATTGGATACAATTTTCCAGAAGCGCAAAAAAGAAGGAGACACAGGCGATTTGTATTGTAGCTTTTCATTCACCCAGTCTCCATATTGCATAGTGCCTTCACGTGCATTATCATGGTTAATGCTTTACAGCGTAAGCCGCTTTACTTGCACTCACAACATAACAAGTATACAAAATATTCTCTGTTCTGTCAAGAAAATTTAGTGATTTTGCGGGTATTCTATGCGTTTTTTTAAGGTCCGATTTTCAAAAACAGAACTTATGATGCCCCTAAGGACGATTTGGTCCTTTAATTACCTTTAGGAGTTTAACATTGATGGACATCTCGTGAGATTTCACAAATAAAATGAGCCGATTTTAGAGACCGTAAGAATCATTTGTTTACAGGCAGCATATTTGGTAAACTTCACATCTTTGGATGAAACTGTAAGGAGAATGTTATGTTGATAGTCCACGTTTTTGTTCACGTAAAATCTGATCAAGTTGAGGCATTTCAGCAAGCCACTCTTGAAAACGCTCGTAACAGCATTCAGGAGCAAGGTATTGCACGGTTCGATATTATCCAACAACAAGATGATCCAACGAGTTTTGTGCTGGTTGAGGTTTATGGAACACCAGAAGATCCTGCCAGGCACAAAGAAACAGCTCATTACCAAAAATGGCGTGATACTGTGGCAGGCATGATGGTTGAACCGCGGACCAGTATTAAATACACAAATGTATTTCCTGATGAAAAAGGCTGGGGTTAATTGCAGAATTTAACCTTGAGCAAGAGAGATAATGAGATTTGAATTTGCGACCACTACTCACATAATCTTCGGCCCCGGGACAATCCGGGACGTCGCGCCCTTAGCGGCCGAGATGGGAAAACGTGCTTTTGTTGTCACAGGGCAAGGTCTCGAACGAGCCGAACCGCTCCTCGAAAAGCTAACTAAACAGGGAATTGAATATGCCACGTTCAGTGTTACCGGTGAGCCGACTACAATTATAGCAAAGACAGGTATTGAACAGGCCCGACAAGCCAAAAGTGATTTAGTCATCGGCATTGGAGGCGGAAGCGCATTAGATACCGGTAAAGTCATTGCCGCAATGCTAACCAACATCGGTGAACTGGAGGATTACCTTGAGGTTGTCGGTCATGGTAAGCCGCTAACTCAAAGCCCAGTACCTTACATTGCGATTCCAACTACGGCAGGAACAGGTGCCGAAGTCACCCAAAACGCCGTGCTGAGCGTACCTGAACATCAGGTCAAAGTAAGTTTGCGCGGTCCATTGATATCTCCCCGTTTGGCCGTGATTGATCCAGTGCTGACTCATTCGATGCCACCATCTATTACCGCCAGTACAGGTTTGGATGCGCTCACTCAACTCATGGAAGCCTATGTTTCCAATAAGGCAAACCCGCTAACAGATGGTATATGCCGAGAAGGTCTAAAGCGAGCGGGTCGTTCTTTACTGCAAGCTTTTGAAGACGGCAACGACTCTACCGCCCGTGAAGACATGGCCCTGGCAAGTCTCTTTAGCGGATTAGCACTCACAAACGCAAAATTAGGGGCTGTGCATGGTTTGGCTGGTCCGTTAGGAGGTATGATTTCCGCTCCCCATGGAACGATATGCGCCCGGCTTTTACCATACGTTATGGAAGCCAACATGCAAGCTTTGCAGAACCGGGCACCCGGCTCTCCAGCTTTAGTCCGTTATGATGAGATAGCCCAACTGCTAAATGGGAGTACGGCAACAACAGTCGATGGAGTAGAGTGGGTGCGTAATATTTGCCTGGTATTAAAAGTGCCGCCACTATCTGAGTTTGGATTGCAAGAACAGGATTTTCCGACAGTAGTTGCGAAATCTCAAAAGTCAAGCAGTATGAAAGGGAACCCGATTTCATTGACAGATGATGAATTGATGTCAATCTTGAAGAAAAGTCAATAGTGGCCCGCTTCTTATCAGACGCGTTTTTTTCTGCCTGCCCTGAAATGTTACGGATTGACAGTTCCGGGTGAAGGTGCAGAGGCTGTCCAGTTGTCAGGGTCATTGCCGTAGTTTTGCGGGGATACCCTGGACAAAGATACCAAGTCGTCGTTCGGGGCTGTTGGCCAGTGGTCAATGCCGTCGGGGGAATCCTCAGGATGAGAACCATCGCTGTAACTTACCCTGTCAACGCGAATGTAATAAAGTGTTCCGGACTCATCGACATCACCGGGCATCGAAAGCTCCAGCCTCTCGCCGG
>Ga0307380_10007059_pt1 | contig 14669 bp, 9 predicted proteins | sample UN3MG_FD_202239 | JGI IMG/M metagenome (GOLD analysis project Ga0307380, IMG submission 202239) | Soil microbial communities from Risofladan, Vaasa, Finland - UN-3 | ecosystem: Environmental > Terrestrial > Soil > Coastal area > Acid sulfate soil | place: Finland: Risofladan, Vaasa | collected... | reverse complement strand
AAACGTGCAGGTCTTCATCGTCGGGTCGGTGAAGACCTTCACCTCGGCCAGCTATGTCTACCGATGGTCTGAGCCGGGCTTCGGCTATCGCTACTACAGATTCGGCACGCACTGGTATTACCCGACCGACTTCTACGTTCACAACGAAGCCCGCGTCTCGGTGGCGGCGCGCCTCGTGCTTGTGGACGACGGGACCGTGCTGGCCGAGACGCCCGAGCTGAGCGCGACGGTCTTCTCCCGCGGCGACCCGCCTCACCTGACCCCTGACGAGTGTGCTGCAAAGGCGACCGGTCAGGTCATCGACGAGATGCTGGAGTGCTTCGCCGCCGTCAAGAAACAGGTCGTGATATCGCCCAAGAAGAACCTCCGAACGGCCCGGCGCCGCGAGGGAGGCGGCTGGCAGTTCACCGACAAGTTCAGCCCTGACGACGAAGCGATGTACGTGATCGTCAAGCTGCCGGACGAGTGCGACCGCAACCGTTTCCGCGTGGCGATCAGCCGCGAGGGCCACAAGGAGGCGCTTGCCGGGGAGGACTTCGTCTGGTCAAAGCAGGACGAGAGCCGGCAGTTGAAGTTCAGCCCGAACGAGCTGCATGCCAAGGCCGGCGCGGGGGACTACCGGGTAACGTTTTACTCCGGCCCGGACCGGGTCCTGGCGGTCGATGTCAAGATCAAGTAGGAGGGGCTACTCCGACCCGGCGAGCGTCTTGGGCTGGGCGGCCTTGAAGTCGGGCGCCTGGACCTCCTGCATGTCCTTTCTCGGACGGACCGAGACCTTCAGCTCGGGCTGGGCGATTCTGTATCGCTTGGGGAGGGTCTTCTGATCAACTCTGAGGATGTACTCGCCCGGCTTGACGTCGCCGAGGTAGTAGGATCCGTCCTTGGCGGTGTAGGAATCGGGGCCGTTTGTGCCGGTGCCCGCGTCGATCAGGTAAACGCGGACGCCGACCAGCGGCATCGGCTTGTCGCCCCCATTCTCGCAGATGACCTTGCCGACGATCCAGACGACCGGCTGGAGGGCCAGATTGACCTCGGTCAGCCGGCCGGACTCCAGTTCGGCGATCTGGGTGCCGTGAGTTACGTTGTAGAGAGCCGGCACGGTGTCCATGTCGAGCGAGACCCGAACCTTGCCGATCCTCCCTATGCTGGGCAGGATGAACCGCCCGCTGTCGTCCGTCATCTCGTGGTACAGACGCCCGATGCGGACCTTGATGTCCTTGACGCCGGGCTCGCCGGGGTCGAGGCGGGCGTTGCCGTTGTGGTCCACGAAGACCTTGCCGGTGATGGCGCCTCGCTCGGGGTCGATCGTTCGCGTCGTCATCAGCCTCGGCCGGTGGTCCTCGAAGGCCCAAAGACCGTTGAGACTGGCAAAGGCAAGCACCGACCACTCTTCGTTCTCGAGCCGCGTTACGACGCCCAGGCGGTTCCGACCGGTGAAGTCAAACAGGTACTCCAGGCGGTTCTCGAAGAACGGCAGACCGGTGTTTTCGCGGAGGTTCTCCGCCCAGCCCAGCTCCGTGCGCACCTGCCAGCGGCGATTGCCCTGGGTCTGGTACGAGTGAAACAGCGAGCTGCGAACGTGCTGCGGGTAGCGGTAGTACTTCGCGCCCAGGCTCATGCCCTTGGTCAGCCTTTTCCTGGCGGTGAGCGACACCTGCCTCGTCCTGCGCGTGTGAACCCCAGGCAGCCGAAGCCCTGAGAAGAAGTCAGACTGGTCGTCCAACGTCAGCGTGTCGCCCGTTACCACGTCGGCATTGACGTCGAAGTTGCTGAAGGGGGTCGCCCGCACCTTAAGCCGGTAGCACACCAGCGGCTGGTCGCCCCAGCTCTGGTCGAGCCTGTCGGCCTCCAGTTGCACCGAGGTCCGCGGGATCACCGTTGAGGAAATCCTCAGGTTCTGGAAGTCCACCCACAGCGTCTGGTCCTGCTTGCCGTCGAGGTTGTTCCAGATCCTGCCGGCCGTCGCGCTGAGAGTGAGCTTCTTGTGCGCCCTCCAGTCGCCGAGCAGAACGAATCCGCGGCGGTCTCGCAGGTCCAGCCGCTGTCCGTCGAAGAAGTCCGACCCGAAGCTGAAGAACTGCGCGTGGGTGTGGATCGACCTGGTGGGGAACCAGTCGGCCTTGATCTTAAGGGCGGTGTCGCTGTACTGGCCTTGTCCGTTGCCGTGGCTGACGGCCACGTCCCCGCACAGGATCAGCGATTCGGTCGCCAGCCACGATACCTGCCCGCCCATGTTGATGCCGCACCTGGGGTAGGAGCGGTCCTCCTCGTCGGTGATGGACCGGCTGCCCTCGTCGAAGAAATCGCTCTGGAGAGCAAGCGTGCCGCCCACGGTCAGCCTGGGCGTCAGGCCGTGAATCCACCTGCCCATGGCAACCGCGCCTTCGGTGCTCCAGTTGCCCACGTCCCTTCGCGTGCCGATCCCCGCCAGGTAGGCCGACTCGCCCTCCGGCAGCAGCAGCGCGCTGCCCACGACCTCGCGCTCCAGCACGGTCTCCATCCCGTCCGGATCGACGATCCGGATGCGGATTTCGTGCAGGGCGCCGGGGGTCAGCCTGATATCCTCAAATCGGTACGTGCCGAATCCGGGCTTGGTGGGATGGTCGGCCGGCACCTCCTGCGTCTCGAACACGCGCCCGTTGACGATCAGCTCCACGGTCGAGCCGGCCCGCGCATCGCCCTCTAGGATCAGCGGCTGGATGAAGTACGGACTCAGGCCGTAGTTCATCTTCTTGAGATCGTCCTTGTTGAGGCTGTCGCCGGTGAACCCGTTGACGCGGATGCCCGTCATGCGGATCAGCGGCATCGTTATGTCGTTGAGCCCGAAGCTCGAGTCGCCGACAGCGACCTCCGTGTGGTCGAACCGATACGACCACTCGCCCCAGTCCATCTTGACCGGCGGTCCCCCGTCCAAACGGTAACCCGACTCGTCGACGTGGAACGACGGCTCGGAGAACCTGAGCTTGTACGTGCCGCCGGCAAATCCCCCCCAGAAGCTCTGCCGGATGGAATCCAGATCGGCCCGATGGACGTTTTGCTCGTCGTTGATGCGGCTGGAGGTGCGGACGCGGGCCTCCAGTCGCACGAAGTCCAGCGAGTTCTTGCGAGGCACGGCGTCTCCGTGCACGCTGGGCAGGTCGGCGCCCACCTCGGTAAGATCCATACCGAGCATGGACTGCCCGGGTTTCCTCGTCCACATCTTAAGGGCGCGGTCGATCTTGGCCGCGAAACCGTAGTTCGCCTCGTCCCAGGTGATCTGGACCTTCAGGATCCTGCCGAGCACGTCGGGGGGCACGAAGATATCCGGCTCGCGCGTGATGATCGAGCTGGCGCGGATCAGGGGGCAGGTGTCCTGCGCCTCGCCGATCTGAATCATCCCCTTCTCGATCTGGAGCACGACGCGCGGCGCGCCTTCAAACTGAAATGCGATCTGCCCGTCGTCCTGCCTTGCCTTGACGCGCAGTGTCTTCAGGATGTACAGCAGCGGAACAAACCGCTGCTTCGCCGGCGTGACGATGATCTCGAGATCCGACACCGTGAACGTCTGCCAGAACTTCGGCCCCTGGAGGTTGAAGGCCACGACCTCCCGCTCCATCTGCCCCGCGTCGTCGGTAATCACACCGGGCTCGCCGTCCTTGGCGGGTGCAGGCTGCGTCGTCGGTGTGGGCGGATCGGCCGCTGCGGGCGCGAGCTTCCCCCGTGCCTGGCGCGCAGGAGCCTGCGCCGACGCGAAGGCCGGCAGCAGGCAACACAGCGCCGCCCAGGCCATCCAACTTGCCCGCCAGACCTTGCCCAAGTCTGGAAACACGCCGTGTTACTCGCTTTTCGCCGCGGGTGTGCGGGCGATCGATTCCTCTCTGGCTGTCGACGAAACCTTCGTTTCCGGCTGGCTTCTCACCGGCGCCGGGGGCTTGTAGACGATCTGCTGCTGCTCGGTCAGGTCGTCCTTGAGCTGCGCTGACCGGTAGCGAAGGCGGAGGGTGTAGTTGCCGGCCGGGATCGTGTCCTTGAGGCGAAAGCGGAATCGGCGGTCGCATCCGCGGAAGATGTAGCCGCTGCCACTGGGCCCCTTGGCGACGACGGTCCCAGAGGCGCCTATGACCTCGTAGCTGCCGGTTACCGCCAGGCGCCCGGTGCCCGTGTTGTTCAGGAGGCACTGCACTTGGGTGCCGTCGGCATCGGTGGTGACCTTCGTGGACTTGATAGTGCCCGCGTACTCGACCTTTCCGGCCGTCCCGAAGATCGGCACCAGGATCGACGGGATCACCTGGAGCTTGACGACCCGCCCGTTGGGGTCCTTGCCCGTGGCGCTGGAGGTCTTGAGCGATTCGAGCTCCATGCCCGCCCAGTACTCACCCGGGCGCAGCTTGCCGCGCGGGATGATCACGAAGCGCACCGTCTGCTTGCTCTTGGGCGGCAGCGACACCTCCTTGGGATTGAACATGATCCACTTGGCCAGGGAGTTCTCGTCGGGTTCGATCTCCGTGACGGCGCCGCCGGTGCTGAAGACGAAGTGAATGGCCCTCACGCGGTACCGCTCCGCCACGTCGCCGGGGTTGCTGATCACGAACTTCCCGGCGGGGCGTCCCTTGTCGAGCTTTACCTCAACGAAGGCCGGTGTGATGCCCACGGCGCCTCGCAGCACGCCCACCATCAGCACGAGCACCAGGGCGGCCAAGCATGTCTGAACAGCGACGATTCGGAACCTTCTTGCCATTATCAGCTCCCACTTGTCTCACACGCGAACAGGTCCATCCGTCCGCCGGCCGCAGCGTTCGAAGAATCAAGGCGATTGGCACGAACGCGCGACTGCATACGACAGGCAGCGCCGAATAGCTGCTCTACCTGCTACGGCTACGGAACGATGACGGCCATCAGCTTCACGAGGCCACTGTACTCGCCAGTGGGCTTCTCGGGGTCGTCCTGGTTCCAGGTAACCTTGGCGTACACATTCTGGCTGAAATGGTTGTTCTGACTGCTTTCGAACTCCGTTGAGTCCGTGCTCTGAGAAGGGAATCCGTCGAGTGTGCCAGGGGTGACATAGTCCAGGATGTTGTCGCTGGCTCCTGTCGGAGTCGCGTGGTCGCACGTGATCTCCACGCCCTTGGTCAGGTCGATCGGGATAGGGGGCACTTCTGTCCCATTGGGGTCGTCGCCCTTGAACAGCGGGGTGACTTCCGCCGACAGCCAGACCTTCTGCAGGTTGGCGTCCACCGTGAAGGTGATGGTGCAGGAGAACTCGCCCGACTGCACCGAACCGGCGCTGACGCTCGCGAATGGAGCGCCGACGGCCACGTTCGGCAGAACCTCGACGTACACATGCACGGTCGCGTCACCGTCGGTGTCCGCGTAGCCCGTGTAGGCTGCCCCGCCAAGCAGCAGGCCAGCCATCACAAACAGCATCGTCCTTTTCATAAGAATCTCCTTTCTTTGGTATCAACTATTGGCGGCGTTCGTGCCAATCTGCCTTTCCAGCATTGTGTTTTCAGTGCCTTCCTGCCCGCGCCGGCAGCGCCGACGCGGGCGCACAGATCTCCCGGCGACCGTGGCTTTTGGCTTGCAATCCGCCGCCCCGTATTCGATAATAGAAAATGGCAGGGGTAGGCGGGCAGTGACTGCCCGCCGTCCCCACCGCAGTGGGCCAGCGTCACCCGGCAAGGCAGATCGCTGGTCCACTCTTTTTATTATCTCTGGCGGCAGAATCCCTTACGCCAAACCGCTACGTGTCTCCTGTGTCAATATGACCAGTTCCTCTCCTCTATATGTATAGTTCGCCCGTGGTCATGCACTGACGTTATAACAGCGACTCGCTTCTTGCCTATGCGATTTCCGCACCGGTTAGCGGCCGGCACGTTCGATTTGCGGAAGCTTCTGCCTGGCCGACTACGATCTCACTGCCACTGCGGCATCACACCCGGACAGCGTTGGCTTCCGTGCTCCTCTGTAGAGGTACCTCCGTGCTCCCGTGATGACCGCTGATACTACTTGCGGCACCCGTGTTGTTTCAAGCAAAAAAAGAGCGTCCCGGCGATTTTTTCACACGCCCCGGCCGTTTCGTCCTCTGCTCGTCGTCGGGGCCCGCGCCTGCGACGGTCTCACCGCAGCCGGATCGACGGCCCGCGGACCATGCCCGCGCGACGCGCCCGGAAGCCTGCGGCGTCTTGGGGATGGACCAGGCCTTCGCGCGGTTGGCGGCGGCACCGCACGGGCCGGAAAGCCCGCGCCGTCGCAAGCTGCCGCATCTCCGTGCACACAACTCTCCTTGCTGTCGGTTTTTATGTTGACATTCGCGCGCCCAACCGTATAATCTTTCCTCTCCAAAAAGTGCAGGGACGGCAAATCGCGTCAAACGGAGTCAATCAGGTTCGACGGGACCGTTGTGTATTGTTCCGCGAGGGCCGAACGCTCGTTGGCCGAAGTCTCGACGAATAAAGCACTTGCGGTGCCACGTGCTCATTGCAGCCCAGGCTCAGATCGGCCGCTCGCTTCGTCGCGCGTCCGGAAAAGGAAGGAGAACTACCATGAAGCGCTCGCACCCCGAACTCGCTGTGCACCGCTGTGCCCTTGTGTTGCTTGTGCTGCTGGCGCCCGCCGTCGCCCACGCCGGGCCGTGGTCGATCCAACAGATCACGTTCAACGATACGGACGATCGCTACGCGCAGGTCTACGGCGACTACATCGTCTGGCAGCACTATGACGCCAACCGGCCCGACCCCAACGACTGGAACTGGGAGATCATGCGCTACCAGATCTCCACCGGCACATTCACCCCGCTCACAAACAACACCTACGACGATCTGCGCCCCTCCATCCATGGCAACAACATCGTCTGGGAAAGCGTCGTTGACTTCAATTACGAGCTGTATCACTACGACGGCAACACGGCCACTCGGCTGACGAACAACAGCATGCACGATCAGTACCCCTACCTGTCCGCCGATGCACTGGTATGGTCCCGTCTGGTGCCCGACCCGAACAACACCATCGACAAGTACTGGCAAATAATGCACTACGACTGGGTGTCGGAAACCCAGGTCACCTACAACCAGTACAACGACATGCACCCTCGGATCGACGGCAACGTGATGGCCTGGGAGACGCTGCTCAGCGGCAACTGGGAGGTCTTCCTGAAGGAGGGCAACTCCATCAGGCAACTGACGACCAACCCGCTCAACGACCTTCGCCCGCACGTGAACGGCCGCTACGTCATCTACCAGGCATACGAGGGCTTTGACTCGGAGATCATCCTCTACGACATCGACGCCAACACCTTCACGCCGCTGACGAATGACAGCCTGCTCGACACCAACGGCGTCAAGTGCGGAAGCCTGATGTCCTGGCGGCACTTTGACGGCAACGACTTCGAGATCATCCTGCACGACGGCAACGCCGCCTTTGTCGTGACCGACGACAACTACGACGACGGATACCCGGACTGCTACGGCCTGATCGTCACCTGGGACGGCCATGACGGGTCGGACTACGAGATATTCCTGATCAATGTGCCCGAGCCGGCGTCGGTGGCCCTGCTGGGCGCGGGAACGGCGCTGCTCGTCGGGCGGCGGGCCTTCCGCCGGCGGCGCAGGGCCAATCGCCGGGGCTGATCGGCCGAGGCGGCCAGGGACGGCGCCGGGCGTCGGCCCACGAATGGAGTTTACGCCCGCGCGGTTTGGCAATAGTCTATTGCCCATGCGGGTGCTTGTGACAGCCGGCCCCACGCGGGAGCCGATCGACGCCGTGCGGTTCATCACCAACGCCTCGAGCGGGCGGATGGGCTTCGCCGTCGCCCGCGCCGCGGCACGCGCCGGCCACCAGGTAACGCTGCTTGCCGGGCCGGTGGCCGAGCCGCCGCCGAAGGGCTGCCGCGTCGTGCACTTCCAGACCGTCGCGGAGCTGAAGGCCGCGGTGGACGAGCACTTCGACGCCTGCGATGCCCTGGTGATGGCCGCCGCCGTCGGAGACTTCCGCCCCGAGCGCGTGCGCCCCGGCAAGATCAGCCGCAGCGGGGGCCCGGTCACCCTGAGGCTGGTGCCGACCGAGGACGTCCTGGCCGGCCTGGCCCGTCGAAAGCGCAAAGGACAGATCATCGTCGCCTTTGCGATGGAGGCCGGCCCGGAAGGCGAGATCGAGGCCAAGGCCCGCGCGGAGATGGCCGCCAAGGGGGCCGACTTCCTTGTCCTGAACACTCCCGCAGCGATGGCTGCCGAAAGCAGCCGCGCCTGCATCCTCACGCCCTCTGGCCAGGCCCTGCCCTGGGGCCAGCGCACAAAGGACGAGCTGGCGAGTGAGATCAGCGCGCTGCTGGGGCAGTTCGGTTCCGTGCCCTGACGGCGCCGCCGGCAGGCGGGAGCGGCTGGGCATCCGGCTCAGATGCATGGCGGGAGCTGTCCGCCGCAGCCGGCGGCCAGGGACGGGGCCCGCCGCCGAGCCGTGTCAGGCGCCCCGGATCGCCGGGGCTGGCGAGGGCGGGCGCCCATGCCTAGACGGGTGAAAGTTTTTTTCATAATTTGCTTGACAACACAACCGCAGGCATGTAGAATTGCATGCGTTGGTGGCCGGACCTGTTGGCCTGTCGGAAGGCCAGGCGCCGCCGCGGGGAAGCGGGGCTGAATCGTGGCTGGCATGCGTCATGGACTACACGGGCGGAGCGGTCTGCAACGGGCCGAGCCCTGCGCAGCGCCAGGGCCGGTTGCGGCCGAAGTCTTTTTGCGAAACGAAGCCAATTTTGGCAGTCCGAGGGTCCAAACGTACAGCGTGCTCAAGACAGGATTTAGGAGCGGCGAGCTGCCGATATGGCAGACGCTGGAGAGGGGAAAACGAACCCAATATTGGGTTCAGTTGTGCGGCCTCGGGCTGACTGGAGGGGCGGTGCATAGGGATTGGGTGGTAGCACGGGCGAGACGCCCGTGATACTCATGGCCGAGACGGCCATGCTACTTGCCCCAAGCGATGATGCACCCCTGGGGCGGCGGGTTGCGTAGGCGTCGCAAGGTGCTATGCTCGTGGGTACGTGCGGGTGCGGCGGCCCGTTTCGGGTGGAGTCAAACGGTTGGGCGGTCCGATAACGGTAAGGATACGGCGCGCGGCAGGCGCGGAGGACATCCCGCCGCCGAGCTATATGTCGGAGCACGCCGCGGGGATGGACCTCTGCGCCGCGTGCGAAGGCGACGTCCGGATTGCGCCCGGCGAGATCAGGCTGATCCCGTGCGGGTTCGCGATGGCGGTGCCGGGCGGCTACGAGGCGCAGATTCGTCCTCGCAGCGGCCTGGCGCTGAAGCACGGCGTGATCCTGCCTAACGCGCCCGGCACGATCGACGCGGACTACCGCGGCGAGGTGTGCCTGATCGTCGGGAACATCGGACCCGAGCCGTTCACCGTACGGCGCGGCATGAGGCTGGCGCAAATGGTGATCTGCCCGGTCGCCCGGGCGCGGATCGAGCAGGTCGATTCGCTGGACTCGACCGCCCGGGGCGACGGCGGGTTCGGCCACACCGGCGCCTGAGGCCGCCGGCGTGTCCGGCCCGCGCAGATACTCAAAGCTACGGATGGCCAGGAAGCGAGAGGACAAGTCGAAGGATGCACCGTCAGGGGCCGCGCCAAGCCGGCGGTACCTGCGGTACTGCTTCGTAGTGCTGCTGGCCGGGCTGGTGCTGCTGGCCTGGCCGAGCATGCTGAGCTTCTCGGCGACGGACCCGCCCTCGCCGCAGGTGTACCCGCCGAAGCGGCCGGTGGACAACGCGGTGGGGCTGGTGGGGGCGTACGTCGCCTACACGCTTCGATACTGGCTGGGAGTGGGGGCCTACATGGGGCTGTTGTTCGCAACCATCGCGGCGGCCGCCCTGATGCTAGGCGGGAGAATCCGCGACGTGCCGTGGCGGGTCATCGGCGTGGTCCTGCTGATCCTGGCCACCAGCAGCGCGGCGCATCTGCTCAATCCGGCGCCGGCGGAGGACCTGGCCGCCGGCACGGTCGGCGTGCTGGGGCAGGCCGTCGGCAGGTTCGTCCTGGAGAAGTTCTCCCGGCTGGGATCGTACATCATCATCGCACTGACCACGCTGGTCGGGTTGTTGTTGGCGGCCGACAGCTTCGTACTGAAGCTGCCGACGCTCGGCCGTCGGATCTGGCAGCGTCGGGGGGCGGTCACCCACGTGGTGAACGCCGTGGGGCAGCGGATAGTGAAGCCCGCTGCGCCCGGGGCGCACCCGGCGATCGCTGCGGCACCGCGCGCTGCGGCGGCAGGCAAGGGGCGTCCCGCATTGGCCCAGGCCCCCGTCGCGCGGGGCGCTCCGCCAACGGCCAAGCCGCCCGACCGCGTGTCTCCGGCGGGGCCGCCGGCCGACCGGCCCAACAAGCCGCTGTTGGTGGGCAAGCCGGCCCCCCCCGATGGACCCGCCACCTCCGGCAAGAAGCCCGCGGTCGTCAGGCGGCCCGATAAAGGCCCCCAGCGCTACGAGCTGCCCTCGACTGATCTGCTGGCCGAGCCCTCCGGCGGCTACACCGAGGTCCTGGAGGCCCAGGCCCAGAACAACAAGGAGATCCTCCAGCAGACGATCAACGACTTCAACGTGGCGGCCGAGGTCGTGGGCTACCAGACCGGCCCGGTCATCACGCTGTTCGAGCTGGCGCTGTCGCCCGGGGTGAAGGTCGCGCAGATCGCGAACCTTGCCACGGACATCGCCCGCGCGCTGGCGGTCCCGGGCGTGCGCGTCGTGCCCCCGCGATTCGGCAAGGACACCATCGGCGTGGAGATCCCCAACTCCGACAAGGAGATCGTCCGCATCAAGGAGCTGATGAACCTTGCCCCCGACGCCGAGAGGGAGATGCGCCTGCCGCTGTACCTGGGCAAGGACGCCGGCGGCAACCCGATCGTGGCCGACCTGGCCGGCATGCCGCACATGCTGATCGCCGGGACCACCGGCTCGGGCAAGAGCGTCAGCATAAACGCGATCATAACCTCGGTGCTGATGACGCGCAGCCCCCGCGACGTGAGGCTGATACTGGTGGACCCGAAGATGGTCGAGATGGCCGCCTTCGAGAGGATTCCCCATTTGGCCTGCCCGATCGTGCACGATATGCGGAAGGCCGAGGAGATTCTGGAGTGGGCGGCCACCAAGATGGACGAGCGCTACGAGCTGCTCAAGGAAGCAAACGTCAAGAACATCCGCGCGTACAACCGCCTCGGCGCCGACGAGATCTACAAGCGTTTCGGCGTCAGCTCGGCGGAGGATCGAGCCGGCGTGCAGACGCAACTGCCCACCTACGTGATCATCGTTGACGAGCTGGCCGACCTGATAATGACCTCCGACAAGGAGGTGGAGAGCCACATCATCCGGATCGCCCAGAAGGCCCGCGCGGTGGGCATCCACATGATCCTGGCGACGCAGCGGCCGAGCGTCAACGTCGTGACCGGCCTCATCAAGGCCAACATGCCGTGCCGCATCAGCTTCCGCGTGGCATCGCGCCAGGAAAGCCGCATCGTCCTGGACCAGAACGGCGCGGAGGTGCTGCTGGGGCAGGGCGACATGCTGTTCCTCCAGCCGGGCACCAGCAACCTGACGCGTGCGCAGGGCACGTTCGTGGACGACTCGGAGATCAAGGCGGTGGTCGGCCTGCTGCGCGGGCGCGGCGAGGTGCACTACGAGGCCGAGCTGATGCGGATTGACAGCCGCCCGCCCGGCGCCGCCGGCGAGCGGGACGAGATGTTCGACAAGGCCGTTGAGATCATCCTGTCCACCGAGCGTGGCAGCGTGTCGCTCTTGCAGCGGCGGCTGCAGGTGGGCTACAGCCGGGCCAGCCGAATCATCGACCAGATGGCCGACGCCGGCATCCTGGGCGACTACAAGGGCTCGCAGGCCCGCGAGTGCCTGATGGACCTGGATCAGTGGCGCGCGCTCCAGGCCGACATCGAGGCCGACCGTTCCGGCGCGTCGGCCGCCAACGGCCAGCCGACCAGCGTGTAGGTTCGTGAATCCGTTGACTCGTTGACTCGTGAACTCGGGGAATCGGCGGAGGTGCCTGCGCAGGGGACGATGGTGAAAGCTCCAAATCCCAAGCGCCATATCACAAGCAAGCTCCGAGCACCAATGACCAACGCGTCGCCGCGGACCTTTTGGAGCTTGAGGATTGGAGCTTGTCTGGAGCTTGGGATTTGCAGTTTGGAGCTTCTCGCCGCACAAGGGTCTCTTCATGCCGGAGGACCATCGCCGTAGAATGATGAGGCCATGAGGGAGCACTCGACAGAAGGAATCGGCGGCCCGCAAGGTAGCCGGTCGGAGGCCGCTGCGGCGGTCTCGGCGCCGCGGCCGCTGCGGGTGGCATGGGTAGCGGGGCCGCAGACGCTCGAGGACTACGGGCGGATACTCCAGCCCGTCGCGATCGGCCTGCTGGACGAGTTGGTGGAGCTGACGGCCGTCTGCCCCGAGCGCGCCGACGCGGGGGCGCTGCCCAGCCCACCCATGAAACTCGTGCGGTACGGGCGGCTGAGCTGGTGGGCATTCTGGGAGACCGCCCCAAAGGTCCAGGAACTCGCCGAGGGCGTCCGCGAGTCCGGTATCGACCTGCTTCACGCCCTGGACGCCGGCGCGGCGCCGCTGACGATACGCCTGTCGCGGTTGGCCGGCGTCCGCTATCTCGTCAGCGGCTACGCCCTGCCCGACGCTCGGGCGCTTGGGCGCCTGCCGGGCGCCGCTGCGGGGGCGCTGGCGGGCTCGGCCCAGGTATTGAAGCGGATGCGGCGCCGCCACGTGGTCAGCCCTGACAAGCTTCACCTGCTGCGCCCGGGCGTCTATCAGGTGCGCCACGCGACGTGCTTCACCGACCCGCAGCGCAGCGTGACGCTGGTGGCGGGCGGGCGGATGAACGACCTGCGGGCATTCCGGGCCGCCATCAGGAGCTTCGCCGACATCATCGCCAAGGGCTACGACTGCGCGTGCTTCCTGCTGGGCGGCGGGCCGGCGGAACCGGAGCTCCGGGCGGCGGCCGAGAAGCTCTCCCTCGGCAATGCCCTGACCTTCGCCGACCGACAGCCGCATGCGCTCCTCTCGGAAATCTTCAAGGCGGCGGATATCTACATCTCGCCGGTGGCCGGCCGAGGGCTCGACGTGCCCTGCCTGCTGGCGATGGCAGCGGGGGTGCCGGTGCTGGCGACGGGGCAGGGGGCGTCGGACTTCCTGAGGGAGGGCCAGACGGCGCTGTTCTTCAGGCGCGGTGACGCGGCCGACCTGACGGCCAGGCTCGTCGGGCTTCTGGAGGATCGCGCCTCCGCCCGCGCGCTGGCCGACCGTGCGCTGGAGCACCTTCGCGAGCATCACCGCCCGGCGGCGATGGTGGCCGAGCTGGCGAGGATATACCGCCAGGCCTCCGCGCGAAACGGCGAGGGGTGAGTCACACAGCTGGGAGGCATGTTAGACAGGCGTCTTACACATCTGGCACAGGTCGATCCCTGCCAGTTCGGGCGCATTGAGGCGCTCGGCGAGGCGCCTCATGAGGCTGGAGTCTGCCCTCTCGGCGTCCAGGAACTCCACGCCGAGCAGCCTGCCGTCCGCGTCATAGTCGGCCATCACCAAGCCTGGCTCGACCTCCTCGGTCTTGTCCACCTGCCCCGGGGCGACCTCCTGGAAACAGACGTAACCCAGCACGCAGTTGCCTGCTGCCTCGAGCTTGATCAGCAACGATTTGGTTTCGCCGGTGACCATAAGGCCGTCTTGACGAGTACCACGCCCTCGGCGGGCTGCTCCTCGATCGCGACCACAAGTATTCTATCCCAATCTGCGAGATACCGCCTCAGCAATCTTCCGCCGTGCCGGGCATCGGCCTGCGATGAGTCGGGATGGCGAATCGCCTCACGGACGTCGCCTTCCTTGACGAGCCGCTCGAGCATGCGCCGACGCGCGTGGTCCGTGAACTCGATGTGCCAGCCCTCGTACACGGTCCTCCCATTTCGCCTACGGCTTGGCGTCGATGCCGAAGTCGTTGAGCATCTTCGCCAGCGGCGCCCGGTGGGTCTGGCTGAGGGGGCTCATTGGCAGTCGCAGCTCGTTGGCGATCATTCCGGCCATGCCCAGCGCGGCCTTGATCGGGATGGGGTTGGTCTCGACGAACATCGCGCGGAACAGCGGGAAGAGCCTCAGGTGCTGCATGGTGGCGGCGGCCATGTCGCAGCTCTCGATCGCGTCCCAGAGCTTGCGCACCTCGGCCGGCAGCACGTTGGCCAGGACGCTGATAACCCCGCGCCCGCCGACCGAGCAGATCGGCAGCGTCAGCGAGTCGTCGCCCGAGATGATCGTGATGTCGCAGCAGGCGGCGATCTGGCTGGAAACGTCCAGCTTGCCGGTGGCCTCCTTGACGGCCACCACCATCGGGATCTCTTCGTACATCCGCGCGATGGTCTCGGGCGCGAGCTCCACGCCGCAGCGCCCGGGTATGTTGTACAGCACGATCGGCAGTTCGACCTCGGCGAGCCGCCTGACGTGCTCAACCATGCCGTGCTGCGTGGGCTTGTTGTAGTAGGGGTTGACGACAAGGCAGGCGTCGGCGCCGGCGGCCTTTGCGTGCTTCGTCAGCCGCAGGGCCTCGGCCGTCGAGTTGCTGCCCGTGCCGCCGATGACCGGCACCCGCCCGGCGACCTTCTGGACGGTGAACTCGATGACCTTGTCGTGCTCGTCGTGGTC
>Ga0307380_10007057_pt1 | contig 14669 bp, 9 predicted proteins | sample UN3MG_FD_202239 | JGI IMG/M metagenome (GOLD analysis project Ga0307380, IMG submission 202239) | Soil microbial communities from Risofladan, Vaasa, Finland - UN-3 | ecosystem: Environmental > Terrestrial > Soil > Coastal area > Acid sulfate soil | place: Finland: Risofladan, Vaasa | collected... | reverse complement strand
CATGCTTTGGTCGCGGTAGCGTCCTTCATAAAAGCCGCGCAGCAGGTTCAGGCCGCCGAACATGGGCAGGGTTTGAAAGGGGCAATCTCCCCAGACCGATTTCAAAACGCCCTGTACGGCCAACACCTGGGCGGCACCCAGGGGAAAATACTTCCTGGCATCCAGTATCATCTGGGTGAAGGTGAAATCACTGGCCAGCGCCGGGGAGAAGAAATTCAAAAACAGGGCGCAGTAGGCGCCGCTGGCCGCGGAAAAAGTGTTGTCGCGGTTGTCCCATTTGCCGAATAGGCCCAGGGCCGACAGTGTCCCGCCGCGGCTGCCCGGGAAATCTCCCGCGGCCAGCCGGCCGCCGTTTTCTGTCTCCACCACGCTAAGGGAGAAAAATTCCAGGTGCAGCCCGGCGAACAGGTTCCCGCCCCAGCGCTTTTGCATGTTCATCTGCAGGCGCCAGTTGCGGGAAGTGAAGTTTTCACGGTCCGCTTCTGAGTTGCGGTTACCGATGCCGTAGAAGCGGTCGGGGAAAAGCCAGTACTTGGCCATGCCGTCGAAAAGGAACTTGCCGCCGGCCAGGTACAGTTCATAATCGACCTGCGCGATCGATTGCTTGTTCTGGGTGCGGATAAAATTAAAACGATAATGGGAAAGCCGGGACTTCGGATCGCGACGGCCCAGGCGAAAATAATGGATGCCGACGATGCCGAAGGCGATGCGCGTTTCCGGGGTATAGTACAGCACGGGGGTGACCACGAAGCCGCCCCTTGCCGGGGCGGCCGCCTTTTCGTTTTTCCCCTGGCAGGTTATTTCTCCTGTCGCAAACGCCAGCATGAAAAGGACCGTGGCACAAATTCTCAAGTTGGAGCGGCAGCGGCCATTGTCCTCAAAGATCATGCCCGCGCCGCCCGGCTGGATTCTTTGTCTTTTTTTTCATAAGGATCTTTTTCAGCGCGTTCTTGCCCAGGCCGAAACGTCGGCTGAAAAAATCGTACAGATCGTCGATGTCGTCAAATTGCGGCGTCGGTTCGGGCGGGGGCGCCGCCGAACAGCCGGCGACGACCACTACCATTTCTCCCAGGATAATCTCCTGTTCCAGCAGCGCCGGCCATTGTTCCAGGCTGGAACGAATGATCTTTTCGTGCTTCTTGCTCACTTCCTTGGCTAGGGCGAAACTGCGGTCGCCCAGGACCGCGGCGGCGGTTTTGAGGAAATCTCCCAGGCGCCGCGGCGATTCGTAAAAAACCAGGGTGTAGGGCAAGGGGGCCAGGTTTTTTAAAAAACGCTGTAAGTCGTTGCGCCGGCGCGGCGGGAAGCCGAGAAAAAGGAAGTGCTGCGGATCGATGCCCGAAGCGACCAGGGCGGGAACGAAAGCCGTGGGGCCGGGCAGCGGGATGACCGGGATACCCAGGGCGATGGCTTTGCGGATCAGGATGAAACCTGGATCGGAGATGGCCGGCGTACCTGAATCGGTGATCAGGGCGCCATCCCGGCTTGCCAGCAGGGCGACGATCTTTTCGGCCTGGGTTTCCTCCTTGGGGCGGTAGTGGCTGATGATCTTTTTTTTGATCTGCAGATGGTTCAGTAATTTTTGCGAGTAGCGGCTGTCTTCGGCGATGATGAAATCGACCCGGCTTAAAACCTCAATCGCCCGGCGCGTGATGTCCCCGAGGTTGCCTATTGGTGTAGGAATGATATACAGCGCCATTATCGTGATAAGTGAACGAACTCACGGGGCTCAGTTATGAGTGATGAGCAAGAAAAAATGCCAAGAAGAAATATTGCATTGTTGCTGTTTCTCATCACTTATCACTCATTACTCATCACGATAGTTCTTCACCGGCTACTTATTCCAGTCTCTCAGATATCTAAAATCAATGCCCACGGTGCGGGGATGGAGTTTGATCACCGGCGGCATGGTACGCTTGAATTGCGAATTGACGATCATTTTATTGATGCGGCGGATGAGCGGCAGCGGGTAGCCGCGTTCGACGATATCCCCTTCGTCCCAGCGCTTGTCGATCATCAGGTGCAGGATGATGTCGAGGTCTTTGTAGGGGATGCCGATCTCACCTTCGTCGGTCTGCCCGGGCCACAGGTCGGCCGACGGCATTTTGGCGACGATCTCTTCGGGGATGCCCAGGTGACGGGCCAGTTCGAATATCTGGGTCTTGTAGAGATCGCCGATGGGCAGGAAGGCGGCGGCGCCATCGCCGAACTGGGTGGAGTAGCCGACCAGGAGCTCGCTCTTGTTCGAGGTGCCCGCCACCAGTGCCTTTTTGCGCACCGAAAAATCGTAAAGAACCGACATCCGTTCCCGGGCACACTTGTTGCCGATCTGCAAGCGGTTTTCGGCCGGGAAGCGCTCGAAGTAGGCGTCCACGGCAGGGGAGATATCGATGATTTCGTAAGGGATTTTGAATTGGGCGCAGAGCAATTTGCCGTGCTCCAGGCTGGCGGGTGAAGAGATGCGGTAGGGGAGAAGCAGGGCAAAGGTGTGGCGGGCGCCCAGGGCTTTTTGGCACAGCGCAGCGACCACGGCCGAGTCCAGGCCGCCGGAGACACCGACAATGGCGTTTTTGAAGCCGTTTTTGTGGATGTAGTCCCGGATGGAGCTGACCAGGATCTTCTGCACCAGGTCGCAGCGGATTTTAAGCATGGAGGATCCTCTGCAGTTCCTTGAGCACCAGCTGCGGCTGCTCGTCACGCAGGTAGTTGGAGCTCAAGCGGGCGCGGCGCACGTCGGCCGGCCGGATCTCCACATCGAGTACGTCCGCATCGACAACCTTGGCTTTCTGGCAGATGCCCTGGCCGGCGCGCGCGAAAAAAGAGCCGCCGCCGAAACCGATGCCGTCTTCAAAGCCGACGCGATTGACGAACAGGTAATTCTGGTGGTAGAACTGCGAAAAAACGTAGCCCATATTTTCCCAGAGCTGAAAGGACGAGATGCCGTCCTTGCCGATGCCCCGTTGCGGGCTGTTGGAAATGCCGATCAACAAGTCGGTTTTTTGAATGAAATACAGGTAGGCCAGCATGGGGAACAGGATCTCCCGGCAGATGAGAATGCCGGCGGTCATGGTTCCGATCTTGAATGTCCGGAATTCGTCTCCCGGCTTGAAGATCATTCTTTCTTCGAACATGCCGTAGTTGGGCAGCTGCACCTTGCGGTGGGTATGCCGCCATTTGCCCCGGGAAAAATAAAGGGCGGTGTTGTAAATGATGCCCGCATCTTCTTCCAGCGGGGCGCCTATAATGATGTCGATTTTTTTACTTAATTTTTCGAACTCCCGCCATTGGCGTCCGTCTTTTTTCAGAGCGATATCGCTGGCAATGTCCTTTAAATGGTAGCCGCTGATGCTCAATTCGGGAAAAACGATCAGTTCGCGGCCGTCGCGGATGGCTTGGGTAATCTTGGCGGTGTGGAATTCCAGGTTTTTTTCGCTGTTGCCCAGGGCGGGGCTGAACTGGATGGCTCTGACCTTCATGACAGAAATATACCACAGCGGCAAGCGGGAAACAATCCCGTTGATCGCGTTGGCAGTTCCATTATCGCCAATCGGGCCGCAGAGGAAAGATCAGGTAACTAGCAAGTGGAGGTTTGCTGTTCAAATAAGCATGGAACAATTGACAGGTGCCCGGGATTGTGTTATTTTTCAGCCTTTGAACCACTCTTTCGGACAAGGAATCCCGGTGAAGAATAAAAAGATCCTGTTCTTGGTGATATTTTTTATGGTTTCCGGACTCTGGGCAGCTGAAAACAATATGGATATCCAGGATCAGGAACAAGCCAAGCCTGCCCGGAAAGCCGGTCGGGCCTTCATTGAAATGGGGATCAACCTGACGGTTTCCACACTCAATTATTGGAGCAAGTACGCCAAGTTCATCGAGGATTGGCAGTTCACCCTGACCTGGAAGGACCAGAAACGCAAGTTCTTCACCTCTGAGGGGCTGCGCCTGGATTCAAACAACCTGCGCCTCAATTGGACCCATGCCTGGTCCGGGGCGTTGTATTACAACTGGGCGCGCAGCAACCGCCTCAGCCCCCTGGCGTCTTCGCTTTTTGCTATCGGCGGATCGCTCATCTGGGAATACTTTGCCGAGTTTCGCGAAGTCGCCTCGATCAATGACAACATTTTTACAGCAATAGGCGGCCTGGCCATCGGCGAGCCCCTGTTCCAGATCGCCGACCATTTCCGCAGCCGCCCCGGCTTCGCCAACCGGATTGCCTGTCTGCTCGTCGATCCCATTTTGGGGATCAATGATTTTATAGATGGGAAAAGCCGGGTGCCGCGCCTTCCCACCCGGGACTGGAGCGATTTCCGTTTCAGCCTGGGCGGCAAGCAGGGCCCGGCATCCCTGGCCGATAACGCCACGCGGCATGCGGCATTGGACCTCGACCTGCGGCTGATCGCCCTGCCCGGTTACGGCCGGGCCGGTTCCGGCTCGGGCTATTCCCGGCAGCCGCTCGACAATGAATACCGCATCTCGATCAGTTTCAATAAAAACCTGGTCGAAGAAATCTCGGCGTACACCCGCTTGGTCCTGAGCGGCTGGTGGTGGAGGAATGTCCGCGCCGGCGCCGGCGGGGCGCTGCACGGTGTCGAATACTGGCTGGGAGCGGTCACGGCCTGGGATTTCTTCCAGAAAAAGCCCATCGTGCCCTATGACGGCAACGATCTGGGCATGATCGACCCCTGGTTGGAACGCGAGCAGCCGACGCGCTATACCGACAAGCACACCTCAGCCCACCTCATCGGCCCGGCCTTCCACCTGACAGGCTATGCGGGGCGGTTGACCGCGCGTTTCGACCTCGAGGCCACCGTGGATTTCGGCATGATCAACTCCCTGGCCTATAACGAGTATTCGGCTGATCATGATGTCTGGGGGGTGAAGACCACCCTGCACAACTGGGGCTATTACTATTCTATGGGTTACAGCCTGGGCGGACGGTTCGATTTGCGTATTGGGGGGCTGCGGGCCGAGGCCGGTATCTACTACCAATATTTCAGTTCCATCCAGGGGCTCGACCGCTTCCAGGAGGACCTCCTGGACGATTCCCGTTTGGCCGATTCGCGGTTGGTTTACAACGCCGGTCTTTCGGCAGCGATCCCGCGCACGCCGCTCTTCGTCTCCCTGAACCTGGAGGGAATTGACCGCCGTGGCCGTTTCCATGAGGTCAACGTCAAGAATCACGAGGTCCGTTTTTTCTATCAGCTGGGTGTTTCGTTTTAATTGACGCCGACTTCTGGGCATTAACCTCCAGGCGCCTGACATTTTTGTGACCTAAATATTACATTATTTTGACATCCGCTTGCCGGATCGATAGTATGATGCTTGCATGAAAATCCGGAATATTTTGCTGATCATGGTTCTTGCCCAAACCCTGGCGGCGGCAGAGGACAAACGATTGATCCAGGCCGCAGCCATCGCCGAAACGCCGAAGATCGACGGCAGGCTCACTGAGCCATGTTATTCCCAGGCTCCAATGGCCAATGATTTCGTGCAGTTCCATCCGCTCAACGGTGCCAAGGCGACCCTGGCTACCGATGTCTTTGTCTTCTTCAATCATCATAGCCTGTTTATTGCTTTTCGCTGCCATGACCCGGAGCCGGATAAGATCAAGGCCGATATCACCCCTTTCGCGGGTTATGAAAATAATGACGAGGTAACGGTGCTGCTCGATCCCTTTGCCGATCAGCGCAACTATGTCACTTTTTCGGTCAATCCCCGTGGCATTCGCGCCGGTGAGGATACGATCTGGAAAGCGGCCGCGCGCGTCGATGAAAGCGGCTGGAGCGCCGAGATCGAGATCCCCTTCAAGTCACTGCGCTTCCCGGTGCGTGATATCCAGGAGTGGGGGGTAAATTTCAGTCGCCGCATATTCCGCCTGAACGAAACAGATTATTGGGCGCCGGTAAGCCGCGAGCAAGAACCGATCCTGGCCTCCACTTTCGGCGTTTTGTCCGGGCTGCAAGGCATCCGCGGCGGCAACAACCTCGAAATATTTCCCTATGCCGGGCTGCGCAGCTCAAAATCAGAGGACCTGCAGGAGAACCGTCTGGCCTACGGCCTGGACCTGAAATACGGCATCACCTCCAACCTTACCTTGGACCTGACCGCGGCGCCCGATTATTCGGACGTCGAATCGGACCCGTTTTTTTACCAGACCGATCCTTACGAATACCAATTGTCGGAAAACCGGCCTTTCTATACCGAGAGCGCGAATTTTTTCAGCACCACCTTCAACCTGTTCTATAGCCGGCGCATCACCAACCCCGCCCTGGCCCTGAAAGTCACGGGCAAGGAAAAAGGCTTTTCGCTCGGTGCCCTTTTCGCCAAGAACGATTCCCCGCAAGGTGACCGCTTCCACGGCGTGCTGCGCATCAAAAAGAATATCCTGCGCCTGTCCAATATCGGCATTGTCTACTCCTCGATCGAGGGCGCCGGTAATTGGAACCGGAATATAGGTCTCGATTTCCAGTTGCGTATACGTAATATCTATACTTTTTCCGGTTTTGCCGCCTTTTCCTTCAATGAGCAAACCCCGCAAAAACAGAATGGCATATTCCGGCTCATTTTCTCTAAAACCAAGGAGCGTGGTTTCTTCTGGTCAGGGGTCTTTGATCGCATCGAACCCAATGTCAGTGTCCCGGCCGGTTATATTCCCCAATCCGACTTCCAAAAGCTATGGCTGCTGCCCAAATACATTTTTCTTTGGGAGGGCCATTTCCTTGAAAAACTGCAATTGACCATGAGCCTGGCCCGCTACAATTCGATCCGCAGCGGGGAACTGACATCGTATGGCGCCGAGCCCATCGTTTATGTTTTCTTCCGCAACCAGATGGATTTCCGTGTTTCATACCTCCTGGCCCGTGACCGGGCAATGGTCCTCAACGAGCAGGGAAGGCTGGAGTGGAACCCGGAGATGCTGCCCCTCCGCGGTCCCTGGTTTTCCTGGAGCTATAGCGGCCATCGCCTGTTCCAGGCCGGGGCGATGGCCTATTTTAATACCGGGGCGGTGTATACGGAAGATTTTCGCCAGGTGAAGCAAGGCAAAACCTCCAATATTTCGGCTTGGATGGTTGTCAAGTTTTCCCCGGGCTGGCAGTGGGAATGGAGCTTCGAACAAAACCACCAGGTCGCCAACGATCGCAGTATCGATTTCCGGGGCAATATTTTTTCCTCCACCCTGCGCTGGCAGGTTTCCCGGCTTGTTTCCTCGTTCGTCAAATTCCAGTACGATTCCCTGGAGAAGCGTTTCGGCTACGATTTTCTCCTGCAATTCGAACCGGCACCGGTCTCGCGCATGGTCCTTTCGCTGAAGAATTACTGCGAGGAGCGTTTCCGCTTTTTCAGCCCCGGGCCCGCACCCTGACGGTCAAGCTTTCCTATCTCATTCGCATTTAATAAACCAAAAAGAAATTTCCCTGAGGGGGATCGGGGGTGAGGCTCTTGGTATGGCAGAGCGCAGAGTAGCCCCATCCCCAGCCCTTCCCCTAAAGGAGAAGGGAGTAAGAGATTCCTCGATGCCTTCACAGAACCTGTAAATGCAATCCCCCTCGCCTTCAGGAGAGGGGGCACGGGGGTGAGGCCCCTGGTATGGCAGAGCGCAGAGTAGCCCCATCCCCAGCCCTTCCCCTAAAGGAGAAGGGAGTAAGAGATTCCTCGACGCCTTCACAGAACCTTAAAATGCAATCCCCCTCGCCTTCAGGAGAGGGGGCACGGGGGTGAGGCCCCTGGCGGTCCATCCGGTTGACTGAAAGGCGCATCCCGGATATAGTTTTATCCGGCTGTCTTTTTTTGCAGTGCCGGCAGGGATGGCAACCGAGGAGGAGTCATGAAGAAGATCGGCATCATCATTTGCGGCCGCTACCAGAGTTGCGGCGGCGGCAAGTGTTTCCGGGCCCTGCGCGAGCGGGCCGGGGCCTTCGCGGCCTACCTCAGGGACGAGAACGTCGAGGTCGTCGGCTTCTCCAGCTGCGGCGGCTGCCCCGGGGGCAACATCGAGTACGTCCCTGCGGAAATGAAGAAAAACGGCGCCCAGGTCATCCACCTGGCTACTTGTTTTGTGGTCGGTTATCCCCCTTGTCAAAATATTCGCAAATTCAAGGAATTCATCGAGACCGCCTACGGGCTGCCGGTCGTGATCGGCAGCCATCCCATCCCCCTTAAATATCTCCAAAACCATGAGAAGCTGCCGTTCTGGAAGCAAAGCAAAATGGAGGAGATCGCCGGCGCGCTGTTGGCCGAGGACCGCCGGGTCATGGAAGACTACAATTGAATCCGGACTACTGATGACGCATAATCCTGCGCCAGGCAACAGCGATCACGTGACCGTGCTGGCCGATCCCGCTGACCTTGCCCCCTATATTTCCGGCAGCAAAAAGACGGTGGTCTTCTTCGAGATGACCGGCTGCCCGTATTGCGTCGCCTGCAAGTCACGTTTTGCCGACCTGGTCCGGGAGCGGTCCGCGAACCTCAATTTTCTACGGCTGAAGCTCGACGACCCACGCAACCCGCTGTGGAGTCGCTACGACATCCATGCCGTCCCGACGGTCATCGCTTTCGAGCAGGGCGAGATCGTCGCCCGCGCCGACTCCATCCTGGCCCTGGGCCTGTCCAAGCGCAAGTGGGCCGAGTTCCGCGAAAGGATCTGATCTTTTTTTTTGCAGCGAAAGGGAAAGCCGGAGGGGGTCCTCCTCTGTCATGGACTGTGTCTGGCTTGCCGGCTGCCCGCCAGGCCGGTCCGGCGTTTGCAAAACCTTTCGGGACAAGGTACTATGGGACCCGAGGCAGTCATATCTACTATCGAGACCTCACCTCGGTGTTCCGACCCGGGTGTTTCTCTTGCCGGGAGCCGTTCCCGGGGGGACGAGGTTGCCGGCCGGTCAGGGCGGTAGACCGTGAGGCGGCTTCGAAATGCCGAAATTCTCAATTTACGGAGGTTAGGAATGAAAAGAAATGTTTTCTTGTTGGCGATTACGCTTCTTTTTTTTGTTAATTATTCCCCGCTGGCTGCAGGCCCGGAAGTGTCCGGCAAGATCCCGCAGCGGGCAAACAACTGGCAATCCCCGCCGGAGGATTGGCTGAAGGTGCTCCATGCGCCGCAATACTACAGTGTGTGGACCGCGCCAGACGGGAACTGTCTGTTGCTTGCCGATCCGGTGCTCTATCCCCCTCTCGCCGAGTTGGGAGCGCCGATGCACAAACTGGCCGGCATGCGGGTGAATCCCGCCAATAACGGGTACCAGGGCCAGCGTGGGAGTACTTCCCCCCGCCTGGTGCGGGTCGAGAATGGTGTCACGCTGCCGCTGGAACTGCCGCAGGGAGCCGAACTCCTTGATGTGGAATGGACCGCCGACGGCCAGAGGTTCGCGCTCACCGTCGGGCAAAGTGACCGGATCTGCCTCTGGATCGGTTCGGTACAGGGGGACCTGGCCATGGTCAGGGATATCGCTCTCAATTCACTGCTGGGCGCCGCCGTCAGCTGGCTTCCTGACCAGAAACGGCTGCTGATCCGCGGCATTCTTAAGCGCGGACCCGCGCCCGAAGCGCCGGCCATCCCGGCCGGTCCCGAGATCCTTGAAGGATCGGGGGCCTCGGCCCGTTCCACTTACGAGGCCCGCAACCTGCTTGAAACCGCTCATGATGATACGCTCTTTGACTACTATACGACTTCGGAGCTGATCATCTACGACCCGGCTACAGGTGGAAAAGAGATTATTGGCAAGCCGGCTCCCTACGTTACGGCAGATTTCTCGCCGGACGGCAATTATCTTCTCGTCGAGCGACTGGTCGGGCCATTGTCCCACGAGGTTGCTTGGTGGCGTTTCGCCACAGAGATCGAGGTCTGGAACGCCAAGGGCGATTGGGTAGCCAAAATCGCGTCCCTGCCGGTGGCCGACCAGGTCCCGGTTCATGGAGTTCCACTGGGACCGCGTTCGGTTTCGTGGCGCCCAACCGCCCCCCACCAGCTTTTTTGGGTCGAGGCGCTCGACGGCGGGAATCCCGTGGCCAAGGTCTCCCATCGTGACCGGCTGATGAGCCTGAGCGCGCCCTTCACCGAAAAGCCCCGGGAGGTATTCCGGGCCGAGCACCGTATCGAGCCCTGGAGGAATGCCTGGGGCGAGAGCGGCGGCATGCTGATGCTCACCCAGCAGGAGCGGATCCGGCGCTGGCGCTATGTCTGGCTGCTGGACGTGGACAAGAACACATCCCGTCTCTGGTACGATCTGGATGAGGACGATCGCTATGGGGACCCGGGCTATCCGCTGTTCCGTCCGCTTGCCAACGGCCGTCCGGTGCTGCGCCAGAAGGGAGACGCGGTCTATTTCCGCGGGAGCGGCGCCGGCGATCAGGGTGATCGCCCCTTCCTGGATCTGCGCCACCTGGACGGCAGCAAGACCGAGCGCCTCTTCCGTTGCGATCCCAAACGTTACGAATACTTTGTGGCGTTCGCCGGAGATGAGGACCATTTCATCTTGCAATCGGAGTCCGTCAAGGAGATGCCCAACTACTTTCTGGCCACTTTAGGCAAAGAGATCAAGGCGCCCAAGGGAGAGGGCACCAGGGTCCTGAAGCGCAAACCGATTTCGCGTTTCAAGGATCCCGCGCCCCGGCTGCGACAGATCGAGAAGCGCATCGTGCACTACAAGCGCAAGGACGGCATTCCTCTGAGCTTTCAGCTGCTTCTCCCTCCCGGCTACAGGAAGGGAGAGCGCCTGCCTACGGTACTCTACGCCTACCCCCTGGAGTACTCCGGGGCGGCCACCGCCGGACAGGTCAGCGGCTCGGCCCAGCGCTTCATGCGTTTTTACGGCCCCAGCCATCTCTTCTTCCTGCTGCGGGGCTACGCCGTGCTCGACCAGACCGCCATGCCGATGGTTGGGGATCCCGAGACCACCTACGACACCTTCGTGCCCCAACTGGTGGCCGACGCCGAGGCCGCGGTCGCCAAGGCGGTTGAGATCGGAGTGGCGGATCCCAAGCGGATCGGGATCATCGGCCACAGCCACGGCGGGCTGATGGTCGCCAACCTGTTGGCGCATACCGGTCTCTTCCGGGCCGGCATCGCCCGCAGCGGATCCTATAACAAGACCAACCAGCCTTTCGGCTTCCAGTCGGAGCGCCGCTCGCTCTTCGAGGCCAGGGATGTCTATGTGGCTCTTTCGCCACTTTTCTTCGCCGACAAGGTCAAGGCGCCGATCCTGATCATCCACGGCAACGACGATTCCAATCCCGGGACACGAACCTACCAGTCCGAGGTCTTCTTCGAGGCCGTGCGCGGGACGCGCGGCATCACCAGGCTGGTGCTGCTTCCCTTCGAGGACCATGGCTACCGGGCCCGCGAGAGCGTGGAGCATGTGCTTTGGGAACAGTTGCGCTGGTTCGATATGTACCTGAAAGGAGACGGATCACAGGCACCCCAATGATCCGTCTGAAGAGAAGCCGACCGGTTGTATATTTATTAAAGGAATTTGAGCCCACCTGAAATAGGGTGATGAACTGCTTCTTGGCAAAGCCGAAGGCCAGAGTCGAACTCGCGACCTATTGATTACGAATAAGGCGCAAGATCTTTAAAAACCCTTATCCTTCAATGTTTTTAAATGGAAAGACCACGCTTGTCTTTTTTTTTTCACTTTAGAATTGCCGAAGTGATTTCAACCCTAATTCTCGAGAGATTCCATTTAATCGATAGAAAAAAACACTTACGAACATATATCAAGTTCAGTAAATACTCCAGTAATTCCGTCTGGCTCCTTTTCTTCTGGGCCTCGGGGCGGATCTTGCCGCGATTAATAATTACTTCTGATTTTCGGTTAGCAGCAAGTCCCCGGCCAATACGCAAAAGAGATACGTGGCGGCGCCGCCGATCACATATTCCGATTGCTGCCACAGGAAGGGAAAGGGCTCCTTCAATTCGGGCAGGTCGGGACGGATGAGTGACGGTCCCGATACGCCGCCGCCGGGAATGTATGACCACTCGTTGACATTGGTGCCGTAAGCCACGGTCAGGGAATGGGCGCCCACTCCGGAAACCAGCGAGGTGTTGGACGCCGGGTGGCAGCCGAATATATAGTTGAGCACGCGCAGCAGGTTTTCGCGGGGGAATTCCTGGGGATAAGCCCGGTGGAGAAAATACTGGCACACGGCGTAATCCTGGATGTCCCAGGTGACGCCCCAGATCTGCCAGTCAAAAGGCACGCCGAAGGGATTTTGGGCAAGGCTGGAGCGCAATTTTTTGCCGTATGCGGCCAAAGCGGTACCGACGCGCCGGGAGAACCTGGCATCGTTCACCCTGGCCAGTACACGCGTCACGGTCCAGCCGACGGTGTCGGCGCGGGCTTCGATCACCGGCAGCAGCGCCTTGAGCCGGGCGGCGAAGCGGCGTTCACCGGTGGTGATCAGGAGCTCTACGGCGGCCATGATCTCCTGCTCCTCGATCATTTGCGGAACATAGGCGGATGCCTGGCGAGCCACGGCATGCGTGTGCTCGAAGTCCCAGGCCTTGACCGCTGTGGTGCGGCACTCTTTTGCCAATTCCGGATCAAAATCGACCAGGACCCGGCCGGCTGCAGCCAGGGCCGCGATCACCCGGTATTCGGTGCCGGTATCGCGGCTGGTGAAGGCCAGGCGGTCATCGGGACGGCCGGAATAGCCGTCCTTGCTTTCCCAGGGTTTCAGCGCCGGGTTGAAAATACGGTTGTCGGTCATGGAGGCGGCGTCGCCCTGCTTTTGGTACTGCTCCTGCGAGGGGTCGGAGAGGCCGGCGAAGCTGTGCCCGGCCAAGCGGTAGCTGTTGAGCAGGTTATCCACGCCGTGAACGATCTGCTGCAGGATGTCCGGCTTGCCGTCCGGGACGTGCATCAGGACTTCGCGACGCAATGCATCCACGGTGGTCTGGTCGGAATCCACGGTGAAATTCTCACCTGCCAGGGCCAGCATCAGGGTGACCCACGATTGGGAGCCGGTGGCCAGGTCGAAGTCGCCGGCGTCGTGCCAGCCGCCGCTGTCCAGACCGGGGATATGCTGGAATCCGTCAAACGGGGTATCGGTGGTGGGTCCCTGACGGTAATCTTCGATATAGCTCAGGTCGTGGTTGGCGGGCGCTTGCCGGGCGTCATCCATGTGGCAAAGCCCGTGCCAGACGCGGCCGCGGTCGATGACCTGCACATGGCACATCTGGGCCGGGAAAAAGGTCTCCAGGGTGGGCTGCCATACTCCCTGGCGGTAGATGTCGGCGGCGATGCGGAAAGGCGGGGTTTGCCTTTGCCCATGGCGCAGGACATAGACGCCGGGAGTGCGCACGGCGCTAAAATCGAATACTCCGTAATCGTAACGCAGGAAACGCCCCCAGCGCTGCAATTTCCGGCTCAGAACCGGTGTGGGCTCCTGCCCCGGGTTTATGCGCAGAAACATTGCTTCGCCCAGTGCGGACGTGGAAGCGGGAAATTCGATCAAGGCGCGTTTTTCCTGGTCGGGATGGTAGCCTACCTGGGAAAAAGCGATGACCGGCTCGCGTTGCCAGCCCGGTACGGCGTTGGGGGTGATGCGCCAGCGCACCGCGTCGCGGGTGGCTCCGGCCGGGATTGGGGAGGTCACCACGAACCAGCCGTTGGTTTCGTTGTCGCGGCCGTCAAAAAGCCGCAGATCACCGCCGAGCGCTTCAATGGTCAGGCGGCGCAGCGGGTCTTCGCTGGCGGCATGCAGTGTCTTCCCTTGGGCCAGGGGCAGGGGGTGCAGAGCGGCAGCGTCGCCTGCCAGCGGTCCGTTCCCCTGCAGCGGGAAGACACCGGCACTGTCGCCGAGATGATAACTCTTGCCGAAAAAAGCAGGAGGGAAAAGCTCCAGGTTAAAGCTGGCGCGGCCGGCCAAGTCGGCCGGCAGCGGTTTTTCCAGGTCGACGGCGACACAGATGGCTTCCCCGCAGGGCTCGACCCGAACCTGGTAGGCCAACTGTTCTTTTTCAAAAAGCAAGGTCACCGTGGCTCTGGGGATGCTGCGTTCCACCGAACGCCGGATCATCTTGGGCAGCAAGCCCCACTGGCCGGGCGTAACCGCCAGGCGCACATCACCCACGGCAGCGATCCGTTCGCCGTGTTGGATCAGTTCGATCCCCCCCTGCTTGCCCTCCGGGTAGATGTCGTGGAAGACCAGGACCTCCACCCCGGGCCGCGCAAAATATTCCTGCTCGGTGAGCACCCAACCAGGCGGGGTCGCTTCATGACCCTGCCGGGGCGCGGCAAAGATACCGGCAATCAGAAAAACTGACAATCCCGCCCAGCCTACGATGCGTTTCATTTTAAAGTTTCCCATGTGCATATTATAAAAACTAAACAGAATACTTACAAATATGCCAACGCTCGATCCCGCGTTGGTTGCGGACCCCGGAAATCAAGCAGGTACTGGAAGGGGCTTTACGCCCGCAGGCAAACGCTTTCAACGGGAAAAACGGTTGACATTGAATTCGTTAAATGTTATGGTAAAAAAAAGTACGCAAGCCGAGGGCGGTGAGGAAAAAGCATGAAGGCAAAAAAAATGAAATCAGCGAATCCCAGGGAGAAAGCCGCGCCTGGAGGAAATTCTCTGCAGACTCAGACCGACAGTTACCAATACAGTATATTGACCAAATTCGAGCGCATGCCGACCATCATTTATGCTGATACCCGGGAAGCTTC
>Ga0307380_10007056_pt1 | contig 14672 bp, 11 predicted proteins | sample UN3MG_FD_202239 | JGI IMG/M metagenome (GOLD analysis project Ga0307380, IMG submission 202239) | Soil microbial communities from Risofladan, Vaasa, Finland - UN-3 | ecosystem: Environmental > Terrestrial > Soil > Coastal area > Acid sulfate soil | place: Finland: Risofladan, Vaasa | collected... | reverse complement strand
CAAAAAAAGTTTCCCGCAGCGAGCTTTATATGTTGAATTGCGAATCGCATCGTGTTAATCGCGTGTTGCATTTGTCGAAGTTCGCAGCGGTGTCATGATGTGTTGCCACCGTTCCTTCCAGGCCGTGCTCCGCTCGAACGGACCTGGTCCAGCTGCCTTCTTCCGGTCGGCTTCCGGCGGCCTCGAAAAATTGTATTGGACCGTTTTCGTTGCTCACAGTGTTATCGCGCCCGGTTATGGTGCGCGTGCCGGTATCAACCAGCCGCCGCCTCCAGGTGCGCGCCGTGGACAAGGGGTGCGAGCTGTCCAGCGTTGTCGAATGTAAACGTTTTAGCCGGCGAAACAATTCGAAAGCATTCCGGCCTGGCCTTTACTTCTGCGAGCATTGGTTCGGACACTTCGATTTCTGCCAGATCCAGGGTATTGCGTATACGCACAATCCTGCAATCCTCCGGCTTGACCCGAACCACCGTTTTGACCGCAAGGGCGATCGCGTCGTGATCCGTATTCATTATCAATGGAATCGCCGCGCCATCGAGGTTCATCGACGTAATCACGTTTGCGTAGGTTGCGCCGACATCCATGTCCTGGTAGAGACGCATGGTCACGACGTCTGCGCCGCCTATGCCTGTCGCGTTACCATGGCTTTCCGGGGTGAGTCCCAAAACCACAATCTTCTTCACCAGAAGATCGGTTTTCCATTCAATGATCCGACGATTGCGTCCGGTGATATTCGGATCGAAGCCGGCGCCGCTGATGTTCTTGCCCATTTCTTCAATTACCAGCACATCGATTTCGGAAAATTGCAGACGGGGCATGTTGCCTTTGGCCATTTCCTGTAGCGCGGGCTCGCGCGTACCGATCTGTTCTGCCGGTATCAGCTCGATTGCCGCAGTTTCGTCATACGCGTTCTCGACGATTCCAACACCGAACAATACGTTGCGGGCCTTGATGTTCACGTCACGCACCTTCGGCAGCAGTGTTGGAAACACGTCCATGCCATGCTGATGATAAGTTGTTGCGCCGTTGATTTTGCCGATGCCAATAGCAAGCATTTTCGTAAGTCCGCTCTCGGTGGCACCGCGAAACGCAGTATGTGGCTTGATTCGGTTGATGACGACGATGCCTTCGGCCTGTGCCGCGTTCGCGTCCATGTGGACCGGCGTGCCGTCGTCGAGATTTCCGACGATGGTTGTGTCCATGGTCGCGCGCACCGGAGCGCCCATCGTCGCTTCCGATATGCCGTATCCCGCCAGCACCTGTTTTTGCCCTTCAGCGCTCGCCGCACCGTGACTTCCCATGCAGGGAAATATGAATGGCTTTGCGCCCAGCGCCACCAGACCATCTATAACGGATTTGGCAATGGTAGCGATATTGGCAATGCCGCGGCTGCCGCAACCGACGGCGATTACTTGCCCCGGCTTTACTTTCGACCGGATTTCAGATTTGGAAAATTCGCTCTCGATCAATTCCGGGATGTCAGCCACCTTCGGGGCATCGAAATTCTGGTGCACGGTGACCATTTTGGGCAGCGGTACGTCAAGTCCACCTGCAATGTTGACGTCAATCTTGTCCTTGATCATTTTCAGACTCCCTGAGAAAGTTTTTGTTGGCGCTCACGCCGCCGGTACGAATGCTGGTACAACGTAAGGTCCTTCCGGGATCACGGCAATGCTCGTGTCACCGTCCAAGGCCTTTCCGGCTTCAACACATCGCCGCACTGTATCACTGAGCGAATCGACCACACTGACGCCGGTCACGCGCTTGTCTGCATCGGACAAACCGGTTGTGTAAAGATGTACCGAGCCGGCACGCATTGATTTGAGCTGCATCTGCGTTTGCCACTCGTCGATGTCCGCAAAATTCTTGGCGCTGATGTCCTCAAGAAAACCGTCAACGCCTTTCTCGATCAGTCGGCGCTGTGCATCGGCATATTCTTTTGAACCGACGCCTTCAGCGCACTCCGATGCGATGATCAGGTTGCCACCGGGTTCGAGGATGTCGGTTGGCACGACCATGCCCTTAACCGTTTGATAGTAGGTTTGATCGAGGGGGTAGCCGGCAGCGCTTGTCAGCACCGTCTTGAAGCGCCGCGCAACTGGCACCACGGTGTACTGTTCGGCGAACCGCACGGCGTCGAGATGACTGCTGATCACCTCGCCGAAGTTGACGAACGATAGCCGTCGATGCTCGTCCAGCACGGTGTTGACGGCCAGTACGTTCCCGAGCATGCGCACGATTTCAAGCTGCTCCTCGTGCAACGGGTTGCCATCCAGGATGCAGCTGTCCGCTTTCGGGTGTGACATGAACCGTGCGTTGTGAAAGGTGGTGATGGTGTCTTTGTGAGCGACCCCTGGCGCAATGACCTTTCGACCGCCGGAGTAGCCGGCCATGAAATGCGGCTCGACCAGACCGGTAACAATCTTGAGCTCCGCATCGACGAAACGGCGATCGAGTTTGACCCGGGTGCCTTTAGAGGTCTTCCCAAGATCGACGTGGTCGGCGTCATTGCGCGCAAAATGGTTCTCTACGCGAAAATTATCCAGTACCCATTGGTCGCCAATCAGTTCGGCCAGCTCGTCTCCCTCATTCGGCCGGTGCAAGCCGGTCGCGACCAGGATGCATATGGATTCCCTCGGCATTCCGGCCCCAACAAGCTGGCGCAGGATCGGTGGCAACAGCAGTGCATTGGGGACCGGGCGGGTGATATCGCAAACGAGCACGCAGGCACTGGACTTGCCGCGCGCCTGCTCAAGCAAGGTGCCGGATCCCACCGGTTCGGACAAGGCCAGCTCAACGGCCCGGCCGGGGTTCAGCTGAACCGGCATTTCGGGTTTGCGGATGACCGAAATATCCCAGCTCTCATCAAGCTCTACTGGAAGCAGGCCTTTTCCGTAATTCAGTTCGACACGCATATCGGTAATGTCTTATTTGAAACAGCAATATAGCACCACGCTGCATCGGCCGCTGAGCCGGCTTCGGTGGCCCCGGACCGCAGTCAGGGCGACAACACTTGCACAACCCATTTTGTGAAGACTGCGATGGCGGCGCTGTTCAGAAGGAGGCCAATCGCCGCCGGAAATGCCAGCATCAAGCGCTGTCTTCCGCAGGTCTGGCCGAACGCATGCCAGGCGACCATTGCGCCGCCAAGCGCAATGGCGGGCAGCAATAGTGCGATGGGGAGGATGACAAGGTTGGTGAAGATCATACCTGGATCGGAGGCGGGCGTGCCGATAGTCAATGTCACCAGGAATGCAGCGACGCCGAGGACCGCTGATGCAACGATCCCCATAGCCGGACGGCGTATCCACCAGCGCGGCCGTTCGGGGCCGTCTTCCGGCGGGTTCATCGAGCCGGTTTCTTCATCGGAATTGACCCTGGGATCGGCCGACACCTAAACTACCTCCGGGATGATTGAATATAAGTGCGCGCGAGTGCTCGCCAGACAATATGGCGCGTCAGAATCAGCGAAGCGCAGGTGCTTCGATAGCGAGTATAGGGAAATGGTTTACAGGACCAGTGTGGCCGGCGTCAACTGTCGATCGCTGTCGTAGCGGCAACAGAAGCTCGTTTTCAATTAGATGGGACATCAGCCGATGAGCATAATCGATCGTGTCGAAGTGCACGAATTCACGTTTCCACTGGCCGATCTGGGATGGGATGCCGGTGGGTTCAATATTGTCTACCAGCCTGGCAATTCCCTCTCGTTGTCGAAGTATGCCGTAGTGGTTCGTACCAAAGACGGGGGGCTTGGAGAATACGTCGCACTATGGGGCGGTACGCCGATGGCACTCGGACAGACGCTTGCTCTGGCACCACATCTGCTCGGTCGCGATGCACATCAGCGTGAAAAAATATACGACGATTTCAAGCGGGCACACCGCCAGTACGACCATATGGGTTTTGGCTGCATCGATATCGCACTGTGGGACTGGGCAGGCAAGCATTTCGGCGCGCCGGTGTCGCGCCTGCTTGGCGGCTTTCGCAGTCGCTTGCCAGCGTATGCGTCGACGTATCACGGCGATCGCAATGGCGGGCTGTCCTCGCCTCAGGATTACGTTGGTTTCGCCGGGCAGTGCCATGAAATGGGTTATCGGGCTTTCAAGGTGCATGGCTGGGGTGACGGCAACGTGACCGAAGAAGTGGCAACCGTACTTGCACTAGGCAAGGAATTTGGCGGCCGGATGAGCATGATGATCGACCCGGCCTGTGAGCTGCGCACCTTTGCGGATGCCCTGGCCGTGGGGCGTGCTTGCGACGAAGCCGGATTCTTCTGGTACGAGGACCCGTTTCGCGATGGCGGCTGGTCTCAGTTCGCGCATCGTAAACTGCGTCAGTTCATCAGGACACCGCTGTTGCAGACCGAGCATGTGCGCGGTCTTGAGCCGAAAGCTGACTTTATTGTTGGCGAGGCAACGGATTTCGTGCGCGCCGATCCCGAATACGACCTGGGCATCACGGGAACGATGAAAATCGCTCATCTGGCAGAGAGCTTCGGACTGGATGTGGAAATACACGCTTCGGGTCCGGCGCATCGCCACTGCATGGCCGCGATTCGCAACACCAATTTCTACGAGGTGGCGCTGGTCGGTCCCCGGTGCAGTAACGCTATGCCGCCCGTCTATATGTGCGGTTACAGCGATGAAGTCGACAGCGTTGGCGTTGACGGGTGTTTTCCCGTGCCCGATGCGCCGGGACTGGGCGTTGTTTACGACTGGGATTTCATCAAGCGTAATCAGATCGGGATGCACGTGTTCGAGTAACCCGGGCTACAACGGAAACCGATGCCCGGTGATCTGGGCATCACTCGGTATGGTTTCGTGCATTGTCTTCAAGCGGCCTACTACGATGTTTTCGTGCGCTCCCGCCTTGACACGACGTTCAGAGTGGGCCGTTTGACCATGGCCCCCAGATTGCGCAGGTCATACTGCTTCCCGGGATTTTGTTGCCGAAGACATTGACGAAAAGAATTTCTCCGTCCGGGCTGAAACACGCTCCGGCGAACTCGGTGTTGTTCTGAATGTTGACTCCGAACACCGATGGTATGCCGTCCTGGCCCAGTGCGATCAGGCGATTGACATTGGGGATGCCGCGCACTAGAGAGTAGGTATCGCCGTCATGGCTGGCGTCGTCTTCGCAAATTAGGATGCCACCGTTGGGTGTCACGCAGATGTTATCCGGCGAATCCAGCACGTCGCTGCCCGGCGATTCATAGACCAGCTGCAGAGCCCCGCGGCTCATGTCGTCGGGTGAGAATTGCCAGAGTTGTCCGCGACGTGCGTTGCCGCCGTTGGTTGATACGAAGTACATACTGGATGCATCTCCGCGGTGAATGCCTTCCAGGCGCCTGAAACGCGCGCCGCCTTTCCCATATCCCTGGGCGAAGCAGCTGGTGGTGGCGGACACCGTTTCAGGATTCGGATTGTCAATCGACACCCATTCTGTGCGCAGCTCAGCGCCAACTACCTGCCCGTAGCGTGTGTCGTAATTGGGAAAATTCGACACCGCAAGCATCTGCAAAGTACCGCCTGCCATGAGATCGGTCGGATCGTTTGGCACGAACCGGTAGAACCCGCTTTCGTTTTCATCATCTTCTGTCTGGTAGACGATCCCGGTCGTATTGTCGGCGACGGCCGCCTCCTTCTTGAAACGTCCCATAGCGGTGATCGGTGCGGCCTGGACTGGACGATCGGCATCTTTTGGCACAAAGAATGTAAATCCGTGGGGTTTGTCATAGCCTCGCTCGGGACCGTAAACGATCTCTTCACAGCTCAGCCAGCCTGCATCCCGGTACGCCAGGCCGCCGGCACAGTTCACAATGGTGCCGTTGAGGCTGATGAAGTCTTGCACCAGCTGCTTGCGGCGAATGTCGAAATCGAGAGTTACGCAACCGCCCGCACCCTTCTGGTCATAACGCGTGACGTCGGGACCGGTTAAGCCGAGTTTGAGATTGCCTGGGCGTTTGCCTATCTCATGGTTGCGGATCAGCCGCACAATGTCTTTGCTCACCGGCAGGCAGGTCATGCCGTCGTGGTTGCGCGGCGTGACAAACCCGTCACTCATCACCTGACCCGACTTGCCGAAGGTGACGTACTGGAAACCGTCGGGCAGCGCGAGCATTTCTACCCCGTCCTGGTCCCGGATGCGCTTGAGTTCGCCATAGGGCATGTTGGTTTCGGCTGCACGAACAGAGTGAGTCGCGCGGTTGTTGGCCCACGCGCGGTGCGCGGTGAGTGCGCCAATGGTTGCGCTGGTAACGATGCCGCCCACGGCGGCAGAGGTGTGCTTCAGGAAGCCGCGACGATTCATTTGTTCGATGTCAAATAGTTAAGCCCTTATACCTTACGAGAGTTTAAACCCAAGTAGCTGCAATGTCCTGCGGATCCATGTTTTGCGTGAGTGGGCATCCGCCGCATGTCGCTGGCGTTAAATCGAGTGTCGATTCGTCGCGCGAAAGATCGGCTAGGCGTGCATCAAGGCCCCCCGTGATGCTTTCGAGTCCGTTTCTCAGCTGGTTGATATGGATCAACATCGCTGGGGAGAGGTATGCGCAGTATGGATTTTTATTTATTCGGCTCCTCGCGTGCTGCAGGAGCCGGCCCCGCGGTCGTTGATAATCCAAGGAGATACTTTGCGTATGCGTACGAATCTGCGAGTGATTCTGGCGTTGGTTGCAGCAATTCTGGCGACATTGGTCACGCTGGATTTTGCGCGGGCAGCTGATGTCCTGAGAATGGGGCTTGTCCCGAGCGAGGATCCGCGCGTCATTATGAGCGACAACCAGGCGCTGCTCGACGAACTGCAGAAGTCGATGCAGATGGAGATAAAGCCTTTTATAGCCACTGACTATAACGGTGTCATAGAGGCACTGCGCTCCAAGAGACTGGACATTGCGTTTCTCGGGCCGTTCTCGTATGTGTTGGCGACAACGGTGGCCGATGTCGAAGCTTTTGCGCTGATGGAAACGCAACGGCAGGGTGCAACCTATCGATCGGTGATCGTTGCGCGCAAGGATCACGGAATACATAACCTCAAGGATTTGTCGGGGAAGACGTTCGCATTTGTCGATCCCGGGTCGACATCGGGATTTTTGTTTCCAAAAGCCGGCCTGATCAAGGCTGGGTATAACCCGGATAGGTATTTCTCACGGGTGATTTTTTCAGGCGGACACGATGCGAGTGCGATCGCCGTGCAAAATGGCAAAGTCGATGCGGCTGCGATCGCCGACGCTCTCCTCGAGACGGCCTACAACCGCGGCATGTTGAAGCAGGACGAGGTCGCGGTGATCTGGACTTCGGAGGCGATACCGGGACCGCCCATGGTGTACCGCCGCGATCTGCCCGAGAAACTGAAAGAGAAGATCCGCGCGGCTTTTGGGCAGATTCGTGACGTTCCCTGGGGTCCCAAAAGCACGATCAAACGGTGGGTGCCGGCCAAGGATTCGGATTACGACGTGATACGTGAAACCGCGAAGCTTCTCGACCTCGATCTCAAGAAAATGAAATGATCGAAGTCCACGGCCTGTCCAAGCGTTACGGAGATCTGGTTGCACTGGTCGATGTAAGCCTGCAGGTCGGAGCCGGTGAGATGTTGGTGGTGCTCGGGCCGTCCGGTGCTGGCAAGTCGACTTTGCTTCGCTGCATCAATCGCCTGGTCGAGCCGAGCGGTGGTGAAGTGCGCGTTGGCGGGGAATCCGCGCCCAGCTCCCGGGCCGACTTGCGTCGCTTGCGCTCGCAAGTCGGCATGATTTTTCAGGATCACAATCTGGTGCCGCGACTGTCGGTGCTGAAGAATGTGCTCGCAGGCCGCTTGTCGCGCATGCCGCTGTGGCTGTCTTTGCTGCAATTGTTTCGTGCCGAGGACATGCGTATTGCCCTCGACTGCCTCAGGCGTGTCGAGTTGGAGGAGCGTGCCTGGAGTCGTGCCGATCGACTCTCCGGCGGGCAACAGCAACGCGTTGGCATCGCCCGCGCCCTGGCACAGCAACCTGGCGCGATCCTGGCCGACGAGCCGGTGGCAAGTCTTGATCCGAACAGTGCCCGGCTTGTGCTCGGTGATCTCAAGCGCGCGTCGCGCGAGCTCGGCATCGCGGTGCTCTGTAATCTGCATCAAGTGGGTTATGCGATGGAGTTTGCCGATAGGATTGTCGGCATTCATGCCGGCCGCGTTGTGTTCGAAGGTACTCCGGACGCGCTCGATGATCGGGCGTTGGGCCGCATCTACCCGGGGCGCTCTGGCAAGTCGCCACAAGAGGCCGCAAGCGAAGAGGTGTCACCAATCACGGAGCAGATGTCGTGAAAGACAAGGGACTGACTTTCATCGTAGGCCGTCCATGGCATGCCGTCCAGTGGCTGTGGGGTGGTGTGATTTTCGCGGCGGTGGCTGCCATTCTCGCCTGGAGTGGGCGTGACCTGAATCTTTCACTCGCGGAACTGATGAAAGGACTGCCGTGGATCGGTGACTTCATCTTGCGCATGTTCCCACCCAATTGGGGGTTCCTGGATCGTCTCGTGCAGCCGGTAATGGAGACGATTCAACTGGCAATCTGGGGAACGCTTTTCGCTGTCTTGCTGGCGCTGCCCTTGTGCTTTGTCGCCGCACGTAACCTCACGCCCAGCTTGCTCATGTTCCATGCCGCCCGCCAGGTGTTCAATCTGGCGCGCGGAATCAACGAACTGATCTTTGCACTTATTTTTGTCGCCGCAGTCGGGCTTGGGCCCTTCGCGGGCGTTCTGGCGCTGACTGTCCACGGGGCGGGTATGCTCGGCAAGTTCTTCGCCGAAGCGATCGAGGAAGTTGACCCCGGACCCGTGGAGGCTCTTCGCGCGACCGGCGCCAGTCCATTGCAGGTGATTGTGTTCGCCGTGTTGCCACAGGCGTTGCCTGCGTGGATTGCTGCGACGCTGTATCGGCTCGAAGTGAATTTGCGCGCAGCCACGATACTCGGGATGGTTGGCGCGGGCGGTATCGGCTTTGAACTCTACAGCAGTCTCAAGCTGTTTCAATACGAGGATACCGCAACCTGCGTCATCGTCATTCTGGTGATGGTGATGTCGGCGGATTATGTTTCGTCTCGATTACGTGCGCGCATTCTTGCGCGCTAGCAAGATAATCCGAGCGCATGTCCGCGCGCTAGAGATTTACGGCGCGCATGTCTGCGCGCTTTGGCAGGACATTGCCGGCAGCCACTCTTGCGCATGCTATTTCTTCTGGCGGTCTCGCATTTCGCGGTGCCCGGCGACGATACGCTCCGCAACTGTGAGGTAATGATCGAGCTTGGGCAGGTTATACGGGGTCAGGTTTACCGAGCGAATCATGCGCCTGACTATTTCACCATCGATAACGTCGGCATCGATGATGTTGACACAGCCAGCGTCCTGCTCGAATGCCGAGAGACCGGCAAGCCCGCCACGCGTGACCCACGCGAGAATGATTGCATTGGTGCCGCCGTGCCCGACCAGCAGTGCTGTGGTCCAGTCCGGGCGGCGCAGGAAATCCTCGAAGGCGGGGACAATGCGGTTCTGAAAGTCGGCGAAACTCTCTCCACCGGGGAATGCCGCACCGGGCTCCGCCGCGCGCTCGAAACCGTAAGTGAATTCCGCGTCGATCCGTTCGTCGCTGAGCTCACCGATTGACCCTGCTGCGATCTCGCGTAGTGCGTTGATCTCCTGCAATGGGACGTTCCGATCGGCCAGCACCAGCCCGGCGGTCTGCCGTGTGCGCGTGAGCCCGGTATGGGCGCCCAGGTCGATTGGGACCTGCGCGAGAAACGCGCGCATTTTCTCGGCTTGCGCGATCCCTTCTGCGGTGAGCTCGACCTGTGTCGAGAATACCGTTCGCCCGTCGGGGCGCCGATAGCTCACCTCCCCGTGGCGCATCAGGTAGATGCGTTTGCGTCCGCGGGTGCCTGGGAGTCCTGGTTTCGTCATCGGCTTGATCCTTACCGATTTTATTGGCATTTGTCTTGAGATGAGTCAAGGCGGCTCGATGAAATATGGACCAACGTGGTTTTCTGAGGCATGGTCCATTACGCTAATCCCGCCTAGAGGGAGAGGAGGGCTTTCATGCAGAAAAAAATCTGGCTCTGTGACGACGAGGTCAGCAAACGCTTCCCGGTCTACACGCGAGCCAATGCCGGCGAAGTCTTTGCAGTCGCGGTCTCGCCGCTCACCTGGACTACTTTCGGTCGTCTTGCGTGGGAAATCGGTTTCCGCGAGGCTTTGTATGACATGGGCGTTTTTACGCCGGACGAGTTCAGCCCCGCTGGCGAGTGCGAAGTCCTCGGCTGTTTTGGCGGTTACATTTACTTGAACGTCTCGGTCACGCGCCTGATCGGCGTGCGTATTCCGGGAATGACCGCCGAGGCGATCGACGCATCTTTCTTTGGTGATAATACGGCTGCGCCCCCCTACCGGCCGGATCCGCGCGATGAGAACGCCGAGTGCAGTGCAAAGGTCAGCGCCTGGCTGGGGTCGCTGCCCGAAAGCGACCCGAAAGCAGCCACTGATGCGTACCGGCTACACATCGATTCTCTGGTTTCAAACCGGCCGGATTTCGCCAAGCTTTCCGATGCGGCCTTGCTGGATTACTTCCGTTCTCTGACAAGCGAGAGCCAGCGTCTGATGAGGCGGCACATTCTCAACACCCATGGCAGCAACGTATTGACCGGCATGATTGCGCAAATCTGCCAAGCAGTTGGTGCTGACGAGTTCTTGGCCAAGGTTACCGCCGGCGTGGGGGAAGTCGACTCGGCGGGTCAATCCTTTGATCTTTGGGAATTGTCGCGTCAGGTCAAGTCCTCGCCGGATGTAACGGCTGCCTTTGACCAGGGCGTCGACGGGCTGCTCGACCGTCTGCGCGCCAGCGTCGATCGCGAGGCAAGCCGGTTCCTGGAGCAATGGGATGTGTTCATCGACCACTGGGGTTTCCTCGGCCCGGATGTGTGGGAGTTCCGCTCACCTACCTATCGCACCAACCCGGAGATGGTGCTGCGTATGCTCAACCGTACCCGGCTCGCGCCCGATTCGGCCGCGCCTAAGGCGCGCGCAGCGACATTGATCGCGGAGCGCGAAGCAGCGATAACCGAAATCGCCACCCGGCTCGCCGGTGATGCGGCGGCTCAGGCCCAGTTCACCGGGGCAGCCCGCGCCGCCGGAAACTACCTGGCAGCGCGCGAGCGCAGCAAGGTGATTAACACTCGCCTCAATGACGAAGCGCGCAGCGCGATACGGGAGCTCGGTCAGCGTCTGGTTAAGCGTGGGCTGCTGTCGAAGTGGGCAGATGTGCTCATGGTGACAAACGATGAGGCAGACGACTTCGTGGCCAACCCCGCGGCCTACACAGGTCTGATTGCCGACCGTACGGCACTGTTAGAGGTGCTCATGAGCAAGGAGCCACCCTTTGTGTTCGAGGCTGAACCACCGCCGCTATCCATGTTCAAGAATCGCACGACCGGCAATGCAGGCGGCACAAAGATGACGAGGAGCGCCCGGCTCAGCGGTGCCGGCGTGTCACCCGGTCGCCATACCGGCCGGGCCCGTGTCGTTGCGTCATTGGCAGCGGACAGCAAGCTGGAGCCCGGCGAAGTAATTGTGGCGGTTACCACCGATTCAACTTGGGGGGCATTGTTCCTGATGGCAGGCGCGGTGGTGGTCGAGACCGGTTCCACGATTTCCCATGCGGCGATTGTGTCTCGCGAGTTGGGCATACCCGCCGTTGTTTCGGTGAGAAATGCGACGCAACAGATCATGGACGGTGACACCGTTACCGTCGACGGCAACGTCGGCACGGTTACAGTAGAGTGATGGGGCAAACAGGAGACTTGTATTGACCCCAGGCACAAAAGATAAATCGACGCAGCCACTCGTTTGTGTGGTGGATGGTGCCTGTTCGCTAACGCGTGAGGAGATCGGCGCGAAAGCATGGGGCGTGAATCGAATGCGCTCGCTCGGGCTGTCCGTCCCGCCGGCAATTGTGGCGACGACTTGTGCGTGTCGCACGTACTTTGCCAATGGCCGTGTTGTGGGCGACGCGCTATGGGCTCAAATCGTTGCGCACATGAAAGCTCTCGAGGCGGGGACCGACCGGCAGTTCGGCGGGGCGAAGCGACCCTTGCTCGTGTCGGTACGATCCGGCGCAGCCCACAGCATGCCGGGAATGATGGACACCATTCTAAATCTCGGTATCAACGCAGAAGTCGAGACGGCACTCACTGCCGAGAGTGGCGATGCGCGCTATGCCAACGACACGCACCGACGCTTTGTCGATCTGTATCGCAAGGTTGTGCTCGGAGCCGGATCTTGCCCGGATTCGATACCTGCCGACCCGTGGCTTCAGTTGCGTGCCGCTGTGGGCGCCGTGTTCGATTCGTGGAACTCACCGCGTGCGCAAACCTATCGGACCAACCGTGGCATGGTGAACGATGGCGGCACTGCGGTGATGATCCAGGCGATGGTTTTCGGCAACATCGATGCGCGTTCTGGCACTGGCGTGCTGTTCAGCCGCAATCCGATGACGGGAGACCCGCTGCATTGGGGGGAGTGGTTACCGCGCGCACAAGGCGAAGATGTAGTGTCGGGACAGTTCACGCCAAAGCCGCTGGACGCGCTGCGCGAGCAAATGCCTGACGTACACGATGAACTCATGCGCGCCGCCTCGACTTTGGAGGCCGACGCGCGCGATATACAGGACATCGAATTCACTGTGGAGTCGGAGCGATTATGGATGCTGCAAACACGCGTTGCGAAGCGCTCGCCCCAGGCCGCAGTGCGCGCCGCGGTCGCCTTTGCGGAGGAAGGGTTCATTTCGAGAGAAGAGGCGGTGCGCCGGCTTGACGCCGAGCAGATTCGGCAGTTGCCGGTGCTGCGGCTTGCGCCGCAGGCAGCCAAAGAAGATCCGGCGGCGTTTTGCGAACCCGCGTGTCCCGGGGTTGCAACCGGGCTTGTTGTGACCGATCCGGATGAAGCGGAAGCGCGTTCGCGAGCGGGCGAGGACGTGATTCTTGCGCGTCCCACTACCAGCCCCGAGGATTTGCAAGGCGTGATCGCCGCGCGTGGCGTTATGACCGAGCAGGGCGGTTCGACCTCGCACGCGGCAGTGGTGAGCCGGGAGCTGGGCCGACCCTGCGTCGTCGGATGCGGGTCGAATACAGTGGTAGCGCTCGCTGGACAACGCGCCACTCTGGACGGCGCAAGCGGCCGGGTCTGGGTGGGCAATCTGACTCTTGATCATAGCGAAGAGGCCGCGAGCGATGACTTGCGCAAGCTCGTCGAATGGGGTCTCCCGCTGATTCCCATCCGCTTGCTGCGACCCGGGGAGGCAATATCGGAGACCGTTGACCTCGACGACTATGGCGACAGCTGGCGTGCCGCCCTTCGACCCGGCATCACGGTGTGCGGCCGCGTGCTCGACACCGACGAAGGCATGTGGGCGGCAATGGCATCCGGTGTCAGCGCCGCTGTAGTCGGCCGTCGGTTGCCGGCTCTGCTTGCCTGCCTGTCGGTGCTCTCTCGATCAGCACCCCTCTCTGTGCACGCCGCGGCAGCCGCTTTACCAACTGGCGAGATCCCGGAGTTTGCACTGCTGCGCTTGGCCGAGCTGAAAGGTCTTGCGAGTGCAGACATCCTGGCCGACGCGCTGACAGTGCCTGTGAATGTCGCCGAGAACTATTATCTGCCGTTGTGCAAGCGGGGGCTGTGTTCAAGAAGCGGCAGCGGAATTCGTGTTTCCGAGCAAGGCCGGATCCGGTTGCAGAAGTTCCTCAGCGAGGAGCGCGCGCATGCGGATCCGACTGCCGTAGTTGCCCTATATGAAGACTTCTGCGTCTTCAATCGTGACCTCAAACAGATCATGACGGCGTGGCAAATCAGACCTGATGGCACATTGAACGACCATAGCGACTCGGAGTACGACCGCGCCGTGCTGCAGAGATTGGCCGATCTGCACCTGCGCATCGGTCCGTTCCTCGAGCATCTGGCACAACTGTCGCCGCGGCTGGCAGCATATGAAAGTCGCCTTGCTCGCGCTGCTGCGCGCATTGCTGCCGGTGATCGTCGTTACGTCGCCAGGATTATCGCTGACAGCTACCACACGGTGTGGTTCGAACTGCACGAAGAACTGTTGTCGCTCGCCGGATTGAAGCGTGAAGTCGAAGCGCGTGCCGGCCGGCTGGGAACGGCGCCGGCTGCGAGGCCCCGCTCCGTATAGCGACAAACGGCCGGCATCGCACCGCTAATGCGGTTGAGACCTTGTTAACAGTTGGCGCTTGCCGAAATCGCCGTGTCAGTCAGCGGCGCTCGCTGGGCGCGCCAGCATCATGACCGGCACCAACAGCAGCGATTGCACCACAAAGAAAATCACGGCAAAAGACAGAAACTCGAGTTGTTCCAGCACATTGACGGCGACCAGTGTCGCTATGCTGAGGCTGCGTGACGGGAATGCGGCGACCATGGTAACAACGTCTTCGCGGTTCCAGCCGAGCGATTTTGCCATGCTGAAACCCAGCCCGGCGGCGACAATCATGAACAGAATTGCAATCGATACCGTGGGCAGCAGATAGCGCCAGATAGTTCCAGCCTGTTCAATGAGTAACAGTGTCAGCATCGACACTACGGAGAAAACGCTCAGCCACTGGAAGCGCGTTCGATTGCGTTTGACGAAATCGGGCACGTAAT
>Ga0307380_10007055_pt1 | contig 14672 bp, 27 predicted proteins | sample UN3MG_FD_202239 | JGI IMG/M metagenome (GOLD analysis project Ga0307380, IMG submission 202239) | Soil microbial communities from Risofladan, Vaasa, Finland - UN-3 | ecosystem: Environmental > Terrestrial > Soil > Coastal area > Acid sulfate soil | place: Finland: Risofladan, Vaasa | collected... | reverse complement strand
GCGTTGACGATTGAGCTGATCACTCCGGTGGCGATGGAGAAGGAGCTGCGGTTCGCGATCCGCGAGGGCGGGCGCACCGTGGGGGCCGGCGTCGTCTCGGAAATCGTGGAATAAGTCCAGGAAGAGGGAGATCCCTTCGATATGAAACACCAGAAGATCCGTATTCGCCTGAAAGCGTTCGATTACAAGCTCCTGGACAAGGCTACCGGCGAGATCGTCGAAAAGGCGAAGCAGACCGGGGCGAAGGTGGCGGGTCCGATACCGCTTCCCACGAAGATCGAGAGGTTCACCGTGAACCGGTCGCCCCACGTCGACAAGAAGAGCCGGGAGCAATTCGAGATCCGGACGCACAAGCGCGTACTGGATATTCACGAGCCGCCTGCTGCGACGATCGATGCTCTCATGAAGCTCGACCTTCCGGCGGGAGTGGAAGTGGAGATCAAGCTCTAGGACAGCGGGGACACTCCTTTTTTTCTCGACGAAAGAAACAGGAATGTCCCCAGCCATCGCAACTCGATGAATAAGGTGCGACCATGACGACCGGACTATTAGGGAAGAAATTGGGAATGACCCAGATCTTCGACACGCAGGGGAGAGTCGTTCCCGTGACGGTGATCGAAGCTGGCCCCTGCACCGTTGTACAGAGGAAGAAGGTACAGAGCGACGGATACGACGCGGTTCAGCTCGGGTTCGGAGCGAAGAAATCGCAACGCGTCAACAAGCCGATGCTCGGCCATTTCCAGCATGCGGGGAAGGGCGCGTTCGGTGCTCTCCGGGAACTCCGTGTCGATACCGATTCCTCTCTGGAGGTCGGCCAGGAAATCCGGGTCGACATCTTCCGGGAGGGGGATTTCGTGGATGTCACGGGACAGACGAAGGGGCGGGGATTCGCGGGAGTGGTGAAACGGTGGGGCTTCAAGGGAGGACCGGGATCCCACGGTTCGATGCACCACCGTGCCCCCGGCTCCATCGGCGGTTCTTCCTGGCCCTCCCGGGTATTCAAGAACATGAAGATGGGCGGCCATTACGGGAACGAGCGCGTCACGGTTCTCAACCTGCGGGTTGTCGCCATCCAGCCGGAGAAGAACCTTTTACTGGTCAGGGGGGCGGTCCCGGGTGCGAAGAACGGGCTCGTCTTCGTGCGACGCGCCATCAAGAAAGGCAACGGACAGTAAGGAGCAAGAGATGGCCACCCTGGAACTTTTCGATAAGGATCGGCAAGTCAAGGAAACGGTCGAATTGCCGGAATCGGTCTTCGGAGCGAAAGTGAAGACGGACCTGCTTCATCAGGTTGTCGTCGCACAGCAGAACGCCCGGCGATCGGGGACCGCCTCGACGAAGACCCGAAAGGATGTCGCCGGCGGTGGGAAAAAACCGTATCGCCAGAAGGGAACCGGCCGAGCCCGCTCGGGAACCACAAGTTCCCCCTTGCTCCGAGGCGGAGGCACGATCTTCGGACCGCACCCCCGCAGCTACGAACAGAAAGTCAACCGGAAAGCCATGAAGGCAGCGCTCCGATGCGCCTTGAGCGCCCGTGCAAGGGAAAACATGATCCTCCTCGTGGACAACCTCGACCTTCCTGTTCCGCGGACCAAGGAGTTCCTGAAGCTCGCCGGGAAGCTCGGCCTTTCCAACGCACTGCTGGTGACGGAGGAGCCGAAGAAGACGCTGGATCTGGGGATTCGCAATCTGTCTTCCTTCAAGTCGCTGTCCGTTTCCGCACTCAATGTGATCGACATCCTCTCGTACGAACAGCTGGTAATCACCCAGCCGGCGTTTGAAATTATCAGCGAGGTTCTGGGGAAATGAACTTCACGGATGTGTTGAAGCGACCGCTGATCACCGAAAAAGCGACATTGCTCAAGGAGTCGGCGAATGCGGTGACGTTTGCCGTGGACCCCCGGGCGAACAAGAAGCAGATTCAGGAGGCGGTCGAAAAGCTGTTCAAGGTCAAGGTGGTCGAGGTCAAGACCATGAACGTCTCCGGAAAGACGAAGACCAGGGGGCGCATCATCGGAAGGCGACCCTCCTGGAAGAAGGCCCTCGTGGTGCTCAAGCCGGGAGACAAGATCGAGTTTTTCGAAGGCGTGTAACGAGCGAACAGGCAAGGAGCATAAGACATGGGAATCAGAAAATTCAAGCCGACCTCCCCCGGTGTGCGATCCATGACGGTCCTCACGAACGAGGACCTCACCAAGAAGAAACCGGAGAGGAACCTCGTCGAGAAAAAGGGAAACCGGGCGGGCCGGAACAACCAGGGGAGAATCACTTCCTGGCATCGCGGGGGGAGGCACAAGAGAAAGTACCGGCTGATCGATTTCCGGAGGACCAAGAAGGACGTCCCCGCCAAGGTCGCCGCGGTCGAATATGACCCGAACCGGTCGGCCCGCATCGCCCTCCTGCATTACGCGGACGGGGAGAAGCGGTACATTCTGTGCCCGGTGGGACTCTCCGTGGGGGACACGGTTCTTGCCGGCGACGACGCGGATATCAAGCCGGGAAACGCCCTGCCGATCCGTCAGATTCCCATGGGGACGATGGTCCACAACGTGGAGCTCAAGGTCGGAAAGGGAGGGCAGTTGGCAAGGGCTGCGGGCAGCGTCGTTCAGATCCTCGCAAAGGAGGGGAAGTATGCCCATCTTCGCCTCAGTTCGGGAGAGGTGAGACTCGTGTCCGTCGATTGCATGGCGACGGTGGGTCAGGTGGGGAACCTGGACCACGAGAAGGTGTCTCTCGGAAAGGCCGGGAGGAACCGCTGGCTCGGCAGGCGGCCGACGGTCAGGGGAGTCGCGATGAACCCGGTCGACCACCCGCTCGGGGGAGGGGAGGGGAAAGCCTCCGGCGGGAGGCACCCGTGCACCCCGTGGGGGAAACCGACCAAGGGGCACAAGACGCGGAAGAACAAGACCTCCGACCCATATATTGTAAAGCGTCGTAAATAAACGATAAAGGGGCATAATCCGTGGCGCGATCGATCAAGAAGGGACCGTATGTCGAGGAAAGCCTGGCGCGGAAACTTCGCAGGGCGGTTGAGCAGGGAGACAGGAAAGTCATCAAGACCTGGTCCCGGCGCTCCACCATTACTCCGGATATGGTGGGCTACACATTCGCCGTCCACAACGGAAGGAAATTCATGCCCGTTTTCATCACGGAGAACATGGTGGGCCACAAGCTCGGGGAGTTTTCGCCGACTCGCACCTTTCACGGCCATTCGGGAGACCGGAAGGCCAAGATGAAAAGGTAGGCCGGAGAAGGAGACAGGCGATGGAAGCGAGAGCGACGGCAAAGTTCATGCGCGTCTCCCCGAGGAAGGCGCGGCTCGTGGTGGACCTGATCCGGGGGAAGAACATCTCCGATGCGCAAACGGTCCTGAAGCTGGCGAACAAGGCGTGCGCCAAAACGGTGAAGAAGGTGCTCGATTCCGCCGTTGCGAACGCCGCCCAGACCGGGGTGATCGACACGGAGATCCTTTTCGTGAAGACGGCGTACGTGGATGGAGGCGCATCCCTGAAGAGGTTCCGCCCCGCGCCGATGGGTCGGGCGCACCCCTATCGAAGGCGGACAAGCCATATCACCATCGTGCTCGACGAGAAGTAAAAAGACAGAGACGGTTCGAAGGGAGGCAGCGTTTGGGACAGAAGGTACATCCGTACGGGTTTCGCCTGGGGATCATCAAGGACTGGCGATCGCGATGGTATTCCGAGAAGGATTACGCCGCGAACCTTCAGGAGGACCTGCGCATCCGGGGATATGTCAAGAAACGACTCACCCACGCCGGTGTGTCCGTGGTGGAGATCGAGCGCAAGTCCAGCCGTGTGCACGTTATCATTCACACGGCGAGGCCCGGGATCGTCATCGGGAAAAAGGGCGCCGAGATCGAGAGCCTCAAGAAGGACCTGCAGGGGTTCACCAAGAAGGAGGTCTCGATCACGATTCAGGAAATCCGCCGCCCGGAGACCGATGCCCAATTGACCGCCGAGAACGTTGCCATGCAGCTCGAGCGTCGCATCGCCTTCCGGCGAGCGATGAAAAAGACCGTTCTCTCCTCGATGAAGCTCGGAGCCAAGGGGATCAAGATCCACGTGGCCGGGCGCCTGGGGGGTGCGGAAATGGCCCGTTCGGAGTGGTACCGTGAGGGGAGAGTCCCCCTTCATACCCTGCGGGCGGACATCGACTACGGGTTCGCCGAGGCGAAAACCACCTACGGAAAGATCGGGGTGAAGGTCTGGATCTACAAGGGAGAAGTTCTGCCCTCCTCTTCCCGCGAGTCCAAGAGCGAATAGGAGAACCTTAAGGTATGCTTGCGCCGAAACGAGTGAAATTCCGGAAGATGCACAAGGGGCGGAGAAGGGGAGCGGCCCAGGCGGGAAATTCCCTCAATTTCGGGGACTATGGGGTGAAGGCGACTACCGCGGGATGGATCACCTCCCGGCAGATCGAGGCGGCCCGCGTGGCGATGACGCGGTTTGTGAAGCGTGGAGGGAAGATCTGGATCCGGATTTTCCCGGACAAGCCGGTCACCAAGAAGGCCGCCGAGACACGAATGGGAAAGGGAAAAGGGGCCCCCGAAGAGTGGGTTTGCGTGGTGCGTCCGGGCCTCGTGCTCTACGAAATCGAGGGAGTGGACGAATCGACGGCACGTGAGGCCTTCCGCCTTGCGGGGCACAAGCTCCCCGTGAAGACGAAGTTCCTTTCGAGGGAGAGGTAGGCGACCATGAGGAAAAGGGAGATCCAGGACCTCGCCGTCGAGGAGCTTCGGAACAAGGAGGCGGAAATGCGGGAAGAGATTTTCCGCCTGAGGATGAAGCGGACGACTTCCTCCCTGGACAATACGATGCTCATCCGGAACCGGCGAAAGGAACTGGCGCGGATCGTCACGTTCCTCCACCAAAAGCAGGGAGGGGAGACGAAGTAAGATGGCGACGGAAAGAAACGAGGCAGTGCGCGGAATTCGCAAGACGAAGGTCGGGGTCGTCATGAGCGACCGCATGAACAAGACGGTCGTCGTTCGCGTGGAACGGTTCGTCCTCCACCAGAGGTACAAGAAGTACACGAGGCTCTGGTCCACCTACAAGGCCCACGATGAGCAGAACGAATACCGCAGCGGCGACACGGTGGAAATCATCGAAACCAGGCCGCTCAGCAAGGAAAAGCGCTGGCGGGTCTCACGTCTGATCGAGAGACCCGAAGTCCGTTAACCATTTGAGCGGAGATCGAATGCCATGATCCAAATGCAGACAATGCTGGACGCCGCCGACAATTCCGGGGCGAAGCGTCTTTGCTGTATCAAGGTGCTCGGAGGCAGCAAACGGAGATACGCCAGCGTTGGTGACATCATCGTGGTCAGCGTGAAGGAGGCGATTCCCCGCGGGAAAGTAAAAAAGGGCGATGTGTACAAGGCGGTGGTGGTCCGGACCGCCAAGGAAATCGGCCGGGCCGACGGGAGCTTCCTCCGGTTCGACCAGAATTCGGCCGTTCTCATCAACCCGCAGATGGAGCCGATCGGGACCCGGATTTTCGGGCCTGTGGCCCGGGAGCTCCGAGCCAAGAAATTCATGAAAATCATATCCCTGGCTCCGGAAGTTCTTTAGGGAGAGAGAGACATGGCGGAAGCGACGCTCCAGATACGGAAGAACGACATCGTAAGGGTCATGGTGGGAAAAGAGAAGGGGAAGGTCGGCAAGGTCCTCATGGTGGACAAGAACAGGGGACGGGTCCTCCTTGAAAAGATCAACATGGTGAAGCGCCACGCAAAGCCCGGCAAGACCAACCCCCAGGGAGGGATCATCGAGAAGGAAGCCTCCCTGGCGTACTCCAATGTCATGATCATGTGCGACAAGTGCAACAAACCTACGCGGATATCGATGGTGGTCGGGGATTCCGGTGAGAAGCACCGTTCGTGCAAGCGGTGCGGCGACGTCATCGAAGCCAAGAAGAAGTAGCGAAGACCAGCCGGGAATCGGCGGTTCGGAGTGACGGGAGATGGCGAGATTATTCAGGCATTACAAGGACGAGGTCGTTCCGAAGATGAAGGAGAAGTTCCTTTACCGGAATCCCATGCAGGTGCCGAAGGTCGAAAAGGTCATCATCAACATGGGTCTGGGGGAGGCGATCGACAACATCAAGGTCCTCGACTCGTCCGCGGAGGAGATCGGGCTCATCACCGGCCAGAAAGCGGTGATCACGAAGGCACGCAAGAGCATATCGAATTTCAAGTTGCGGGAAGGCTCCCCGATCGGAGTGAAGGTAACCCTGCGCAGGGACCGGATGTATCACTTCCTCGACAAGCTCGTTGGGGTGGCCATGCCGCGATTGCGAGACTTCAGGGGGATTTCTCCCAACGGATTCGACGGGCGGGGGAACTACACCCTAGGTATAAAGGAACAGATTATATTTCCAGAGATAAACTACGATAAAATAGATAAAATCCGTGGGATGAACATAACGATCGTTACCACGGCCCGCACCGACGAGGAGGGGCTTGAACTTCTCCGCCTCCTTGGAATGCCGTTCCGGGCCTGACGCAACTTAGAGGAGGATTTACAGGGTGGCAAAAAAATCGATTATCGCGAAATCCCAGAGGACCCCGAAGTTCCGCGTCCGGGGCTACAATCGATGTCCGAGATGCGGGAGGCCGAGAGCCTTTTACCGAAAATTCCAGCTCTGCCGGATCTGCCTCCGGGAGCTGGCACTCCGGGGAGAACTTCCCGGCGTGGTAAAGGCGAGCTGGTAGGAGCGCCAGGATGCCTATCAACGACCATATTTCCAATCTGCTGGCCCGGGTCCGTAATGCGCAGATGGCGAGATTCGACCAGCTCGATCTTCCCTCCACACGGATACTGGAGAGCATCACGTCGATCCTCAAGGACGAGGGGTTCGTCAAGAGTTTTCGCGTTGTTCCCGATCCGAAGCAACCGGTTCTCAGGATCTACCTGAGGAAGGAGCCCGAAACGGGGTACGCAATCAGGGGATTGAAGCGGGTGAGCCGTCCGGGGCGGCGCGTGTACGTCGGGAAGGACGAGATTCCCACAGTGAAGAACGGTTTCGGGATCGCCATCCTTTCGACTTCCCAGGGGGTCATGACGGGAGAGAAGGCGAAGAAACTCGCGATCGGCGGAGAAGTGCTCTGCCAGGTCTGGTAACGGGGCATCAGGTTCCCCTGGGGGAGGTAGACAATGTCGAGAATCGGAAAAGTGCCGGTGGCGATCCCCGCCGGAGTAACCGTCGAGGTAAAAGGCGGGATTCTTTCCGTCAAAGGGAAAAACGGGACGCTTTCCCGCCCGATCCCCGACAAGGTGGTCGTCGAAGTGAAGGACGGTCACGCCGTCGTTGCCCTTCGGCCGGGGGGGGAGTCCGCACGGAACCTCTACGGTCTCTACAGGACCCTGCTGGCGAACATGGTGAAAGGCGTCTCCGAGGGGTTCACCAAAACCCTCGAAATCGTGGGAGTGGGGTACAAGGCGGAAGTCAAGAAGGATTCGCTCCAGATGGCTCTGGGGTATTCACATCCCGTGATCTTTCCCCTTCCCAGGGGCATCAGCGCCGAAGTGGAAGCGAACACGGTGATCAAGGTATCCGGGGCCGACAAGGAACTCGTCGGCCTCACAGCGGCGAAAATCCGCTCTTGCCGGCGACCGGACGTGTACAAACAGAAGGGAATCCGGTACCGGGGAGAACGTCTTCTGAAGAAAGTCGGAAAGGCCGCCGGAAAGTAACGGGGTCTTAAGGACCGGAAACCTCCAGAGGGAGTTCGGACAAAACCATGAGCAAGAAAAATTTGCGGGATATTGCAAGGCAGAAGCGAAAGAGGAGAATCCGGAAGAGGATATTCGGGACGGAGCAGTGCCCCCGGCTGTCCGTTTTCCGGAGCGCGAAGCACATATACGCGCAACTTGTGGTCGACTCCACGGGATCCACCATTCTCGCCGCCTCCACGCTGAGCCCGGAGATTCGTGTCGATATCGGCGACCTGAAGAAGGGTGATGCCGCGAAGAAGGTGGGGGAGTGGATCGGCAGGAAGGCCGCCGAGAAGAACATCCGGAAAGTCGTCTTCGACCGGAACGGATTTCTGTACCACGGGCGTGTCAAGGCGCTGGCGGAAGGTGCTCGGGAGTCCGGGCTGGAATTCTAAAGGAAATAAACGCGAGTGAACAGGGAGGGGCGTTTGAAGAGAGTTAATCCAGAAGGGCTGGATCTCAAGGATCGGGTGATCCACATCAGCCGTGTCGCCAAGGTGGTCAAGGGGGGGCGCAGGTTTTCCTTCACCGCGGTCGTCGTGGTCGGCGACGGCAACGGACACGTCGGATCGGGGCTGGGAAAGGCGAACGAGGTACCCGAAGCCATCCGGAAGGCGGTTCAGAACGCCAAGCGGGACCTCCTCCGGGTGCCAGTGGTGGACGGCACGATTCCTTTCGAGGTGATCGGCAAATTCGGCGCAAGCCATGTTGTCATGAGGCCCGCATCCCAGGGTACCGGTGTGATTGCGGGGAGCGGTGTTCGAGCGGTGATCGAGTCCGCGGGAATCGCAAACATCCTGACGAAATCGCTGGGGAGCAACAACCCTCACAACCTCGTAAAGGCCGCGATGGAAGGACTTTCCCAGTTACGGAGACCGGACCAGATCTACGGGATGCGCGGGCGTAAGGAAGAGGAGGTACCGGCATGACCGGCGATCTTCGCATCACCCTGGTCCGGAGCCTGAGCGGTCGGACGGAGCATGTGCGGCGTGTCGTCAGAGGGTTGGGACTTACCCGCCTTCACCGCTCCGTAACGAGAAAGAATACCCCCGAAATTCGCGGGATGGTGGAGAAAGCCAAGTTTCTCCTCCGCGTTGAAATAGTGGGAGAATCGGAATGAAGCTTTCCGAGTTGAGGCCGGCAAAGGGGGCAAAAAGCGCAAGCAAGCGCGTCGGGCGCGGAAAGGGCTCGGGCCTGGGGAGAACGGCGGGACGCGGCGATAAAGGTATGGGCTCGCGGAGCGGGAGGGGAACGCGGCCCGGATACGAAGGCGGGCAGATGCCCCTGCAGAGACGAATTCCCAAGCGCGGGTTCCACAACCCGTTCCGGAAAGAGTACTCCATTGTGAATGTGGGGGATCTCAACCGGTTCGAAGCGGGGTCGGTCGTCGACTTCGATGCCTTGCACGCAGCCGGTATCGTGAAGAATGTCCGGGACGGGGTTAAGCTGCTGGGAGACGGGGAAGTAAACCGCGCCGTGACGGTAAAGGTGGACAAGGCGAGCAGGGAAGCCGCCCGGAAAGTCGCCGCCGCCGGCGGGACCCTGGAGGTGTCGTCCTCTTGCTGAACGCTTTCCAGAACATCACCAAGGTACCCGAGCTCAAAAAGCGTCTTTTCCAGACCGCCTTGCTGCTCACGGTCTATCGCATCGGGGTATACATTCCGACCCCGGGGATCGACACACAGTCCCTGACCGCCCTGTTCAACGCCCAATCCGGGACCCTCTTCGGGCTGATCGACATGTTCTCGGGAGGAGCAGTAAGCCGATTCTCGATATTCACTCTCGGAATCATGCCTTACATCAGTGCGTCGATTATCATCCAGCTCCTGACAGTAGTCATACCGCAGCTGGAAAAACTCTCGAAAGAGGGAGAGCTCGGCCGGCGCAAGATCACCCAGTACACGCGGTACGGTACGATTCTTCTTTCGGTGATCCAGGGACTCGGTATTTCCGTGGGGATCGAGAATGTCACCGGTGTCGGGGCCGCTTCCCTCGTATATAACCCGGGGTGGGGATTCCGGCTCATGACCGTCCTTACGCTCACCTCGGGCACCGCGTTTCTCATGTGGCTGGGGGAACAGATCACCGAAAGGGGGATCGGGAACGGAATTTCCCTCATTATCTTTGCGGGGATCGTCGCCCGGTTTCCCAGCGGGCTTGTCCGCACGTTCACGCTGATCCGAACCGGGGAAATGGGCATTTTCATCGGCCTGCTGCTCCTCCTGATCATGGTGTCGGTCGTCGCGATCATCATCTACTTCGAGCGAGCGCACCGGCGGATCCCTGTCCAATACGCCAGGCGGATCGTGGGCCGGAAGATCTACGGGGGACAGAGCACTCACCTCCCGCTGAAGGTGAACACCGCGGGGGTCATTCCTCCGATCTTCGCCTCCTCGATACTGCTGTTCCCCGCCACGCTTTCGAACTTTATCAAACACCCGGTGACGCAGAAAATATCCCAGACCCTTACCCCGGGGAACGTCTCGTACGAGGGCCTGTACATAGTGTTTATCATCTTCTTCTGCTACTTCTACACAGCCGTCACCTTCAACCCGGTTGACGTAGCGGACAACATGAAGAAATACGGCGGGTTCGTCCCCGGGATCCGTCCCGGGAAGAAAACCGCCGAATATATCGACCGTATCCTGACGCGCATCACGCTGGGCGGCGCGCTGTACGTATCGGCGGTATGCGTTCTGCCCAGCATACTCATCTCCCGTTTCAACGTCCCGTTCTACTTCGGGGGGACGGGCCTGCTCATCGTCGTCGGCGTGGCCATGGACACAATCCAGCAGATTGAGTCGCATCTGATCACCCGCCACTACGAGGGGTTCCTCAAGAAGGGACAAGTGAAAGGGAGGAAGGGGTAGCCGATGAGAGGGATCATCCTGCTGGGAGCGCCCGGGTCCGGAAAGGGAACGCAGGCGAAGAAGCTTACCGAGTCCCTTTCCATCCCCCAGATCTCGACGGGGGACATGCTTCGCGAGGCCGTCAGGAACGACACCGAGATGGGTCGAAAGGCGAAGGCCTTCATGGACCAGGGCGGCCTGGTACCGGATGAGGTCGTCATCGGAATCGTCAAGGAACGGCTTCAGGCGAAGGACTGCGAAGAGGGATTCATTCTGGACGGGTTTCCCCGGACGATCCCCCAGGCACAGGCACTCGACCGCGTTGTGAAGGAACTCGGCAAGGAGATCGGCAGCGTCCTCTCCCTCGAAGTGGATGAGGAAGAGATCATGGAGCGCCTGAGCGGGCGGAGATCCTGCGCCGGGTGCGGCGCCATGTACCACGTGCGGTTCAACCCCCCAAAAGAGGAGGGGAGGTGCGACAAGTGCGTCGGTACACTTCTCCAGCGGGATGACGACAAGGAAGAGACGATCCGGACCCGCCTCGTGAACTATAAGAAGTCCACAGAGCCCCTGATCGAGTACTACCGGGGAAGCGGAAAAGTCCATGCGGTCAAGGCATCGGGAAACATCGACACCATATTTGCGAATATTTCCAGACTTTTACAATAGAAGATGATTATCGTAAAATCGCCTCAGGAAATCGAGGCGATGCGCCGCGCGGGCGCCATTGTCGGACAGTTCTTTGAAGAGATCACGAGGCACGTGAAGCCGGGAGTCGCGACGCTTCATCTCGAGGAGATCGCGGAGGAATACGTAGCGAAGCATGGCGTTAAAGGGGCGTTCAAGGGATACCTCGGATACCCTGCCAACCTTTGCACCTCCATCAACGAGGAAGTGGTCCACGGGATTCCGTCCGGGACGCGAGTGCTCCGCGAAGGGGACATCGTGAGCATCGATTTCGGGGTGGTCCTGAACGGCTTCTACGGGGATGCCGCAAGGACCTACGCTGTCGGGGGGATATCCCCCGACTCCGAGAATCTCCTGAAGGCGACCGAACGTGCGCTCGGAAAAGGTATCGGGGCATCCCTGCCGGGGAACCGGCTGGGGGATATTTCCAGTTCCGTCCAGGAGGAAGCGGAAGGCGCAGGATTCTCCGTCGTCCGGGACTTCGTGGGACACGGAATCGGAAGGACGCTGCACGAGGAACCACAGATCCCCAACTTCGGAACCGCAGGAATCGGTCCGAAGCTCATGCCGGGAATGGTGCTGGCCATCGAGCCCATGATCAACGAGGGGGGATACGCTGTGGAGATCCTGCCGGACGGATGGACGGTGGTGACGCGTGACCGAAATCGGTCCGCACACTTTGAACATATGGTGGCGATAACGCCGGAAGGGAACAGAATCCTGAGTCTTCCCTGAAGATGTGAGGGAACGGAGAAAAGGAGAGCATGCCGAAGGAAGAAGCGATAGAGGTTGAGGGAACAGTTATCGAGCCGCTTCCGAACGCCATGTTTCGGGTGGAACTGGACAACAAGATGAAGGTGCTCGCCCACATATCGGGAAAGATGAGGATGCATTTCATCAAGATACTTCCGGGCGACCGTGTCACGGTGCAGTTGACGTCATACGACCTGACGCGGGGCCGGATCGTGTACAGGACAAAGTAGGAGAGGGACGCGATGAAAGTCAGACCATCGGTCAGGAAGGTGTGCGCAAAATGCAAGGTGATTCGACGCAAAGGCGTTGTACGCGTAATTTGCGAGAACCCAAAACACAAGCAACGCCAGGGATAGCAGGGGAGGAGCCCGGGCGGATCGGGAGGAGGACCGTTTGGCACGTATAGCCGGAGTCGACATTCCGAAGACCAAGAAGATCGGGACGGGACTGACCTACATCTACGGGATCGGTCCGGTATCGGCCCAGAAGATTCTGGCGGAGGCGAGGGTCTCCCCCGAAACGAGGACGAACACACTCACCGAGGACCAGGTGGCAAGCATTCGGGACGTCATCGATGCCCATTTCCACGTGGAAGGGGACCTGCGGAAAGAAATCTCGATGAACATCAAGCGCCTGATGGACCTCGGGTCGTACCGGGGCCTGAGGCACCGAAAGGGGCTGCCGGTGAGAGGGCAGCGCACCCATACCAACGCCAGGACGAGAAAAGGGCCGCGGAAGGGCGCAGTGGCGAGGAAAAAGGAACCGACGAAGAAGTAGAGACGGGATATTACCCCCTCCCGCGGGAAGCGGGAATTCGGAGGTACGATGGCGACACCGAGGAAGAAAGGAAAGAGGAAAGTTCGCAAGAACGTACCGGTGGGAGTGGCCCATATCAAGGCCACCTTCAACAACACCATGATCACGATCACCGATCTGGACGGCAACGCGCTCGCCTGGTGCAGCTCGGGGTCGAAAGGGTTCAAGGGGTCCCGGAAGAGCACCCCGTTCGCCGCCACCATGGCCGCCGAGGACGTTGCGAAGAAGGCGATGGAGTGCGGGGTCAATTCCCTGACGGTTTTCATCAAGGGGCCCGGGTCGGGACGGGAAGCCGCTCTCCGGACGTTGCAGGCCGCGGGACTCAAGATCAATTACATCCGCGACGTGACGCCCATTCCGCACAACGGAACGCGCCCTCCGAAGCGACGCAGGGTGTGAGAAAAGCAAACAGGGACTACAGGAGGATACTCTTTGGCCAGGTACCGTGAAGCAGTATGCCGTCTTTGCAGACGCGAAGGGATCGAGTTGTACCTGAAAGGGGACCGGTGCTTTACCGACAAGTGCGCCATCAAGAGAAGGGGATATCCGCCGGGGCAGCATGGGCAGCGTCGGATGAAAAAACAAAGTGACTACGGGGTCCAGCTCCGGGAGAAGCAGAAGGCCAGGAGAATTTACGGCCTTCTGGAGAAACAGTTCCACAACTACTTCGTCAAAGCGGACCGGATGAAGGGGAAGACCGGCGACAACCTGCTGATCCTTCTGGAAAGGCGGCTGGACAATGTGGTGTACAAACTCGGTTTCGCCGTAACACGCCGCGAGAGCAGGCAATTGGTGCGGCACGGGCACTTTCTCGTGAAAGGACGGAGGGTCAACATTCCGTCCTTCCTCGTCCGCCCCGGAGATATCGTGGAAATGCGGGAAAGAAGCAGGAAGATCCCGTCCGTCAACGATTCCCTGGACGCCGTAGCACGGAAGGGCATTCCACCCTGGCTTGAACTGGAACGGGAGAATTTCCGCGGCAATGTCATGGCCATCCCCTCCAGAACAGACATTACGGAACCGATCCAGGAACAGCTGATTGTAGAACTTTACTCGAAGTAGATCCTCCGGTCAGGAGAAGGGGGTAGCATGTTCCAGCGAAATTGGAAACAGCTGATCAGACCGCGTCGCATCGACGTTGCCACGGACACGGCAACGGGATTTTACGGGAAATTCATGGCGGAACCTCTCGAGAGAGGATTCGGAACCACGGTCGGAAACGCTCTCCGGAGGGTCCTTCTTTCCTCGCTGCAGGGAGCTGCGATCACTTCGGTCCGTGTCGAGGGCGTCCAGCACGAATATTCCGCGATGGTCGGCGTAGTCGAGGACGTCACCGATATCATCCTCAACCTCAAGGAGATTCGGGTGCGGATGCACTCGCCCGAGCCGCGGGTCATCACGCTCGAGGTGAAAGGTCCGAAAAGAATAGATGCATCGCAAATCCAGACCGATCCGATGGTGGAGATTCTGAACAAGGATCATCACATCGCGGAGTTGGCCGAAAATGCGACCCTGAAGATGGAGATGACCGTTCGCATGGGGAAGGGATACGTCCCCGCCGAGCGTAATCTCGAGGAAGGCGCTCCGATCGGAACGATCCCGATCGACGCCATCTTCTCTCCCGTGAAGAAGGTGAATTTCACGGTCACGAACGCGCGCGTGGGGCAACAGACCGATTACGACCGCTTGAGCCTGGAAATATGGACCGACGGCGCGATTCTCCCTGCGGACTCTCTCGCCTATGCGGCAAAGATCCTGAAAGACCAGCTGACCGTCTTCATCAACTTCGACGAGGAAGTGGAGATGCCGGAGGAAATCGCAATCCTCGAAG
>Ga0307380_10007054_pt1 | contig 14673 bp, 9 predicted proteins | sample UN3MG_FD_202239 | JGI IMG/M metagenome (GOLD analysis project Ga0307380, IMG submission 202239) | Soil microbial communities from Risofladan, Vaasa, Finland - UN-3 | ecosystem: Environmental > Terrestrial > Soil > Coastal area > Acid sulfate soil | place: Finland: Risofladan, Vaasa | collected... | reverse complement strand
TCTGCGCTAGGGTTTACCTCCTTCAACTTGAGGGCGTTCTTCACAGCATCGCTGCAGCAGATCCTCGAACAGTAGGGCCTCTCATCGCATCTCGAGCCGACGCACTGTATCATCACCACCGTCTCGGGCTTGAATCCCTCATCAGCGATCTTGCTCTCGAGCTCCAGCTGGGTCATTACCCCACCGTTTTGGCCATATAGATATTCGGAGGGCTCGTACTCCGTCCCACCCGTAGCCACGATGACGACGCCGTGGTGGACGACCTCCTCGTTCCCTTGCTTCAGCAGGGTCGACTCGAAATTACCGATATGGCCCTGGATGTCGGCCACCTCAGCGTCCGTGTGAACATGAATCCTATCACTCGCCTGAATCCTTCCCACCAACTCCCCGAGCTTCGCCTGCGGGTCGACCCCCTCCAGGGTGAACCTGATCTTCCGGAGGTTTCCCCCCAGATCGTCCTCCCTCTCGACGAGATGGACCTCAACTCCCTGATCAGCGAGTTCCAGAGCCGCGGTCATACCCGACAGGCCGCCACCGACGACGAGGGCCGACTGCGTTACGTCTATCAGGGGCTTGTCCAGCGGCTGAAGCAGCCTCGCCTTGGCGACCGCCATCCTCACGAGGTCCTTCGCCTTCTCAGTCGCCTCTCGGGGCTGGTGCATGTGCACCCAGCTGCACTGATCCCGGATGTTCGCCATCTCGAAGAGGTATGGATTCAGGCCCGCCTCCTGTAGCGTCGCCCTGAACAGGGGCTCATGGGTGCGGGGAGTGCAGCTGGCCACAATGACGCGGTTGAGATGGTTCTCCAGGATCGCCCCCTTGATCTTCTCCTGAGTGTCCTGGGAGCAGGTGTAGAGGTTGTTCTCGGTGTACGCGACACCTGGAAGAGTCTTTGCGTACTCCACGACCTCCGGCACGTCGACCACGCCCCCGATATTGATGCCGCAGTGGCAGACGAACACGCCGACCCTCGGTTCCTCTCCCTCGATGGACCTCTCAGCGGGGTAGGCGGCGCCCGTTATCATCGATCCCCGGACGGAGGAGATCGCCCTCTGGGCCCTCGATGCCGCGCCGCTTGCCTGGGCGACGCTGTCCGGGATGTCCTTGGGCGAAGCGAACGCACCGCAGACGTAGACGCCGGGACGGGTGGTGTCGAGGGGTGTGAAGGTACCCGTCTTGCAGAAGCCATGCTCGTTGAGCTCGAAACCGAGGACACCCGCGAGTTTCTCGGCGTCCGCCGGGGGCCTCAGGCCTACGCTGAGGACAACCATATCGAAGAGCTCTTTCTTCACCTCGCCGTTCTCGACGTAGGTGATGTAGAGGTCGTTAGTGTTGGGCTCCTCGTCGGTGTGGGAGACCCTACTCCTGACGAACCTGACGCCGTGCTCCTCCTCGGCCCTAGAGTAGTAGTCATCGAACTCCTTGCCGAAGGCCCGTACGTCCATGAAGAATATCGTGGGCTCGAGGCTAGGATTGTGTTCCTTCGCGATTACGGCCTCCTTGATGGAGTACATGCAGCAGACCCCACTGCAGTAGGGGCTGTGAGCCCTCTCGTCACGTGAGCCAACGCACTGGATGAAGGCAACCTTACCCGGCAGCTCTCCATCTGACGGCCTGAGGACAGTCCCCCTGAAGGGACCTGTAGCGCTCAATATCCTCTCGAACTCGATGCTCGTCACGACGTTGGGGTAGCGGCCGTAGCCGTACTCAGTTATCGCTGAGGGGTCGAACTCCTCGAAGCCGGGTGCCAGAATGATGGAGCCGACCTCCAGCTCCACCTCGGAGTCCTCCTCGTCGTAGCGGATAGCCTCAGCCTTGCAGACCTCGCTGCAGATACCGCATCCGAGGCATCTGTCCTTATCAATTGTGAAGACGAGGGGGACGGCCTGGGAGTACCTGATGAAGACGCCCTTCCGTTCGCTGAGCCCCTCGTTGTACTCGTCGATTGCTGAGGCGGGACACTTCTGGGCGCAGATGCCGCAGCCCGTGCACTTGTCCGGGTCGACCCTCATCGCCCGCTTGTTCAGCGTGACCTTGAAGTCCCCATCCTCGCCCTCCACCTTTCTGAGATCCGCGTAGGTGATGAGCTCAATGTTGGGATGCCTGCCCGCTCCGACGAGCTTGGGCGCCAAGATGCACATGGCGCAGTCGTTGGTTGGGAAGGTCTTGTCAAGCTGGGTCATAACGCCGCCGATGCTCGGCTCCTTCTCGACGAGGTAGACCTTGAAGCCCGAGTCGGCCAGGTCGAGGCTCGCCTGGATGCCTGCGATGCCGCCGCCTACCACCATGACCGCTCCGACCTTGCTCATTGCGACACCTCCACGTCCATGTAGACGGGGGAACTACCCCGGATCTCCTTCACGTCGACCCACCCCAGCTGTCTCATGGCGACGACGTGCCCCAGGACCTCTGCCGATCCGATCCCGAGTTGTTCCGCCAACGCCTTCACCGAGGAGGGTTCACGCTTTATTGCGAGGTGGATGAGGTTGCGGGCGTACTCGGACTCCATCGCTGCGTTCATCTCCTCGTCGAACTCCTCCTGCGTCATCTGTTCACCGTAGACGTTGCCTTCGGTCACCATCTTCTCCTCTTTTCCCACCATAGCCCTTAGCCTGAACCTCTCCGAGGCGGCCCTCGCGGCCTGGATGCTAAGGGATAGCATCGGGTCGGGGGACTCCCCTGCAAGGGGTGATGGGCCCACCTCCCTCACCTGCTCAATGAATTCTACGACGAGGTCCGCGAACCGCTGGCCCTCCGAGGCGGAGACCCACTCGAGCCTGAGCCTCTTGGGGCTGAGCCCCGACTTCTCGACGAGCCTCCTCGTCAGCTCGTACTTCCTCTTCGCTTGGAGGTTCCCGTCTATGTAGTGGCAGTCTCCTATGTGGCAGCCCGTGATCATGACGCCGTCCGCTCCATCGGCTAGGATGCCCAGGACGACCGAGGGATCGACCCTCCCGCTGCACATCACCCTGATGACCCTGAGGTTGGTGGGGTACTGTATCCTGCTCACCCCAGCCAGGTCGGCTCCAGCGTAGCTGCACCAGTTGCACAGGAAGCCGACGATCCTAGGCTCGAAGTTTATCAGTCCTCAACCCTCCCAAGGGCGGCGTGGGCCTGAGCCTCGATCTGCTCGTTCGTGAAGTGACTCATGGTGATCGCCCTCTCCGGGCAGCTTGCGCCGCAGACGCCGCAGCCCTTGCAGACGGCGCTCGTGACCCGGGCTATCCCCATCTCGTCCTTCTGGATCGCCTTGTAGGGGCAGAGCTCGATGCATGTACCGCATCCGCTGCACCTCCCCTCATCGATCTGGGAGGTGATAGCGGCGGCTCTCAGCGTCCCCTTCGCCATAGGTATGGCAGCGCGCGATGCCACCCCGTAGGCCTGGGAGATGCTCTCGCCGATCTCCTTGGGGCTGTGGGCGGAGCCGCAGACGTAGATGCCGTCCGTTGCGAAGTCGATGGGTCGCAGCTTGACGTGAGCCTCCATGAAGAACCCGTCGGAGTTCAGGGGCACCCTGAGCTTCTGTGAGAGCTCCTTTGCGTCGGCGTTCGGTATCAGAGGGGTAGAAAGCACGACTAGGTCGGTCTCGAGGTCGAGGACCTCGTTCAGCAGTGGATTGTAGACCTTGACGACGAGGGAGTCGCATCCTGTGATGACCTCAGGGGGCCTCTCGTCCAAGTACTTGATGAGTTTAACGCGTTTCTCCTTCGCCCTCTGCTCTAGGGGCGTATACTGGGTCCCGTAAGTCTGGAGGTCCCTGTAGAGGATGTAGATCTCCCGGGACTCATCGTTCTCCTTCAGCAGGAGGGCGTTGTTCATGGCTACGCTGCAGCAGATCCTGGAGCAGTAGGGGCGTTCCTCGTTCCTTGAACCGACGCACTGGATCATCACGATCCTATTCGCGTCAACTAGCTCATCCTCACTCAGGCCCTCCAGCTGCATCTGGGTGACTATCCGGGGGTCCTCCCCGTAACCGTAGAGGCCCGTGGGCTCTAGGTTGTCCGCTCCGGTCGCCACGATGATCGTCCCAATGTTTATGTTCTCCACGGAGCCGTTGGACAGAACCTCGATGTCGAAGTTGCCGATGTATCCACTCACCGCCCCCACCTCAGCGGATATGTGGACTACAATGTTTGGGTGGGACTCCACCGCCTCTATCCTTGGGGCGAGGAGCTCCCAGCTCTCCATGTTGGTGGGGAACAACTTACCAAGGTCCCTGAGCATGCCGCCGAGCTGTGGCGCTTTCTCGACCAAGTGGACCCTGAAGCCCTGCTGGGCGAGGGACAGCGATGACGTGAGCCCGGATATGCCGCCGCCGATTACCAGGGCCTTGGGTTCGACGGAGATCTCAGGCTCCTTCTGGGGCTTAAGCAGCACGGCCTTCGCTACGGCCATCCTCACGAGGTCCTTCGCCTTCCTCGTCGCCTCCTCGGGCTCATGCATGTGCACCCAGCTGCACTGATCCCGGATGTTCGCCATCTCGAAAAGGTACTTGTTCAGTCCTGCGTCCTCGCAAGCCGCCTGGAAGAGGGGCTCGTGGGTCCTCGGCGTGCATGAGGCGACGACCACCCTCTCCAGCCCGTGCTTCTCGATGGCCACCTTCATCTTGCTGAGTCCATCGGAGGAGCAGCTGTAGAGGTTTGACTCCGAGTAGACGACGCCCAGGAGGCCCTCGGCGTATCGGACGACTGCCGGGACGTCGACGACGCCCCCGATGTTGACACCGCAGTGGCAGACGAAGACGCCTACCCTCGGTAGATAAGACTCCTCGACTGTCATAGGTTCACCGCCCTCTCTTTCCTCCATATGACCTCTGCCGCCTTCGCAGCCGCACCACTCGCCTCTGCGACGGACTCGGGGATGTCCCTGGGACCATGGCAACAGCCGCAGACGTACACTCCGGGTCTCGTAGTCTCGATGGGGTTCGTCAGTGGGTCTCGGACCTTGATAAATCCGAAGTCGTCGAGCCCTATCCCGAGGACGTCTGCAAGCTCCCCCGTGTCGTCCCTGGGTCTCATCGCCGTGCAGAGGACGACCATGTCCACCTCGTTCCTGGCGACCACACTCGTCGTCGTGTCCTCGTAGAGGATGGTCAGGTCCAAGGTCTTGGGGTTTTGCCTCACCTCGCCTGGCCTACCGCGGATGTATTTGACACCCCAGTAGTCCCTTGCACGGTTGACGAAGTCCTGGAATCCCTGGCCGAAGACCTTGAGGTCGATATAGTAGATGGTGACGTCGGCCTCGGGCTCATGCTCCTTGACTAGGATGGCCTCCTTGGTCGCGTACATGCAGCATGCACTCGAGCAGTAGGGCTGACGCACCCTCTGATCCCTCGACCCCACGCACTGGATGAACGCTATCTTTCTGGCGATCTTCCCATTGGATGGCCTCTCGAGGTGCCCGCCCGAGGGGCCGGAGGCGCAGATGATCCTCTCGAACTCGATGGCGGTCACGACGTTCGGATACCTGCCGTAGCCGTACTCTCCAAGCCTCCACGGGATATACCGCTCCATCCCCGTGGCCGTTATGATAGCGGAGACGTCGAGCTCGATGTCCCTGGGCTCCAAGCTGAAGTCTATGGCGTCCTTCCCCTGCCCCGAGCAGGCCTTGACGCAGCTGTAGCACTCGATGCAGGCGTCCTTGTCCACGCTGAAGCGCAGGGGAATGGCCTGGGGGAAGGGCACGTAGATCGCCTTACGTGTGCCCAGCCCCTCGTTGAATTCGCTGGGAACGGTGATGGGGCAGTCATTGGCGCACTCTCCGCAGCCGTTACACTCCTCGTTGACGAAGCGGGGCCTCTGATGGACTGTCACGTGGAAGTCTCCCGCCTCCCCCTCGACCTTGGTCACCTCGGCGTAGGTGATCAGGTTGATGTTGGAGTGCTGGGAGACCTCCACCATCTTGGGGCCCAGGATGCAGATGCTGCAGTCAAGGGTCGGGAAGGTCTTGTCGAGCTGGGCCATGACGCCGCCGATCGAGAGGCTCTTCTCGACAAGGTGAACCTGCACTCCCCTGTCAGCGAGGTCAAGGGACGCCTGTATTCCTGCGATTCCTCCACCGATCACCAGCACCGAACTCATAGTTTCACGCCTCCTAGATCCTATCTAAAACTCTCTCAATCGGGCTCTTGTTGAGGTCGAGTCCCAGCCGCCCCGGCTCCATGCCCATGGCCAGCCCCAGGAGCTGTGTGTAGTAGAACACCGGTACCTCGACCTCCCCGTCATCGGTCTCGAAGATGAAGTCGATGATGTCATTGATCTCTGACTGCCTGCCGTCGAACATCTGGAAGCAGAACGGGCAAGTCGTCACGAGGCCGTCGATACCTAGCTCACCGATGCTCCTCAGCTTCTCAGCCGCTATCGTGAGGGTCGTCTGCCCCTTCGCCGTGGCGAGCATCGAGCCGCAGCAGTCGGTCTTCTCAGGGTAATCCATGGAGTCGGCCCCCAAGGCCTCTATGAGATAATCCAGCTTGCGCGGGTGCTCAGCGTCATCAGGCATCCCCAGGCTACTCGGCCTGATGGCGTGACACCCTGGATGCGATGCCAGCTTCAGTTTCTCCAGGGGGTTCACCACGACAGATCCTATCTTCCGGGCCCCTATTATGTCGTAGAGGAGCTCGATGACGTGAGTCAGCTTCACCGTCCCCCGGTACTCCAAGTTTTCTTTCTCAAGCTTTGCACCGATCAAGTTCATCAGATCGGAGTTCTCAGACAGCACGTGCTTCGTCTCGACGAAGCTCTGATAGCAGCCATTGCACAGCGGTAGCATGTCTAACCCCAGCTTCTCGGCAATCGCCATGTTCCGTGCCGAGAGGTAGTACCATCCCAGGCTCGAGATGCTGCTAAACGCCGGGAAACCGCAGCAGCTCGTGCCGGGCATATCGACGAGCTCGACGTCCAGCCTGGGGAGGACCTCCCTCACCGAGGCCTCGTATCCGAACTGCTCAGCCTGGATAGTGCAGCCGAGGTATAGCGCATACTTCAGGAGCTACCACCTCTCCGTATGAAGCCTCGAACGATATCCCTGAACGCCTCCATTTCCTCGGGCTTCTTAACCTCAGGGAGACCCAATGCGGAACGGTCGCAGGCCTTATCAGCCCTCGTCCTCTGGGCCCTTGGTTCCTGGGATGAGCCACTCTCGATCACGGTGTCGATGAAGGTGTCATATCCCTCTGGGTACGGATACCCCACTCTGACGGCGAGGTTCCTCAGGATCAATATCAGGTCGTATGGTGAGATGTTCTCCGGGCATCGTTCCTTGCACTTCTGGCAGGAGGTGCACATCCATATCTCGTCGGATTCCAGGAGCTCACTCATCCTTCCCAGAGAGACCTTCGCCACGATATGCCTCGGGTTGAACGTCTCGATGTGCCCCGCCACGGGGCACGCCGAAGGGCACTTTCCGCACTGTTCGCAGACCTCCGTGGCCATCTCTTTGACGGCCCTCTGCAACATCAGGGAGACTATCTCGACCTCTCTATCCTCAACCGTGCCGCCCAAGGGATATCACCTTAACCTTTCACTGTTACCTGCCTTAAACATGAACGCCTTGTCTCTCCCTAGGAGAGACGGCTAAGACGCTTGAAGATTCTGTCGATGAGGGTACCTCCCAAATAGGTGAGATCTGTTGAAGTTTCAGTTGACGACCCCTCATGTCTAATATGCTCTAACATAATAGTATAAAAAAAATTAGCAAAGTATCAAAGAGAACAGTAAATATCTAGTAATTGTAAATATAATATCATTATAAAGAATTATGAACCATAGGGAAATATATATGATGGTCATAAAATGGTGAGACAATATAAGTCATATCAAGTAGCCTGAAAAACTCCGGTAAGCTAACCTTCAACATTCTTATATTGACCCGAAAGAGTATTGGGAGTATGGATTCAGACCTATCGGATTGGACGATCGAGAAGGCACTCACCATCGGCGTCACGATGGAGGAGGGGGCCATCAAGCTCTACACGGAATCCCAGGCGAAGGTCAAGAGCCCTGGCTCAAAGCAACTGCTTAAGGAGCTTGCCGAAGAAGAGAAGAAGCACAGAGAGTTCTTCATGAAAGCCCTACAGAACCCGGAGATCGTGGTAGACGCCGGGGGGCTCCAGCGCGAGATCATGGACCTCAAGGTGACGGACAGACTGGTGGACACATCGCTCTCACCGGACGCCGACTACCAGGAGATACTCATCTTCGCAGCGAAGAGCGAGAAGACCGCCCACGACTTCTACATGGCTCTCGCCCAGCGGTTCAAGGGGCACAACATCGGCGAGATGTGGGCCAGCTTCGCCAAGGAGGAGCTAAAGCACAAGCACAGGCTCGAAGCCGAGTACGACGACGTGGTACTAGCTCAAATGTAATATCTTCTACACTTTATTTTATCATTTGAATAACAATAAGAATACTAGTCATCCAAATGTAAAAAATTTGAACTTATATTCATATTTTCAGTCTGATAGAGAGGATTATTATACCTTATTCTGAAGCTATAGGATTCTATCATTACAATACATACCAAGATAAACAATAAATAAAGTCAATAGTACATATACTGAGGTCCCCCGTAAGTGGAGGGAGGATCTCGCCACAAGTGAATTGAGGTCTGTCAAAGTATGGTTAAACTCCTGTTAGCTGGACTCTCGGGCGACTCGGGCTGCCAGGTCGCCGCACTCGCACTCCATGACAAGCTCCTGGACATCATTCTAGCCAACGAGCTCGTCTACGCGCCGACTCTGATTGACGCGAAGGTGATCCCAGATGACGTGGACGCCGCGATCATCGAGGGCGGAATAAGGACCGAGCACGAGAAGGAGATCGCCGAAGAGATCCGTAGGAAATCGAAGGCGGTCATCACCATCGGCTCATGCGCCTGCTTCGGTGGAATCCCCGGTCTCGCGAACTTGAAGGGAGGCGGAGAGCTCCTGAAGAACGTTTACGCAGACCTTGAGGGGACCGTCGCAGGGCCCATACCCGAGCACACCGTCGTGACCGAGCAGATGATGCCAGTCAGCTCCGTCGTGAAGGTCGACTTCATGATCCCCGGCTGCCCCCCGGAAGTCACCGACATCGCGTACTTCCTGACGACCCTCCTTAAGGGCGAGGTCCCAGAGCTCTCGAAGACGGACGTCTGCGACGACTGCCCAAAGGAGAGGACCGGTGAATATGCCGAGACATTCAAGAGGATCCACGAGGAGATCCCCGACCCCGACCGGTGCCTGTTGGAGCAAGGATACATCTGCATGGGGCCGGCAACGAGGGGAGGATGTGGAGCCCCCTGCCCGACGGCGGGAGTTACATGCGACGGCTGCCGTGGGCCAACCGATAGGAGCGACGATCAGGGCCTCACCATGCTGGACGCTCTGATGAGCCTGGCGGGGACGCTGAAAGATGAGTTCTCGCTCCCCCAGCACATGGGGTACATCTACAGGTACTCGTACGCGAGTTCTAAACTGGCGAAGATTTTGAGGAGGGATGGCAATGAGTGAAACGATCATCCTAGAGCCCCTGACGAGGCTAGAGGGGAACGGAAGAGTCAAGATAGACATCGAGGGAGGCTTCCTGAAGAACCTCCAGTTCTCAGTCATGACGGGCCCGAGGTTCTTCGAGCAGCTACTTCTCAACAAGCCTGCTGAAGAGGCGCCCAGAATAACAGAGAGGATCTGCGGAATATGCTACGTTAACCATCACCTCGTCTCAGTGAAAGCGGTGGAGGATGCCTGGGGCGTGGAGCCCCCCGAGGTAGCTCAGATTCTGAGGAGGACGCTCAACGCCGCCAGCTTCGTCACAAGCCATGCATTGCACCTCGCCTTCCTGGCCCTCCCCGACCTGATGGACCTCCCTGACAGGAGCTTCATCGGGATCATTAAGGCCAACCCCGCCCTCGCAGACATCGGCATAAAGCTCCACGAGTTCGGGAACAACGTCGTGCAGGCGATCGGCGGGAGAGTCGTCCACGTTGTCACGGCGGTCCCAGGAGGCCAGACGAGCGGCCTAACGGGGGAGGCCCGTTACAGGCTCCTCAGGGAGAGCAGGATCGCCATCAACAATGTCAGGAAGGTCGCCGACGCCGTATTCCAGATCTTCGAGAACCGGTCGGACGATCCAGAGGAGTACCAGGGCGCCGAGACCAACTACATGGGCCTCGTTAACGACGGGAAATATGAGATCTACGATGGCGAACTACGGACGAAGGAGCCAAACGGAGACATCCTCTGCCAGTTCAAACCCCAAGACTACAGGGAGTACATCGAGGAGACAACGAGCGATCACTCCTACACCAAGATCCCCTACATGAAGTCGAAAGGATGCCCCGGGGGGCTCGGGCGGGTCGGACCATTGGGCAGGATCAACGTCATAGACTCATTCAAGTGGCCCATCTCCCAAGAGTATCTTAGATCATACGAGAAGATATTCGGCAGGCCGAGCCACGACACAGCCGCCTACAATCTCGCCAGGACAGTCGAGTTCGTCGCCGCCGTCGAAGAGGTCGTCGAGGGGCTCTCCAACGACATGATCACCTCGGACCGAACCAGGGTCCCTGTGAAGGCGAGGGCGGGAGTCGGCACGGCCATCACCGAGGCACCGAGGGGGGTCTTACTTCATAACTATAAAATTGATGAGAGGGGGCTGATCAAGGGCGTGAACATCATCGCGCCGACGACGTTCAACCACCTCAACATCGAGAACAACCTCAAGCGATTCGCCTTGGCCAACGTCGACTCCCTGAGTGAAAAGGGCACAAGGGAGACGGCCCTCTGGGGCATCGAGAAGATCGTCAGGGCGTACGATCCCTGCCTCAGCTGCTCCGTTCACCTCGTCGATGTAGACCTAACAATAGATGGGGCGTATGTGCCCACAAGGAGGGAGAACTAGATGAAAGTACTTGTAGTGTTTGAGACCTTCGGAGACACCTTGAAGGAGAAACTTGACATAGACGCGCTGGAGAGGCAGGTCAGCCAGATCGAGGGCGTCACGGCAACGGCTCAGACCCCGATCTTGAACTTTAAGTCCCTGTACAACGAGATAGCGTCTCTCAGGAAGAGTAAAGGGGACGACGCCGTCGAGGCCATCGTCGTTGTCACCGGCTCGAGAACCAGGGTAGAGGAGCCTTTCAGGATGGCGATGAAGGAGGCCGGGCTGGATCCCAACCGCCTCGTGGTCGCCAACGTCCGGGAGCAGTGCGCCCTAGTTCACGATGACAGGGAAGAGTCCACTTCGAAGGCGGACAGCATGCTGAAGGCGGCGATCGAGAAGGCGAAGATGCTGACCCCCCTGGAGATGAAGAACATCCAGAGGTTCAACGAGGTTCTCGTAGTCGGAGGGGGGGTCTCAGGTATCCATGCCTCCCTCGACCTGGCGAAGCAAGGGATCATGGTCCACCTCGTGGAAAAGGAGCCCACCATCGGCGGGATGATGCCCCTCCTGGGGAAGACCTTCCCCGAGGATACCTGTGCCATCTGTATCGGCGGCCCAAAGATGGCGGACATCTCCAACGAGCCCAACATCAACCTGATGGCCTACAGCGAGGTCGAGGAGGTCATCCCTCTGCCCGTCGGCTACCAGGTGAGGGTGAAGAAGAAGCCGCGGTATATCGACATGGATAAGTGTGTCGCCTGCAACCAGTGCACCGAGAGGTGCCCGGTCGAGGTCCCCAACGAGCTCGACGGTCGGTTGAGCATGAGGAAGGCTGCCTACATCCCGTACGGCCAGGCGATCCCAAGGAAGTATGTGATAGACGCCGAGAACTGCCTATACCTCACCAAGGGTAGCTGCCGCCTCTGTGAGCGTGTCTGCCCCAACGACGCGGTCGACTTCTCCCAGGAGGAGGAGATCGTCGACATCTACGTGGGCTCCATCATTGTTGCGACGGGATTCGAGAACTTCGATGCGAGGACCCAGCCAAAGTTCGGCGTCCAGTTCGAGAACGTCCTCGACCAGTATCAGCTCGCTCGCCTCCTGGACGGCGAGGGGCCGACCGCAGGGGAGCTCTTCAAGCCCTCCGACGGCGAGAAGCCGGGGAGCGTGATCATGATCCAGTGCGTGGGCTCCAGGGACCCCGAGATCAACCCGTGGTGCTCAAGGTACTGCTGCATGGCGGCCATGAAGCACGCCGAGGATATCAAGCTCCATCAAGGAGCCGACATCGACGTCTCGATCCTCTTCAAGGACATCCGTGCGGGTGGTAAGTTCTATGAGGAGTTCTACAACAGGGTCCAGAGGCTGGGGATAAACTTCGTCCACGGCAATCTGGAGCAGGTCGCAAGGCTCGATGACGGCACGTTCGTAGTGCAGTACGTCAACGGCAAGGGCGTAAAGTCCACGTTGACCGGGGACATGGTAGCGCTCTCGACGGGCATGGTCCCCAGCGCTGGAACGAGGGAGCTCGCGGACAAGCTGGGCATAAGCGTCGACAAGTTCGGTTTCTTCGCTGAGGTCGACCCCAAGGTAGCGAGCGTCACCACAAAGAAGCCGGGAATCTACATATGTGGCACATGCCACTCCCCCAAGGACATCCCGGAGTCTGTGGCCCAGGCCAGCGCGGCCGCCACGATGGCGAGTCTCCACCTCATGAAGGCCGTCGACGCCTCGAAGCCGGTCCTCAAGCCCATCGTGTCGGAGGAGAACTGTGGAAGGTGCGGCATCTGCGTCTCCCTCTGCCCATACGAGGCGATTACGATGCCCCCCGAGGGGCCGGTCGAGATTGATAACGCCCTGTGCCAGTCCTGTGGCCTCTGCATCAGCTCCTGTCCCACGAGGGCCCTGGACAACCCCAACTACGGCTTCGACATGACCGACCTCCAGTCGAGGACGATACTCGAGAGCAGGGACCCGGCCAAGACGAACGTCATCGGTTTCCTGTGCAACGACTGCGGATACAACCTGCTGGACACGGCTGGCTTCTACGGGGCCAAGTACTCATCCGGGTTCGTGCCTATCTACGTGCCCTGTATGAGCACCGTCTCCCTGAGGAACATAATGAACGCAATCGAGTACGGGGCCGACGGCGTCATGCTCATCGGCTGCGTGGAGGACCGCTGCCACTACGAGAAGGGGGTCGAACACGCCGAGGGGCAGCTCAAGCTCATGGAGAGGCTCTACGGGAGCGTCGGGGAGAAGCTACCTGTCCGGTTCGTGAAATCCTGTGGTTCGATGCTCCAACAGTTCCTGGACACCCTAGAGGGCTTCATCGAGGATCTGGAGGTGGGTGAGGAATGATGGAGGACAAGGCGATGAAGGAGATAGATCCCCGTGTGGGCGTCTTCGTTTGCAGGTGCGGGCTGAACATAGCTAAATCCATCGACACGACCTCCCTTGTCGAGTTCGCGAGGGAGCTGCCAGGGGTCATCCACGCAGAGGAGAGCGAGTTCGCCTGCTCCGAGATGGGGAAGAGAGCCATCACCGAGGCGATCAAGGAAAACGGCATCAACAGGGTGGTCATCGCCGGTTGCTCCCCGTGGCTCCAGGAGCCCACGTTCCACAGGATGATGCAGATGGCGGGCCTCAACAAGTTCCTGCTCGAGATGGCGAACATCAGGGAGCACGTCGCTATGCTCTACCCCGGGCAGATACTGAAGGCGACGGAGAAGGCGAAGAGCCTGGTGAACGCCGCCGTGGAGAGGGCCAAGAACCTTGAGCCCATCGGCACCTTGAAGGTGAAGGTCCAGCAGTCAGCCCTCATCATAGGTGGAGGCGTTGCCGGCACCGAGGCGGCGAAGAGGCTGGGAGACCTGGGCCTGGAGGTGTTCCTCGTCGAGAAGACCCCCTTCCTTGGGGGCAAGGCCCTGCAGCTAGGCTCGGTCTTCCCCACAGACGACTGCGGAACATGCATCTCGCCGTGCGGGAACGAGCTTCATCGCAGATGTTTCTACAGGTCACCCATTGCCTACCATCCTTACATCCACACGCTCACCTCCACGGAGCTGAAGAGGCTTCAGGGGCATGTGGGGAGTTTCAAGGCGACCCTTGATGTCAAACCAAGATACGTGAACCCGGAGCTCTGTATGAACTGCGGAAAGTGCGAGGAGGTCTGCCCCATCGAGGTCCCGAACGAGCTCAACCTAGGCCTCGATAAGAGGAAGGCCGCCTACCTGCTCTCTGATCAGGCGCTTCCACGATCATTTGCAATAGACATGGGGGCGTGCACTAAATGCGGTAACTGTGTCGAGGCGTGCCCTACATCGGCGATCAACCTGAGCGAGGAGGCGAGGGAGGTCGAGGTGGAGGTAGGCGCCGTATTGGTGGCGACGGGCTTCGAGCTCTTCGACGCAGAGGGGATGTATGGGTACGGCGAGTATCCTGACGTCATCAACCAGTTGGAGCTAGCAAGGATGCTAGACATGTCCGGGCCAACCAAGGGCAAGGTCATAAGACCCAGCGACAGTGAAGTGCCCAGCAGGATCGCCATGATCCAGTGCGTCGGATCGAGGGACCCGAAGAACAACGAGTACTGTTCAAAGATATGCTGCGCGATAGCCATCAAGCACGCGGTCTCGATCGCAGAGCAGATCGAGGACTCGGGTATCGCCATCATCCACAAGGACATACGCCTGACAGGCAAGTATTACGAGGACTACTACTACAGGGCTGAGGAGCTCGGGGTCAACCTGCTCAGGGGGGAGGTCCAGTCCATAATTCAGAACCCCGACGGGACGATGAGGCTGGACGTCACCGA
>Ga0307380_10007053_pt1 | contig 14674 bp, 9 predicted proteins | sample UN3MG_FD_202239 | JGI IMG/M metagenome (GOLD analysis project Ga0307380, IMG submission 202239) | Soil microbial communities from Risofladan, Vaasa, Finland - UN-3 | ecosystem: Environmental > Terrestrial > Soil > Coastal area > Acid sulfate soil | place: Finland: Risofladan, Vaasa | collected... | reverse complement strand
GTCGAGGAGGGAGTCATGGCGATCGCCTGTGGCGTGGACGGGGCGTCCCCGCCGACGGCCGTCAGCGTGCTGGCCCCGAACTGGCGGCTCGAGCGCTGGGGGATCGAACCCGCCAAACGTCTCGTGGTAGCCGCCGCACGACAGGTCGGAGAGCTCGTCTCCGGCTTCCCCAGGTAACGAGCTCGCGCGACCCCCAGCGTCGGGCATCAGACGACAGCAGGGGCGGCGGCGAGGCTCGTCGCCTCACCGCCGCCCCGCTCCTTGTGGCGACCGAGCGCGAATGCGCGGCAGCCGCGCCTCAGCTCACTCCTCGACCGTCCGGCCGCGACGCCGCATCGTCACCCAGGCGATGAGCCCGATGACGATCACTGCCGCCACGACGCCGACGATGATCAGCACCGTGGTGTTCGCACCGCTGCTCTCCGCCGTCGACGCCGTCACCGGCTCGAGGTTCCGGTAGGTGTCGGTGTTCATGTAGCCGTAAAAGGCGGAGCCGTCGTACCCCTCGTACTTGGTCGGCGACGGGGTCACGCCCTGCCACTTGTCGCTGCGGTACGCCTCGAGCTGGAAGGGATAGGCGAAGATCACATACGGCGATGATTCCCACGCGATCTCCTGCATCCGCTGCACGAGCGGGATGCGCTGCTCGACGTCGATCGTCTGCTGCTGCTGCTCGAACAGCTGTGTGTACTCGGGGTCCGTCCACAGCGTGTCGCTCCAGCCCTCGATCTGCCCTGGGGTCAGCACGCCAAGCTGCGCCTCGGGGTCGATGTCGGTGGTCCAGAACCAGATGTACATGTCGTGGGAGGGCGCGTACGTGTCGCCCTTGTAGTTGTACTGCTCGTCGAGAAGCACGCCGGAGTCGACGACCCGGTAGTTGATCTTCAGGCCTATGTCCTTGAACCAGCCCGCGATCAGCTTGCCGGCCGACTGGCTCTCGGGCGAGTCGGTCGTCGCAAGCAGCTCCAGACTGAGCGGCTTGCCGGCCTTGGTCTCGCGGAAGCCGTCGCCGTTGACGTCCTTGTAGCCGGCGGCATCAAGTTCCGACCCTGCCGCTTCCGGGTCGTACGTGTACGCCTGGTCCGCAGACGGCTCCCAGTGATAGGGCGAGTACGGCGGCATGAGCGTCTGGCCGACATCGGCCTGGCCGAAGAAGGCCACGTCGACGATCTTCTGGCGATCGATCGCCCAGTTCAGGGCGTGACGGAACTTCTGGTCGAGCAGCACCGGGTTGCCCAGCGAGTTCGGCGAGTCGTAGCAGTTGAAGCCGATCTCCTGGAAGCGGAAGAAGGTGCCCTTGAGGTTGGTGATGCCCGGCGTCTGCTCGAGCACCGGGACCTGCGTCTGCGGCAGCCCGGTGGCGGCGTCGATCGCGCCCGCTTTGAGGTCGGCGACCATCGTGTCGGCGCTCTTGTAGTTCTCGAAGAAGAGCTCGTCGACCTTGGGGGCGCCGCCCCAGTAGTCCTTGTTTGCCTGGAGACGGATGAACTTGCCCTTCTGCCACTCGACGACCTGGAAGGGCCCGGAGCCGACGATCGGCGGCGCGTTCTGGTAGTCGGAGGCCGCCGCCTCGCCGCTGACGTTGCTCCAGATGTGCTCGGGAAGGATGGGCACGAACATGGCGAGCATGTTCGACTTGGGCTTCTCGGTCGTGATCTCCACGGTGGTGTCGTCGATCGCCGTGGCCCCCGTGATGCCGCCGGTGTAGATGGCGAGGTTGAGCAGGTTGTTGTCAACGATGTAGTTGAAGGTGAAGGCGACGTCGCTGGCCGTCAGCGGCTCGCCGTCCTGCCACATGACGCCCTCGCGGATCTTGAAGGTCCAGGTGTTCCCGTCCTCCGAGACACTCCAGCTGGTGGCGATCTCCGGCCGCGGTGACAGAGTCTCCGTGTCGAATCCGACGAGGAGGTCGTAGTTCAGGTGCCAGATCTCGTAGTCCTGGCCGAGGAGCCCGAGGAACGGGTTGAGGTTGTCGGGCTCGAGCAGCCAGCCGACGCGGAAGCTCGTGCCTTCCCCGCCCGCCGACGGACTCGAAGCGGAGGCGCCGGGCACGACTGCCAGTCCGACGAGAAACAGCAACACGATCAGGACGATCGCCTTGCCGTTCGGATGATTCCACCGGTGTCTGCTTTGCGACGCTCTCATCTGTCCCCCTGGTTGGTCGGTTTGAACTTGTCAGCCCTGGTACGGACGACGGATCGAACACCCGATGACCGATTCTGCGGGCTTCGCGCTCAAGGATAGCGGAGCGCCGAGACCACGCGAGCGTTGTTCCCATGATTTGGCCATGGTGCCTCAGCCGGCCTTGGCCAGCTCCGCAGCCACGATCGCGTTGAGCGCGTCGATCTGCTCGGACGTCAGCACGGGGCTGCGCTCCTCGCTGCGCAGACGCCCGACCTCAGCCCGCACGCGGTCTCCGAGCGTCAGCTCGCCGGCGCCGGTCCAGCGATCGTGGCCGGTGTTGTCGAAGAGATCGCTCGTCCAGAACTCGCGGTAGTGAGTCCGCGTGTAGCGCGTGCCCAGGTGATTGCCCCCGGGGCCCGCCGCGGCGATCTCCTCCAGGGCCAGCGAGTGTTCGTCGAGCGGCACCTCGCGCAAGAAGGCGCGGGCGTAACCGACGAGCTCGTTCCCGAGCACGATCGACTCGTAGGAACTCTGCATCCCGTCTTCCAGATATCCGACGTCGTGCAGGAGCGTCGCACGCGACAGAGCACCGAGCATCGTCGTCAGCGCCGATTCCGCAGACCACTGCTCGTCGAGGACCTTCGCCTCCGAGTTCCCGGCGTACGAGAAGCTCGGGAGACCGTAGAAGCGTGCCAGGTCGCTGCATGCCTGCAGCGCGACGCAGGCTTCGGGGGCGGTGTACGGATCGCCGCTCATGGTCCGCATGTCCATGGCGCCACCACCGGCGCCGTAGACGAACGGCGCCCCGGGACGCACGTGCTGGTGAAGGACCAAGCCGCTGAGCACCTCCGCGTTGGCGACCAGCACGGTGGCGGTGATCGAGCGCGGCGAGGTAGTACCGGCCTGCGGCGCCGGCGCGTAGATCAGGGGAATCTGCAGCTCCGCGCAGGCGATCACCTTGGAGAGCGCTTCGGCGTCGTGCTGCAGTGGCGGTGAGGGCATGGCGTAGACAGCGAAGGAGTCCTTCTCGCCGCAGAGCGCCGCCATCTCCTGGATGAGCGCCAGCCGCTTGCCGTTGATGGGGGTCAGGAGCAGGGGCTTGCGGGTCCCCTTGAGCATGGCGGCCACGTGGGCCAGGTCGTCGACCTCCCACGGTATGTCTTCGGGGGAGCCCATGGTCATGACGAAGTCCATGTGGAGAAGCGACTCGCACAGTGCGGCCATTCCCTCCACGTCGGCGATCCGAGTCCGGCGCCGCTCGTGCGTGTCGGGATCGGAGATGTACAGGCAGTCGGAGCCGGTCCCGAAGTACACGTTCCCATCCTTCAGGACGAGCGGCTCCGTGTCACCACCGCGAGGCCTGAGCGTCCACTCCTTCGGCGCACTCGCCAGCGCCGCCGCGACGAGCTCGCTGTCGAGCCGTACCCGCGTGCCGTCTACGCGCGCGCCCAGTTCCTTGAAGAGCTCAAGGGAGCGTTCGTCCTGCAGGATCTCCACGCCCGTCTCCGCTAGGAGTCTCATTGTCGCCTCGTGCAGGCGCTGGCAGTCGTCACGGCCCCAGAAGGCCAAGGTCGGAGAAGGCATGCGCACCCCTTTCGTGTGGTATCTCATCCCGTCGCCCGGGGAGGCCGGCGACGCTGGCCCGAAAACGGGGCGCTATGCCGGTGCTGCGGCAGTAGCGCCCCGCGACGGGATCGATGCTGTCCACCCACTATGATGCGTGCAGGGACAGTGACAAGCGCCGGGCGACGATGGTCTCACATGTCAGACGCGAACCACGACGCCGTGAGATGGACACGGGGAGAAGGTGGCCGTCACGCCCCACCCGCCGGCTGAGTCCGACCGAGTGCCGTGACTACGTTCCGCCCCCCCGGCGTCCTCCGTCAGGCGCGTGACGGTCGCCATGAAGTCGCCCACTCGATCACGTATACCTGATCCTGGGATTGAGCAGCGCGTAGAGGATATCCGCGATCAGGTTCGCGAGCATGTAGATGATCACGATGAGGAGGGCGGTGGACTGTATGAGTTGCACGTCGCGCCGCTGGATGGCGTAGAGCAGCAGGCGACCGATGCCCGGGTACGAGAAGACCGACTCGGTGATGATGAGCCCTCCGATGAGCCAGCCGATGCCGATGGCCACCACGGTGACCGTCGGGAGCAGAGCATTGCGCAGCACGTGCGTGTACAGCACGCGTCTCGGCGACAACCCCTTGAGGTTGGCCGTGCGTACATAGTCCATCTGCAGTACGTCGACGGTGCTCGATCGCGTCATGCGGATGATATACGCGAGGCTGGTCAACGCCACCGTGACCGCGGGGAGGATCAGGTAGGGGAAGGCCTCGACGAAGCTCGCCCTGGGATCGATGGCGGACTGTGAGGGCAGCCAGCCCAACTGGATCGAGAAGATGCTGATCAGAATGATGGCACTCACGAACTCCGGCAGGCCGATGAACGCCAGCGAGCCTACCGATATCGTCTGATCAGCCCAGGTGTTCTTGCGAAGTGCCGCCATGAGCCCCAGGAAGATACCGAGAGGCACGTACAGGACGAATGCCACAGCCGCCAGCATCAAGGAGTTTCGCAGCCTCTGAAGCACCACTGGCCGCACCAAGCTGTCTGTACTCGTCGACGTCCCCCAGTCACCTTTGGCGAAGCTCCCGAGCCAATGGCCATACTGAACGGCGATAGGCCTGTCGAGGCCGAGCTCCGCACGCAAGTCGTCCTTCGCCTGCTGAGTGGCGAAGCGGCCGAGGATCACCGTGGCGACGTCCCCGGGCAGCACGGCGGTCGCCCAGAAGATGATGATCGATGACAGCAGGACGGTGAGCACCACGAAACCGAGGCGACGAAGGATGAAGCGCAGCATCAGGCGCTCCCTTCTTCCGCAGCCAGTCGAAGCGTCTCCGCCTGCAGCCGGGACAGCTCATCCAGAGGGATGTGACAACACACGCGGTGGTCGCCCTCACCCTGGCGCCACGGGGGTTCCTGATCACGACAGACCTCGCCCAGACACCTCGGGCAGCGCGGGTGGAACCGACATCCGGGAGGGACGTCCATCGCGCTGGGGACCGCTCCCTCCAGCCGGATCGCTTTCTGTGCGACGTCCGGGTCGGCGATGGGGACGGCCGAGACGAGAGCCTCCGTGTAGGGGTGGAACGGCGGCCGAAGCACCCTCACCGCGTCGCCGAGCTCGACCAATCGGCCCAGGTAGACGACGGCGATGGCATCCGACAGGTGCTGGACGGCCGAGAGGTCGTGCGAGATGAACATGTAGGACGTGCGCTCCTCGACCTGCAGCTTCATGAGGAGATTCATGAGCGAGCCCTGCACAGAGACGTCGAGCGAGGAGATCGGCTCATCGCAGAGGATCAGCTCCGGTTCGGCGGCGAAGGCCCGGGCGATGGCGACACGCTGCTTCTCGCCGCCGCTGAGCTCATGGGGCAGCCTGTCGAAGTAGCTGGCCGGCAGGCTGACCGCCTGGAGCAGCTCCTTGGCCCGGGCCTGGGCCGCCTGCCGACCCATCCCGCCGAGCAGCGTGAGTGGCCTGACGATGGCGTCGCCGACGCTGCGCACAGGGTTGAGCGAGGCGTCGGGATTCTGGAAGACCATCTGGATCTTGCTCAGCGTGGTGCGCGGCCGAGCGCCGGTCTTGGCCGGCAGACGCTCGCCGCGCAAGCGGATCTCGCCGGCCGTCGCGGGCGTCAGCCCGATGATGGCGCGAGCCACCGTGGTCTTCCCGCTGCCGCTCTCACCGACGATCCCCAGGGTCTGTCCGACGCACACGTCCAAGCTCAGGTCGTCGACGGCGCGGATCGGGCGCCGCTTACGACCGGAGCCGCGCGGACCGCGCGAACCCTTGAAGTAGACCTGGACGTCGTCCGCCTCGACGAGCAACTCTCGCTCGACGCAGGCTGCGTCGGCGGGGACAAGGGCCTCCGTCACGGCGCGCAGGTACTCCGCCGGGGGCGGCACATCCCGCCAGCGGCGGCACGCGGTGAGGTGACCGGAGCCCACATCGTCGAGAGGAGGCCTTGCGATCGTGCATGCCTCCTCGACGAACCCGCAGCGCGGCGCGAAGATGCATCCCGTCGGCAGTTCGTCGAGCTTGGGGATCGAGCCCCGGATCGTGATCAAGGACCGCTTCTGCGGCGAGCCCGCGAAGTGGGGAACGCAGCCGAGGAGATCCAGCGTGTACGGGTGCAAGGGTCGCGTGAAGAGCTCTCGTAGCGCGGTCTGCTCCATGAACTCCCCGGCGTACATCACACCGACGCGGTCGCAGATCTTGGTGATCACACCGAGGTCGTGAGTGATGTAGAGGATGGCGGAGTCGTATTCGCGTTTGAGCTCCGCCACGAGATCCAGCACCAGCGCCTGGGTCGTCACGTCGAGCGCCGTGGTGGGCTCGTCCATTATCAGCAGGGAGGGATCGGTCATCAGCGCCATGGCGATGACGCAACGCTGCAGCATTCCGCCCGACAGCTGGTGAGGGTACCGCTTCATGACCGCCTCAGGATCGGGCATGGCCACCTTGGCAAGCATGTTCCCCGCCCGGTCGAGCGCAGCCGCGCGGTCCATGCCCAGATGCTGGCGCGCCACCTCGGAGAGCTGCTTGCCGATGACGATGGACGGATTGAGCGCGCTGAGCGGGCTCTGGTAGACGACCCCGATCTGCGACCCCCAGAGGGCGCGCAAGGCGCCCGGCGACAGCTCGAGCAGATCCACCCCGTTCAAACGCACGCTGCCCGCCGTCACGCGCCCGTTTGACGCCAGATAGCGAATCGCCCCCATGGCCAGGGTGGACTTGCCGGAACCAGACTCGCCGACGAGACCGAAACTCTCGTGTTCATGCACCGCCAACGAGACACCGCGCACAGCCTGCAGGGTGCCTCTCTCCGTGGTGTACTCGATATCCAGACCTTCGATCTCAAAAACGGCGCGGCCGGCCGAGACGGCGGCCGGGCTGGCTTCCGCGCCCGCGAGTCCGTCGGCCATCTCAGTTCCTCCCCCCGCCGGGCAATATCACCTGGCGGAGGCCGTCTGACATGAGATTGGTGGACACCACGAGGGCCGCGATCACGCCCGCAGGTACCAGGAGGGTCCAAGGTGCGAGGGCGTAGAAATTGCGCGCGTCGTTGATCTGCAGCCCCCAGTCGGGGGACGGCGGCTGCACGCCCAGGCCAAGGTAACCGAGAGAAGCGACGAGGAAGATCGAGTACGAGAACCGCATCGAGATCTCCACCAGCAGCGGGGGCAGGGCGTTGGGCAGGATCTCCCGGAAGAGCAGATAGCTGCGCCGCTCGCCGCGCACGCGCGCCGCCTCCACGAACTCCTTGGTCTTGAGATCGAGGACCATGCTGCGAACGACTCGCGCGATCATGGGGACGTACAGCACCGTGATCACCATCACGAGGTTGAGGTTGGACGGCCCTACCGTGCTCAGCAGCACCAGGGCGAGAAGCAGCGCGGGGAACGACAGCAGCACGTCGAGAAGCCGCATCACCACCTCGTCCGAGAGGCCGCCGATGTAGCCGGATGCCAGGCCGATGGCCGTACCGACGACGGCGGCAAGGAGAGTGCCGAGACCGCCGAGCACGAAGATGTTGCGGGTGCCGACGATGATGCGGCTGAGGATGTCGCGACCGAACTGGTCGGTGCCGAAGGGATGCTGCAGAGACGGGGACTCGAGGCGCGCCTTGGCGTCCTGGGCTTGGTAGTCGTACGGCGCCACGACGGGACCAAAGGCGGCGAGAAACACGAAGAAACAGAAGACCAGCGTGCCGACGAGCGCCGCGGGCCGCCGCACGAGACGTCGCCAGTAGAGCCGCCACATCCTGGGCTGCGGAGTCCCGCCGGACGGCGGCGCACCCGCGAGAGCCAGCTCGCTGTCGACGATCGGGTCGCTCATGGTCTCGTCCTCACATCGCCATCGTGCTCAGGCTAGCACGGTTACGAGGCGCGGGACCAGGATGCAAGCGTGACCACGCCGGCCCACAGGCTCGAAGGAGAGGGGGCCAGACGTGGCCCCCTCTCCTTCCCGTCCCCGTGAACTCACGTTTCCTGACAGGGTCGGCTGACCGACTCTACTCAGTGTAGTGCGCCGTCGTGAAGAGCGTCTGCGACCAATCAGGAAGCAGGGTGATGCCTTGGACGCCGACAGGCTGGGCGGCAATGCCCTCGGTGATCAGGAAGTTGATCATCGGCACCTCGTCCTGGAGGATCTCCTGCGCCTGCTTGTACAGGTCCGCCCGCTTCGCGAGGTCGAGCTCGAGAGGGATCTGCGTGTTGAGCGCATCGAACTCGGAGTTGTTCCAGCGCGAGTAGTTCCACGGCGCCGTGCTGGCCAGGGCGAGGTTGAAGTAGGTGTTCGGTGCTGCCCTCGAACCCCAGTCAACGATCGTGAAGTCGGCCTGGTACCACGTGTCGGTCCCCTCGTCGGTGTAGAAGACGTCCGGCGGGACCTGCTCGATCTGGACGTCGACGCCGATATCCTTCATCTGCGCCTGCCAGACCGTGGCCATGGCCGGCACGAGGTCGATCGTCTGGGCGACGAGCTTGATCTTGACGCCATCGCCGTACCCTGCCTCGGCCAGCAGCTGCTTGGCCGCTTCGGGGTCGAACGCCGGGGAGGAATCCAGATAGTAGTCCTGGTAGGCCGGGCCCACCAGAGTACCGTTGCCCGGGACGGCGACCCCGGGATTGGCGAGATCGACGATTCCCTGCCGGTCGGTGCCGGCCATCAGCGCCTGGCGGAACTTGAGGTCCTTGCCCGGGCCCTGGTCACAGCGGATCTGAAGCTCGTAGCAGTAGTTGGTCTGAGACGTCAGGATCTGGTACTGGGGATTGGCCTCGACGGTCAGCTTCTGCTCCGAGGTCAGGCCGCCTACCCACTGCAGCTCCCCGCCCAGAAGGCCTTGAATCATGCCAGCCTTGTCGGGAGAGTAGATCATGTCGATCTGGTCGAGGTAGGGAAGCTTGTTGCCCTGCTCGTCGGTCCCCCAATAGTCGGGGTTCTTCTTGAGGACCGTGCGGTCCTCGGGCGTGAACGACTCGCGCATGAAGGGTCCGGTCCCGACTGCCTCTTTGTTCGGATCCTTGACGCTCTTGGAGAGCATCAGCGTCCTGTAGTCGGTCAGTGAGCTCGGGAATTCGGAGTCCGGGGACTTGAGCGTGAAGGTCACGTGCGTGGGATCATCGGCCGTGACGTCCACGATGTTGGCATAGATGTCGGCCATGGGGGAACCCAGCTCCTTGCTGCGCAGGCGGCCCATGCTGTACACGACATCCTCAGAGGTGAACGGCTCGCCGTTGGTGAACATCACGCCGTCACGCAGGGTGAACTTCCACACCTTGCTGTCGCTCGACGTCCATTCCGTGGCCAGGCGAGGCACGACGACAAACCCTGGGTCAAGATCGCACAGCTTCTCGAGGATCTGCTCCTGCACCATGATGTCGGCCACGTTGTCGGAGTGGAGGACCGGGTCAAGCCCGCCGTTGCCCGGCTGCTGACCGACCTTCAGCACGCCGCCCATCTTGATCGCGGCGCTCGACGGACTGTCGCTTGCACTCTCGCTGCCGCAGCCGCTGAGCGCGACCGCCGACAACACGAGCGCAAGAACTCCCGCCAATGCGGTGACCTTGGCCGTGCGATGCTGTCGTGACTTGGTTGATCTCCTTGCAGTCATGTTGAATGCTCCCCCCTTGCGTTGACCCGAAAGACAGCGCCCTGATGCCCACAGGACTACTGTTCCACTATGAAGCCTCGTTGTCGCCTCACAAGAGGCATCTGCCGTTAGTCCCACGTGTCGCACCCAATCAGTGAGCCGCGGCCTTGGTCCGAGACTGCCTGGTCGCCGCCGCGGCGCTCACGTGCGGGTCGTCCCGCCCAGGCAATACCGCTTGAGCTGACGATCGACGACCGTATCGATGCCTGGCGGTGAATACGCCTCGAGCATCGCGTCGACTTCCGCGACGGCGACCTCGCTCGAGCTCCTGGCTCCAGCCGCGTACCACGCGGCGTGGGACCGCCTGTTGAACAGCGGGGAGGAATCGGTCTCGCGGTAGTGGGCGCGAGTGTGCTTATGCGCCAGGAACGAGCCTCCGGGGCCGACCCGGTCGATGACTGTGACAGCCATGCACTCCTCGTCGACACTGGGATCCCACGGGCGCCGGCGCAGCATGCCCAGCAGCTGGTCGTCGATGAGGAGCTTCTCCAGGCTGACGGCGTTGAGAGCGCTGAGCGCGCCGCCCCCGTGCAGCACGAGATCGACTCCGCGGGCGATCACGAGTGACAGCCCCATCGCCGTCTCGATCCCGGCCTGCATGTCGAGCAGATGCGAGTCGGTCCCTCCAGAACCGGCGCGGACGGGGATGCCGAGATAGCCTGCCAGCTCGACGGTGGCTGCGGCCACTCCCCAGAACTCTGGGCTCCCTAGGGCAAAGCCGCCGGTGCTCATCGAGATCGATGACGAGAACCCACCGTAGAGATATGGGCATCCGGGTCGAATGAGCTGGGCAAGCACCAGACCTGCCAGTACCTCGGCGTGTTGCTGCACGACCAGGCCGGCGACAGTCACCGGCCCCGTCATGCCTCCCAGAGCAGCCGGCGTGACGCCCAGCGGTTGGTTCAGCGAGGCCATGAGGCGGATCGTCGCGCATGCGTGAGAAGTGAACAGCAGGGGTGAGACGCTGTTCACGATGGCGAGGATGCGGGGATGCGAGGCCCAGTCCTCGCCGTAGAGGATCTCCAGGACGTCGAGGGAGACGCGCACATGCTCGGGCTCGAACAGGGGGAACTGGTACACTTTGTCGGTCAGCGTGACCGAGTCGTACACAGAGCGAAGCAGCCCCTGACACATCGTTGATCCGGACAACACGAGCAGGTTGCCGAGCAGATTCAGGTTCGGCGCCATGTGGCACAGACGGATCCACCTCTTCAGGTCCGCTCCCGTGAGCGGCCGCGTCAGGCCCTCCTCGGCGATGCGAACGGCGCCGGCGGCGCTCGAGGACACCAGGGCGCCGGTGCCGATCACCAAGTCGCGGCTCGGCTGACGCGCCTCGACGACGAAGGAGCTGGGTACGGTCGAGAGGGCATCTGCGATCGTCTCGGGCGGGATGAACACGCGACAGCCGTCCACAGTCAGGCCATGTGAGGCGAGCAGCTGCACGGTCTCGACGTCGCGAAAGACGACGCCCGTGCGTTGCAGCACCTGCATGCCCGCCTCGTGGAGCCGCTGAAGCTGCTCCGCCTTCATGGATCGCGCCTCCCAGCCTGGGTCACTCCATGGTCTCTTCCGCGCCGGCCAGACGGGCGGCCAGCAGGCTGCCCCTCCAGACGACCGGCCGGCGACCGAGTTCCGCGTTGTGAGCGAAAGCCCGCCCGCAGGCAGCCCTCTTCTCGTGAATACTCTCTGCCGGAGAGAGGTCAACCCCTCTGGCGAACCCACGGCCGACAGGGGGGCCGGCGGCCCTTCCCCTGCGGCTGCGTCACCCGAGCACGATCCCCCTGGTGGCCAGGTCGTCGGCGACGTCCTCGAGTCCACAGCGGGTGAGCTCGTCTCGGGTCGCGATCCCGGTGCGCAGATCGTACCCTCGCATCTCGTACCACTCGTCAAGGATGCGATCGTACTCCTCCAGCGTGAACGGCACCTCTGACGTCTTGTAGAGCGGATGTGGCTCCCCGAGCTTCTTCTCCCACCAGAGGAAGAACGGGTAGTCATCGACTCGTCTCATGCCCTCACGGGCGTTGTACGAGCGCTCAAGGGCGATCGTCCGCTGTGCCGCGGACTGCAGGTCCGTTGTGGTGAAATCCTCTCCGGTGGCGGCTGAGAGGAAGTCGCTCCATTCCGGAAGATCGATCCCCTCCACCGGCTGGTTGTACTGCGTTGCGAACTTGCAGGTGCCCACCATGTCGGCCATGACCATCATGTGCTCGAAGTCGCACTCCGCCTGGACGATCAGTGGATGGTAGGACCACGCGTTGTCACGGAAGATCGCCGGATCGCCGTACCGCTGCTCGCCGAGTCGGGTGAGCAGCTCCCGCGTGATCCCCCACTCTTCCCGCAGGTCGGGCGTGAGGATACTCATGCCTCCCATGAGATGATCGTAGCCGCGCGTGTTGACGTTGAGGGAGAGCGTGTAAATGAGGGTGATGCCGATGCCGTGACCCGGCACCCAGGCAGACTGCCCCTTCGTGTGTGCGGCATAGCGCTCGGAGCCCCGGCCGAGCTTGCGAGCCCCCGCCACCGGATGATCGGCCAGCACGTCTCCGAAGCCGTCTCGGTAGGCGATCTGGCGGGTCAACGCCAGGATCGCTTCTTCATTGCCTTCTGTGATCTCCACGCCGCCGGTATCGGACGCATCGATGATCCCCTGCTTCCACAGCTCCATGGCCCAGATGATCGCATTGCCGACCGAGGCGACGTTCAAGCCGAGCTGGTTGCAGAGGTTGTTGTACCGGGCCAGAAACGGTGCGCTCGGCGTCTTGAACGACAGTCCCTGGATCTGGACCCAGCCCTCGACGCCCTCTCCCTTGGTGCCCTTGTACTTGCCGTCCTTCACGTGGAGGAAATGGTCGCAGTGGATCTGGCATCCGTAGCACGCGCGGCTCTTCTCGATGAGTGGTACGAAGGCATCCTCCTCAATCTCCTCCATACGACCACCCAGCATCATGTCCGAGATCGCCGATCGACTGTCGGAGCCACCGACCCATCCAAGCGTGCCCCACTTCCGCGTGCTCTCGTACATGGGGTCGCCCTGATACCGCGTCCACTGGGTCTGACACAGCCGCGTGAACTCCTCGGGTCGGGCGAGGTCGATGCCGCGGCTGCCGCGAACGGCCACGGCCTTGAGCCCCTTCGATCCCCAGACCGCACCCAGCCCTCCCAGGCCGGCGGCATGGGCCACCCCGTCCATGACGCAGGCGGCCAGGCTGAGGTGCTCGCCGGCCGGGCCAATGCCCAGCGTACCGATGCTGTTCAGGAAGGCAGCACTGTTGGAGCCGGCGCGATGGTCGTCGCAGATCGCCTGCCGCGACTGCCACACATCCTTGCCCCACAGATGCCGCGCATCGACGAGAATGACCTTCTCGTCCTCGATCCAGAGATAGGTCGGATGCTCGGCTTGTCCACGCACGATGATGGCGTCGTAGCCTGCGTACTTCATCTTGGCTCCGAAGGCACCGCCGACGTCCGCGCGGCCGTAGATGCCGGTGAGCGGCGACTTGCTGATCACTTCACAGCGAGACGACGACGGAGACAGGGTGCCGGTCAGAGGTCCCGCCGCGATGATGATCACGTTGTCGGCCCCGAGAGGCTCGGTCTCCGGGCCCGTCAGGTCGTACAGCAGGCGGATACCGAAGCCCCGGGCGCCGACGTAGGTCCGCGCCCAGTCCTCGGACAAGGTCTGCACTTCATGATGCCCCGTGGTCAGGTCGACCCACAACAGCTTTCCGCTCCAGCCTTGGCTCGCGCTCATGCCTCGCTCCTCTCCAAGGACCCAGCGCCGCCGCCGGCCCGCCTGGTCAGCCTGACCAGCGACCCGCGCACCTGGGCCAGGTAGTGCATCCGCATGTCGCGTTCCTCGGCGCCCAGTTCGCAGTAGTCAAGCGCGCCCGTAGGGCAACTGGAGACGCAGGCTGGGCTTCCGTCGCAGTGATCACACAAGTAGACCCGCCGCTCGACGGGATCCAGAATGGGTCCTCCGTAGGGGCAGACACCCATGCAGATCCGGCAGCTGGTGCAGCGTTCCGCATCCAGGAGGACGATGCCGCTCTCGGCGTCCTGCGTGATCGCGGCCTCCGGACAACAGGCGACACAGACCGGCTCCACGCAGTCCTGGCACACTACGGGCACAGTGAGTCCGCTGTGTTCCCAGTCGATGATCCGCAGCCGGGCTCGAGAGGGATTGCAGGTTCGGTTCTTGGTCAACGAGCAGACCTGAGTGCAGATCATGCAGCCTGTGCACAGATCTGGATCGACCAGAATGCGTTTGCTCACGTCCGACCTCTCCCTTCGTGGTCCACGGCTCTCACCGCCGGACCGGCTCGCAGGACACTAGCCCCGCTGACACCCGTCCCCACCGTCACACCCCGCATACTAGGATAGCTGTAGAACGATAAGCATTATCGCCTGCTGACAATAGTGTCAAGTGCGGCGCCATTGGCCCGCACGCGCGACTGTTCCAGCATGACGGCATGCGGCTCTCCACATCCCCCACACCTGCCCTGTGCCCGACCGTCTCCGCGCTTTGACACGTCTATCACATGGTGATAGAAGGCGTTCCTATCATCCATGCAAGCATTCTGTGCGAAGAGAGGGAGGTTGCCCGTGGCAGGCACTCAGGCACTTGAGCGAGGGCTTGCCGTGCTCGGCGCCGTCGCGGCGGCGTCTTCGTCGGCCTCCATCCCGGAGATAGCGGCTGCACTTGAGATGCCGGAGAGCAGCGCCTACAGAGTGGTGCAGGCGCTCAAGCGCAGCGGCCTTGTCAGCCGCGTCGAGCGCGGCGGCGTCAGGTTGGGCCCCGCCGTGTTCTCACTTGCCCGTGCGGCGCGACG
>Ga0307380_10007051_pt1 | contig 14676 bp, 13 predicted proteins | sample UN3MG_FD_202239 | JGI IMG/M metagenome (GOLD analysis project Ga0307380, IMG submission 202239) | Soil microbial communities from Risofladan, Vaasa, Finland - UN-3 | ecosystem: Environmental > Terrestrial > Soil > Coastal area > Acid sulfate soil | place: Finland: Risofladan, Vaasa | collected... | reverse complement strand
TCCCGAATGCACGGCACCCGCATTCCAGCGAGGGCGAACACAAGGTTCGCCCCTACGGTTCATCGTCCGTCGTCCATCGTCCGTCGTTCATCGTCCGTCGTTCATCGTCCGTCGTTCATCGTCCGTCGTTCATCGTCCGTCGTTCATCGTCCGTCGTTCATCGTTCATCGTCCGTCGTTCATCGTTCATCGTTCATCGTTCATCATTCATCGTCCGTCGTTCATCATTCATCGTTCATCATTCATCGTTCATCATTTCTTCAGGGCGTCCTCGAGTTTCTTTGCAATATCCTTCGCGTTCGGGTCAAGCTCGAGTGCCATCTTCCATTTCTCGATCGCCAGCTCCTTCTGTCCGGTTTTCAGCAGGGCGTCACCCAGGTGATCGGCGACTTCCGCCGCAGGCTGCTTCTGAAACGCCTCGTTCAGCTTGAGCACGGCGGCCTTGTACTCGCCCTTCTTGTACAGCACCCAGCCCAGCGTGTCGATGTACGCGCCGACGTCCGGCTCCACCCGGAGCGCCTTCCTCGCCATCTGCAATGCGCTGTCCAGCTCCCGCCCATGGACGGCATAGAAGTAGCTGAAATTGTTGTTCGTGATCGGCTTGTCCGGGTGCTCCTCCAGCAACGCGGCGTATTTCTGCTCCGCCTGCTCTGCGTTGCCCATCTCGTCGAGCAGCGAAGCTTCGGCCAACTTGCTCATCAGCACATCGTCGGGGTCCTTGTCGAGACGGCTGGCCGCGTCGATCAGCTTGCGGGCTTCGTCGAATCGTTTCTGCTCGATCAGGAACTGTGCCTTCTCGCGGCAGAACGAGGAATCCTCGGGATTCTCCTGCAGCAGGAGGTCGAGCTCCTTCTCCGCCCGGGCGAGGTCGCCGGTTTTCGCATAGATGCGGCTGAGGATCGAGCGCGCGGCGAGCTTCTGCGGCGGAGCGACCTTGTCGAAGCTCGATTCGATGACCGCCGCCGCCTGCTTCTCATGACGCATTTCGAGCAGCACGTAGCCGATCTGGACCGCCAGCTCGGGTTCCTTCACGAGCGCCGCGATGGCGTCGAACTGCTGCTTCTCGCCGTCCGGTTGGTTCAGGCCCGCGTAGCCTTCGGCAATGATGACGCGCCACTGCGTTTCGATCAGCGGATTTTCCGATCCGATCGCCAGCGCCTTCTCGGCCGCCTCGATGCTCTCCTTGAAGCGCCCGGCCGTCTTGCGCAGTTTCGCGAGGGCCGCCCACATCCTTGACTCGTCGCCGTTGTCCTTCAGGATCGCCAGCAACTGCTCCTCGGACTTGCCGTACTCCTTCATCTCGGCATAGGCTTCGGCGAGTGCGGCGCGATATATCGCCCGCTCGCCGGCACCGGCAAGGTCGACCGCTCGCTGGAACGACTCCACCGCTTCCGGATAGCGCAGCGCCGTCATGTAGAGCGAGCCGAGCTTCCCGCGGATGATGTCGCTCTTCGGATCCAGCGCCATCGCCGCCAGGATTTCCGATTCCGCTTCATCGGGCCGGCAGTCCTGGAGGCAGACGTCGGCTAGGATGATGTGGATCTCGACGGCCTGCTTCTCGGATGCCTTCTTGAGGCTGTCCTTAAGCACTTCGATCGCCTTGGCGGTCTCGCCGGTTCGCGCCAGCAGTGCGGCCAGCCGCGAATAGACGGCCGGCGACTGGTCCCCCGCCGCGACCGCCTTGTCGATCACCTCGACCGATTGCTTCACGTAGGCCGCCATCTTGTCGGCCTCGCCCGCCCTGCGAGCGATCTCGATCGCCTGCATCAGGATCGCGTAGGTCCGCACTTCCGGCGGATCCCTTTCCATGAATGCGTCGTACTCGGCGAGGGCTTCTTTCCACTTCTTCTGTTTTTCGTAATACGATGCGATCTTCAGGTGAATCTTGTTCTCGTTCGGCTGCTGCTTGAGGAGGAAGCGATACGTCTCGATTGCGTCGTCAAGCTTGCCGGCCTTCACCTGCATCGTTGCCAACTGCTCCGCAAGCTGGGCGGGCTCGTCGCCGGCGCGCATCGCCTTGTCGAGCATCGCGATCGCCTTGTCCATCTGCTTGGCCTTCTCGTAGTGCCCGGCGATCTTCTCGTAGATGTATGCAGCGGAGTCGCCGGCGCATTCGGCGGCCAACTCCCACTGCTTCAACCCTTCCTCGGTGTTCCCGAGCAAAAACTGCACTCGGCCAAGCTCGAACCGGTAGCGGTAATCGTCGGGCTTCAGCTCCACCGCCTTCGCGTATTGCTCGGCCGCCTCCTTGTGCTTGCCGAGCTGCCTGCTGATCGACGCCATGTGGAACCAGGCGGGAGCGGCGGCCGGATCGATCTCAACGACCTGCTTCAGTTCGGCGGCGGCTTCGTCAACTTCGCGTGCCCGCAGCAGCACCATGGCCTTGACGAAATGAGCGTAGGCAGCCGCCGGTGCCGGCTGTTCAGCATCCTGTATTTCATCACCCTGTGCTTCTGCTGCCTCGGATTCGGCATCCTGCTCCGCAAATGCCACGCCTGTCAGCATCGCTGCCAGCACACACAGCCAGACCAGCCACGCACGCAGCGCTGCCGGCCGCTGCCGGGTCTGTTGCGTCCTGTTCATCTCCGAATTTTTTCTCACGGGATCACCTTATTCAGCGGGAACTCGATTATCCCCTGGGCGCCCGCGCGCTTCAGCTCGGGGATGATCGTCCGCGCCGTTGTCTCGTCCAGGACCGTCTCCACCGCGAACCAGCCGGCCTCCGACAGCGGCGAGACCGTCGGATTCTTCAGCGACGGCAGCAGCGACAGCACCTTCTGCCGCGACGGCTCGGGCACATTCATCTTCAGGCCCACCTTCACGCGAGCCAGAATGGCGCCCTGCAGCAGCATCGCGAGGTTCTCGATCTTCTTGCGCTTCCACGCATCCTGCCACGACTCCCTGTTCGCCACCAGCCGCGGTGTCGTGTGCATCAGCGTCTCGACGATCCTCAGGCGGTTGCTTCGCAGGCTCGAACCGGTCTCGGTCAGCTCGACGATCGCGTCGACGATCCCCACCTTGGCCTCGGTGGCGCCGTAGGAGTACTCGACGCGGGCCTTCACCCCGTTCTTCGCGAGGAATCGCTTCGTCACGTTCACCAGCTCGGTCGCGATCAGCTTGCCATCGAGATCCATGATGCCATTGATGCCCGATGCTTCCGGCACCGCCAGCACCCACCGCGCCGGGTGAAGCGTCTGCTTGCTGTAGATCAGCTCCGCCACCTCCTGCACGTCCGAACCGTTCTCCTCGATCCAATCCTTGCCGGTCAGGCCCAGGTCGATCACGCCGTCTTCGACGTATCGGGATATCTCCTGCGCCCGGAACATGATAATCTCGAGTTCATCGTCGTCGATCGACGGAAAGTATGACCTGCTCCCGACCTGCAGGGAGAAGCCCGCTCGCCGCATCAGGTCGAAGGTCGACTCCTGGAGGCTGCCTTTGGGCAATCCGATCTTCAGCATAACGATCTCCACTGGCGGTCAGCCGCGCAGGCTTGAATTGTACATGAAGGAGCGGCTATTTCACAGAATTTTCGCGTGGAACGATTCGGCACGGGTTGCACGGAGGATCGCGCCGCAGGAAGCCGCTATCAATGCTTCGGCATCCGGGCGGAACTCGCCGCGCGGGCGGTCAGGGAAGGAGGACGTGAGCGGCGGGCAACACCGGTCTGCCGGAGCGTCTTGCCGGCGGCTGCCGTCCTGCCCGAAGGCAGCTTGCCCCTGGGGAACGAGCAGTCCGTACGGATCGGGCATTTCCCGCAATGCGGAGTCGGATCGCTGCAGAATTCGCGCGAGAACCGGGCGGCCACGCGGTGGAAGTTGTGCTCCTCATCATCCGGCATCGACGCCCTGATGCACTCCTGGATCTGCACGGTCGCCCGCGGCGTACTGGCGAAGCCCATCCGCCACATCATCCGGGCAACGCCTTCGTCGATGGGTACCTGCACGGCCCCCATCGGCTTGCGGGTTCGCGACTCCATCAGCAGCAGGCTCGCGATCACCCACTTCGGCAGCTTGATCTTCGCCAGCAACTCCCCCATCTCGGAAAACGTCATCGCATCCAGCACTTCCGGCTGCAGCGTCGACGTCTCGAGCAGCAGGTTCTCCAAGGCGTTCTTGAGCATGATCGGAGCACCCGAATTCACACCCATTCGGCTCAACTCGCTGCCCAGGTACAAATCGTCCGACACCCGGACCTCGTTCCAGTCGACGTATTCCTTCTGCAGGTGGATCAGTGCCCGGAACGCCTGCGATTCGCTGGAATCAGACGACAGGATGGTGATGATGAGCTGCTCGAGCAGTGTGCCGCAACGGATCCTGCGACGCTTTCCGTAGGACCTGCCCAGGCGCTCGTAGATCCTCGCGATTTTTTTCGCTGACTGTGGGGCTGCCAACTCTATGCTCCAGTGGCCTTTCACTCTCTAATTATACAGGATTCCCCCCGCCATGTCAATCTCCAACCGCACAAAAGTGCAAGCCCAACTGCCGGAAAAAATGTAAAAACATGTATTTTGCCCAATCAGGTAAGGCTTTTTCCCGATTCAGCCTGCTGCATTCGATATTCCATGATCCTGGCTTTCAATATCGTGATCGCATATGACCTTGATTTTGCCGGGCTTGGCTGGTACACTTCGCTCTCGGGTAACATCAGGAATCGCCGCGAGCACGGAGAATCCGTAATGCAGGATCAATTGCGGGAATTGCTTGACCAGTATCGCCGCCATCTCGAATTGGCCAAGGGCTTCGGCGTGGAGTTCGTGGCTCGATCACCCGCGCCCGTCCCGCCACCACGAGTGCAGCGGGAGCCTCCGCCCCAACGTGTGTCGCCGGCTCGGGAGCAGCCTTCGCAGCGGCCCGAACCGCAACCGGTGCCCCAGCCGCCTCCGCAACCCCGACCCGTGCCGCAGCCGAATGTTCGCTCACAGCCCCCGCAGCCCGTACGTCAACCTCGCCCGGAGCCACAGCCCATGAATTCAGAGGCCGCTCCCCATCCGCCGCGCCAATATGGCACACGAGGCTACGCGCCCCGGCAGGAACAGCGATTCTCAAACGAATCATCGCTTCCCGCAATTCCCTCGGCGCCGCCCATCCCGGCTGATGACGCCTTCCGCGACCTTCGCATCCACGTAAGCCAGTGCACGAATTGTGATCTCTGCAAGACCCGTACGAACACCGTCTTCGGCGAAGGCGATCCGAGTACCGACCTCGTCTTCGTCGGCGAGGGCCCTGGCGAGGACGAAGACCGCCTCGGCCGGCCATTTGTCGGCAGGGCTGGCAAGCTGCTCACCAAGATCATCCACGGTGGAATGAAGCTTCACCGACACAAGGTCTACATCTGCAATGTTGTGAAGTGCAGACCGCCGCAGAACAGGGTGCCTACCATCAATGAAATGCTGGTCTGCCGCCGATATCTGTTTCAGCAGCTCCAGACGATCCATCCGAAGGTAATCGTGGCGATGGGTGCCACGGCGGTTCACGGCCTGCTGGGCGAGAAGGTCGCCATCACGAAGTACCGCGGCATCTTCCGCGAGTGGGAGGGGATGAAGCTCATGCCCACCTTCCACCCCTCGTACCTCCTCCGCAACTACACGCAGGAGGCTCGCGTCGCCGTCTGGGAAGACATGAAACAGGTGCTGCAGTTGCTCAACGAGCAAGGATCGGGCCTGGTGAAGTAGGATTGCCAGATCGGACGGATCGGACCGATCCGACCGATCGGACGGATCGGACACACAGAAAGCTCATCAACCGATCAACTGCCTAACTGATTTCACATCCGGCTTCTGAATAATCCCCTTCTCCGTGATGATCGCAGTGATGTACTTCGCGGGGGTCACGTCGAACGCCGGGCTGTAGGTCTTCACACCGGCGGGCGCCAACCGCTTGCCGAATCCCTCGGTGATCTCCTCCGATCCGCGCTCCTCGATGGGAATCAGATCGCCCGACGGCAGCGACAGGTCGAACGTCGAAACCGGGGCCGCCACGTAGAACGGCACGCCGTTTTCCTTCGCAAGCACCGCCACCGAGTACGTCCCGATCTTGTTCGCGGTGTCGCCGTTCGCAGCGATTCTGTCCGCACCGACGATCACGCAGTTCACCTTCCCCTGCTTCATCACGAAGCCCGCCATGTTGTCGCAGATCAACGTGACGTCGATCCCGGCCTGCATCAGCTCCCATGTGGTGAGCCGGGCGCCCTGCAGCAGCGGGCGAGTCTCGTCGGCGTAGACTCGTATCCTGCGGCCCTGCTCGTGTGCGGCGAACATCACGGCGAGGGCAGTCCCGTAGTCGGCCGTGGCCAGCCCGCCTGCATTGCAGTGCGTCAGGATCGAAAAACCGTCCTTGATCAGCGTCGCACCGTGCCGGCCGATGTCGCGGCAAACCGCCTTGTCCTCCTCGATGATCCGCAGTGCTTCGTCGAGCAGCGACTGTTTGATCTTCGCGACCGGGAGCAACGCGTTCCGCCGGGCCGTGGCGTTCATGCGGTCGAGCGCCCAGAACAGGTTCACCGCCGTCGGGCGCGACGAGCCGAGGTAATCGGTCACGCGCTTCAGATCCTTGACGAACTCATCGGCAGTGGCCGCCTTCGACGCCCGTACGCCCAGCACCGTGCCCAAGGCACCCGCTATGCCGATCGCCGGCGCCCCGCGCACCGCCAGCCGCTTGATCGCATGCCACATCGTCTCCGCGTCTTCGCACTCGATATATTTCAGCTCGGCGGGCAGCAGCGTCTGGTCGATCAGCCGCGCCCTGCCCGAAAGATCGCCGACCCATTCGATGGTTGCTAGCGGCACTTGGGGAAACTCCTGAGCAGAATGATGAATGATGAATGATGAATGATGAAAGCAGCAAGCGAGACGTGAAAACCAGGAATCCGCCGAACTCTCCATAGCCGATGATATACGAGTCTAACGGCAACCGACTTCGGCCCTCTGATTTCATCATTCATCATTCATCATTCATCATTTCTTCTTGTGCTCCGTGTCCACGACAAACGTCACCGGCCCATCATTATCGATGTGAACCAGCATATGCGCCTGGAAGACGCCCGTCTTGACGGGGATGCCGGTTTCGGCCAGCTTGGCGGCGAAATGCTCGTAAAGCTCGGTGGCCACGGCGGGCGGGGCGGCGGAAACGAACGACGGCCGGCGCCCCTTCCGGCAGTCCGCGCACAGCGTGAATTGCGATACCACCAACGCCGAGCCGCCGGCGTCGCTTGCCGACAGGTTCATCTTGCCGTCGGCGTCCTCGAAGATCCGCAGCTCGGCGATCTTCTTCGCGAGGAAGTCCGCATCGGCGGCCGTATCATCCTGCTCAACGCCAAGCAACACCACCATTCCCTTGCCGATGGCGGAATGGATTCGGCCATCAATCTCGACCGACGCCTGCGTTACTCGCTGCACAACCGCTTTCATGCAGAATTCAGCTTGTCCTTCAGTTGGCGGGATTTTTCGCGGATCCCCGCCGCCAGCCGCTCCCGGTATGCCTTCAGGGCGGTGCGCAGGTGCGGGTCCGCCACACCCAGAATCTCCACCGCCAGGATGGCGGCGTTTCGCGAGGCATCGATTCCCACCGTCGCTACCGGCACGCCCGGCGGCATCTGCACCGTCGAATACAGCGAATCGACGCCCTGCAGGGCCGACGACGCGATCGGCACCCCGATCACCGGCAGCACCGTGAGCGACGCCACCACGCCCGCGAGGTGAGCCGCACCGCCGGCCGCCGCTATGATCACACGAATCCCGCGGGCCTCGACGCCCTTCGCGAAGTCATGTGCGTCTTCGGGCGTCCGGTGAGCCGAGATCACGTTCACCTCGCACGGCACGCCGAACTCACGCAGAACCTCCAGGCAGCCCTCAATCTTCGGCAGATCCGAATCGCTGCCCATGACGATCGAAACGAGCGGGTTGAGCGGACTGGGAGCTTGGGAGGCTGACATGGCGAGATTCCTTGCTCAAATGATGAACGATGAAGGGGGACAGGGGGTCAGGCTACAGGGTACAGGGACCGCGTGTTGCAGTCTTCTTGCCCTATGCCACCGACCCTGTACCCTGTAGCCTGTATACCTGCCCCCCTTCGTGCATCATTCATCATTTTCTTCTTTTCTTCTCCGTCATTGCCGACCAGATCAGCATGCCGCAACCGATGCAGATGAGGGCATCGGCGACGTTGAACGCCGGCCAATGATAGGACCCGACGTGGAGAAGGATGAAGTCGCGCACCTTGCCGCCGTTGAACGCGCGGTCGATGAGGTTGCCGTATGCTCCCGATGCGAGCATGCCGAACGCCACGGGCGTCCACACGCCATCCGCCGGGCTGCGGTGCAGCAGCCACACAATGAACACGATGGCGAAGATGGACAGGACCGCCAAGATGGTGCCTGCGCCCGCCATCATCCCGAACAGCCCGCCGGGATTGTCGTTGTAGACGAGCCCGAGGACGTACGGGATGATATCGATGGTTCGCTCGCCGATATGCCGGGCAGCAAGAAGCTTGGTGAACTGATCGATGCTCGCACCGGCGAGAAGCGTCGGCCAGAACCATGCTTTGTCCTTCAGGTCAAGCACGCGCTCCGCCGTTCTCATCCTCTTCTTCTTTCTTGCAGGCAACGCACATCCTGGCGTAAGGAATAGCTTTCAGCCGCCGAGGTGTGATCTTCTTTCCGCACGCGGAGCACAGGCCGAACGTGCCGTCTTCCATGCGCCTCAATGCGGCAACCACCTCCTTGATCTCGTCGCCCTGGCTCTCCAGCATTTCCATGTCGAGCTCGATTTCGAAGTTGTCGCTGCCCAGGTCTGCGAACTTCGAGATGTCAAGTGTCGCCGAATCCTTCTTCGACCGCATCACTTCACTCTCAAGCTTGTTGACGTCACCCAGCAGGAGCCGCAACTTGTCCAGCAACCACGTGCGATACAGGGCCAAGTCCCCGTCTTTCATTCTGTTCTCCCGTTCAGGCTTCCCGGTCGCCCCAACCAAGTACTGACCGCCGTGTCCCTCGCGTCTCGTCCATAAGCACTCAGCGATACCGGCTGACCGATCAGTCCAGACTCTTGATTGTAACCGGGGGTGCGGCGTGAATCAACATCTTTTTCCGGTTGGACACGATTCATCACTCCGCACGATTCCTGCGGGAACGCCACGGAACGTGCTGAAACGGGCAATTGGAGCGTATCGGATGAAGAATCAGGCGGTTCGGACAAGCCGGGCGAAGTACCGGGCGCCCGCTTCTACCGTTTAGCCTGCTGCACGATGGAATCAACCAGCTCGGATGGCGTGAGCTTCGAGCTGTCGAGTGTCAGATCCGCCGCGCAATCGTAGAATGGCTTGCGGTATTCGAGCAGGTGAACGATCTCGTCGAACTGGGATTTGCCGGTGAGGCTTGGGCGCTGGGCGTCCGTCTTCGGATCGCCCGTGATGCGCCGGTAGATCGTGTCCGCGTCGGCCTCCAGCAGAACGACCGTGCCGGAGCGTTTCATGCAGTTGACGTTCGACTGCCGGAGCACGGCTCCGCCGCCCGCCGCGACTACCTGGTTGTCTCGCCCGGCGATTTCGGCCAGGCACTGCTCCTCCAGGTCGCGGAACGCCTTCTCGCCGTCGTCAGCGAAGATCCGTTTGATCGTCTTCCCCGCCTTCCCCACGAGGTAGTCGTCCGCGTCGATGAACTCCATGCCCAACCGCTCCGCCAGTGCGCGGCCGACGGTTGTCTTCCCGGTGCAACGATAGCCGATGATGAAAATATTCATACGAATGATGAATGATGAATGATGAATGATGAATGAAACGAAGAAGGCTACAGGTTGCAGGCTACAGGGTCCGCAATCGGACGGTTGGCTACCAACCGCGTAGCCCGTCGTCTTTTCATCATTCATCATTCATCATTCATCATTTTCCTTCTAGCTTCTTTCGCACCACGTCCGCCATAACGTCCCGCGGTGCCTGCCGGCCGGTCCACAACTCGAATTGCGCCACGGCCTGGCTCACGAACATGTTGAACCCGCTCACCGTCTTGCAGCCGGCGAGCTTCGCCTCACGCAGCAGCCGCGTCTCGATCGGGTTGTAGACGATGTCGAACACCACCATCCCCGGCCTCAGCCACGCCGCGGGAATGGGCGTCTGGTTCACGTTCGGATGCATGCCGACCGGCGTTGCGTTCAGCAGGATGTCGGCTTCCGGCTCGTTCATCTTGCTGTGCTCGATCCACGAGCAGCCAACGGCTTCGGCGAGCCTGCGGGCCTTCCCGGTCGCGATATCGGTCACGGTCAGGTCCACGCCCTTCTGCTTCAGGCCGAAGGCGATGGCCCGCGCACCGCCGCCCGCGCCGATCATCACCGCACGCTTGCCCTCCAGCGGCGTCACCTTCTCCAGCTCGCCGATCGCCGCCAGGTAGTCGGTGTTGCAACCGACCAGCCGCCCGCCGCGATTCACTACCGTGTTGATGGCGCCGATCGATTGCGCCACCGGATCGATCTCGTCCATCGCGGGCATGATCGTTTCCTTGTGCGGGATCGTCACGCTGTAGCCTTGCACGTCGACCGCCTTGAAGTTGTTCACGAACGTCACCGGCTCTTCCACCTTGAACGGCACGTACACGGCATCGATGCCCGCCTGTGCGAACGCCGCGTTGTGAATGGCCGGGCTCATGCTGTGGGCGACGGGGTTGGCGATGACCCCGTAGACGGCGGTAGTCGGCTCGATCCGGTCATAGCGATACAGATGACGCAGCTCGGCGGCAGGAAGCTGCCCGGCCGCCGTCTCCTTGCCCTTCGCGAGTGCGGCGTAGGTGATCTTGCTGCCGAACTTCCTGCCGATGATCCTGCTGATCATGCCAAGCTCGCCCATGCAGAACGCGGCGGTGGGCGTTTCAGCGCGCTTCAGGAGGTCGAAGACGCGCAGGTTGTCGCAGATGTCGTTCGCCATGACGGCGATCTTCACTATGTGCGCGCCGCCGGCAACGGCTTCGGCGTGGATGGCGAGCAGGTTGCTCGGCGTTTCCCTGAAGTTGTGATAGGAGACGATCAGCTTCGACGAGAACTCGCGCAACTCGGCAGCCGCATCAAGCTCGATGTCGATGTAGTCCGCGCCCTGCTCGGCGGCTTTCTGCAGCGCGCCGATGCGAACGCGGTCGTCGCCGTCGTACCGGCCGCCATCCTCGACTCGCCGGTACGTGACGATCACCGGTTTCGGCCGCTTCGCGAGGACCCCGCCGATGTCGGCCGTATCCGGCAGGTAGTCGAGGCGAATCTCGATCAGGTCCGCCACGGGCGCCGCCGCCGCGATGTCCTTGCGGAGCTGCCCGAGATCGCTGCTCATCAGGGAAACGCAGATCATGGCTTCATCCTTGGAAATGATGAATGCTGAATGATGAATGATGAATGGAAGGCGGCCCACAATCTGCGCTCACGACCTCAGGTCGTAGGCTGTGGCGCATCCCTCTTCATTCATCATTCATCATTCATCATTCATCATTCATCATTCTCTTCAATCGACTTCCTTCACGTCGATCCACTTCATCTGGCGGCGCAACTCGCGTCCGACCTTCTCGATGAGGTGCTGCTTCTCGCGCTTCTCGAGCAGCTTGAAGACCGGCAGGCCCGCCTGGTTCTCGAGAATCCACTCGCGTGCAAACTGCCCGCTGCGGATTTCCTCGAGCATCTTCTTCATCTCCAGCTTCGTTTCGGGCGTGATGATCCGCGACCCGCGGGTCAGGTCGCCGTACTCCGCCGTGTTGCTCACCGAGTGCCGCATCCAGCTCAGCCCGCCCTGGTAGAACAGGTCGACGATCAGCTTCAGCTCGTGCATGCACTCGTAGTATGCGATCTCGGGCTGGAAGCCGGCCTCGACGAGCGTCTCGAACCCGGCCTTCACGAGGGCCGACACGCCGCCGCACAGCACGGCCTGCTCGCCGAACAGATCGGTCTCGGTCTCCTCGGCGAACGTGGTCTCGATCACGGCCGCTCGCAGGCCGCCGATCCCCTTCGAGTACGCCAGCGCATAGTCCTTCGCCTTCCCGCTGTAGTCCTGGAAGATCGCGATCAGGTTGGGCACGCCCCCGCCCTTCTCAAACTCGCTGCGGACCAGGTGCCCGGGGCCTTTCGGCGCCACCATGATCACATCGATGTCCTTCGCCGGCACGATCTGGCCGAAATGGATGTTGAAGCCGTGCGAGCACATCAGGATGTTGCCCGCGCTCAGGTTCGGCTTGATTGCCTCGCGGTAGATCCGAGCCTGCAGCTCGTCCGGGATCAGCAGTTGCACCACGTCGGCCTGCTTGCTGGCCGCATCGGCGGCGATCGGCTTGAAGCCCAGCTTCACCGCGTGGTCGTAGTTCGCCGTGCCCGGCAGATCGCTCACGATCACGTCCAGGCCGCTGTCACGCAGGTTCTGCGCCTGGGCCGCTCCCTGGTTCCCGAACCCGATGATGGCGATCTTTTTCCCTTTCAGCAGGTCCAGATTGCCATCCTTCTCGAAATACATCTTTGCCATTAGTGCCATCCTTTCGTCAGTTGGCCAGTTTGCCAGTTTGCCAGTTGGCCAGTTTGTCAGTTTGCCAGTTTGCCAGTTTGCCAGTTAACCAGTTGATCAGTTTGCCAGTTAACCAGTTGTTCAGTTGTTCAGTTTGCCAGTTGCTCAGTTTGTCAGTTTGCCAGTTGTTCAGTTGGCCAGTTTGCCAGTTAACCAGTTGTTCAGTTGTTCAGTTTGCCAGTTTGCCAGTTGTTCAGTTGTCCTGCTGCTCACTTCATCGACCTGTCCGGTCTTCCTTTCTTCATTCATCATTCATCATTCATCATTCATCATTTCCCTCATGCCATTCCTCCGATCATCTTGTTGATCGCCTGGCCGGCGGGAACCATGGGGAACACTTTCTCGTCGCGGTCGATGACGAAATCGATGAAGACCGGCTTGGGCGTCTGAATCGCCTGCTCGATTGCCGGCCGCACTTCCTCCTTCTTCGTCACGCGAATGCCTTCCGCCCCGTAGCCCTTGGCAACCGCGACGAAGTCGGGGTTGTGCTGGAACAGCGTGCCGGCGTATCGCTTCTGGTAGAACAGCTCCTGCCACTGCCGCACCATCCCGAGGCAGCCGTTGTTGAGGATCGCGACCTTCACCGGCAGGTTGTACTGCACGGCGGTGGCAAGCTCCTGGATGTTCATCTGGATGCTGCCGTCGCCGGCGATGTCGAAGACGAGCTTGCCGGGGCAGGCGAGCTGCGCCCCGATCGCGGCCGGGAAGCCGTAGCCCATCGTGCCCAGCCCGCCCGACGATATGAAGTGGCGCGGCCGCGTGTGCGTGTACCACTGCGTCGTCCACATCTGGTTCTGCCCCACTTCCGTGGCAATGATGGCCTCGCCCTTGGTCGCCTCGCAGATCTGCTCGATCACGTACTGCGGCTTCAGGCCGTCCGGAGCGTATCGCAGCGGATACTGCTGTTTCCAGTCGTTGATCTTCGCCAGCCATTCGTCGTGCGTGGCCGGTTCCACATAATTGATCAGCGAGCGCAGGATTCCGCGCGCGTCGCCCACCACCGGGATGTCCACCTTGATGCTCTTGCTGATCGACGTCGGATCGATGTCGACGTGGATGATCTTCGCCCCGGGAGCGAACGTGTCGATCCGGCCGGTGATGCGGTCGTCGAACCGCGCGCCCACCGCGATGATCAGGTCCGAGTCCATCACGGCGTAGTTCGCGTAGACCGTGCCGTGCATGCCGAGCATTTTCAGCGACAGCGGATGCGTCTCCGGGAATGCTCCGAGGCCCATCAGCGTGGTGGTCACCGGGATGCTCGCCTTCGTGGCGAGTTCCATTATCTCCTGCGATGCCTCGGAGATGATCACGCCCCCGCCGACGTACAGGACCGGCCGCTTGCTCTCGTTGATCGCTTCGGCAGCGAATTTGATCTGGCGCTCGTTGCCCTTGCAGGTGGGCTTGTAGCCCGGGATATTCACACTCCCGGGATACGGGAGGTCGCACTCGCCCAGCGACACGTCCATCGGCAGGTCGACCAGCACGGCGCCGGGCCGGCCGGTCCGCGCGATATGGAACGCTTCCTTGATCGCACGCGGCAGGTCGCACACGTCGCGCACCAGGCAGTTGTGCTTCGTGATCGTGCGCGTGATGCCGGTGGTGTCGGCCTCCTGGAACGCATCGTTGCCGATCAGGGGCGTCCGCACCTGGCCGGTGAACGCGACCATCGGCACCGAGTCGAAGTTCGCGGTCGCGATCGCCGTCACGAGGTTCGTGGCGCCGGGGCCGGACGTCGCGATGCACACGCCCACCTTCCCGCTTGCCCGCGCGTAGCCGTCGGCCGCGTGCCCCGCGCCCTGCTCGTGACGCGTCAGGATGATCTTGATCGGGGAATCATACAGCTTGTCGAACAGCGGGATAATGACCGCGCCGGGAATCCCGAAGATGTACTCGACGCCTTCCTTCACCAGCGATTCGACGAAAATATCGGCACCGATTCGATTCACAGATACCTACCTTGCTGCTTCGCATTACAGGCCACAGGCTACAGGCAACAGGCTACAGGTCACACGCTTCAGACCACAGGTTGCGGGCCTCGACTTCAGGACTAATCACAGGGTTCGTCAAATCACCATCACCCAGCGGACCCTGTAGCCTGTAGCCTGCAGCCTTTCTTCAGGATTTTGCCCCACGGGTCATTGCGATGCTGCCCGTGCGCGCCA
>Ga0307380_10007049_pt1 | contig 14677 bp, 12 predicted proteins | sample UN3MG_FD_202239 | JGI IMG/M metagenome (GOLD analysis project Ga0307380, IMG submission 202239) | Soil microbial communities from Risofladan, Vaasa, Finland - UN-3 | ecosystem: Environmental > Terrestrial > Soil > Coastal area > Acid sulfate soil | place: Finland: Risofladan, Vaasa | collected... | reverse complement strand
ATCACAACTGAGCCGTAGCTCCCTATAAACTTAGAAATGACAGTGAAGAACATATTTATCATATTTTTTCCTTAGGAATGAAATATACCATTCTTTGTTATTAGTACAAAAATATCTAACACTTATTGCACTAATACCTTATAAAGCATGTCCATTTGAATTGAATTTAAATATTCACATGCAATTGCCTGGATTTATTCTCTTATTTTAAATTTCAAGTTGCTAGTTCAGGGATGTTTAGTTAATCTGTAATTGAGGCAAATTATATGAGATTAATTGCATTAATTTTACTGATATTCACATTAAATATTACCGGCGCTAAAGCCGATAATGATGATGTCTATAAAGGTCTATCAAATTTTACAAGAGTACTTGATCTGATACAGAGGAATTACGTCGAAAACGTAGATGGAGAGGAGCTTACCAACAAGGCAATAGAGGGAATGCTTCAAAGCCTTGATCCCTATTCTGCATATTTAAGCCCTGAACGTTATCGCGATCTAGAAATAGGCACCTCCGGCGAGTTTGTAGGTGTGGGTATGGAAGTTACAACTAAAAACGGTTATTTGAATGTTATAACCCCAATTGAAGGCGGCCCCGCAGACAAAGCAGGGATAAAGCCTAAGGACCTAATAATAGAGATTGAAGGAGAATCTACAAAAGGCATGGTTGTCCAAGAGGCCGTCAATCTGCTTCGAGGACCAAAGGGGAGCTCTGTTAACATCACTGTAGAGAGAGAAGGCGTTCCTCAACCCTTAAAAATCACCCTAGTCAGAGATAAGATAACGGTTAAAAGTGTTAAGTATAGGATGCTTGATAATCAAATTGGATATATAAGATTAGCACAATTTCAGGAAAACTCTTCACAAGAACTCAGATCTGCATTATCTGCTCTTGAGTCCCAGAATGGAAAGAAATTACGAGGTGTAGTTCTAGACTTGAGGAATAACCCGGGAGGACTATTGGGAGAAGCTATAGAAATAGTAGATGAGTTTATAGATCAGGGATTGATCGTCAGCGTTAGAGGCCGAACAGAGGGCCAGGCTAGGGAATACTACGCAACAAAGAATGGAGATTTTCAAGAATATCCAATTGTGGTAATAGTTAATGACGGCAGCGCCAGCGCTTCAGAGGTGGTTGCAGAAGCTCTGCAAGATAGCAAAAGAGCGACTATTTTAGGAACAAATACATTTGGCAAAGGATCTGTTCAGACCATCATTAGATTAGAAGATGGATCAGGTCTAAAACTAACAACAGCCAAGTTTTATGCACCCAGTGGCAGATCAATCAGCGAAATCGGCGTTACTCCGGATGTAATAGTAGAAAATGATGATTCAAACGATAAACAATTAGATACAGCAATTGAAATTCTAAAGAGTTCAGCGGCCAAAACAGCTGTTCCCAAGGGCTAGGGAGAGCCTCTCTTTTGCCAGCAAAGCCTAGTAGAACAACTAAAAGAACTAGTAGACGACCGACAAGAAGAAATAAAAGTGCACGGGTTTCGAGAATCGTTTTCTTTACTATCGGATTCATCGCACTACTTTTTTTTACTTTGTACGGGATCAACTACTTAAAACAAAATGCAGCTCCTGATTATTCCGGCAAAGTGTTATCTGCTACTGAAATCGATAATCTTATAAAAGATATCGACCTTAGTCTTACAGGAGCCTTTTTTGAGGCTGGGATATCGTCTAAAAATATAGAATCAAAAAAGGTTATTAATAAAGAAGAAGAAAACCTGACTTGGCAATACAAAGATATAAGAGTATCTCCTGAAGAGGGGGTAACTCCGGAAAGAGTTAAAAAGGTTTTAGAGCAATCTGTAATTAAAGAATACCCCGTGGAGTATAAATTCAAAAGCGGGAAAAATTCACTTACCGCATTAATAAATATCAATAATATTACTACTCATAAGATACAGTTTGATTTTAATAAGCAAAATGTTGTTAAAGCCAAAGCTAAACAGGACAAAACCGAAAAAGTAGTTGAAGCTCCAAAAAAAGAAGAAGTTAAAACAAGCGAAAAAATTAAGAGCACAGATATACCCCAAGCGGCATCAGAGAAAAAAGAGGTCGTAACCACCAATTATCCTAAATCAAAAATTGTGATTATTGTTGATGATCTCGGTATGAATAAAAATCCCATTGACCAGTTGCTAAAGATAGCAGCACCGATCACTTTTGCGGTTTTACCGAATCTTCCTTATTCTACTTATGCCGCAGAAAAGGCAGACAAGAAAGGATGGGATGTAATTCTACATATGCCGATGGAACCAAAAGAGTCTTCCGGTTATACCGGAACAGACGCTGGGGATGAGGTTTTATTGGTGGGTTTACCAAAGGAAACAATCTTAACAAAGTTAAACAATAGCCTAGCGTCTGTCCCACATGTTAAAGGTGTAAATAATCATATGGGATCAAAATTTATGGAAAATAGTGAATTAACCGAACTAATACTTAAAGATCTCCAGAAAAAGGGACTGCTATTTGTGGATAGTAAGACCTCTAGCCAGAGTACAGGGTATGAGACAGCTATGAAATTGGGGATGAAAACAGCGCAGAGGGACATTTTCCTGGACGATTTCTCTAAAAGCTCGGGATATGTAAAAGATCAACTGAAAAAACTAATAGAAATTTCAAAGAAGAGGGGCTACGCTGTGGGGATATGCCATCCCTATCCCAAAACGCTCAAAGCGCTTAGTGAAATGATACCACTGATAGGTGATGAGGTTGAAGTTGTTTCTATATCGAATATTATTAATAGTAGTAATAAACTTGGGAGAAATTAGAAATCACGGGCTTCCCCCAAATAATTAAGGAGAAAGTGAAATGGGTTTAGTTGATGATACTAGAAAGAGAAGGGATTCATGGATAAAGCGCTTTGAGGAACAGCGTCAGGAAGAGGAATGGAATCCTGAAAAAGGTGATCCGGAAGCAGAAGAAAAGAGGATTTTAGAAAATAGAAAAAATGTCGGAGTGTTTCCGCCTAGGCCTAAGGTCTAATAAGAAAATAGATTATGAACTTAGAGGACTTGACAACCTATTGTTAATCCATTAGTTTTTTCTAGTTGTATGAGTGAAATTTTAGGAGGGATTTAATTTATGCCGGGAATTGTGGTAGGAAATAACGAGAGCATCGACAGTGCTCTTAAAAGATTTAAAAAACAGGTTGAGAAGGGCGGTGTTCTTTCTGAAGTAAGAAGAAGGGAGCACTATGAAAAACCTAGTGAAAGGAAGAAAAAGAAGCTTTTTGCTGCTAAAAAACGCGTTGTGAAACGTACCAGAAGGAATTAGTTTTTCGAATTAATATATATATAGTAAATCCGGTTGGGGGACACAACATATGAATTTGCTATTCCAAAATCTTAGCTCGATTGATCATTCTTTTGAGTGTCCTGTTATATACTTTTTGTTCTGTTCAACAATAGATGTCAAAGTTTAACAATGAAGCTCTTGTTAATGAAATAAAAGGGAGGTTGAGTATTATTAACCTCGTTGAGAGTTACACATCTGTTAAGAAAACCGGAAAGGGTTATGTTGGGCTTTGTCCTTTTCATGATGATACTAATCCCTCTATGCATGTAGATGAGGACAAAGGATTATTCCATTGCTTCAGCTGTGGAGCGGGGGGGGATATATTTGGCTTCTATATGCGCTATAACAACCTCACTTTTCCTGAAACCTTATCTGAACTTGCTAAAAAAGCCGGCGTCACGATTGAAAAGGAGTCAGAATCGGTTCCCAAAAAATCACCAAATAGTGTGCTATATAAAATTAACGCGGTAGCTGCAAAGTACTACAGAAATATTCTTCAAGAAAGTAATCAAGGGAAGAGTGGCAGAGAATATGTGGAAAATAGGAGAATATCTTCCGAAACAGCCAAAGAGTTTATCTTTGGTTTTGCTCCCGAAGGCTGGGATAACCTAGTCAAATTCCTAACCAAAAACAAAGTTCCACTCAATATAGCAGAAAAAGTGGGGTTAATAGTTAAAAGAAATAATTCAGATGGATACTATGACAGATTCCGAAACAGATTGATGTTCCCGATTTGTAATGTAGATGGGAAAGTTATAGGTTTTGGAGGTAGAAGGGTAGATGAAGAGGATGAACCTAAGTATATAAATTCTCCAGAATCCGATATCTATCAAAAAAGAAAGAGCTTCTATGGAATAAACAAATCAAAAGACCACATTAGAAGAGAAGACCGCGCTATATTGGTTGAGGGGTATACTGACTTTCTGTCCTTATATTCATCTGGAATTAAAAATGTGGTTGCCTCTTTAGGAACATCTTTAACTCGTGAACATGTGAGCATACTAAGGCGTTATACTAATAATGTTGTTGTTTTATTTGACAGTGATGAGTCGGGAAGAAAAGCTGCGAAGAAATCACTAGATGTGCTTTTAGATGAAGGGCTGTTGCCGCATGTAGCCGAGTTGCCGCGTGGAAAAGATCCCGATTTATATATAATAGAAGAAGGCTTGGATAAATTCAATGCATTAATAGAGAATTCTATTAGCTGGGTTGATTTCTGGTTTGATATGACGAGAGATCATCAGAAAAAAGGCATGATTACTAGAAAACAAATGTTAGAAGAAATTGTTGAGTTAATAGAACACATAAAGGACCCGGTTGAAAGAAGTTTCTGGATTAAAAAAGCAGCACAGATGTTAAGCGTTCCAGAGAGCCAAATATATTCCCGAGTCAAGAGAGGTGGAACTCAGAATAGAACTGGAGCAACCAAGACTAAGCAGACATACTCAAACACCGAGAAATTACTCTTAACAGTTCTGGTCAAATTCCCTGATCTTCGTGTACAATTAAATGAGCATCAATGGAATGAGTTAATAGCCGATAGAAGCATTAATTCTGTATTAGAAGTAATAGTTGAAAAAGGAATTTCAGACCCGTCTTCGTTGCTTTTAAGTTTTGATGATAAAGAAGCTCACGAAATGATTTCAGAAGCTTTACTATCCTCTCTCGGTGTTTCTGATGTAGAAACGGCAAGTAAAATTGTCGAGGGATGCATCGCCAAATTAAAGCTTTCTAAACTGGATGGGAAATTAAAAGCTCTCAGAATTGAAATAGATGAAGCTGTTAAAGAAAAAAATGTCCAACTCGAGAAACAACTTCTAGAGGAATACCGGGATTTAACGATACAAAAACAACGGGAGGAAGGAAGAGCCTTATGAGTAATGAGAAAAAGGACGTGCTAAGAGCCGATATGGCACAAGAGGATGCCAATCTTTCCAGCCCTAAGCCAAATAATGAACCCGAGTTGGAAAAAAATGAGGTTCAGGATGATTCTGATAACTCAGATAACATTGAATACAACAATAAAGAAGAAAGCAGTACAAGTACTCCCAAATATGAGTTTGGTCTAAAAAATAATAAAGAAAATGCCAATGAGTATGATTTGATTAGATTCTATCTTCACGAGATAGCGAATCATGCGCTCCTCTCAAGAGAAGAAGAAATACGAATTGCTAAAAAAATTGAGACTGGGAAAAGAATTATAGCAAAAACAATCCTTAGTTCTTCATTGATGTTAAGCGAGGTATGCGGAATAGGGGAGGAGCTTCAGAAAGGTGATTTAGAGTTAAGAGATGTAACTAATTCTTTAGATGAAGCAGATAATCCAGCCGAAGAAGCACATGTAGGAATCGGGAATTTAATACAAGAAGTTACAAAGCTCTTTAAGAATAATGAACAGTTAGCCGAAGAAATAAATACAGCTCCAAAAAAGAGACAAACAGCCCTCTTAGAAGTATTTAAGAAAAACAATGATTTGATGGTTTCATATTTAGAAGAGATAAACTTAAACGGGATCCAGATGGAAAGGATTCTTTCTGTGGCCAGGGGATATATAAAAAGACTTGAAAAGATAAAGAGTGAATTGGACAGTTCCCAAAAGAAAGCCTCAAAGTTGAGTGCCGAATCTAAAAAAGAGTATTCGGAAGAAATCCAAGAATTGCTAAATGAAGCTGAGGATAATACACAAAGGCTTAAAAAGTGTGTTGGTAGGATAGAATTTGGAGAAAATACAACTTCAGTTGCTAGAAAGAAGCTAATTGAATCTAATCTCCGCCTAGTGGTAAGTATAGCTAGACGCTACATTAACAGAGGTCTTCCGTTTCTTGACCTAATTCAAGAGGGTAACGTTGGGCTTATGAGAGCGGTAGAAAAGTTTGAATACAACAGGGGTTATAAATTTTCAACATATGCTACCTGGTGGATAAGACAAGCTATAACCCGGTCACTAGCCGATCAGTCCCGAATTATAAGAATCCCGGTTCATATGACTGAAACTATTAATCGCATTATCAGAACATCCAGACATTTGGTGCAGGAATTTGGACGTGAACCGACACCTGACGAGATAGCGATCAGAGTTGGGATGTCTACTGAAAAGGTGGCTAGAGTCTTGAAAATATCTAAAGACCCTATTTCCTTAGAGACCCCTATAGGTGATGAGGAAGATAGCAAGCTAGTAGATTTGATAGAGGATCCAAGTACGAGCTCTCCTGTAAACATTCTTGAAATGAACGAGCTTAAAGAAATTATTAATAATGCCCTATCTTCAGTTTTAAATACCAGAGAGGAAAGTATAGTTAGATTAAGGTTTGGCATAGATGAAGAAAAAGAGCACACACTAGAAGAAGTTGGCCATCAATTCCAGGTAACACGTGAGAGAATTAGACAAATTGAAGTAAAAGCTATTAAGAAATTAAAACGCGCTGCAAGGGTTTATCCAATTAAAAGCTATGTTGAAAAAACTTAGCGACTAAATGTTTACGGTTTGATTTTCGCTTGACTCGTATCAAGTCCTAAATTTGCTATTTTTACTTTTCTTGAGTTCTTCCGCTTCTTCAAAATATACAAGAGCCGTGCTAACAGTTTTTACCCTCAGCATCTGCATCACTTCCGACACTGTCGCTCCTGATTCAATCGCCAGCATTGCCGCTGTATGCCTTAGACTGTATGGGGTTATACCTTTACCCTTTAATCCAAGCTTCTCAAAATAGTGGCTAACGCGAGCCCTAATAGCTCTAGTAGATATTCTGCCTCTTATAGCTCTATTCCCAACACCCCAAAAAAGTGGCTCACTCTCGTCTGACTCTCCCCTTTGATCCAAATACAATTCAAGTTCTTCCATCACAGTAGGTGGTACTATTGCGTACTCGTCCTTTTTATCTTTGTTTTTGCCTTGAACATATATAACTTTTTGATTGCCTTTGGTTTTTATATCTCCCACATTTGCTCTTACTATCTCTATTTCACTCAGTCCACATCTGACCATAAGGTTTAAAATAGCACAATCCCTAATTCCTAGAGGCGAGGAGGAGTCAATTGATTCAAAAAGATTTTCAACATCCTGACGTGTTATTGCTATAGTTGAATGTCTTTGGGGTCTTGATCCGCCTTTAACATTTTTAGCCGGGTTTGCAGCAATCTTCCCCAAACCCTCTAAATAGTCGTATAGCCTTCTTACTGCAGTTAAGTAAGCGGAAATAGAACTAGTGGATAAACCCTTTGAGGTTATGTAATCTTTATAACGCTGTATGTCATTATGGGTTAGTCCTATTGGAGATGTGTCACCAAGCCACTTGGAATATTCCAATAATGCTTTACGGTATGTTTCCTTTGTAGTCGGTCTTCTATCGAGGGAATTAATAAAGTTTCGGATGATTTCTTCCATTGAGAGGAATTAAATCATTTTTATACAAAAAATTCAAATAAAGTCTTGACAACCTTTTATACTAATGTAAATTTAATCTCGAATCTGGGTGGCTATACTGAAGAGGTCACACCTGGTCCCATACCGAACCCAGAAGTTAAGCTCTTCAAGGCCGATGATACTGCTCCTGTACGGGAGTGGGAAAGTAGGTAGCTGCCTGGTTCATTTTTTTTATTCCTTCTTAATGAACCTTCCTTATAAAAAAAATTCAAATTCAGTAAAGTTGTTTTGTATTATACGTTATGTAATATTCTGTTCTCTCAAAATACTTCATAAGAGGTTCTGTAAGTGAACAAAATGCGGGTTGCAGTATTTGCATCGGGAAGCGGAACAAATCTTCAGGCAATAATTGATGCTCAGATTCAGACTATTGAAATAGCTGTAGTGTTCAGCAACAAATCGGATGCCTATGCACTAGAGCGTGCTAAAACGCATAACATTCCTGTCGAAGTCATAGATCATAAAGGCTATGAGAGTAGAGAGGACTACGACAGCGAAGTTATTAAAGTACTGGAGCCATATAAGTTAGATCTGATTATTCTCGCGGGTTATATGAGAATTTTATCTCCGGTTTTTGTGAGAGCATATAAAGGTAAGATTGTTAATATCCATCCCGCTCTCTTGCCTTGCTTCCCTGGCATTAGTTCTGCAAGACAAGCGCTTGAATACGGTGTTAAATATACCGGTGTCACAGTTCACTTTGTAGATGAGGGAGTTGATACCGGGCCTATAATTTTACAATCAGTAGTTGAGATTGAAGACAGCGATACAGAGGAAACCCTGCTTCAGAAAATTCATAAAGTAGAGCATCAGATTTATCCTAAAGCTCTTGAGTTAGTATCCAGTGGTCAAATAGAAGTAAAAGGCAGAAGGGTTCTTAAAAAATCTTAAAGGTCTCTTCCAACAGCTTTAGCTACTAAAGCTGCTCTCTCCATAAGTTCAGCGAACTTTTTAGGTTTTAGCGATTGTCCACCATCACTAACAGCTACTTCAGGGTTATTATGAACTTCAATAATAATTCCATCCGCACCGGCTGCAATTGACGCAAGCGTCATAGGCGTTACGTACTGCCAGTATCCTGTGCCGTGACTAGGATCGGCAATTATAGGAAGGTGTGTTCTTTCTTTGAGTACCGGAATTGCGTTTAAATCAAAGGTGTTTCTAGTCGCTGTCTCAAAAGTTCTAATTCCTCTTTCGCAGAGCATTACATCTTCGTTACCTTCAGCAAGTATGTACTCAGCGCACATTAAGAACTCTTTTATTGTTGTAGACATTCCTCTTTTAAGGAGAACAGGCTTTTTTGCTTTTCCGACTTCCTTTAAAAGTGCGTAATTTTGAGAGTTTCTCGCGCCAATCTGAAGCACATCAGCGTATTTTAGAACTGCATCAAGGTCATGCGGGTCTAGTATTTCAGTTACGATTGGAAGGCCGGTCTCTTCTCTGGCCTGTGCCAGTAGTTTTAATCCCTCAACGCCCATTCCCTGGAACGCATAGGGGGAGGATCTCGGCTTGTAAGCGCCGCCTCTTAGCATTGTTGCGCCAGCCTTTTTAATAGCATGGGCAACTTCCATTAACTGCTCTTCACTTTCTACAGAGCAGGGGCCTGCAATTACAGGGATTTTGTTGCCTCCCACAATTGTTCCTCTTACGTTAACTTCAGTCTTTTCTTGTTTAAATTCTCTGCTTGCGAGTTTGTGAGATGGAAGAATTGGTATAACTTTTTCAACGCCGTTTAGTATGCTTAGAGCTTCAACATCTTCAGGTTTTCCCCTCTCATCTCCCACAGCTCCTATTACGGTTCTTAATAAACCTTCAATCAAGTGTGGAGTATATCCAAGCTCAATCATGGTGGCTTTGGCTCTTTCTATCTCTTGGGGGTCTGCTCCGCTTTTCATTACAACTATCATTTCTTAAATTCCTCCGCTTTTCGCAAGCATTTATTATCTTAAATAAAGGTGCTAGAATACATGAAGTCCTAATGTTGTCAACCGCTTACGACTCTCTCAAAAGCTCCATAAAGGCTAATAGAACATAGCACATGTATATGTGCTTGATTCTTTTGATATTTCATAGAATAATATATGCCCTACTCGGATTTCTTCTTTTTTGTATCTAAGGGCGGGTGGTGAAATTGGCATACACGACGGCCTCAAAAGCCGTTGGATTCACGTCCGTGGGGGTTCAAGTCCCCCCCCGCCCATACTCTCATACTACTGGAGTCTTTCAATTCCGCGATTGTCTAATTGTGACCACGGTTAGTACTCTTCTTAGTAACTGTAGTTTTTAATACTCTTCGGGGTCGAGTTTGAGCGCTTCGTTAAACCTGTTGATCATATTGTAGAGCGCGGCTATCGCCGTTATCTCGACAATCTGCGACTCACTGAAATATTTTTTCAGATCCTCGAATACTTCATCAGGGATGTTGCCTGGATTTACTGTCATAGCTTCCGCATATCTCAACGCGGCTTTCTCAGATTCATCGATATTAGCCGTAACAGGGTTATCCATTTCATTAATTTCTTCCTCTGTGAACCCCATTTTAGCGCTTATCTGGCGGTGCGCGTGCGTACAGTAGGCAGAGCGGTTAATCCCCGATACCCTTAAAATAATTCTTTCCTTAAGCTTGGGGTCAAGCTCGTCGGGTAGCTGTACAGAGGCTACGAAAGGCCCGATTGTCTTTAGTATATTAGGCTTGTGCGCAAGCGCTTTATAAATATTGGTAACCTTGCCCCTCTTCTCGCGCATTCTCTCAAAGCTTTCTTTAACGATCGGATTATCTGTCTCGTTTTCTTCCACATAACTTACCCTTGCCATGCTTTCACCTCCGTGATGCATATATATAGTAAATATAAATCTAAAAACCGATAATGTGAAGTAAAGATTTCTTTGACAAGAACCCGCCTCTCTAATCTCTTCACGAAGAGGAATAGTTTTAAGAAGATGATTGCGGGCCGCGTTTTAGGTAAGAATCAAACTCTGTCCGGTACTTAGACGGTTCCATTCTCAGCATCCTCTTCTCTTGCAATTCTCACAATCTCATTCTCCACGGATCTGATTGCTAACACTAGAACAACATAAGGTAGAAATTTAAGTTTACACATTTAGCCTATTGCGTTTATAATTTTTTAAGTGGAAGCAAAGTTAAAACTATTAATCTTTAGTTTGTTTTTTCTCGCTTTATCCGCTTGCGGTTCCAAGGTCTCAAGTGTCGGCGAAGAAGATTGTTACAGGTTTGATGGAGGTAATATCGAATACACTTGTAACGATAAATCCAATGCTGAAACCAATACAGGATACGGCGGGCCTAACAATCCAAAAGCGTTAAACCTTTTCCGCCCGGGGAGGTTTGAAAATATAAACGCTCCGGTTTGGTAGTCGTTTATTAAAAGCATCCATATTTTTTCTCAAATCTATTCTCTCAGTTTTTTTGATTTCAGCTACGCAATGTCAACTAAAATATGACTTTTATCTTCATATATCTTGGGTCGCAGTTTAATTGACAAACTATAGATATATAAATCAAACTTTGCTATTATTAACATATTTCGTATAAAACACCGCCAGATGAATGTAACAAAAAACTATATCAGGGGATTGGATGATTAAACTGGCATTAGCTATCTCGCATAATCTCTACAGACAAAGTTTAAAAGAATTAATAAAGCATGAGAGTGATATCGTGATTATAAAAGAAGTATCGCGATATTCCGATATTCTCTCGATGATTGATGATAATGACATAGATGTTTTATTCCTCGATCCATATCTTTCAGGGCTTAATATTATGGAATACCTAGGTTCAGTTAGAGATAAGAAATCCCCTCTAAAAATTCTTCTTATGCTGAATTCGCGGGATAGTGACATGGTCGTTAATGCCCTTTGTTTGGGTGTTAAAGGCTGTCTGGATCTGGATTCAAGTGCAGATCAGTTTGTTCAGGCTGTCAGATCTGTTAGCAACGAGGAAATTTGGGCAGATGTGAATCTTGTATCCAAAGCCCTCAACAAAATTCTCAATACAAAAAAATTCAGCTTGAATGATCTGAAATCCAAGCTGACAAATAAAGAAGAGAAAATCGCTAGATTGATTCTGCAGGGACACAGCAACAAGGGAATTGCGAAGGAGTTGTTTATAAGCGAGAAAACCGTAAAGACACATGTGGGTCATATATTTAAGAAGTTAGGTATAAAAAGCAGGTTCCAATTAACCGCAAATTATTTTAGTGGCGAAGCTTTTCCGTCTGAGTCTTAGGCCCTGGTAGTAGTTCTTGAATACCATGGTTGTATAACCAATATACTTACTAAGTTTTATTGAACACCAACCCAATACTACTATTATATAAACATTAATTTTAACATCATAGGAGCATGTTAATGGCTGTAACTGGTTTAGATTCTAGCAAAATTGCGGATAGTAATACATCGAATTTCTTAGGACCTGTATGCGATCTCGAAAAATATGTTCATCCTGACTGGTGGCGATATATCTTTAACGCCAATTATTTAAAAACGGATGGTGACATAGTTGATGACTTGTCCATTACTAACAATGAAGTCGATCTGTTTATAGAAAGTGCGGACATTAAGAAGAATCATAAGATACTTGATCTATGTTGCGGACAAGGGAGGCACCTACTTGAGCTGAAAAGAAGAGGGTATGACTATGTAGAAGGCCTTGATCGCTCAAGATACCTGGTCAATAAAGCAAGGCTGCAGGCCCGAAAAGAGGGGATCGGAGTAAGAATTAAAGAAGGTGATGCTAGAAAACTTCCTTACCCGGCAGATAGTTTTGATGTTGTGATGATTCTGGGAAACAGTTTTGGATATTTTGAGAGCGTCCATGATGATGTAAACGTTTTGAAGGAGGTCTTTAGGGTATTGAAGCCAATGGGCAAGCTTCTTCTGGATATTTCCGATGGTGAGCATACGAAGAATAATTTTCAAAAGAGGTCTTGGGAGTGGATAGATAAAAACCAGTTCGTTTGTCGTGAACGCTCTTTATCGAGTGACGGTAAAAGAATAATTACAAGAGAAGTTATGACACATGTACGCAAAGGTGTTATCACAGATCAATTCTATGCCGAACGGCTCTATTCTAATAACTCAATAGAGAAATTGTTGCTATCCTCAGGTTTCTCTTCTTTTAATCTGTGCACCTCAATACTGTCCACGACTGAAAGAAATCAGGATCTGGGCATGATGGAGAGGAGAATCGTATGTACATGTTTGGCATCAAAGGAATGGACGAAAGTTCGCAAGCCCAGAAATAACAATCCTGGTGAGATAGTTGTACTTCTTGGAGATCCCTCCAAAAGGGATGATTTGAAACCAGAAGGGGTCTTTGATCAGGATGATATTGATACAATTAACAGAATGAAGACAGCATTAGCTCAAGATAGTGATCGTGAGTATGTTTTCCTTGATAAGCACGATAGTTTGATAGACGATTTGAGAAAATTAAAACCGAATATTAAGCTGATATTGAACTTCTGCGATGAAGGTTACTTCAATAATCCGCGATATGAGCTCCATGTGCCGGCATTGGCAGAAATGCTCAATATTCCATATAGTGGGTCAGGTTCACAATGTCTGGCATATTGCTATGATAAATCACTTGTGAGGGGAATAGCTAAAGAAATGGATATCGCTGTGCCAGAAGCATTTTTTCTTAAACCCCAGGATACAATATTAGACATTGCTTTTGATTTTCCTGTAATTGTAAAACCGAACTTCGGAGATTCCAGCTTTGGAATAACAGAGAAGAGTGTTGCATACAATGTTGAGGAACTCATGGACGCTATATCGCGCATTAGAGATATCTATGGATATGATAAACCAATTCTGGTAGAAGAATTTCTCACGGGAAAAGACCTGAGTGTAGGAATAATAGGAAATCCTCCTAACGACTATACAATTTTTCCCATAATACAGGAAGATTATTCTTCTCTTCCCGAAGGCTTGCCAAGAATATGCGGCTACGAGGCCAAGTGGCTTCCTGGGTCCCCTTATTTTCAGCTGAAGTCTATTGCGGCTGATTTGCCATACGAAGTTGAAAAATCCGTAACGGATGATTGCTTAAAACTTTTCGAAAGGCTTGAGTGCAGGGATTACTGTAGATTTGATCTAAGACTTGATAAGTTAGGAAAACCTAAACTTCTAGAGGTAAATCCTAACCCCGGTTGGGTTTGGGACGGTCATCTTGCCAAGATGGCTGAACTCTCCGGCGTGTTTTATCCGGGGATGCTCGCAATGATAATAAGGGCAGCAGAGTCGAGGATTGAAATTCAAAATTAAATAGAACGCGATATAAATATTATGAAGAACATGAGATTAGTCTGTATGTGGTGCAACATGCACTTTGAGGATTCCGCCAACATCGTAAATAATTCATCGCTATATGGTGTTTGTCCTAAATGCCATAAGCGCATCCGAGCTGCAAATAAGAAATTTACCAAAGACAGTAAACGAAGGGATAAGAGACGCAAGAGATAGAGAATTCATGATTAACCACAACCTCTTTTTGCACCTTTTGTCCGGTCGCAAACCAGATTTAGAATTCTGAAGAATCCAAATGCTTCAGCTGGTATTCTTCTTCCTTTGGAAACAAGAATGATTTTTAAAACTCCAATTAATATGTACTGTTCTTAATACGTATACTAGAGCGGCAATCTTATTAGTTCTAGATTGTCGGAATCGGTAAGATTAAAGTGATTTGAGTAATCCGAGTTGTCATTAAAGTAGTGGGGAGAATGAATTTCTCCCCACAAATTCCATAGCTTCGTATGGAAAACCATTCAGCTTTTTTTAACGATTTACATTTCAGGTTCAGGAGCAGGCTCGCCTTCATCTTGAGCTGAAGCCGTAATGCTACTAAACGGAGCAAATGAAGTTACTCCGTTAACAAACATCGTTACTGCGAATAGCACCGCAATTAAAAGTAAAG
>Ga0307380_10007046_pt1 | contig 14679 bp, 10 predicted proteins | sample UN3MG_FD_202239 | JGI IMG/M metagenome (GOLD analysis project Ga0307380, IMG submission 202239) | Soil microbial communities from Risofladan, Vaasa, Finland - UN-3 | ecosystem: Environmental > Terrestrial > Soil > Coastal area > Acid sulfate soil | place: Finland: Risofladan, Vaasa | collected... | reverse complement strand
GCGAGGCGGAACCCGTCACCATTCACGTCGCGGCCGGCACTTATGCCGCCTCAACCCCCCCATACAACGGGGAGACGTTCCCCCTCTATATGGAGAGCTGGGTCTCGCTGTTGGGCGAGAACCGAGACACAACGATCCTTGACGCGGAGGATGACGCATATCATGTGATCTACTGCGATACGGTGAACGACCTGACGATAGAAGGGTTTACGATAACAGGAGGCCGGGCAGACAGTACCAGTGCTCCCGACAAGACTGGCGGGGGCATATACTGCGCCTGGTCTTGTTCGGTGTCGATTCAGAACAACACCATAATTTCCAACACTGCCAGGTATAAAGGTGGCGGAATCTTCTGCGCCGCCTGCGATTACCTGACGATCACCAACAACACTATCACAAGTAATCTCGTAACAGAAAGCTCATCGCCGTATAGCTACGGCGGTGGCATATACTTAGGCAGCAGCGGTCCTGCGACGATTTCACACAACGTCATCAGCGAGAACACATCAGGTGCTGAGGGTGCCGGAATCTGCTGCTATTTGAGTTCGCCGAGTATTGAAAATAACACGATTACTCACAACTGCGCGGAACGCCATGGTGGCGGGATATCCTGTTTCGCCTATTCTAATCCGACGATCACGGGGAATAATATCATACACAATGAGGCCTCCGGCAGCGCTTACTGCTATGGTGGCGGCATATACTGCTATCAGTCATCGCCGACGATTGACAGCAACACTATAGCGGAGAACGTGGCCGAAATGTGTGGCGCCGGGATAGGCTGTTTGGACAACAGCTCGCCCATGATTGAGAAGAACCAGATCACTGGCAACTCCGTAGAGCGCTCCAGCGGCGCCGGGGGCGGGATATACTGCAACGAGGAAAGTTCGCCCACAATCAGAAGCAACGAAATCACTGGCAACTCAGGCGGAATTTGCTGCGAGTATAGTTCCCCCACCGTTGAAAACAACATCATAGCGGGGAACGTGGCCGAAATATATGGCGGCGGCATATACTGCTATCAGTCATCGCCGACGATTCACAGCAACCAAATCACTAGCAACTCCATAGAGCGCTCCTGCGGCGCCGGGGCCGGAATATGCTGCTTAGACAACAGCTCTCCGACGATCACAAACAACATCATCAAACAGAATCAAGCAACCGGTGAGAAATACGGTGATGGTGATACTGAGGGCGCTGGGGGTGGTATATACTGCTCCAAAGGAGGCACTGGTTCAGGGTACGCCCCATCCTCACCGATTATCAGAAACTGCACCCTAGCTGACAACAGCGCCTCGAATGCTAATGGTGGCGGTGCGGTTTACGCGGATACTGATTGTGAACCCGAGGTGAAGAATTCGATTCTTTGGGGCAATTCGCCCGACGAGATCGCCGGCCCCGGTTCTGTTACAGTCACATACTCCGATGTTCAAGGTGGCTGGGCAGGCACTGGGAACATTGACAATGACCCACGATTCTGCTCACGAGGTGGGGAAACCAATTATGACGGGTATTTCCTGAAGCAGGAGAACGACGGCGCCGGATGGCCCGAGGCTCAGTGGAGTCTATGTATCGACGCCGGAGACCCCAGCAGCGATCCATTCGGCGGAGCGGACAACGAGGAATACTCGACCGCTGTAAACGGCTTTCTAGACATCAACACCGTTGATATGGGCTACCACTATGAATATCACGGCTGCACATACATCGAGCTCGTGTCGTTCGAGGCGCGGCCGCATGGCTCAAGCATCGTGCTGCGCTGGCAGACGGGCGCCGAGATCGACAACGCCGGCTTCCTTATCTATCGGGCGATTGCGGGCGCGAGCGACTACGTGCAGGTGGGCGATCTGATCGCAGCGGAGGGCACGGCGGCCTCGGGCGCCTCATACAGATTCGTTGACCGCAACGTCGAGGCGGGCGTCAGCTACGATTACTGGCTGGTTGACGTCGACACGAGCGGCAAATGGACGGCACATGGGCCGGTGTCCGCGACGCTTGGTGGTCTGCGGGGCTGGCCCAGTCAGCCGAAACTGTTCACATCCCTTATGAACGGCAACCTGACCACGAAGAGCGTCCCCTTGCCGAGGCGCGAATAGACCTCGATCATCCCGTTGTGCTCCGAGACAATCCTCTCGCTCGTGGCAAGTCCCAGCCCAGAGCCTTTGGCCTTGCTCGTAACGAATGGGTTGAAGATGGTCTCGATGCTCTTCTCAGTCATCCCCTTGCCGAAATCGCGACAGTATATTGCGATGTGCTTCCGGGCCTTCAGTCCGTCGTCTCCAACGACCTGATGTGCGGGGCCAAGCGACATAAACTCGCTCACCACCGGCTCTTGGCCCTCTGCCCCGCCGACGCCGAGCCCGTCGCGATTGAGGCGCGTGCCCAAAACAACCACGGCCGGTGATTTCGCGGCCTCCAATGAATTGATTACGAGGTTTATCAGGACCTGCTTGATCAGGCCGGGGTCGAAGAGAGTGTCCGGCAGGTCTCTGTCAAGTTGCAGCTTCAATTTTGCTTGCGCCTCGTCGAACTCGGTCTTCAAGAGTTTTTTGGTATCCATTACGAGGTAGTTGATGTTGCTCAGTTTGGGGTTCAGGTTGATGCGGGTCGAGTAGTCGAGCAGATTCCTCGTGAGGCTGGAAAGCCTCCTGGACTCGTCACGTATTATCTTGGTGAACTCCCTGACCAAGTCGCTATCTACTGTCTGGCCGAGATACTCAGCGGAGCCGCTTATCGCCTCAAGTGGGTTGCGAATTTCGTGTGCTATCCGAGCTGCCATCTCGCCGACCGCTGCGAGGCGATCGAGCGACCTCATGCGGTCCTCGATTTTGTGCCGGTCGGTGGTGTCTTTGATGTAAAGTATTACCTGCTCGACCTCGCCCTCCTGGTTGAAGAGCGGAAACACCTCCTCCTCGAGGAACGAGGGTTCCTCGCCCTCCTTCCTCGGAGCATGAAACGCCGCGGAGGCCTTTTTACCTGATCTGAGCGTGGTGAGCGCTGGGCAGTTTGGGCATGGTCGGTCGCCTCTTTGGAAAAGCTCGTGGCACTTTTTGCCAACTATCTCTTCTACCGGAAGGCCCAGGAGTCTCTGCTCACTCTCGTTTACGTTGAGGACTCCCAGGTTCTTGTCCAGCGTGATTATCCCATCAGTTATGCCGTCAAAAATCGCCTGTAGTCGCTGCTTGCTCTTCAGGGTGGCAAGGTGCAAGCTAATGTATTGCCTGGCTATTTGCCTGTAGATGGCGAGAACCAGCAGCGCATAGACGAAGATCGGGACGGTCTCGCTGAGCATCACAAGCGTAGAATCTCGGCCCTCGAACCCAAGAACGTTCCGCAATATGCACGCCTGCGCGAATGCCCACAGCAATGCGGCAGCGACGATAAGCCACGTCGATTTGCGTCCCGCAAGTAGGGTGTAGAACACGATCGCAGCCAGAAGCGCGAGATCGAGAGATGCGATGAGCCAACAACCCCAGTGAAGAGCGAAGGCGACAGGTGGCTGCTGCAAATGGAACGAGACAAACACCGCCAGCGATATACCGACAGCGGATAGAAGGTTATAGACCATGATCTTTTGCAGAAACATCTTCCGCCTGGTCACCGGATACAGAAAGGCCGTAGTCAGGATTATCAGCGCGAAAAGCTCCAGCACTCTATCTAGCAGGACGGAATACTGCTCCACCGGAGAGAGGTGAGCGATCACTCGCAGACCCAAGACCGAGCAGTTGAGATACTCCTGGGACATCAGCACTATGAACCCGAGCGTCAGATAGGTGTACTCCCTACTGTGTGTCCGCTTGCGCTCGATGTTGACCATCACGAGGATCAGGACGGCGAACATGAATTGTATGAAGTGGGAGAAAAACATGCCGCTTAATTCGTAGAAGAACGTGGTCAATCCTCGCAGCATGAGATCGGCCACAAAAACAAACGTGTTATCCATCTGACGCCCGCTCTATTCCCCGCGAAAGGAGCCGCTCATAAAGCGCCGCGGTCTGATCCGCCATCCGCTCCAATCCGAACTCCATCGCACGGCTCCTTGCGTTTCTCGACATTTCCTTCCGAAGCTCAGCATCGGTCAAAATGCGCACAACTCGCTCGGCAAGCCCCTCCGCGCACGGCTCGCACAGAAATCCCTCCTGGCCGTCCCGAACCGCCTCCCGGTTGCCGCCGACGTCGGTTACAACCGCCGGAAGTCCCGTGGCCAGCGCCTCCAACAGCACATTGGAGAAGCCCTCTTTTGCTGAGGATGACACAAATACGTCCGAGGCGGCAAGGCATTCGGCCACGTCCTTGCGGTAACCCGCGAATATGACGGCGTGCGCAATCCCAAGTTTTCTCGAAAGCTCGACGAGCGAATCGTGAAGCTCGCCGCTCCCAAGAACCAACAGCCGCGTCCCGGGCTGCGACTCATGGACAATTGCAAAAGCCGAGAGCAGCAGCTCAGGTCTCTTCTGTGGGATGAGCCGGCCAGCAGCAACCACGAGCTGCTCGTCATCTCCGATCCCAAGCTGGGCTCTCACCTCGCTGCTTGGGCTGCGCTTCCCAGCACGCCAGAGCTCACGGGGCCTGAATCTCTCAGTATCAACACCATTATAGATCACAACAATGTCTCGTCCTGAAAGACCAGTAGCCTCCAGATAGTCCTGCTTCACACGTTCAGACACACAGACGGTTGCGTCGCGAAAACGCGCCACGAACCGATCTTGAATAACCTGGCGCCTCGTTCGGAACTTCCCAACATTGTGAACGTTCGAGATAATGACAGGAGCGCCGGCGAGGCGCGCGGCGAGCGTCCCGGTGATGTTCGCTGCGTACATGTGCGTGTGGACGATGTCGGTCTGCTGCCGCCTGATGAACCGGGCGAGGCCGAAAATCCCGACCGGGTCGAGGCGCGAGCGAACGCGGCAGACGTGAACGCGTGCCCCCGCCTGGGCGAGTCGCCCCGCAAGCGAGCCTGCCTCCTTGATGCAGCAGACTGCCACATCAAAGCCCCGGTCTCGCAAGAGCGGCAGAAGCGACGCGAGTTTCGCCTCGACCCCACCGCGAGAGAGCTGCGTTATGACCCGCAGCACGCGGGTGAGTCCTGCTGGCTCATTTGACAGAGGTATGCATTCCATAAGAGCTGATTCAACCACGGACGGGGACGAATGGACATGAGAAAATGAGGAAAGATCGAAGGCGCTATGAAATCACAAGGGGTGCCGCTTGCTGCACCCTTAATGCAGGTGCGGTCATATCAGAGGAGTGAGGCGCAGGCTAGGCAGACTTGTGGACGTCGATCATCTTCATCCCGCAGTAGTATTCACTTGAGACGGGCTTAACGATCGCCGAGACCTTCGCCACGATCTCCTTGATGCGCTCGCACTGCGACTGGATCGACCTGAGTCGTTGTAGGACGCCGTTTTCGACGCCGCCGGAGAGCTTTCTCTCCAACAGCTCGCTCGTCGCGAGGATTACTGTCAAGGGATTGTTAATTTCGTGGCTCAAACCGATCGCAACCTCACGTATGACGGAGAGTCTTTTGGTTGCGATCTCGTCCGCCTTCGCCAGAAGGTCCTTATCATAAGCTTCGACCAAAAGCCCCATCATGCTCTCCCACTTCTCCAGCTGCTGTATTGACGCTATCAGATCATTGATCTCGTCGTCAGATACCGTTGGGCTGATGGACCTGAGGAGTTTTCTGAAGCCATCCGCCAGATTCTCACCAGACCGGCGATCGGGAATGAAGTTGCCGGCGTGGCCTGACCCTGAGTCGCGCTCCAACATCTCGACCGCCTCATCGACGTCTTGGGCCATCTTGAAAAAACGATCAAGTTCAGTGTGCTCGAGAACCTCTGCAACTGGACCTGAAACGCCCGCCAAGCACAGCTGCGCGTTGTGCGCCTGGAGCGTCTTGGCTATCCTGACGAGTAGTCCGAGGCCTGAGCTGTCAACCCGAAGCACGCCTGACATGTCGAACACGATCCTATGGACGGACGGGTCCTCAACCAAGTGCTTTATCTGGCCGAAGATGTTCCGCGTGTTAGTTACGTTGACAACACCGCCCAACTCAAGGACGATGACCCCTCCGTAGTTCCAGGTCTTCAGCACAACAGTCCCTCATCTGTTTCAACAGCTAAAAAATCTACTATAACCGGCAAGCCTTATCGTAAGCGGAGGTTGAAAACTCAAGGTAAATCTCGCCTCGACCCTTGACCGAGGAGTCCCCAATAGTCAGATTGACCGTGCGCGAAGTTGTCTCTTGAAGTTGCCTGACACGTAGATAGATGAGTTCATGTTGCAGTCCGGACTGCTGCTTCCTTTACTTGGCGGGTGTAAATGAGGGAGCGAGGCTGCAATCCCCGACAGGGGATACCGTGGGTAGCCGTGCATGCAATGCAACGGGAGGGTTATCCTCGCGGCATAGGAGCTCTCTTTTACCGTCAGGCTGACGCCTGCGGCTACCTGTGGTGTGCCCTTTCGGGCAGAATCCCATGCGCCCCGTCCCCGACGCGGCCGCAACATTCCCCTCTTCAATCTGATTATTGGGGAGTCCCACACTTCTTGACAGCCTAGGCGGCGGGCACATATACTTCTGCGTCATACTGGATGTGCCGGGTGCGTTTCTCTCCCTGATTGCGCTAGGAGAATGAGATTGTCTCAGATTTGGGCAGCATTGTGTGTAGCAGGCTTCGCCGGGTGGGTTACTTCGACGATTGTGTTCATCTTCACAGCCTTCACGAAGGATAATAAGTTTTTGCCCAGAAAAGGCTTGCTGTGGGGAATGATCATTGTGATGTCCTTTGCATTCTGGGTCGTCGGGTTGAAAATGGCCTGATCTCCAGCAAAACCCGATGAAGAACTCTCGAAGCACTGCTCCCGAACCAAAGCCCTTTTTGGCCAGAAACTGGAAGGTCCTTCTCGGCCTTCTCATTAGCGCCGGCTGCCTTTACTACTTCATCCGAATGTGCGATTTCGGCGAGATGTGGAAGACCATGAAGGAGGCCAAAATCGGGTTCCTCTTGCTGACCCTCATCTCGATCTTCACCACCTACTGGGCAAGAGCCGTCAGGTGGCGCTTTCTGTTGAGGCCGCTAAAGCGCGTGACGGTTGGCCCCTCTTTCTCGGCCACCATCATCGGCTTCACCGCCTCAAATATCTTCCCAATGCGTGCCGGCGAGTTCGTCCGAGCCTATGTCCTTGCCAAGAACGAGAATATCCGCGCAACATCAACCTTCGCCACAATTGTCGTCGAGCGGCTCTGCGACGGCTTCTGCGTCCTGGCCATCCTCGTCTTGGCGCTCACTGTAACAGCATTTCCCAAGCCACCAGACCCCTCCCAATTGAGCGAGCCAATGCAGAGAATAGTCGCGGCTATCACCCAGCAAAGGCTACGCTACTTCGGTTACTCGACGCTCGCTCTGTACCTCGGAATCATGTCAATACTCCTGTTCTTGCGGTTTGCATCAAAAAAAACAGAGCTCGTCATTTCCAAAGTGCTCTTCTTCGCGCCCAAGACCGCCATTCGTAAAGTAACAGACGCCCTGCTCTCCTTTTCCGACGGGATCGCCTCGATTAACACGCCAGCTCAGGCAGCAAATGTCTTTGTGTGGTCGCTTCTGACTTGGGGCACAATTGCGATCGGCCCATGGCTGCTTTCGCTCGCGTTCGGACTGACGCTCCCAATCCACATGGGCCTCTTCGTGACCGCGATACTCACGGTCGGCGTCATGCTCCCATCCTCGCCGGGGTTCATCGGCATATTCCAGCTAGCGGCCGCAGCAGCGATGGTCTTGCTTGGCGTTCAGGAGCAGGTCGCAACCAGCTACGCCTTGATGCTGTGGGCCCTGTCCATCATCCCCGTAACGATACTCGGCTTCATCCTGTGCTGGGTCGGCAAAACATCCTTCTTCCAGATAATCAAGGCCAGCAAGCAAGAGCGGATGGCAGCCGGGGAGAGCTCGTAGTGAAAGATGGCCCAGCCCCAGGCTGACGACGAGCGAGACTCCGGCAAGATGTCGATTGTCGAGCATCTCGCCGAATTCAGGAGGCGCCTCATCGTTTGCATCGCGGCAGTGATTGCCGGATTCGCAGTTGCCTACGTTTTCTCCGACCATATTCTTCTCGTGCTCATAGCGCCGATCAAAAGGGCTCTCTCGCCCGAAGGAACCCTGGCGATACTTAAAGTGCAGGAAGCCTTCGTAACTCATATCAAAGTGGCGCTCGTGGCAGCCGCGATCGTCGCCTTCCCGGTGATCATCCACCAGGTCTGGGCATTCGTGCTGCCGGCTCTCAAGAAAAAGGAAGCCAAAGCCGGCTTGATGCTCGTCATATTCTCCACGGTCCTCTTTGCTGCGGGGATTCTCTTCGCGTATTTCACGATACTGCCCTATGCCTTCACGTTCTTCCTAAAAAGCGCACAGGGCATCGCCGCGCCCAACATCTCGCTGGCTTTTTACGTCAATTTCTGCGCCCGCGTCCTTCTCGCCTTCGGCCTCGTGTTCCAGCTGCCGCTCGTAATTGTCTTTCTCGTCCGCTCAGGCATCGTGACGCTCAATCAGGTTAGAAGAGCCAGGCGATACGCGATCGTTCTCATCTTCATCGTGGCGGCCATTTTGACGCCGCCCGACGCCCTCACCCAAATCCTAATGGCCATTCCCCTACTCGCCCTCTACGAACTCAGCATCCTCGCCGCAAGGCTCCTGACCAGGCGGGATTAATCGTATGCAGGGACAGCCACAAACAATAACGGAGCTTGGCTGAGGCGAGCTCGGAACGTGCGAGCCAACAGGGCAAAAGATAATCCGAAACGTTCTCCCGTGTGCCGTGGGCACCCCCACACCCCTCCGCTGCTTTTGTGCCTTGCGCCGAGATGTTGCGAGGCAACCTCTCGGCCAGCCGCCAATCGCAAGGCGATTGATGGCTAACCCATGAATTACCTGAACCGTTTGATGCGACTTCCCCTAGGTGGTATCTTTAGGTCAGTTGAAGGAACCAGACGGTGGGCGATGCGCTTGCCGCGAGAAAATACTGTAATCCTTCAATTCCCTGAAAGGGGATAACGTGGGTAGCCGTAGGTGAAACCTACGGAAACGTGAAAACGAGAATAAGAAATCAACCCTGAAGCGGTTGCACAAAGGAGGGCCTCAAAGAATGAGCCCAAAGAAGAAAAAAAAGACGAAGCCAAAACCGCTGGACCTCAAGCTGACGCTCGAGAACTTCGGCCCGCTCCGAAAGGCCGAAATCGACCTCAAACCACTAACCATCTTCATCGGCCCGAATAACTCAGGGAAGACGTATGTAGCGACGATGTTCTATTCGCTGTGGAAGGCCTTGCAGATAGTCTCCGTGTACGCCGTAATGCCGGCTCGAGTATTGAGAATCAGGGAGAAAGCTTCTCATCAATTCTCTTTTTCCGCCGATCCCTCCGGAGCCGAATGGTTCAAGTCATATGACGCATTCCTCAAGTCTCTGGCACCCGATTTGATCGCATTTGGGGATGGCGGACTCGATATAGCCGGTTTCCTCAGCCGGTTCTTCCCCAAGCTTCTCGATGATCAGCAAGAGCTATTACGAAAGAATATAGCAGGGCAAATCGGGACATCGTTCAGCACGAAAGGCTCCGACCTCGCTAGATCAGGCCAAAAGCGATTTCAACTCCTCTGCCGAACTCGCCACTTAGATCTCAAGTATGACTCTGGTTCGGATGTAGGGGAGATACGGATTGGGGGAAATGAGAAGCTATTGCATGCCCTTGTGGCGGAGAACAAGCTGAGCAGCATATGCGATAGGATCAAAGCCGTGGCGAATGACAAGCATGAGGCGGATCTTGCGCACGATGAGGAGATCGCCTTCTTGCTGGCGCACCTTGCACGAACTGCACAGTTTGGGTTTTGGCACGACTTCCTGGAGGCTTTCGGTGAGGAGAGGCGGAGGTTGCATAAGCGCGAGTTCCACTACCTACCCGCCCCCAGATCAGCCTTGCTTGAGGTCTATAAACCTCTTGTTTCGGGCGTCTTCCGTCAGATGGGCGAAGCCGGGCACGAGAGATCGGAGATCCCCACTATAACTGGCGTGACCTCCAACTTCATGACATTCCTGACGCATTTGCCTCAACCAGAAGGACCTTTTGCCAAGATGGAAATCCAGATGTCCGATGATTTGATTCAGGGCCGGATAGTCCTGGAAGTAGCGCATCCGAATCTGCCCCCGACTTTCCTATATGAGTTCGAAGGCGGCAAAATCCCTCTTTACAGAGCCTCATCAAGCGTATCCGAGCTAGCGCCACTCTTTCTGTATTTGAGGTATGCAATCAAACCCGGAGATGCCCTCATCATCGACGAGCCTGAGGCCCACCTGCATCCAGCGAATATCAGAGTGCTCGCCAAGTACCTTGTGAAGCTCGTCCGGGAGGGCGTCAATTTGATCATCACGACGCACAGCGACTATCTGTTTGGGCAGATCAACAACTACATCTTGCGGGGCGAGCTAAGGGCAAAGCGATTCAAAGAGAAATCAGATGACCTCCCAGACGTCTATCTCAATCATGATGAGGTCGGTGCCTACCTGTTCAAGAGGGACAACAGGATCAAGAAGGGGACAGCCTATCGGACTGAGGAGCTTGAGGTTACGGAGGAGGGATTCTCCGAGCAGGAATTCGTCAAGGTTAGCCATGCGATGTATGACGAGCTAGTTGATCTCAGACGTCAGATCGATCCCAAGGAATACTTGGATGACGAATGGTAGATTGAGGAGAGATCGCCAAGGAGCCGTGGATTATCTCAAGAATCGCACGAGTCTGAAGGAGGTGATCAGGCCAGAGGGATGTAGAGAACCCGTCCGTCTCCCAGGTGACCAGGAACACGAATGCCATATCTGCACCGAAGAGGTGCCAGAAGACTCATTCGTCGTTTTGGGCGAGCCTTTGATTCAGAAAGAAAAAAGGCGCAAATGTGATTGCATCATACTCTATGAACGAGATGACGGACGCGAGCCCTTCATCGCTATTGTCCTTGCAGAGATCAGAAGTCAACTCCCAAGACCCAAAAGGAAAGACATTCGGGGCAGGTCCAAATTCGACCAGAAATTCAAACACACTTCTGAAGAAGTCCGGAGAATCCTACGCGGTCTTAAGAGAAGAATGAATGGGGAAGTTGAGGTCCGTTGGTTCCCCGTACTGATCACTTTGCCGTTGACAGAGAAACAAATCGACATACTAAAGGGCAAGACGGTCGCATGTGGGCTTAAGAATAAACGGCTTCTGCATAAGGCATGTGATCCTCGCAAAGATCTTCATCCTCACCTACTTCGCGACATCATTGACTTTGGACCAGAGGCCATCTGATCGCGCCTCACCCCTCCCCCATCAGCAGCTTCAGCGCGAGGGCGTTCTTGGACTTGTTCTTGAGGCGCTCGGTCCAGTCGCTCGGCTGGAACAAGGCCAACGCGGAGACCGTCGGCGAGGTCAAGGCGACGTTCACCCTCGTCAACCCAGGCCCGGCGCGGGACATCGACATCTATATCGCCTGCGATTTAGGCGATGGCCAGCTCTTGTTCTACCCGGAGTTCACGCCGGAGCCGAGCGGCATCCCGTTTGCGGCGCCCGTTCACTTCTATCTCGACCGCTATTCGCTAATTGAGGCGCAGGTCCCGTATGGCTTATCAATTGAGCCGATTCACTTCTACTGCGGCATCTCGTCGCCCGGCGAGTTCAGATTCCTTCGCCCGATCGACGTCCTCTGACCGCGAGTACCTGGCGCAGAAGGCGCACATTCCTACGTTTGAGCGGTTCTATCCAGACGCTATTGGCTACTCGCGTTGGTAGCGAACATCGTCGCCGTGCGTTTGAGTCGTCGCATACCCAGGCGGCTAGTTATCGACTAACTCCCAGACTGAGTTCATGTGCATCCTGCCCGGCTGGCTCCCGCCAAAGAGTAGAGCACGCTTCTGAACTGAATCCCAGACAGCGGCAGCGCCGCACACCTGAAGCGTCATTCGCAGTTCAGGCTGGATTTGCGACCACTCATACGTCGTAAGGTCCAACGCCAGAAGCTCCAAGTAATGCTTATGTTTGAAATCATCCTGGCCGCCGAAAACGACCATACGGTGCCTGACGGGATCGTAAACCGCACAATGCCCTGACCTTAACCCAGGCACGATGCCTTTGGTCTCGATCTTCTTCCATTCAGCTTTGGCTAGGTCAAGCGAATAGACGTTGCTGAAATCCATCTCAGAGCCGCCCTTACCTGTCCCAATTCCACCGAAGACCAGAAGTGACCCGGTCTTGGGGTCATATATCTCGCTGTGCCGGTCGCGCGGCTCGGGAATGTCGCCCTTTGTCTCCAACTTCTTCCACTTGAAATCTTCCAGCGAAAGTGAATAGACATCATTGAAATACACTGTCCGATATCGTGTGTTGTCCGGGTTGACCCAGGCTGATCCTCCGAAAAAGACCATCGAGTCCGACTTGGGGTCATAGACAGATGCCGTCAGCATCCGGCACGTGGGAATATCACCGCTGTGTGATGCATCGTGCCACTTGTTCTCGGAGAAACTATACCAGTGTGTCTCAATCCCCTTCTCAACCAGCGGAACAGTGACAACCATCCGGTCCCTTTTGGTGTCATAAACGCCTATCCCAAGCCAAAGCTTCCTCAAATCACCATCCTTGGGCTCAATCCGAGACCACTCCCTCGTCTTCAGGTTCAGAGTCCACAGGTCTCCCAACGGAGTGAGTGATTCAAGCCGGCCTCCGAAAACCACAAGCTGGTTGGCCTTCTCACGGAATACCACAACAGGCTGGACACGAGGTTTGGGCGCGCTCTTATTCGTCGTAATCTCCGCAAACCTTGGCCGCTTGGCCTTCTGCGCAGCAAGCAACAATGCTGCACAAAGACCAAAGACCATAACCAATACAACCAAACACTTCGTCTTCATACGAGCCTCACTCCCCCGACAATCCGTTACCAAGAAAGAGAACATCTCACTTCAAACAAGAAGCAACTATGCAAGCTGCAGCTTGTCATGTCAACAGCCCTCGAGAGCCAATAATCAGACTGATCGTTTCTGAAGTTGAGGTCTGAAGCTGGCTGGCACATAGGCAGGGGAGTTCATGCGGAAAGCGGAGTTGGTGCCTCCTTCACCTAACGGGGTGCCCACGGCACTCGGGTAGCTTTTTCTATTGGCCATCGCGGAGGTCGGCTCGCACGTTCCGAGCTCGCCTCCGCCGGAGGCGCAGGCTATGGGAGCGGAGGCTCTCCGCCCGACAGGGGATACCATGGGTTAGCCGTGCGTGCAACGCAACGGGGAGGTTAGAAAGGGGGATTGTGGCGTTATTCGCACCGTCAGGCTACGCCTGCGGCTACCCATGGTCTGCCCTTCGGGCACGAGCTTCTGCCCTCCATCCGCGAGACAACCGTACGCTCCTTAGCAGAGCCCACGCCGCGTCGAGCCTCCGCACTCCAAATCACCCGTTGGGTGCAACAGGCGAAGCGGGCAGGGGTTAGGGCAGCATTATGGCAGCGCAACGCATCCGGCTACGTCTTTGATTGGGAAACATATAGGCAGCACGTGGGTTAGAGGGAGCCAAGGTATATAAGCTATCGTTGGAGATGGTCCATCCGGCAGCACTGGTAGCGGGGTCTCAGTGATTCGGCCCTTCGTCTGGACGAGTCTTGCCTCGACAATAGAGAAATCGGACGGGCCCGCCAGGACCAAGATGCGCACCTCGCTCAGGCGCCCGGCCAACACCCATTGCGGCTCGCGGTCAAGAACAACCGTAGCCTTTGTCCCTTCGATGTGAGCCGGCAGCTCGAGTGAGCCGGTCCTACCGTTTGAGGTGAACTCTAGCCGCACATGTAAGCTCTGCATTGACGTATTGGTGATGTGAAGCTCCGCCTTGTCAATAAGCATCGAATCGATCTCTGGCTCGAGGCGCAGCAGAGCGCTATTGGCTGTTGAGGCGACAGCCGCCCGGGCGTGTATCACGTCGGATCGTAGCGCCAGATATGACTGTTGGCGCTTGAGAATGCGTCTGACCAGTTCTGGGTCCTCAACCGCCTTCTTTCCGTCATACCGAAACGCCAGAAACGTTGTCTCCGGCGCTATCGCGTTGTATTGAAAGCTCTTGGTCCAAGCGCGAAAGCTGGCCGCACCCAGCGTCATCCAGTCCTTCCCATACTCACCCCTAAGCCTACACCGGAGGCTTGCGCAGAGGACCTCCTCGTCCTTGATGGGGACGCTGCCGTCGAAGACCACCAGTATCAAGGTATTATCCGGAACCTGCGGTTTTACCGCAATAATCGCCTCGGGAAGCTTGGCAGCATCATCCGATTCGGCCACGGATGCTGCCATCACTTTCAAGAAGCCGCCAGCGTAAAAGCCGACGATCAGCACGATCAGGCCAACTGATAATGCCTTCAGCGGCACCCGGGAGACCTTAGGCAAGACGCTTTTGGAGATAGCGCACCTGCACAGGAGCGCGATAGCAGTGATCGAGGCGACCCAGAATCTCGGATGGTTGATCACGGGCTGCTGAGAGAAGAACTCGACCCAGCTTGCTCTGAACAGCTCAAACACCCAATAGCTGATCGAAATCACAACGACCCAGTCCAGGAATGAGACCAGGACTGACGCCCGGCTCGAGCGCCTCTCGGCGTCCAGAGCTGCGCCCAAGCAGGAGACCGTCAAGTAGCCCAG
>Ga0307380_10007044_pt1 | contig 14679 bp, 11 predicted proteins | sample UN3MG_FD_202239 | JGI IMG/M metagenome (GOLD analysis project Ga0307380, IMG submission 202239) | Soil microbial communities from Risofladan, Vaasa, Finland - UN-3 | ecosystem: Environmental > Terrestrial > Soil > Coastal area > Acid sulfate soil | place: Finland: Risofladan, Vaasa | collected... | reverse complement strand
CAAGGGAGACCCTGTAGGATATCTATTTCAAAAGGAACATTTAGAGAATTGGAAAGTAGATAATTTGTCCGAAAAAGTATTAAGTTTGGAAGATTTTGATAAAGGAAAACTTTATGATAAAGATTATATCTATTTCCCAAAAGAAATGTTGAAAATCCCTGAAATAGACATAGATGAAATAAAACTGATAGTGATAAAAGGATATACCAAACAGGAACTTAAGGATAAATTATTGAAATTACTTAATTCGGGGATTGCCTTGAAGGAAGATACTATAAATGATGTTGTAGATGTAGCTTTGTTTGTTGGTATAAACGAAAAAGAAATTGAGGATATAAAAAATAAGGAAGTCCGGGTAATTTTATATGAATATTTGAATGTGATTCCCGAAAGTCCAGTCGAATTCTTGAGATATATTGTTTATGTCGCGACAGATGAAACGCTTCTAATAAAATCTAAAGAATTGATAAGCGAAATAAAGGAAAAGAAAAATATTAAAATTGCTAAATTTTTCAATGACTACGATAAAAAATTTGGGTTAAAAAGACTGGCGGAGATATTCTTTCGATTCAAGCCAATTTGGCTTGCTTTTCGAACTAACCGAGAGCTAAAAACTATCATCAATAAGATGCGAAAATTGGCCGTCCGTTATCATAAACCAATGCCAGAAGACTATCTCAATTCCATAACTGCTAAAATTAAAAAAGGCGAAACAGTAGATGGAGATAAATTAGAAAGTGAATTAGAAAGAGTAAATATATTTAGGAAGATTAGGTTGTTATATGCCTTGCAGTTCAGGACTAAGAGCATAGATGCAATTTTATACAGAATTCGGAATGGAAAATCCTTTGCTACAGATTTCTATTTTGAGAATAAAAAAGTAGCAAAAAGAATTTTAGACATTGTTTTAGATTCTATTATAAAAGATGTTAGAAGAAATGTAGAAGGCAAGAAGATTTATATCCCTGAATATATAAATTACAGCTTACCAGCAACAGAAAGACAATTCACCGGAAATTTCCCATCGGGAACCTACATTTCTATTCCCCAGGATATGATTTTTGGAGTCCATTGGGAAAATGTCAAATCTTATAGAATAGATTTAGATCTTTCCTTAATCTCCCTATCTGTTGGAAAAATTGGTTGGGATGCTGGTTATAGAACGAATGAAGGAAATATTTTATTTTCAGGCGATATTACTGATGCACAGAAACCTATAGGAGCAACTGAATTATTTTACGTACAAAGACAATTAAAAGATAATTTTATTCTATTCTTGAATTATTATAACTATAATAGCGAAATAAAAGTTCCCTTTAAAATAATTGTTGCTAAAGAAAAAGCTAAAAACTTCAGAGCTAATTACATGGTCAATCCCAATAACATTGTTTCAGTTGCCCAATCTGAAATCAGCCAAAAGCAAAAAATGCTGGGATTATTGAATACTACAACAAATGGAAGCAAATTTTATTTTGCCGAAACATCAATTGGAAAGTCAATTGCATCGTCTATTTCAAAAGTTGCCGAAAATAGCAGAAAATATCTTATAAGTTTCTATCAGAACAGTATAGAGCTCAAAGATATTTTGTTAAAAGCAGGGGTTAAGTTTGTTGATAGTAAAGATGAAAGTGATATTGACCTATCTCCTGAGGCATTAGAACGAAGTACGATAATAGAACTTTTAGGAGAAAAATAAATGATTTTTATTTTTATTACGATTGCAACTTTACTTGGATTCTGGATTGGTAAAACATATTCGAGGACAGAATCTCGGTTAAGTGAGAATGAATTATTAGACGAGGAATTAATACAAGAAAGGATGCAAGCAAACAAATATGGATGTATAGAAAGTGCGATGAACACCTAGACTGGTATGTAATAAGTTTAAAAGACGCAGGAATGACCGATGAAGAAGTTAAGCGGATTCGAGGTTATTACTATTCGGTTTCAACAGAGAAGATATTAGAAGGAGAAAAAGAGCAATTAAAGAATGACAAAAGCTGAGCTAATTTTGACAGAAATCACTTAATTTGATAAAATTTAATAAGAAAATTGAATAAGGTAATGCCTTAAAAAGTTAGGTTAATGGCCTAAGCTCTTTCGAGGATTATTTAAAAATAATTTGAAAGGGTTTAGGCCATTTTTTATTTTTGAATAAAAATACAATTTTGGGCAAAGATTCGAGAAATGTTTGGGCATTGTTCAAAGGAGAGATTAGGTCGATGTCCATGAATAAAATAATACAGGGTGATTCCAAAGAAATATTAAGGACTTTTGAGGATAATTCTTTTGACGGAATGTTAACTGACCCACCCGCAGGGATAAGCTTTATGGGCAAGGAATGGGATACATTTCCGAAAGGCGGCAGAGGGAACTCTTGTAGAAAGACAGGATCTGGCAATGATTGCAGTTCACCAGGATTTGCTTGTGATGTTCATTGGGACAAGAGTTTAAAGGCGAGAAATCAATTTATCAGTTGGCTCTCGGGTTTAATGACTGAGGCGAAAAGAATATTGAAACCAGGCGGACATGCTCTTGTATGGGCCTTGCCAAGAACTTCACACTGGACTGCTTTTGCTTTAGAGGAAGCAGGTTTTGAAATTCGGGATTGTGTGTATCATATTTTTGGGCAAGGATTTTCGAAAAGTTTGGATATTAGTAAGGACATAGACCGCAGAGCATGCCGGGGGCAATTAGAAAAAGAACTGGGCAGGAAACCGACAAAAGAAGAGTTTAAGAAAGTGTGGAAAGGATTTAGAGAGGTGGTAGGACATAAACCAATTGCTTATCCCGATAGTGATTGTTGGGGAATACCCAATAAAAACGGAATTGGAAATGATAAATCCATATTTAATGTTGGTAAAGTAGATGAAGGGGGAACACGTCCAATCACCGCCCCCATAACCACCGAAGCCAAAGGATGGGAGGGCTGGGGAACAGGTTTGAAACCAGCCGTAGAATGCTGGTGGCTTGTGAGGAAACCCTTATCAGAGAAAACAGTTGCTGAAAACATTTTGAAGTGGGGAACAGGGGGGATTGATGTTGATGGGGGGAGGATAGGATGTGATTTAGAAAAAGAAGATTTAGCAAGGGGTAGAAAGTCTGATAATGATACAACCTATTTTACAAAGAAAAATGCTGATATCCATTTATACCCGAATAACAAAGGTCGCTTCCCTGCCAATGTAATCTTGGATGAAGAAGCAGGGGAGATGCTGGATAGGATGAGCGGGGTACAATCTTCAAGACCTGGCAAGTCTTTAGGTAAAAGTAAAAGTAGTTTTTTTGGAAGTGGTACTAATAAAGTAGACGATAATGCGTATCAATATTTTAGAGGTGATATAGGCGGTGCTTCCCGCTTTTTTTATTGTGCAAAGGCATCAAGAAGTGAAAGGTGGTTTTATTGTCAAATATGCCAAGATGCTTTTCCAACAAAGGAAAGAGAAGACCATAAACACGGTAAACCCGATAGTGAACAAAAGCATATTGTCTTACATCCCACGCAAAAATCAGAAAAACTTTGCAAATACCTCGTACAACTTATAACCAGAGAAGGACAAATGGTTTTAGATCCCTTCATGGGGACGGGGACAACTTGTGTAGCTTGTATAAATACCAATAGAAATTCTGTTGGCATTGAATTGGGCATTGAATATTATGAGATGGCTCGGAAGAGAATAGAATACATAGAAAGAAAAAAGAAGAGTAGATTATTTTTAGAATATCCATAAGCGAAAGGATTAAAAATGGAAGAAAAAAAATTAGTTTGGCATACTGAGAAAAGAAAGATAAATAACCTAATTCCCTATGAAGGCAATCCCCGCCAGATGACCCAAAAGCAGAAAGAGGATTTAGAGGAAAGCTTAAAACGATTTAACTTAATGTCTATTCCAGTAGTGAATACTGATAATATTATAGTTTCAGGACATCAAAGATTAAAGATACTTCAATTGTTAGGTAGAGGAGAGGAAGAAATCGATGTAAGGATTCCCAATAGAGGACTGACTCTGGAAGAATTAAAAGAGGCAAACCTAAGAGAAAACAAAAACTTGGGCTCCTGGGATTACGATATGCTGGCTAATTTTGATGAAGATTTACTGGTAGACGTAGGATTTAGCCGGGAAGAACTGGATGATGTTTTTGGACTAAATATTGATGAAGAATTTGATGTTGATAAAGAACTAGAGAAATTACTTAAGGGAGGGATTAAGAGAGTTAGCGATGGTGACTTATGGCAATTGGGTGAACATAAATTAGTTATCGGAGATTGCACTAATAGAGATAATTGGAACAGATTATTTGGAGAAGAAAAATTTGACTATCTCTTCACAGACCCGCCATATAAATTAGCATATTCAAAACAGAGAGTTCATAAACAAAAAATAAAAAATGGATTTATATTAAAACGACAAAAAGTTTATTTATCTGTAGGTCAAACAGCAGGTAATGGTAAACCAGCAAAAAATGGATTTGGAGCAAAACAAAATAGAAGTTATTTAGGTATGGATAAAAGAGGTGGAGTACCCGAATATGACGAATGGCTCTCCATAGCTAATGACTTTCAAAATCCCAAGGGAGCCAATGTTATGGTCTTTGAAAACTGGAGGAATACCATAGAGATATGGCAAGCCATAGCGAAATATTGGAAAATAAAGAATATGGTGATCTGGTGGCTGCCCAATCGATGTCAAGGATTTTCAAGACCGGGATACTTTTTTAACAAATATGATATCGCTCCATTAGCTGGAGAAGGAGTGAGAAATGAGGGATATGAAGAAGAATTGGATAAGTATCTTAGAGAAAAAGGACAAAAGCTTTTGGATACTTATGAGGTTATTATATACGGCCGAAAAGGTAAAAGCTATTGGGATAGAAGGAAAGGCACTCTATGGGCGAAAGTAGCAGACCATATTACTCATGCTGCAGAGACAGGAAAATCAGGTGGACAGAATATAATTTTTGGTACAAAACCAATCCAGATATTAGTTCCCTACATAAAAATATTATCCCCTCGAAATGGGATAATAGCCGAACCATTCGCTGGGTCAGGATCAACACTTATAGCAAGCGAGATTATGCATAGGAAATGCAGAGCAATAGAGATAGAACCAATCTATGGGGAAATTATTTTATTGAGATGGGAGAAATTTACTGGCAAGAAGGCAGTGAAGATAAATAATGAATAAAAAAGAAACGGCAAAAAATCTGACAAATCTGACAAGAAATCGACAAAAAGAGGATTTTTTAGAATCACTTACCGGCGGGGTATCAATAAGCGATGCTTGTAAAGCAGTAAATTTAAGCCGGGATACTATTTGGAGATGGCGAAAAAAATACATAGGCTTCGATAATAAAATATTATCGATTATAGATAGTCGGACCCAGACTGTAGAAGATGCTTTATATGCGAGTGCCTTGAAAGGGAATGTAATAGCCCAAATATTCTGGCTAAAGAATAGAGCCAAAGATAGATGGTCAGATAGAACTACTCACGAGGTAGTAGCATTGGAACTTACTTTTGCTAATCTAATGAAAATGAAGAAAAAGCAGGAGAAAAAAGAAACAAAAGACTAACAGAGTCTTATCTGGATGAGGTAGCTAAATTGAGATTAAGCCAGAAGGAAATAGATATTCTAAGCAGTTATGAAGGTGACTGGAATAAGTTCGCTAGAGAAGGTTTGGGAGTAAGACTTGACCGGAAGCAAAGAAGAATTTTAGGATCAATGCAAATAAATAGGAGGACGTCGGTTAGATCAGGGCATGCAGCAGGGAAGGACTACGTAGCTGCTGTAGGTTCTTTATGTTTTTTGTATCTGAATATTCCTTCAAAGGTTATCAATACGGCACCTACAGATAGGCAAGTTATTAGTATTATGATGTCCGAGATAGGCAGAATATATAGAAATGCGAAGATAGATTTAGGAGGAGACTTGTGGACTCATAAAATAACTTTCTCTGAGGATTCAGACTGGTTTTTATTAGGCTTTAAAACAAAAGATAAAAAGCCGGAAGACTGGACCGGGTTTCATTCTCCGAATCTTATGGTAGTAGTCACTGAAGCGAGCGGGATAGACCAGGTAACCTTTGATGCCATAGAGGGATTGCTTACCGGTAATAGCCGATTAGTTTTGATATTCAATCCAAACAGGACCTCGGGAGAGGCCTATCAGAGTAGTAGGAGTCCCCTTTATAAGAAGTTCAAAATGAACTGTTTGAATGCAGTAAATGTTAGGGCCAAAAAGATATTAATCCCGGGACAGGTAGATTTTGAGTGGATCGATGAGAAGATCAGGAAGCCGGGATGGGTAGTAGAAATTAGCGAGGGAGAAGCGAATAGAGATGCCTGCGATTTTAAATGGGACGGAAAGTGGTACCGGCCCAACGATTTATTCTTAGTTAAAATTATGGGCGAATTCCCTCGAGCGACCGAAGATACTTTAATACCCCTCAACTGGGTAGAATTAGCTAATGATAGATGGCATGATTTGCAAGGAAAAGGGAAAGGTACGCTAAAGTTAGGAGTCGATGTAGCCGGCATGGGAAGGGACCTTACCGTATTCGCTTTCAGGAGAGGAGACGTTATTGAAAGACTTAAAGCCTATAGCAAACAGGATCATATGGTAACTGTAGGGAGAGCAAAGAATGAATTAATAAAAAAAGAAGATATCACCTATGTAGACTCATCAGGAGAAGGGGCCGGAGTCTTTTCGAGATTGATAGAACTGAAGGTTAATGCGGTGGGGGTTAAGGCTTCAGAATCAGCGAAGGATCTAACTGACCTGACCGAACAGAGGACCTTTGCCAATATGAGGGCCTATTTATACTGGGCTCTAAGAGATGCTTTGGATCCAGCACTCGGCGGAGAGTTGGCCTTGCCTCCCGTAGATGAGCTAACTCAGGATTTAACCGAGGTACATTGGAGCACCAGGAGTAATGGGGACATTATAATCGAAGAGAAAGATAGGATAAAAAAGAGATTGGGGCGGTCCCCGGATTACGGAGATGCGGTAGCTAATACCTATTCTGGAAAAAGGAAACATAAACAAGCAGAGGTTGTCGCTTAATATTTGATTAAATGAGGTGAACGATATGACCGAAGAAATAAAGAAAAAAAAGCAGGCTGAGGTGCACGTTACCCTTACCAAAGGGCAGCAATTTATACAGACGAGTAAAGGGGTCTATCCTATATCAATTCTTAAGAAGCATGAAATCAAAAAGACTTCTAAGCAGATTAAGGAAGAAGAACAATTTGGAATTAATGAATTAGTTGCTCCCCCCAATTCCCCTAATAGTCTGCTTCAATTATACGATATGAATTCAACTTTTAGTGCTTGTGTAGATCAGATAGCAGAAGATGTAGCTGGTCTGGGCTGGAGGCTAGAACTAAAGGAGGGAGAAGAAGAGGATGATGACGAAAAGAAAAAGGTTAATGAACTATTAGAAAAGCCAAATCCGGAAGAATCTCTAAGGCAAATAATGAAGGAGATGCTCATCGATGTAGGAATAATAGGCTGGGGCGGTTGGGAAATAGTCAAAAATGGCATCAGAGAAGTAGCGGAGATATGGCACATCGCCGGGCATACCTTTAGGATTCATAAAAAGAAGAAGAAATTCTGTCAACAGAGAAATAATGATAAGGTCTGGTTTAATAGGTACGGGGAAGAGAAAGATATTTCTGCCGAAACCGGTAAACAGGGAAAATTTGATGAGAAGAGTAAGGCAAATGAGCTGATCTACTACAAGAGATATTATCCGAGGTCGGATTATTATGGAGCACCCCCGATATTATCAGCAGTAGGCTCCTTGATAGGACTTATTGGAATTAGGGATTATAACATATCTTTCTTTGAGAATTACGGGGTTCCTGCAGCCTTAATTACCCTGGCCGGAGACTGGAAGGACGGTTCAGCAAAAAAGATTAAAAATTTTTTGGATACTGAAATTAGAGGCTCCGAAAATGCCCATAGGACTATGGTGTTTCAACTTCCCGATGAGAATGCTAAATTTCAATGGCAACAATTATCTGTGGATGTCAAGGAAGGTAGTTTCAGGCTTTATCGAGAATCATTAGTAGAGGATATACTTATTGCCTATCATATGCCCGGGGAACGGATTGGAATTAGATCCAGGGTGGGGAAACTAGGCGGAGGTAAAGAAACAGAAGAAGGGACCAAGATATACGTGGAGTCAGTAGTGGAACCCTACCAGACAGATATGGAAAATATTGTTAACTCTAAGATTATAGAAGAAGGCTTGAATTGCCACAAGTATGTATTTAAGCTTAATACTCTGGATATTCGAAATATAGATGCGGAAGGGAATAGATATATTAAGTATATTGAACATGCCTGTATGACTCCTAACCAGGCTAGAAATAAATTAGGTTTAGGGAAGACGTATATAGGTGGGGATAAGTACTACATGAAGAGCGGTATGGAAGAAGTAGGAGAAGAAGAATTGGAGAAGAGAGAAGATAAATTTATCAAGGCAATGGAGGATCTTCAAGAAGGGATTAATAAATTGGCTGACTCTGATTTTCTTAAGGTAGTAGGAAAAGATAAGGAAGAGTTAGAGGATTAAAACAATGGTGGATATAGAGAAATTTATTAAAGAGATAGAATTAGAAGGTTATGTTAAAGAGACACTGGCGGAGATAGTGCAAATAGTGGATGGGAAGTTTAAAGAGGATATGCCGGGAGTTAAGATAGCTATCAGAATAGAATTGGGAATAGCAGATGGCCGGACTCCGCGGAGGAAAGAGTAAATGGCTATGAAGAAAGAGGAGCTAAATAATTATGCCATTAACCAGTGATACCGTAGAAGAATTAAATAGACTCATAGATGTATTCTTTGAAAAGGTGGGCCGCAAAGAAAGGCTAAGTAAGCAAATACTTAAATTGATGGATGAGTGCGAGGCCTATCTATATCCTAAGATAAGGGATTGGATGCAACTATCTCGGAAACAGATTATCAGAGATATTAAAAATAAAATTCTGAAACAGGGCGAGCCAACTCCCTTAATTAAATCTCGTTTGATTTTTGGGCCTATAGACAGAGCGACCGGGAAATCTGTTGTCTCTTTTGGGCCAGTCGAAAAGCAGTCTAAACCTGAAATAGTAGTAGATTATGTAGACTGGGAGATGATAGAACAAGAAGGAAAGAGCATAATCAAACCGGCCTATCTTAATATAATGGAAAGATCTGGTAACTTATCTCGAGCACAGGCCAGGATTGAGGCCTCTTTTGATGTGATAAATCCCTTATCAGTAAAGTGGGCCGAGAAATATTCTTCTGAATTAGTCACTCTGGTAGGCGAAGAAACAAAAAAGGGTTTGCGAGCAATAGTAGCTCATGGGGTAGACAAGGGAAAGACTCTTATCCAGATAGCGAGAGATATCGAAGCCACCGGAATTGGACTTAATGGACCACAAACTAGGGCTTTAATAAAATATGGGGATTTCTTATACGACCAAGGTTTGAAGGGAAAAGCATATCTAGCGAAATATGACAAATATTACAGTAGACTGCAAAAAGACCGAAGCGAATTAATAGCCAGGACTGAAGTTAACAGAAGTGTAAATGAGGGGTATCTTGATTCATTAGAAGGAACGAGGTATGAAGAGGTAGAGCTTTCTTCAGCTGCTGATGCCTGCCCTCTGTGTCTGGATTTAGCAGGGCAGAAATTTAAGAGGTCTGAGGCCAGTGGGCACTTGCCAGTTCATCCAGCATGCCGCTGCCATTGGATTGTAGTAATTTCCGGAGTAAAGAAACCGAGAGTCCCCAAAAAGCCTGAAGTAGGACTCCCGCGTTGGAGCCCAGCGAAAACTAAAAATGAAGCTTATTCGTTTGCCCATAAAGAACTAGTTAAAGAGTATGGCCTGGTGGATTATGGTAAAATGGATCTGAAAGGCATAAATATAATTAACAAAGAGCTATTCAGATTAATTGAGAAATATAAAATTAAATTAAGTAATTTAGGCTCTTCGCAGGGCATGTCAAGAACGGTGACATATCTTTACGGGAAGACTACCCCCAATAGCACTTTTGCAAATGTTTTTTTCAATAGACCAACAGATCAAATATCTATGACCTTCAATGAATATTGGTGGGCTACACCCGCTAAAAGGAAGTTCTTTAAAGATTCAATGTATGCGTGTGTAAGATCAGGCTACCATAAGTTAGATACCTTTAAGGGTGTCGTAGCACACGAATATGGGCATGTGTTAGATATTTTAGACGCTACTCGTAGAGTGAGTGATACATCAGAAGTTATGCTATATTTGCGTGAGACTGATGTGATAGCAATTAAAAATATTTTTGGGGATTATGCTAATAAGGAGAGAGCGGAATTTTTCGCTGAAGCATTCTGCAACTACGAGGCGAAGAATTTGCCTAAAAAAGAAATGAGTTTTGTAGCTAAGATATTAAAGAAATACATTTTAAGGTGAGGGGTGGAAACATGGAAGCTTCAAGGTGCCAGTTTTGTAAGCATATCTTGCCGAGCGATCCTCATACCAGAGTGAGATGCAAGGCCTATCCCGGGGGCATCCCGGAAGAGATAATGTACGAGAAAGTATTTCACAATAAAGTAGGGAAAGGCCAGGAAGGCGATTACGTATTTACTCCTGATGAATTATATAAAAAGACATTTAAAGAAGAAAAATATGGAGAGAAATCATAATTTATAATATATTAAAAAATAAGCGGGTGAAAACATTGAGAATAGAAGAGATAACCAAATTAAACCTGAGGAAAACACCAGATATAGAACTGTATTCTCTGGACCTACGATTTTCGCAGCTATGGGATAAATATTTTGAGAAGCCAAAACCAAGATTAGATATCAGAAGAGGTGACTTTCTCGGGAAGTATCAGATACTGGTCAGGGAGATGCATAAGAGGAAAATAAATCATGTTGAGACCAGCATAGATGATATAGTGTTTAAGAAAGAAGAATTAGGAATAGATACCCCCAGTTTAGGTTCGATAATAGTCGATCCTGAATATATTAGTATTGTAAGAGATTCGAAGAAGTCTCTAAGAGACCAACCGGATATAAATATACTTATTAGGGACGAACAGGATCCAAAATTAGAATCAGCACTTACTAAACTTTTTGGGAAACAGATAAATAAGAAGTTGAATTTCATTTATGATATGACTGAATGGGATTCATATATCCCACTATTTGAAAAGGTGCTAAGGCCTAAGGAGAAGATTGAGATAGTAAGAAAGAAAGATGATACACCGGAAACCGGTTTTATCGAGGTCCTCGGCACTATGGCCCAGCTTAATTCCCCGCACGGTAGACACTTTTCTCTGCTTATCCGTCACAAAGATAAAAGGATTCTTATCGACCCGGCAGTCCATAAAAAAGAAATAAAAGAAGAATTGGATTTTATAATTGTGACCCAGGCCGATAAGGATCACTGGGAATATTTAAAAGAATATAAAGATATCCCGGTTTATACGGTAGGAGCAATATTTGATAAGCTCCCTGAGAATAAAGATATGCATCTATTTCTTAAACCGCTAAAGATTGAAGGATTAGAGATTATCCCGATCAAGACTACCCCGGCAGTCGGAACTCCCTCCATGGGTTTAAGAGTAGATGTAGGAAAAAAGAAGATATCAATCCTACCTGAATTCTTGGATTTAGGGAAGGCACAGAAGGACCTGATACAAGGGACTATCTGGATTTGTGGAGTAGGGGATTATAAGACAGATCTGGAGAAAGAGGAAAAGAAACTCTCTTTTCTCTCCCTCTTGCAACTAGCAGAGGAATTGAAACCGAAGGCAATATATCTCACTAATTTAAGAAAAGATATTTTAAAACATAAAGAGAAAGTTGATACCGGACTCAAGATATGGAATGGTAAGATTTTATACGATGGTGATGTCTTGGAAGAGAAGGACTTTGAGAAGAGGGAAGAATGGGGATTAGCGAAACCGGCCTATCGGATATTCACCTTCGAGGATCTTAAAAATACTCCTCATTTTCAGAGTGGAAAAGCAATGGTTGAAGTAAAATTTGATGGGGTCAGAACTAAAATAATAAGCAAAGATGAAATTAAAATAATTACTGACCCAGAAGAGACTGCTACTCCGGATAAGACCAAACGCTTGCCATGGCAGGTAGAAGAATTAAAGAAGATGAAGGAAGACTTCGTAGGAGATTCTGAGATAGTAATGATAGATGAGGAGAAGAATGAATGCCTTCATAGGACCGCGGTAAATGCACTGATCAACGGTAAATTCGACCCAACTGAGGCCAGTAAGAAAGCTCATATATACATCTTTAACATTTTGGAATACCAGGGTGAGGATATCCAAGACTGGCCACGGAAAGAACGTAAAGAGCTGCTTAATAAATTTAAGGATACCGAGCACATTCATTTTGTCAAAAGCTCGACCAATTTGGATAAAGATGCCTTATCTTATATTGTGGATTTAGAAGATCTTAAACAAGTCGAGAAAGCTAAAGACAAGATAATGGGGTATGCTCATAAAGGTGGTCCTTATCCCAAACATATTGCAGAAGGAGTAATAATTAAACTGCTTAATGCTCCTTCTGAGACTCCTCAGGACCATAGTGCTTGTAAATGGAAAGAGAAATACGAAATAGATAATTTAGTCTACGGTATTCATGAGATTATTAGAGAAGGGAAGAAAACTGATAATTATAATTACGATTTGTGTTGTGGTCCAATCTCCGAAGAGTGGGCTAATGCGATATTAGCTAAGGATAAAAAAGCAGCAATCGAATATAAAGGAAAGTGTTATTTAGCATTAGGTAAAAGCGATAATACAAAAGTTAAATGCGAGATTGGGGATATCTTACGGACAGCGGCCGAGGATGTGAATAAATTTGAGACAGATGATCCTCGTTATCCCTACTACAAAACTTATGTTGCCATAGTCTTAGCTCCTGTGCCAGAGAAAAGTGAACCAGATAAACCATTTGTCTTGGAGAGGCTTTCCGAATTTACTCCGCGGAGAGAGGCTCTTGTAGAGAAAGCGGTTAAAGATGATGTTAAGATATGCATAGAGGAAGGAAAGATACCTAAAGAAATCTATAAAATATATGCTAAAGAAAACGAGCCTTTACCGAAAGAATTTTATAACTCCCCTCGAGAAGGTGAGGTCTTCGCACAAACTCATATTCGTGGTTTGGAACCAGAAGATGTTGAAGCCTACAAAAAGAAGAAAATAAGTTTAGCAGAATTGTTTACTAAACATTCTATTCATGTAGATCTTAGAATGAAGTTGGGTGAGAAAAAACTAATACAGTGGGTCATAACTGCTCAAAATACCGAAAAGTATTTTAGAATGTTAAAGGGCGAATATGAAGAAACTGCTACTGGAGTAAAACAACCAACAAAAGCGATGGCGATTGTTAAACCATCTGCTGAAGAACCAGAGATGAAAGAAATTAAGAAGACTGAAGAATTGAAAGAGCCGAGTATAAGTAGGCAAGGCGCTAAACTATTGGAAGAAATTCAAATCCCTGGCGGATATTTCATTGCTCCGGGAGAGGTTGGGAGTTCAGAATATAAATTTGCTTATATGGGATTGATATGGAAAGGCAGGGTAAAGACCGGAGTGTCCAGAAAGGATTATCATGAACTGTTTTTGTATCCTGATAGTAGCTTGCCTCCGAAAAATAGAGAATTACTCAAAGGTATATTTGTAATAAAGGCATTTAAGCGACCAAAAGAAGAAGGAAGCTATTGGCAAATCTGGAAAGCCACTGCGGGATCCCCAGCTGACCCAATTTTACATAAGGACTCTGGCTATCATTATCCCGTGCCTGCTAAGGACTTAAGAGTAATTGGACGGGAACACTATGACTACGGAAGGAAGGAAGAGAAATGAACATAGAAGAAATAAAGAAATTAACTGAGCAGGGAGAAAGAGAGTTATTAAAATCTGATATTAAAATTGAGAACCTTCCAGCATTTATTTGGATTGATTCTTTCCTATCTCTCGCAGGTTCAGCTTTATATGAACGGGAAAATAATAGAGAACCGAATGACATAGATATTATAGTCCGAGCTCAAGAAAAAGATGGGAAGTTCTGGATTGTTCTGGACCCGGCATTAAGACTAAAAATAGATAGGATTTTAGAAAAAAAGTCTGGGAATAAATCTGTCGAATGGATAGCCAGCACATACGGTCCTAATTGGAAGGCGCTTCCCATTTATGATTTAGCTCTCATCCCTCGTAAACCAGGACAAAAGGTAGTAGAGATAAATGAACCGGAGTTTGCCGAAGAATTTTATAAAGAAGAAGACTATGAGGAATTTTGTGATTTTGGTGGAGGACATTTCTCTAAATTTGTTAAGGAATACCCAGAATTTAACATCGAGGAATTTAAAGAGTATGTTATTGTTCATAATAAAGCGGACCGGGACTCCGGAGAATTAGAAGATATTGCTGCATCTGAGATTTTAAGACTCGCAAAAGAATTTGCCCAGGAGAAGAATATCCAAATTAAGAAAAGACATAGCAGAGAAAAGTGTATGGAGTGTGACAAGCCTCCTATTTATGAATGTATATGGGCTGAGGGAATAGGTCATGCCTGGTTTTGTAAAGAGCATTTTAAAGAATGGGCTACGACCGGTGATGGTAAAGGTGAAATAATTTCTGTTAAAGAAGTAAAAGATGGAATAGCAGCCA
>Ga0307380_10007039_pt1 | contig 14685 bp, 13 predicted proteins | sample UN3MG_FD_202239 | JGI IMG/M metagenome (GOLD analysis project Ga0307380, IMG submission 202239) | Soil microbial communities from Risofladan, Vaasa, Finland - UN-3 | ecosystem: Environmental > Terrestrial > Soil > Coastal area > Acid sulfate soil | place: Finland: Risofladan, Vaasa | collected... | reverse complement strand
AGATCTTTCCGAGCCGCTGACCGATATCCCGATCGGCAGCGGAGCCTACACGGTGAGTAACCACAGGATGGGCCAGTACATCATCTACGAGCGGAAGAAAGACTATTGGGCCATGGATGTTCCGGTGAACAGAGGCCGGCTCAATTTCGATTTCCTTCGCTATGACTACTATCGCGATCAGACCGTGGCTTTCGAGGCCTTCAAGGCGGGGGAGTATGATATCCGGGTCGAGAACGAAGCCAAGAAGTGGGCTACCCAGTACACCGGATCCGCCATCGAGGCCGGCTATATCAAGAAAGAGGAGATTCCTCACGAAATCCCACCCGGGATGCAGGCCTTCATCTTTAATATCCAGCGGCCCGTTTTTCAGGACCGCAGGGTGCGAATAGCCCTGAACTACCTGATGGATTTTGAGTGGATGAACCGCAATATCTTCTACGACCAGTACACACGAACCCGCAGCTACTTCGAGAGTACCGAGTATGCCGCCACCGGTCTTCCCAGCCGGGAAGAGTTGAAGATACTGGAGCCGATCCGTGGCAAAATCCCCAAAGAGGTATTTGCCAAGGAGTACGACCCGCCGGTCACCGACGGCTCGGGAAATATCCGAAGCGAGGTACGGCAGGCGCTTAGACTGCTGAAAGAGGCCGGGTGGGAGGTACGGGACAGACAGCTGGTGAATGTGCGTACCGGGGAGCCCTTCGGATTTGAGCTCATGATCTACACCGACACGACGGAGCGGATCGCCATTCCTCTGCAGAAGAACCTGGAGCGGGTGGGAATCACCATGAATATCCGAAAGGTGGATCCCTCACAGTACCTCAACCGTTGGCATGATCATGATTTCGACTTGATTTCAAGTGGATTTTCCTCCCATATTTATCCGGACACCACTTTGAAGATTTCGTGGGGCAGCGATTACATCGACTCCACCTACAATCAAGCGGCGGTTCAAGATGAGGCGGTAGATTATCTGCTTGACGGCATCGACGAGCATCAGGGTGATGATGAGGCCTTGCTCTATTGGGGGCGGGCTTTTGACAGGGTACTGACCTGGAATCACTACGTTATCCCGCAGTGGCATCTCAGCATGTTCCGGGTGGCCTCCTGGGATAAGTTCAGCCGCCCTGCTATTCGTCCTAAATACGCTTTGGGAATCGATACCTGGTGGGTAGATCCGGCTAAAGAGCGTAGTTTACCCGATCGATAGCCCGACCAGTGGGATATATCTGAAACCTGATGCTCGCCTACATCATTCGCCGCCTTCTCCTGATCATACCGACCCTCTGGGCCATCATCACGGTCAACTTTTTCGTGGTGCAGATCGCCCCCGGCGGGCCAGTGGAACAGATGGTGGCGGAGATGCGGGGAATTCGGGTAAATACCCGTATGGAGCGGCTATCCGGTATTACTGCGGATGAGGTCACCCCGGCTGAACGGGAAGGGGAAGCCTCCTCTGTCTACAGAGGTGCCCGGGGACTGGATCCGGAAGTCATTGAAGAAATCAAGCGGCGTTTCGGCTTCGACAGGCCGCTGCACCTGCGCTACTTCGATATGCTGAAGCGCTATGTGGCGTTCGATTTTGGCGAGAGTCTGTTCCGCGGCAATACCGTGATCCGCCTCATCGCTACGCGTTTGCCCGTATCGATCTCCCTGGGAATCTGGAGCACCCTGTTCATCTACCTGATTTCCATTCCTTTGGGCATCGCCAAGGCGGTGCGACACGGCAGCCGCTTCGACCTGGCAACGAGCACGGTGGTCACCGTTGGCTACGCCATACCGTCGTTTCTCTTCGCCATCCTCCTGATCGTCCTGTTCGCCGGCGGGTCCTTCCTGAAATGGTTTCCCCTCCGAGGTCTGGTCTCGACGAATTTTGCAGAGTTGAGCTTTTTCGGTAAAATCGCCGATTACTTCTGGCACCTGGCTCTGCCGATTGCAGCATTAACCATCGGGGGCTACGCCACGCTGACCATGCTCACAAAGAACTCCTTCTTGGACGAGGTCAACAAACAGTACGTTATGACGGCTCGTGCCAAAGGGCTGACCGAGAGAAAGACGCTCTTCGGCCATGTCTTTCGCAACGCCATGCTGCTGATCATTGCCGGATTTCCGGCTGCCTTTATCAGTATGTTTTTTACAGGCAGCGTACTCATTGAAGTTATGTTTTCGTTGGAGGGACTGGGTTTGCTGGGATTCGAAGCCGCCACGCAGAGAGATTACCCGTTGATGTTCGCCACCCTGTACATCTTTACGCTCATGGGCCTGCTGCTGGGATTGATCAGCGACATCACCTATACTCTGGTGGATCCGCGGATCGACTTCGAGAGTCGTGGATGAACGGCACATGATTCGCTTGAGCAGGTTGAACCGGGAGCGTTGGCAGCGATTCAAAGCCAACAAGAGAGGATTCGTTTCCCTCTGGATTTTCCTCCTTTTTTTCGTGTTGAGCCTGTTTGCCGAGGTGATCGCCAATGATGTTCCTCTCCTGATCCGCCACCGTGAAAGTCTGTATCTTCCGCTGTTCAGGGAGTACGCGGAAACGGAGTTCGGCGGCGAGTTCGAAACCACGGCGGACTACCGTGATCCCTATCTGATCGATCTGATCGAGCAGGACGGCTGGATCCTGTGGCCGCCGATCCGTTTCAGTTATGACACTATAAACTACGACCTGCCCAGCCCGGCTCCCTCTCCGCCGACCCGGGAAAACCTGCTCGGCACGGATGACCGGGGACGGGACGTGCTGTCCCGGGTGATCTATGGATTTCGGGTCTCGGTTCTGTTCGGATTCATCCTCACCTTCTTCTCCACAATCATTGGGGTGTCTGTAGGTGCTGTCCAAGGGTTCTACGGCGGCTGGATCGATCTGCTGGGCCAGCGTTTCATGGAGATCTGGTCGGGCATACCCACCCTCTACATCCTGATTATCCTGTCCAGCATTGTACAACCAAGCTTCTGGCTGCTGCTGGCTATACTACTGATGTTTAGTTGGATGACTTTCGTCGGCGTGGTACGGGCGGAGTTCCTGAGAGGCCGAAACTTCGAGTACGTCCTGGCTGCAAAAGCAATGGGCATGAGCAATGCCCGGGTCATGTTCAGGCATATCCTGCCCAACGCGATGATCGCCACGCTGACCTTCCTGCCTTTTACTTTGAGCGGCTCGATTCTGGTTTTGACTTCCCTGGATTTCCTGGGATTCGGTCTTCCTATAGGTTCTCCATCCCTTGGGGAGCTGCTGGCCCAGGCCAAGACGAATCTACAGGCGCCGCGGTTGGGCATTACCATCTTCCTCGTGCTGGCCGTCACCTTGACCTTGCTGGTATTCGTCGGTGAAGCGGTGCGGGATGCCTTAGACCCGCGGAGATCGTACTAGGCCTATGGCAGAATCATTGATATCCATCAGGAATCTTCACATCGGATTTCGCAAGGGTCAACGGCTCGACGAGGTTGTTCATGGGGCTGACCTGGATATTTATCCGAATGAAACTCTGGCGCTGGTTGGGGAGAGCGGTTCAGGAAAAACGGTGACCGCCCAGGCGCTCCTTCGGTTGTTTCCGGAGAGCATTATTGCCTATCCCCGCGGGCGGATTCTATTCGGACAGAGGGACATTTTGGCCATGGACAACGAACAGCTGCGCGAGATTCGCGGCAGCGAGATCAGTATGATCTTCCAGGAGCCCATGTCTTCCCTCAATCCCCTGCACACCGTGGAAAAACAGATCAACGAGGCCCTGTTCCTGCACAGAGGGTTATCCGCTTCCAAGGCCGGTCCGATCAGCCTGGATTGGCTGAAACGGGTGGGATTGAACGATCCGGAAAAGAAGATGTTCTCCTTCCCCCACCAGCTCTCCGGAGGCGAGCGCCAGCGGGTGATGATCGCCATGGCCCTGGTCAACGAGCCGAAGCTGCTTATCGCAGATGAACCGACTACGGCCCTGGACGTTACGATCCAAGCCCAGATCCTCGACCTGATGAAGGAGCTTCAGCGGCAGCTTGAGATGTCGGTGTTGTTCATCACCCACGATCTTGGAATCGTCCGCCGCATTGCCGATCGGGTGGCGGTGATGCACGATGGTGTTATCGTTGAAACCGACAATACTCAGAGGATCTTCGCTGCTCCCAGCCATCCCTACACCAAAGAGCTTTTGGCGGCGGAACCGGAGGGGGAGCCTCCCGCCTCCGATCCCGAGCGGGAAGCTCTCGTCACGGTGGAGGACTTGAAGGTGTGGTTTCCCATCCAGAAGGGAATCTTGCGGCTAACCAGGGGTCATGTGAAAGCGGTGGACGGTGTTACCCTTAAGGTGCGCAAAGGCCAGACCCTCGGTGTTGTAGGGGAGAGCGGATCCGGAAAGACAACCCTGGGTAAGGCCCTGCTCAGGTTGGAGAGAAGCGAGGGGGAAATCTGGTTCGAGGGCAAGCCCCTTCACGAGATCGACGCCAAGGCGCTTCGTCCGCTTCGCCGTCGCATGCAGATCATCTTTCAGGATCCTTTCGGTTCTCTCAGTCCTCGGATGTCGGTGGAGCAGATCATCGGCGAGGGTTTGATCATCAACAAGATCGGAGACCCCCAGAGCCGGGGAAAACGGATCGTCGACGTGATGAAAGAGGTGGGGTTGGATCCGGAACACCGCCACCGCTATCCCCACGAGTTTTCCGGAGGTCAGCGGCAGCGGATCGCCCTGGCCCGGGCCCTGGTACTAAAACCGGATATCCTCGTTCTGGACGAGCCCACATCCTCCTTGGACAGAACGATCCAGTTTCAAGTGATCGAGCTCCTAAAGAGCCTGCAGGCGAAGCACGGATTGAGCTACATCTTCATCAGCCACGACCTCAAGGTGGTGAAGAGCCTCTGCCACGACCTCGTGATCATGAAGGAAGGCAAGATCGTGGAGGAGGGTGAGGCTCGGGCGATCTTCAGCAATCCCCGGCATCCTTACACACAAGAGCTTCTCAGCACTGCCTTCGAGAATTAGAGGGATCATCCACGGCGGAAGATTTCTCCAGAAACGGTTGCGTCGCCATTGATTTGAACCATGAAATCGATCACTATACACAAGCTGGACGAGACTCTTACCAGAGTCCTGGAAGAACGTGCCAGGAGAGAGGGCGTATCGCTCAACCGACTGGTGAAGAAGCTGCTTCGATCGGCTCTAGGCTTGGAAAAGGCGCCGGAGCCGGACCACAGGGATGAGTTCCTCGATCTGTTCGGCACCTGGTCCGATCGGGAAACGGCGGATTTTCACGGGAGGATCGAAGAGCTGGAGCGGATTGAACCCCAAGACTGGGATGAATCATCTTGAGATCCATACTTCTTGACACGACTGCCTACTCCGCCTACCGAAACGGGAATACGCTGGTTTTGGACAGCCTTGCCGGTGTGGATAGAGTGTACATGTCCGTTTTCGTTCTTGGGGAGCTGGTCTTCGGTTTCGAGGGCGGTGATAGGTCGATCGAAAACCGACGGTTCGCTTTGTGGAGACTACCCGGGAGACAGCTGAAGTTCCCGGCTTGAGGACCTAGCCGCATATGGAGACATAGGCAGCCGGTTCTCTCGTTGCTGCACCACCCGCGACAAGGAAGAGCGCGGCGGCCGGCCAGAAGGCCTTGATCTAACTACACATATATGTTAACTTATAAGTGTATTCCCGGGGTACTAGGATCAGGAGGTAACGTATGGCTCAGTTAACAATCTATCTTGATTCAGAGACACTTCGCAAAATAGAGAGCGCGGCGGCCGCGAGTAGCGTATCGATTTCCAAATGGGTGCGCGAAAAAATTGAAATTACCTTGAGAGATGAATGGCCGGAATCTTTTTTTCAACTCTTTGGAGCATTAAGAGAAATAGATTTGGAAGAACCAAAGGAGCTTGATTTCATTACTGATGTTGCTCGGACTAAACTATGACCTACTTTCTTGACACCAACATCTGTATCTACGCGTTCAAAGGGTTGTATCCGAAGATACAGGTGCATATGAAATCTCATGTACCGTCTGAAATCAGCATTCCGGCGATCGTACTGGCTGAGCTGTATTATGGTGCGGCGAAGAGCACCGCTCGGGACAAGGTAATTCAGAGGTTACGGGAGTTTATCGCACCTCTCCATATTGTTGCTTTTGACAGCAGATCTGCGATGACTTATGGCACTATCCGAGCCGAATTGGAATCTATGGGGAGAGTAATTGGACCCAACGATCTGGTTGTTGCGGCCACAACACTTGGCAATGGGGGTACCCTCGTAACCCATAATGTTAAAGAATTCAGTGCGGTCCCTGGTCTGCGCATTGAGGATTGGACCCAGTAGGAGAGTTCCCCTCGCATCAACACCGAAGGAGCATACAAATGGATAGAGTTCTGCGGCACGTTGTGATGTTCTGTTTCAAAGCGGGTACAAAGGCAGAGACGATCCGGGAGATCGAAGCCACCTTCGCCGGTCTTCCGGAAAAGATCGAGGAGATCCGGGATTTTGAGTGGGGGACCGATGTCAGTGTGGAAGGCAAAGCCAATGGCTTCAGCCACAGCTTCCTGGTTACTTTCGGCAGTGAACAAGACCGGGGCACCTACCTGCCTCATCCGGCACATCAGGAGTTTGTCGCTCTGGTCAAACCCCATGTTGAGAAGTCGCTGGTCCTGGATTACTGGGCGCGCTAGTTGAAAGAGTTTTGAGCTTCGATGCAGCTCTGATCAAACAGCTCATCCAGGCGAGGCGTATTGCAGTACAAGCAGAGATTGGCGAAAGCGGCGTTAAAAAACTGATCGAGGATTTCAGGATAGGTAGCGGTGAAGCCTCAGCGATCTGGCTGGCGAGAACAAAGGAGTTACCTCTGGCACTTGATGATGGTCAGGCAATAAAAGTCTGCAAGGCATTGGGGCTACAATTCGTCACAGCGATTCATATTCTGCTAATCCTGGTCTCGCGTGGACGATTGAGTAAAGAAATTGCTGCAGAAAAGCTCAAGGCGCTTTCGCACATTGGCCGGTACACCAAGAAGATCATCGAAGATGCGGAACAGCGCTTAAGGGAGTAAGTCAATGAGTGTGATAAGTCTGAGGTTGAAGGACAAAGAAACGAAACGCATCGATGAGCTTTCGAAAACAGAGAACAAAGACCGTTCCTCTGTAGCGCGAGAGCTATTGGGCTACGGGTGGACTTTCCTGATGATCAGCCGTTATCGGGAAGGCAAAATATCGTTGGAAATTCTATCGAAGAAGCTTGATCTATCGATAGGCGAAGCCATCGATCTGCTCGCCGAATACGGAGTAGAATCCACAGTTACCTACGAAGACTATTTAAAGGGATTCGAATTCACCCTTGGTTGAGACTTCAAGCTTGGTACTCTGAGGTTACCACTCCCCGGAACCGTGGAACTTTTTTCGCACTGCATCTTTGAACTCTCGGCCGGCCCGATTCATTTCGGCCAGGGTTTCATTGAACGGTTTCCCCGCGCTCCCGCGAGCTGCAGGGATCACGGTAGTGCATTCATTCTCGTCCATGAACCGGACCGCTTCCAGCAGCCCGGCCTGGTCCTCCTCCGGAATGACTACAAATCCGTGTTTGTCCGCATGAATGAGCTGGCCCGGCCGGATCGAACATCCGAATACCTCCACCTCGCAGTTCCAGCGAACAGGATGATTGAAGGCGTGACCCACGCAGAGCCTGCGGGCGAGTGCCTTGAAACCGGCATTGCACATTTCGTCCACATCCCGGATAGCTCCATCGACGATGGTACCAACACAGCCTAAGGCCTTGTGAACATTGCTGTTCACCTCCCCCCAAAAGGACCCGATCACCTTTGGTTTATCCAAATCCTGGATCACGATGATTTTCGGTCCTGCCATCGACGCCACATGCTCGCGGTACTCACTCCATCCGGCCGGATTGTTCTTGGGATGCTCCGGATTGCCCGGCTCGACTACTACGGTGACGGCATAGCCCACCATTGGTCCCATTTGGGGCATGAAATCCCGGGTCTCTTCGAGGTTCCAATGGGTTCTGCGATCATGCTTGGTGATGGCTTCCCAGCCGTTGTACACCGATGGGGTGTTCCAGCGCCCCAGCTGCAAAAGCTCCGAGTGGGATAAGCGTGGGGATTGTTTCCCGTTCATAAATTTCGAATCCTTGCCAGACCCGGGTGAAAACCCTTTTACTTCACGGTCATGGCCATGGCGCCGGTCCAATCCGGAGCGGGCGGGCTGGCGATGTTGGATTTGGAGCGCTCGAGGAACATCGCGCTCGAGCGGTCTCCCGGCAGCAGCTCCTGGACTTTCTGGAACAGCCGGGCGGCGTCTTGAAAGCTACGCTCGTAGAACAGGCGTGCCGCCTCCTCGTGCAGCTGCCAGGCGTGCTGCTCCTCCGGGCTGAGCTGCCTCCGGGAGGTATAGATCCCGATACCGGCGGTTTTTCCCTTCACGATCACCCGGTCGATCAATCGGCAGGGAAACTGCTCCTGGATCTTTTTTGCCATGGATTCGGAGATGATGATAGGTTGATCGTACACCTTGGTGAGCCCCTCCAAACGGGAGCCTATGTTCACCATATCCCCGATGACCGTATAGTCCATCTTCTTCTCCGAGCCGATATTGCCCACCGTGACGACTCCGTAGTTGATGCCGATCCCGATGCGAAACTCCGGCCTGCCCCTCTGGGCCTGCCAGACATTGAAGTCCTTGAGTGCTTCGAGCATCTCGAAGGCGGATTGAACGGCTTCGGAAGCCTCGTAGCGGGTTCGCTCGGGAGCGCCGTAGAAGGCCATGATGGCATCTCCCATGTACTTGTCCACCACACCCCGGTTGCGCATGATGATGTCGACCATTATCTCGAAGTAAGCGTTTAGGGACTCCACCACCTCGTTCGGTCTCATCTGTTCGGAGATCGTGGTAAAGCCCCGGATGTCGGAGAACAGCAAGGCCACTATTCGGTCCTCCCCGACCAGCATCTGCTCGGGACTGGCGAAGAACTGATCGATCACCGCCTTGGGTACGTACTTCTGGAAGATGTTGCGGATCTTCTGTTCTTTATGCTGTGCGACGACCGCCTGTAGGGCGTAGCCCTTCACCAGGTCGTTGGCCTTGTCCAGCTCGCTGGTCATGAGGTTGAAGGTGTGACCCAGCTCGCCGGTCTCGTCTTTGTACAGGACTTCTACACGTTTTGACAGATCGCTTGTGGAGATGATCTCCCGCATAGCCCCGACCACGTTTTTCAACGGTTGGGTCAAGAGGTAGGAGAAGACCAGCAGTAGAGCCACCGCCAGCGCGGAGGAGACCGAGAGGATGATTCCTGTCTGCAGGTACATCTGGTTGATCGTCTGGTAGAAAGCCTCCCGCTGCTCCGTGACCAGGATGTTCCAGCCGAAGGCCTCGAAAGGAGCCACCTGGGCAACCCGTTCGCTTCCCCCCAGGGCGAGCTGCTGCCAGCCGAAAGCCTCCTCCGCCAGCAGCGCCTGCAGGTATTGAGTTTCATCGGCAGTCAGCTCAATCTCGCCGGTAGCCATGACCACGTTCCCGCCGGCATCAACGGCCAGGATCAGTTCCGTGGCGCTGCGTACCATGTTTCGAGCAAAGGACTGTACCGCGTCTTTGCTCGCTTCCACGAACTCCTCGTTCCCTACCAGGTTGTTGGAGACTAATAGAGACCATTGACTGCTCGCGTAGGACAGGAGTTCCTCCTGTTTAAAGCGCAGCAGGCTGGTGGCAACTCTGGTGATGCCGTTTCTTGCCGACAGGGAGGATACATACCCCGTGACCAAAAGGGGCGCGATGATCAGAGGGAGCACGATCAGTACGATTTTAGCCCGAATGCTCATTTACTTCTCCACCCTCCTACCTAAAAAAATCGGTTTTTCATGACAAAACTGGATTGGAAAATATGCCTTTTCCCGCCGATGATCAGAGTGTTGGTGCACCATAAATGAGCGGTCTATATCACCGAGCCCTCGAAATATACCGCCAGACGGTCGGACTGCGTCTGGTAGGCAAGGGTGAGCAGGGTCTGGACATTGAAGATGTCTCACCGGAAGATCGGGCCAAGATCCTTCGCCAGATCGATGAGGTGATCGACAGTAACCGGATCAAAGTCCAGGCGGACACCTTCACCATCACCGCCAAGCGCAGCGGAATCGGTTTACCCATTCTCATCAACGGGGCGATCGTGGCCGTCGTTGCCGCTACACTCCTCATCTTTACTTTTTTCTTCAACAGGCAGGAGGATGTTTTGGCCACCGGAGCGGGAACGATCCTCAGCGCCGAAAGTAAGGTGTTCGAAACCCTGCGTAAAGAGTCTCAAGCGCAGCTTCAGCTGAAGGACAGGGAGGTCCTTGCCTTCCAGCAGCAGCTCCAGGATACCCTCGAGCGGCAGAGGCGCCTGCAGGCGGAGACAGACCAAACCATTCGCCGGCGGGAAGAGCAGCTGGAGGAAGAGTTTCAAAGTACTCTTGAACAGGAGAGGCAGCGCCTGCTCGATCAGGGCCTTGCCACAGCAGCCATCGAAGAGAGATTAAACACCTTCGAGGCGGAGAAACGCTCCGAGCTGGAAGCCGAGTTCGAGACGTTCCGACGTCAGACCCAAGAAGATGCGGCTCAGCGCGAGGAGGCGATTGCCGGCCTGGTGCGGGGGTATGAGCAGAACCTCCAGTCTGCCCAGGCGGAGCGCAGCGAACTGGAGCGTCAGCTGCAGGAGCGGGAAACGGAGCTGCAGAGCCAGTACGACAAGCAGACCCAGGCCTTGGAGGGCGACAGAGCCCGGGTGGCGGCGCAGCTTGACCGCCTGCAGGAAGAGCAGCGTCAGGAACAGCTGGTGCGGGACCAGATCCTCGGCGCTTACGAGACGGTAAACGTCAATATTGCTGCGGGGGAGTATGCCTTGGCCTTGCAGCGGCTCGAATCGATCCGGTCCTACCTCGATCAGGAGCCGGCCCTTTCATTGGCCGGGATCCAGCGGCAGCGATCGGTAGAGCGGTTCATCATCACTTCCCTGGAGGATCTTATCCGCAGCCGCTCCGCTCGGGAGGAGCAGGACCTGGATTCCCTGATCGCTGCTGGCAGCCGGATCAACGCCCTGAACCAAGGGATTAGCAGAGCAAACCAGCTTCTCGAGCAGGGCGATGCGGCCGCGGCCCGGCAGCTATACCTCTCCTCTCTCGCTGAGATCCCCTCAGCCCGCCAGGGCTACGAGAGACTGGCGGAAATCGAAGCCCGCCGGGAAGTCCAGGCTCGCCAGAGGGTAGCGTCAACCCTATCGCAAGGTCGAATCTCGTTTCAGAACGAGCAGTTCCAGGCTTCCCTGGACCAGTACCGCGAGGGTTTGACCCTTCTTCTCGAGGACTCTGAGGCAGCGGGACGCATCGTCGATCAGATTGCTGAGATAAGCCTCCGTCTGAGTCCCGTGATTGCCGCAAACTCCGTGCAGCCCGAGCCAGTTGCGCAGACTGATGAGGAGCAACTCAGGCTGCTCGAGCAGTATCAGGAACGGATTGAGTCGCTGGAGGATGAGAACGCCCGGCTAACGGAGCAGCTGAAGCGTCTCCAGGAGCAGCAGCAGCTGCTGCAGGGGGATCAGACCCAGGTGGCCGTCCAGGTGGAGCGCCTTCAGGGGGAGAAAGAAGGGCTGGCCGCTCAGGCACAGCAGCTCCGGGAAGAAAAGGATCTGCTGGTCGAGCAGGTGAAGCAGCTACAATCCGAGAAAGACGGGCTGATCTCGACGCGGGATCGGATGGAAGCGGAGCGAGAGAACCTGCGGGAACGCCTGGACACGTTGGAGACGCGCTTCCGGACCCAGCGCCAGAGTGCGAACCTGATTGGCGACACCGCACCTGAGACGCTGGCTACCTTGCTCGAGGCCAAGCTCCTGACCTGGCAGATCATCGGCTCTGACCCGATCGCCGGCCAGTATCCTGAGCTCTACGACACCATGGAGCGTTATCTCGATACGCTGACGGAGCAGAGCTTGTTCGAAGGCCGGTATGCGGCTGTGCAGGACATGATTACCGTAGTGGATGCCCTGCTGAGCACCCCCGTTGCCCAGGTACCCGCCGATTTGTGGCGCCGCTACAGCTATACGGATCGGGAAGATCTGCTGACCCGGTTGTTGGACAGTTTGGAGCGAATCATTAAATAGAACCGGGCTGAAGGCAGAGCTGCCCCGAGGGACGGAGGGGCACCCTGCTTCAGCCCGGGATTTTCACAGGATCGGAAAGGAATCAGTTCGCCGTGATAATCGCGGTATACGCTCCTGTGTTCCCTGCTCCTTTATTGTAGAACACGTTGAACCAGAGATCCTGGTTCTCTAAGAACTCGTCGGCTCCCGGGCCCTTGATTGTGCTTGCAGAAAGCAGATCCGCCAGCCCGCCGACCGCGACGAGTGAGGGAGCCGGGTCACCTGCTTCGTAGACCCAGATGTCGAGGCAATCCGTACCGGTGCTCCAGATCAGGGTGAAGGTAATCGTGTTGGCCGTTCCGGCGTTGAACATGAATGTGTCGTTCTTGTCTAAACTACCGATATCGAGTCCTTCGATTTGGATACTCATACCCGGGTTCAGGACGATGGGAGTAGCCGGATCGGTGCCGAAGAGGATGTCATAACCCCCCGGACCGCCGGGAAGGTTCTGGTACTCGTCATTGGGCTCAAGGTCTGTGTAGACCCCGATCTGGGTCGCAGAGGCTGAATAGTCCCAATCGTTGGCTGTATCCAGCTCATTGTCCAGCGAGTTTACCTTCACGATGAGGTAGTAATCACCGTAATCCAGAGGCCAGGTTCCTGAGAAGTCGATCCAGTTCAATGAGGAGGCTCCCAGATCCAGGCGGCTGAGCCCATTACCGGAGGCGACACCGACGTCTTCGGCATCCAGGTTCGTATTGTGGGAGGCGTAGGCGGCCCAACTCAACGATCGGGCTCCGTTGTGTTCCGCAAGGGGGCCGTTGTTGGAGTACATGAATCGGCCGGTAAAGGGTTGTCCCGGGGCATTTTCACCCCCGCCGGTGTGTTCGACCTGGGAAACCGTATAATCCACCCTGGGAGCTGCTACGGTGAAGGTGCTGGCCGTGGATACATTGTTCCCGTGATCGAGATCATCCGGGGAGGAGACCATCACGAACAGATCGTAGTTCCCCTGCGGCAAATCGGAGGGCCAATTCCCCGTAGGTGCGGCTACGTAGTTGCCGGAATCGGGGATATCGTCGGTAACTGTCCCGCTGGCGATGAGGTGTTCCCCTTCGCCGCCGAATGTGCCGTCCTCGGAGATGAACAGCCACCAGGAAATGCTGGCCGTGCCCGTAGCACTGCCGCCGTTGTGGATCGTGAAATCTCCGCTGATGCTCGAAGCGGCAAAGGCACTGGCGGGAAATGTATCTCCGGAAATGCTGTAGTCGATATTGGTCACCGCAGCGGTCACACTGACCACGGCGGGAACCGAACAGGTTTGAGCCGGGGTGTCTGAATCCGTCACGATGATCGTATCGGAAACACCGGTAGCAGAGCCGGCGGTGTACACACCGCCCGGTGTAACGCTGCCCCCGGAATTGTTTGTCTGAAAATCGAAGGTGTAGGGAACCACGCCGCCTGTAGCGATGAAGGAGATGCTGTTGCTCACTGAGACGCTGGCCGTGGTCGGGCTGATCTTCAGCCCCTCCAAGGTGCTCGCCACGGTAACGGAAGCCGTCCCGGACTGGCCGGTGCTGTCGGTGACCACTACGACGTCGTTGCTGGCGGCGGCTGGAGCCGTGTACACTCCTGTGGCCGCATCGATAGAGCCCGTACCGCCGGCTAACCCATACGTATACGGAGGGTTACCTCCGGATGCGGTAAAGGTCACGGACGAGTTGACCGGAACGGTGACCTCGGATGGGCTGATGTTCAAACCCCCTTTGATACCCAGCTCGGAGAAAAATGAGAAATCCTTGCAGCCGGACAGTAAGAGTGTAACGGCAACAAAAGCAAGAATCAGTAAAGCGAAGATCCTCGGTTTAGGATTCAGGCTCATCGAGATGCATCTCCTCTCGTTATAGTCGTATGGTGGTGGATACGGAAGGACTGAAGCCCATGATCGGGTGGGGCTGTTCCCAGTAGAAGTCGTACCCCGCTTCTATCAGGAGGGCAAAGGTCCGTCCGACGGGCAAACGTACGCCCAGGCTTCCTCTTCCGAAAAAGGTGAGCCCAAGAAATGTTTCGTTTGTCGATGAGATCATCATCAGCAGGGCGGGTCCGGAGGATATGCCGAAGATCACGCTGGGATAGCGTTCGCTGCCGATCTCGTAGCGTAGGGAAACTCCCATCGGGATGAGAAACGTTTCGGCGCTGGCCAGATCGCCGGTGGCGGTAAAGTAATTCAAGCCCCCGTACAGACCCAAGCCGAAACGGCTCAGGTTGCCCTGGAACAGGTAGCTCAGGCTCAGTACCGGCATGACCCCGAGCTTGAAATACTCGCTGGCTGCCCCCGTGGCCACAAAGGGCGCACAGCCCAGTCCGATTTCAAAATGCTTATTCTTTTCCGAAACCTGCGGTTTTTTCGATTCGGGTGTTTCAACGCCGGGCAAGACCGGTTGCCGTGAATCGTTACCGTTTTCTGCGGGGAGTGAAGCAGGAGGTGCCATCCTACCGTTGGTATTGGAATCGGACGAGCTGATGTTGCCATTGAAACCGGCATTGACTGATTCGACGGACGAATCGACGGGGATGAACTCCTTCGGTTCGAGGGTGT
>Ga0307380_10007036_pt1 | contig 14689 bp, 10 predicted proteins | sample UN3MG_FD_202239 | JGI IMG/M metagenome (GOLD analysis project Ga0307380, IMG submission 202239) | Soil microbial communities from Risofladan, Vaasa, Finland - UN-3 | ecosystem: Environmental > Terrestrial > Soil > Coastal area > Acid sulfate soil | place: Finland: Risofladan, Vaasa | collected... | reverse complement strand
TCTCACCGTGCGATATCGAGAGCTCGCTCCGACGGGTTGCCCTGGACGTAGGACTCGTGGGTAGGATGCCCTGAATCCGTGTAATCGACCTCGTGTCGGGGACGGCCGTGAATGTTCGTCTCGGGGGTCAGCAGCTTCTCGGGCAGGCTGTGCACGCGAAGCCGGATTCGGTCGGGAAACACGTCGTAGCTCGCGAAATCGCACGGATAGCTCGCCGTCCCCGATAGGGAGACGTGATGCACCCCGTTGCGAGCGACGACGCCCGTCAAGTGCAGATGGCCTGAGAGAACGGCGACGATCGACTCCGCGTGCTGGTCGACCAGGCTCAGCAGTTGTTCGTCCTTCGCCGCGTAGCTGATGAAGCCGAAACTCTTGCGAAGAACCGGCTCGTCCCGCAGCGGCACCAGCGGGATATGGCAGCAGACGATTTTCGGCAGATCGGCCGAGGCGTCGAGTATGCTGCGGAACCACCCATTGCGACGCCGACCGACGGCGCCGGAATTCGAGCTGGGGGCTCCGGAATTGTTGAGCATGACGAACAGCAGGCCCTTGTGCTTCAGCGTGTAGTTCGTGCGATCATCACCAAAGGCCTCCCGGAACGCTGCTTCATGCCTTGGGTCCCCCTCTTGCTGCACGTTTTCGTGATTGCCCACGACGGGGTGAAACGGGACTTTCAAGTCGGCCAGGAGCCTCTCTTGCAGTCGGATATCCGGTGCCAGGCTCGGGAGAGCGCCGCCATGAATCATGTCGCCGATCCCGATCACAAAGTCGGGACGAGGTAGCCGCTTCGCGTCGTTGACCCAGTCGACAAGATACCTCATCTTCTCGTTTGCCAGCCGGTAGCCCGGCGGCCGGGTCTCATCGATGTGAACGTCGTTCCATTGCACGAACCGAAACCGCGGGTTCTCGCCGGGCTCACCGGCCCGACTCGCCGGTAAGCAGTTCTGCCCAACTGCCCCCAAGGCCATGCCGACCCCGGCAGCCTGAACAAAACCGCGGCGCGTAATTCGTCCGTCGGACATCATTCGTGTCTCTCGCAAGGTGTCGGTTGGAACGAAGCTCTCCGGGCGACCGTATTCTAAACACGATGGTCCCCGGAAGCCATACGTGCAGGTCAGTCCGTTGTTCCATCAGACGGTACGGTTTCGATGAACGGTACGGTGGCGGTTCCCGCGGAGGTGGGCGTCTCACCAGCCAAAAACCTCCCTGGTGTCCTGTTTGCGTTGCACGCAGGGGTACGCCAGCCATTCGCGGAGTGACCACGCGTGATCGCTCAACCCGGCGGCCATCACGGGGTTCGCGGTTGCCAGTGGCCGTCGGGGCCTTTAACGCGCAGAGTCCGCACGGGCCAGCAGAAGTTGTCGCTGTACATGGTGAAGTACGTGACGGCTTGATGTACTTGCGAGTGTTTCGAAAAACAGTAGCCCTTTCGCGCCTTCCGCGCGTTGCGGTTCCGGTCGGTCCCGTTATGCCGCTTTACGAAGGCCGTGTTGATCGCTTGGCTCACCGCGCAAGCCAGGAAACGACTTGGCTCCTCGCTTGCGCTTCGGGTTAGTGTCACCCCGGAATGGGAGCGGTGTAAAAGGACACCAGGAACTGACGAAATACGAACTGTCCCTAGTCCGTTCACATTCACGCCGCGCTCGCCACTTCCTGTGGGGGGGATGTACAGACGTGTCCTGCACGGCTCGCCCCCGATTGACACGTCTGTACAACCCCGGATGGGGCCGCAGGTGCACGCCCCCCCCCGCAAAGGGGTGTGCCGTTTTGCGGCCTTGCCGGTTTCGGTCGAAGCGGAGATCGATCCGAGTCACCATTTGGCGAACCAACTCCCGCATTCGGAGGGGTGCTGCGCGATCTTGCACCTTGGGGCGAGGCCCAATCGGGACACGTCCTTGAGATCCGCGGCCGTGAACCGCAGAATGTGTTTGTCCCGTCGTGTCGCGCACGCTTCCGCGTGAGAACGCACTCACAGGACGCTTCGCGTCCAAGAAACCAACGCCGCTTCTTTCAGGAGTGCTTCCCGTGATCAATCGCCGCACATCGACCTTCGCGCTGTGTCTGCTAACCGCCTGGGCGCTTCCGGGGCGTGCCGACGAGCCGGGCCGCCCGGCCGACTACGTGGTCCCGGTCGACTGGACCAGATTCAAGCCACCGGCACGCGAAGACCAAGACCTCCGCCGCTCGACCGAGCTGCTCCTCAATGCCGCCCGGTACAACCTCGCATGGGCGCCGCAGGCTGCCGACCGAATCGAGCGAGACGGGCGGCAGCTCAAGGGCGTCGAGCCCCACAACGTCATCCGCCCGGCCTGCGAGGCGGCCTACGCCCTGGCGGTCGTGCTCCGTACCGGCATCTTCGACGAACAGGCGGTCGGCCTCTCGCTTCCGGAAGCACGCGATCGCACGCTCCGCCTCATCCGCGCGACCGCCGCCGCGCACGATCGGGCAAGCTGGAAATACCCCTGGCAATCCTCGTTCTGGGCCGCCCTGCTGGGTAACGCCGCTTGGTTTCTCTGGGACGACCTCGACGCCGATACCCGACGGCAAGTCGCCGAGATCGTCGAGTTCGAGGCCAACCGTTTCATCGCTCCCGGCTACCGCGTGCCCTATTGGAACGGGCGCGGCGGCGACACCAAGGCCGAGGAGAACGCCTGGGATTCGATGATCCTCCACGTCGCCTGTGCGATGATGCCCGGCCATCCGAACGTGCCCCAATGGAAGCAGGTCGGCAGCAAGCTGATGGTTTCTGCCTACGCCATGAAAGCCGACATGGAGGACGAAACGGTCCTCGACGGCAAGCCCGTCCTAAAATGGCTCGACGGCTACAACGTGCGCGACGACGGCGTGGTCGTCAACCACGGCTTCTTCCATCCTGATTACATGACGTGCGTCAAGTTGAAGCTGCGGGCCGTGCTCACGCAGTCGCTCGTCGGCGGGCCCGTGCCCCAGACGGCCGAGTTCGGCGCGGAGCGGGTGTACCGGATCTTCGTCGATCGCCGCTGGCCGTCGCCCCCGCACGAGCCCCCGGGCGGCACGATCTACGTCCCCGGCCGCGCCGAGGTCTATTACCCCAAGGGCACCGACTGGTTCGCCGGCCGCGTGGTCATCTACTACCTGCTCGACGTCTACGCCGACGTGCTCGGCTGGGACGCCGGCAGCGAGCACGCCCCGGCCTACTGGCTCCGCCTGCGAGCCGACCGGATTCTCCAGCGCCAGACCGAGCACGCGGACCGCTGCGTCTACGGCCCCGGCGAGTTCACCCGCCACGTCCCCCGCGAGCAAGACGCCGCCTGGGGCCTCGCCGACGCCTTCCTGCTCCAATGGCTCCGCGCCCGGGGCGCCCTGAGCGGCAAGGGAAATTGGCTCGCCGAGTAGCCCATCAACTTTCTTTCTCGGCTACTTCATCCGCACCACGTCCTCCCGAGCCACTTCGAACTGCTTCCCAAACAGCTCGATCCGCCGGTCGCCGAAGCCGTGGTAGATTCGCACCTTGGCCGACTCGGCGATCGGGTTGCCGTCGAGGCTCCGGGCGGTGAAGAGCGCGGGCGACTGGTAGTCGATCCCGCCGTAACGCGTCGCGCAGAAGGCGAGGAACGTGGGGCTTTGGACGATGAACCCATAGGCGGGCACGGCGTCATCGCCGATTGGGGCGGGCTTCTCGTACGCGACGGTGATCGTCACGTCGCCGAATCGCGTCCGCTGCACCAGGCGGTCGTCGCTGAGGAACTCGTGGCTACTGAGGGGCGTCTCGGCCGTGATCTGGTTGAGCGGGCTGAGCACCTCCCAGGTGTTCTTGATCACCCGGTCGGTCGCCGAGAGATCCTCCGCCCAGCCGTCGTCGCCTCGCGACCAGAGCTCGGTCCTCTGTGTCGCCTCGCCGGGCTCGAGCTCGATGCCCTGGGGGCCGACGACGAGCGTCCCCACGTGGTAGCGGAGGCCCCGGTGGCCGACGTTGGAGAGCTGGATCCGCTCGCCGCCCAGGAGCATGCCGAGCCCGATCTCCGCCCTGCCGTCGTACTGCTCGGGCACCTCGACGGTGTGCGGCCCGTCCTCGACCACCACGCCCGGCTTCCAGCGGGAAGAGGGCACGGTCGGCGCGTGGTCGTTCTGATAGGCGATGCCGTCCGACCTCTCCGCGGCCTTATGGGCAAAATGCACGAACACCGAGTAGTCGTGTTCCACCGGCTCCTTGGCGGTCCAGCGGTAGGTGATCTCGATCTTGCGGTCGCCGAGGTCCTTGACGATCGGCGCCAGCGGCACGATCGGGGCCCTCGGCGTGCCGGGTACGGTCCAATAGAGGTGGCTGCCGAACGACGGCAGGGGCATCTCGGCGAACAGGACGTGGTCGGCCACCTTGCGCGCGTTTCCCGGACCGATGCGGTTCCCCTGGTGCGTCATGATCTGCACGCAGTCGCTATAGACGAGCGGGAAGAGGGGGATCACGCTCCCGGGCGGCGAGTCGGTCTGGTGGCCGAAGATGCCCTCCAGGTAGTCGGCGCAGGGCACGGACCACTCCCGCCCCTCCTCGCTCCCGAACAGCCCGAAGTGCTGCTTCGCCAGAAGGCACAGCCGGCTCTTCCAGTGGAGATCGTCGAGCCGGGTCATCGGGTGGGCGGGGTCTTCGCAGGTCACGAGCGGCCAGGCGAAGACGGTGTCGATGAAGTAGATCGTGGGCGAGAACAGCTCGGCGATCTTCGGCAGGTTGGTCTCCTTGCGTGCGGCCAGCTCGACCTGCTCGATCGCGCAGACCTGCCACGCCTGCCCGCCGTTCCAGTTGCCGCCCTTCCTGGCCACGCCGCGGGCGTCCTTGTTGAGCCACTTCTGGTCCCACGACGCGGCGTCCTCGTACATATCCTGATAGTTGTCGTGCATGCCGAACAGGTAGCCGCAGGCCTTGATCCGCGCCGCCGCGTCGGCCAGACCCTCGTTTCCGCCGCACTCGGGCGCGGCGGGCAGGACGTCGGGATGGCGCACGTCGTAGCCCCCGTTGATCCACCCGGCGAGCACCACCGAGGCGCGATCGATGCCCAGGTCGTTCCGCCAGTGTTCGGCGCAGGCGGCCGCCTCGTCGAAGGTGAAGCTCAGGTGCGAGCGCTCCTTCCCATCGCTGAACCGCGAGCTGGGCATCACCCGGGAAAACACGAACGGCTTGAAGTTCACCGCCCCGAAAAGGCGGTCCACCGTGGGAAAGCGCTTCCGCTTGTCGGCCCAGGTCCGGAGCCAGCCCTTGGCCTTGGCCAACGGGCGATAGGCCTGGGCGATTTGCACGTAGCTTCCTTTGCCCAACGGGTGAAGGGAGCACATGCCCTTGGGGGCGTCGATCTGGAGGGAGACGTCGCGGGCCCGCCGGCCCGGCACAAGCGGCAAGTCGGGCCAGCTCGTGTCGACCGTCAGTCGCGTGTCGATGTCCTCCCAGTTGACCAGAAGCGCCGAGCCGGCCTTCACGGCCCCGCACATGGCCATCGACAGACTGTCGTAGGTCCTCCACTGGGCACCGCCGGGGAGCCCTTCGCCCGCGGGCAGCTCGATCCCCAGCCGATGCGGCACGTACACGCACCCGCCGTCCTCCGCGGTCACGGCCAGCGCGTGGTCCAATAGCCTTACGCTCGCCACCTGCCAGGGACCGGCGGACTGGGAATCATACGCCAGCCTCAGCCCGGGCGGATCGGCGACCGGCTCGACGGTGAAGGCGATCGTGACGCCCGTCGGCCGGCCGTCGACCACCGGGCGCGTGACCAGGCGCAGGCTCCCCGGCGCGGCGACCACTTCGTCGAAGCGGTCGATTCGCCACACGGCCGAGCGATCGTCGGCGCGCAGCAGCAGCTCGCCGAACCGCGGCCTCGTCGGATCGGAGGTCCAGGCGACGCCGGTCGCCCGGTCCGTGAGCGCCCAGGCGCCGGCGGTGCGATCCACGTCGAATCGCCAGTCGGGCGTCTGGAGGGTGGCCCGATCGTCCGGCGGAATGCGTTCAACGAGCGCACGCCGCCGTCGATCCAGCTCCTCCGGGCTGAGCGGCTTGGGCGCGACGCTCTCCGCGGACGGGGCCTCGCGCGTAACGCGGATCTTCCCGCCCGCGTAGCTCTCCAGCAAGCGCTCTCCGGTCCCGCCGTAGTCGTAAACGCCCACGTGGACGAAGTACTCCTGCTCGGGCTGGTCGGCCGGGGCGACGAGCCGTCTCGGTCCGTCGACGACCAGCTCGCCGGGCTGCCAGCACGACGTCGGCTCGGAAGGCTCATGGTCGGCGTGGATCACGATGTCGCTGCAGTCATTGCGCGGGGCCTCGAAGTGCAGGAACACCCGGTAGTCCGACCGGGCCGGTCGCGTGCCCGCGTTGCGGAACTTGATCGTCACGGTGAACGGATCGCCCGGGCGAACCTCCCGGGAGGTGAACTCCACGCCGACCAGCTCCGGCCGGAAGTCGGGATCGACGTCCTGGGCAACGAGCGGAACGCACGCACCCAGGCAGAAGGCGAAAGACAGGAGCCAAGCAGAGACGGAACGGCTTTTCATCGGTCTTGCTCCATGGAAGGCGATTCAGGTAGGAGAAAAGGTGGAAAAGGTGACAGCCACCAAATATGGAAGCTCTGAGAGTATTGGGCAAGAGCGCCATTGTGGCGACCGGTGCGATGGCGATCCTTCCCATTCTTCCCACAGTCCGAGATTTGGTGCCTGTCACCTTTTTCTTTTTTCTCTCCTAGCGGCGCTGGCGGAACAGCCAATCCCGCAGTTCGGGTTCGCGATAGGCACGGCTCCAGGCGTTGTGGCCCACGCGCTCGTACTCGGTGTACCTCGGGTTGCCGCCGGCCGCTTGGAGGGCGTCGACGGCGGACCGGGAGCGGATTGCGGGCACGGTGCGGTCCTTGGCCCCGTGAAAGGCCCAGATGGGAACGTGGGCGATCTGGTCCGCGCGGGATTCATCGGCGCCCCCGCAGATCGGCACCGCGGCGGCGAACTGGCGAGGGCGTCGCACCAGGAGGTCGAACGTGCCGAACCCGCCCATCGAAATGCCGGTCGCGTAGCGCCGCTCCGGGTCGATGCGGAGCTCCGCCTCCAACGCGTCGAGAAGCTCCATCGCAAGCCGCATGGCCGGGCTGGGCTCGTCGGGCGTGGCGTGGGGCTCGCGGAAGTCCCACGGCACCTCCACCCACTTGCGGCCCCGGGCACACTGCGGGGCCACCAGAAAGCACGGGTTGGCTTCATCCATGACCAAGCGGAGCACCTCGGCGTGCTTGAGCTGGGCCTTGTTGTCCGAGCCGCGCTCCCCGGCGCCGTGGAGGAACAGGATCAGCGGATACTGCTGCTGCGGATCGCAATCGGGCGGGGCGAACAGCCGATAAGGGATCGATTGGCCGGAGCCGTTCTCGTAAACGCTATTGGCGAGCCCGTCGCGCAGACGGGCCTCTTCGGATGTCGCCCCCTTCCCTCCCCAAGCCAGTCGGCCCAGGGCCCCGAGGCCTTTCAGCAGTCTACCGGCAGGTTTCACGTAGCGTTCTCCCGCAAGTCCCATCATCCCCCGTCAGCGTGGGGAAAGGCACGGCCCCGCATCCGTCTCCTCCCCGCAGCCGAGCGGGCTCACCTTGGGGCCAATCCCCTTTTGACCCTCGTTCCCACGTTTCGCGCGGGAACGCACTGGTCGGACGCTTTGCCTCCGACAGGCGCAACTGTCTGTGGGACAATCGCTTCTGGCGATGTGCGGACGCGAAGCGTCCAATCATACGTTACGACGCGAAGCGTCGTAACGATGCGCCAACGATGTGCCAGAGGCTCCTTCCGTCGCGCCCGGCAACTGGCGCCAACTACTGAACCACAAACGGCTTGCGCGTGCAACCGCCACCCCTCCTCCGGGCTGAAGGTGCCGGCCGGTGATCGGCGACCTGCCGGGAAACGGGGCCCGGCCGCCGCCTTCCCCTCCAAGGGGATTGTATATATTGTCAACCACCGTGCATAATGCGGCGCCCATGCGACGCGCAGCTTGTCCTTCTGGAATAAGAGGCAAACATGGCACAACCGTCAATGGACAAGGCCGTCATCCTCGCCCGCGGCCTCGGGACCCGGATGCAGAAGTCCGACGACTCGGCCGCCCTCGACGCCACGCAAGCCGCCGCGGCCGACACCGGCGTGAAGGCGATGATCCCCATCGGGCGACCGTTCCTGGACTACGTGATCTCGGCCCTGGCCGACGCGGGCTACCGGCGGGTCTGCCTGGTCGTGGGCCCGGACCACGACTCGATTCGCGCGTACTACCGCGACGACGTGAAACCCGAGCGGGTCTCGATCGACTTCGCCGTTCAGGGAGAGCCGAAGGGAACGGCCGACGCGGTGGCCGCTGCCGAAGCGTTCGCTCGCCGCGATCCGTTCCTGGTGATCAACTCCGACGACTACTACCCCGTCGAGGCCCTGCGCCGGCTGCGCGAAGTGACCGGCTCGGCCACGGCGCTTTTCGAGCGCGAGAGCATGATCGCCGGGAGCAACATCCCCGGGGATCGGATTCAGGCCTTTGCGCTTGGCCTCACGAACGGCGAGGGCGTGCTGCGGCGGATCCTGGAAAAGCCGAGCCGGGAGCAATTGGCTTCGATCCCCAGGCCGCACTGGCTGAGCATGAACTGCTGGCGGTTCATGGCGTCGATCTTCGAGGCCTGCCGCAACATCAAGCCTTCGCCGCGCGGAGAGCTGGAGCTCCCCGACGCCGTCCAGTATGCGATGGACGAGCTGGGCGAAACGTTCCGGGTCGTGCGCGTTCGGGCGCCGGTCCTGGACATGACCACGCGCCAGGACGTCGCCGCGGTCGCGGAGAAGCTCGCGGGCGTGGAGGTGAGGCTTTGATCCAACGACTCGATTACCAGGGCGATCTGACCAACCTCCGGCAGCTCGCCGACGCGTTGGCCCGGACCGGCCTGGAATCCAAGGCGTGCTGGCGCGTGGCGGAACGGTTCGCCAAGGCCGCCGCCGCGCAGTCGAAGTCCGAGGAGTGCACGCGGGCCCGTCCGCTTCGGGCGTACTTCGTGCCCGGGCGGATCGAGGTGCTGGGCAAGCACACCGACTACGCGGGCGGGCGGAGCATGATCGTTGCCGTCGAACAGGGGTTCTGCCTGGTGGCCGTCGCCCGGGACGATCCCCGCGTCATCGTCGTCGACGCCGAGTCCGAGGAAACGGTCTCCTTCGACCTGGCGGCGGGGATCGCGCCTCGCAAGGGACACTGGTCGAACTACCCGATGACCGTCGCCCGCCGCATCGCCCGAAACTTCCCCGAGGCACGCTCCGGGGCCGAGATCGCCTTCTCCAGCGACCTGCCGCCCGCCGCGGGCATGAGCAGCTCCAGCACGATGATCGTGGCCGTGTTCCTCGCTTTGTCTGACGTAAACGTGCTCATGGCGAGTGTCCCATACCGGGAGAATATCCACGATTCGACCGCCCTGGCCGGCTACCTGGGCACGGTGGAAAACGGCCAGACGTTCGGCTCCCTCGAAGGCGACCGCGGCGTGGGCACCTTCGGCGGGAGCGAGGACCACACGGCCATCCTCTGCGCACGGCCGAACGAGGTGAGCCAGTACGCCTACTGCCCGGTCCGTTTCGAGCGGGCGATTCCGATGCCCGAGGGCTGCACGTTCGCGATCGGCACCTGCGGCGTGGTGGCCGAGAAGACCGGGGCGGCCATGGACAAGTACAACGCCGCTTCCCGGCTGGCCTCGGCGATCGCCGAGCTGTGGCGATCGGAGACCGGGCGCGACGACCCGCACCTGGCCGCCGTCCTGGCCAGCGCTCCCGACGCGGCCAACCGGCTCCGAAACGTCGTCGCGACCGCCGGCGAGGAGTTCCCGGAGCCCGAAGCGCTCCACAATCGCCTCCGGCACTTCCTCGTCGAGAACGAAGAGATCCTCCCGGCGGCAGGCGATGCCCTGGCCCGGGGCGACGTGACCGGCTTTGGGCAACTCGTCGATCGCTCGCAGCAAGCCGCCGAGGAGCTGCTCGGCAACCAGATCCCGCAAACCTGCTTTCTGGCCAAAAGCGCACGCCAATGTGGCGCCGCGGCCGCCTCGGCGTTCGGGGCGGGCTTCGGGGGCAGCGTGTGGGCCTTGATCGAGAAGTCCCAGACCGAGCCGTTCTTGGCCGCCTGGGCCGAAGCCTACCGGGCCAAGTTCCCGGAAGACGCCGAGGCCGCGTCGTTCTTCGCCACGACGGCCGGCCCCGCCGCGTTTCAAGTCTGCTAAGGACCGGCGAATCAATAAGTGTCGTACTCCTCACGCTCCGCGTGAGGCCAAGCGGCACACCCTCACGCGGAGCGTGAGGAGTACATCGGAAAACGCGACAGTAATTGATTCGCCGGTCCTAAGTCCGCGCACCAATAACTCGTGCGGTTTTCTCTGTGGGGAACGCCCGCGAGAAAGGAGGCGGGAGCTTTCTTCGGCGGCGGCCTCTCCCGGCGTGGGCCAAGAAGGAAAGAGACGCCCAACCCCTTCCTCGGTGAAATCGGGAACACAGGCAAGATGCCTGTGCTACGACGACTCGCCCTTCTCCTTCTCGTGGCTCTCGGCGAGCCGCTGGAAGAGACGCTTGATGTCGAACACCCCGGCGATCGTGACCCACACGGCCATCGAGCCGAACAGGATCAGCCCGCCGATTAAGACGATCTTCCACAAGACGATCCAAAACTGCAAGGACAGCGACATGACTTATCTCCCCTGATCCGCGGCAACGTCGGGGGTCTTCTTATCCGGGAAAAGCAACGAACCGGCCACCATGACAACCACCGTGGTCGCGATGCTCACAAGCCCGACCCGTGCACTGGGAATCTCCAAGTGAAGCACGTTCGGATCGATCTGGTCGGCCGACACCCCGGGAATGGCCATAATCGGCCCCGCCAGCACCGGCACGAGATCGGCCACGAAGGTGAAGAAGTGACCGATCCCGTCTTGGACCGGCGTCAGTCCGATCACGGCGATGCTTCCTCCCAGAAGGGCGAACACCGCGCCGGTCGAGCTGGCCCGCTTCCAATAGAGACCTCCCACCAACAGCGCAAAGGCGCCGGTGAAGTAGATCGCGCCGGTAACGGCCATGTAGTCCCAGACGTCCTCCCGCCCCTTATACAGAAGCCCCCAGTAAAGGACGTACAGGCCGATCAGGACGATCAGGACTCGGGTGAGCCAGATCCGGGTCTTGGGCCCCAAGCGGTCGCCGAAGATGGGCGCGATCACGTCTTGCGTGAGCACCGAGCTCCAGCAGAGCAGGTAGCTGTCGTGCGTCGACATGAAGGCCGCGATCATCCCCGCCGAAATGATCCCGATGATCACCGGCGGGAGAATCCGGCCCAGGAAGATCGGCATCGCGTAGAGGTTGTCAACGGCCTCTGCGCCGGGGGCCTCCGGGAAGAACAGCTCCTTGAGCTGCGGCTCCAGGGTCATGATGAAAACATAGGCACAAATGCCCCAGAAATACGGAACCAGGAAGCGGATCAGGTAGGAAACCGACGCCCACATGAACTGCTTCTTGACCGTTCCCGGGCTCTCGGCGGCCAGGGCGCGGGCGACCGAGGTCGGCCAGACCGAGCAGCCGATCAGGCCGAGGAATCCCATCCAGACGATGTACTCGACGCCGAATCCACCTTCGGCGATGGTCGGATCGAAACCGGCCGCCCCCTTGAGCTGCTCGACCGCGGTGAAGATGTTCGTCCACCCCAGCTTGTATATGGCCAGGACGGTGGTCAGGAGCAACCCGAAGGAGAGCACCACGAACTGCACGTAGTCGGCCAGCACCACGGAGATCATCCCGCCCAAACACGTGTAAATCAACACCAGCGAAAGAAGGAATATCATGATCGCCGGCAGGGCCGGGATGCCGGGCAGCCCCCAAGCCGCCGGCAAGGGCAGGTTCTGGTCGGTCAGGCCCGTGATGCCCACCAGGAACATCGATCCCACCTTCAGGAACAGGCCCATGTTGAGGATGCCGCCGAAGGCCATCATGATGCCGCCGAGAATCTGCGTCTTGCGGCCGAACCGGCGACGGTAGAATTCGGGGATGGTGAGCACCTCCATCGCGCGGAGCCGGTAGATCAGAAAACCCGTCGCCCCCACGAAGAACGTCACGATCCCCGCCGCCAACGCAATGTGGAACGCCGCAAACCCGCCCGTAAATCCCTTCTGCGCGCTGTACATCACCGTGATCAGGCCCAGCTCGGTACCCGTCAACGTGGCCACGCCCAACGCCGTGCCCAGCGATTGCCCGGCGGTGACGAAATCCTTCATGTTGGAGACGAACCGGGCGGCGATGATCCCCAGCACGACCGAGATCATCGGGTAGCAGATCACGATCACCCAATCGACCGTGGAGAAGTTCGTCTTCACTAGCGTTTCGGCGGAGATGTCCATGCGAGGCTTCTCTCGGGGGGGTTGGCGGTTCGCTCGCGGAAATAGACGGGTCTCAATATAGTCCGAGCCCTCGCCGGCTTCAACAGCCCAGCTCGTGGATCGTCTCGTACATCGCCACGACGTTCTCCGTCGGGCTGACCGGCTGGAGGTTGTGGCAGGGGGCACAGATCCACCGGGCGCCGCGGTAGATCTCCACGCTCTGCCGGACTTCCTGGACCACGTCGTCCACCGTGCCGAACGCCAGGGTCTGCTGGTTGTCGATCGACCCGTGGAAGATGATCTTGTCCCCAAAGTCGGCCACCAGCTTCTCCCGCTCCATCCCCGCCGAACGCCACTGGATCGGGTTGAGGATCTCGATCCCCACCCGGTCCACGAGGTCCGGCAGGAACACCCGGGCGGCCCCGTCGGTATGGTACATCACGTGGATGCCGTAGCCCCGGGCCAGCTCGGCCATCTTGAACTGGTTGGGCAAGAGGAACCGGCGATACGTGGCCAGGCTCACGAGCGGCCCGGTCTGCGACCCGAGGTCCTCGGCCACCCACATCGTGTCGATCCGCCCCCGGCCCGCCTCGAACATCCGGCGATGGTGCTCGTAGTGGAAATCGAACAAGTGACCCAGGATCGCGTCGGCGACGTCGGGCGCAAGCGCCAGGTCCTCGAACGCCCGCTGCAACCCCCGCATGAACCCGTAGGTCAGAAACGGCTCGTACCAGCCGACGTGCATCGGGTACGTGCCGTCGTCGGCCTCCACCGCGTCGGTGATCGCCGTGTAATCGAAGTCGTCCGGGTCCGGCCAGCGATGGGCATGCACGTCGGCGGCCGTCTCCGCACGGGCAAGCGGATGAAAGACCGGCTCCTCGTACGCCCCCGTGCCGTAGTCGACCGACCGATACCGCACGCCCCACATGTCGGCCTCGGGATCGTCCGGATGGTGCTTGAGCTTCCACCGCGCCTCGACGATCGTCCGCTTGTCGACGTGCAGCTTGCGCCAAAGCGCCGCTTCGTCCGGGCAATCCAAGTCGGCCAGCAGCCGGGCGGTCACCTCGTCGGTGGCCTGATAGTCGGTCGGGACGCGATCGGCCGGCTTGCCGTCGAGAAGTGCAAGCCAACGCTGGCGGGGGGGCATTTGCATGGCAAAACCGAGAGTTGCGGACAGAGAGAAAACGTCTCGCAAAGGCGCGAAGGAAAGCGAATTCTCTCTTCCTTTGCGCCTTCGCGCCTTGGCGAGAGTCTTCTCTTGTGTTCTCGCCCTCAATCCAACGGCAGCTTCACCGGCTGACCGCCCTGCTCGATGGACCGGTCGATCGCCATGCACACCTCGTGCGTCTTGTAGGCGTCGGCGATGCTGACGTACGACTCCCGGTCCTCGCGGATGCAGTCGACGAGGTGGTTCATTTCGTCGTCGAACGGGTGGTGGTCGACGGCGCCGGAGTCGGGCAGGATCGTCCCCATCGTGGTCCAGCTCGTCTGGCCCGGCAGGAGCTTTTTCGACCACAGCCGGTTGTCGCGAATCGTCCCCTCGGTGCCGGCCAGGTCGATGTTGAACTGGTAGGGCATCTCGGCGTCGAACAGGGCCGAGGTCTTGCCGATCGCGCCGCTTTGGAACCTGAGCGCGGCGACCACGTTGGCCGGGTACTCGAACTTGTGCTTCACGTTGTTGGCGAATGCGGAAACCTCGGCGATCTCCTCGCCCGCCAGCCAGCGAATCGCGTCGACCGCGTGGCACCCGCCGGTGAGCATCGTGCTCCGCCCGCTTGCCAGCGTGTGACCCCATCCGAAGCCGGTCCACCAGTCGGCGAGCCCGTGCCAGTAGTCGACCTCGACGTAGAACAGGTCCCCGATCGCCCCTTCGGCCAATAGCGCCTTGAGGTTCTTCACCAGCGGGTTCCAGCGGAGGACGAAGCTGACCACGCTTTTGACGCCCGCCCGGGCAACCGCGTCTCGCAGGGCCCGGTTCTCCTCCATCGAGATGCACATCGGCTTTTCCATGAGGATGTGCTTGCCGGCTTCGGCAGCGGCGACGCCTTGGGGCGTATGGACGTGGTTCGGGCCGCTGAGGTTGACGACGTCGACTCGATCGTCCTCGATCACCTGCTCGTAATCGACGCCCACGTTGCAGTCGAGCTTGAACTGGTCGACCAGGCGCTGGGCGCTCTCTCTGCGGTTGCTGGTAACCCAAACGATCTTCACGTGGGGATTCTTCAGCCAACTGGCCGCGTGTGCGTAGGCCACTTGACCCACCCCGTGGATGGCTACGCCCAGCTTGCCGTCTTTCATGGTCGCCCTCCCGAGAAAGTCGAAACGCGTGTCCACAAGGCGTTCGTCGT
>Ga0307380_10007035_pt1 | contig 14689 bp, 17 predicted proteins | sample UN3MG_FD_202239 | JGI IMG/M metagenome (GOLD analysis project Ga0307380, IMG submission 202239) | Soil microbial communities from Risofladan, Vaasa, Finland - UN-3 | ecosystem: Environmental > Terrestrial > Soil > Coastal area > Acid sulfate soil | place: Finland: Risofladan, Vaasa | collected... | reverse complement strand
CGATTCCCTGCGCTGGACAAAAGCTGGTCAGCATGTATTACCCAATAAAAGCCCCTAATATATCTAATCTTAAAGTATAGTTTTCACATCAAGATATTGTTATGCAAGTCCGAAAAGACCATCTTTATAGATAATGACGTGCAAACTTAGAACACAAAATGCCGAGGTGCTCTTAGGATGAACCTACAAAAGCATGTTAGCTTGAATATCAATGTTCGAGGCTTAGGCGAATCACCCACGCTGGCCATAAACGAGAGAGTAAAGCTATTACAAAGCCAGGGAAAAAAGGTTTACAACTTCGGACTGGGCCAATCTCCATTCCCCGTGCCGGCACCTGTTGTTGAAGCTTTGCGGCTGCATGCTCATGAAAAGGAGTACCTGCCAGTCAAAGGCCTATTGGCTCTAAAGAATGCGGTGGCAGGATTTCATCGGCAGAAAGACCTGGTGGAAGCGAATGCGAATTGCGTTATCGTAGGTCCCGGCTCAAAAGAACTTATGTTCCTGCTGCAACTGGTCTTTTACGGAGAGATCATTGTACCCACGCCCTGCTGGGTCTCCTATGTGCCTCAGGCTCAGATCCTGGGAAAAAGGGTGAGCTTGCTTCACACATCCTTCGAAGATAAATGGCATATCAGCGCCGATCGCCTCGCTGAGCTCCTGGAGGGAGAGCAGGATCTGTATCGTCCACGCTTGCTGGTTCTCAATTATCCTGGAAACCCCGACGGCCTCACTTACACAGTAAATGAACTCAAGGAGATTGCAAAAGTTGCCAGGGAATATGAGATCATCCTTCTATCGGATGAGATCTATGGCCAGCTCCATCACAAAGGCAGCCATGTTTCTGTGGCCCGCTTCTACCCGGAAGGGACCATAATTAGCTCCGGTCTTTCCAAGTGGTGCGGAGCTGGTGGATGGAGACTTGGGACATTCACCTTTCCCCGGAGCCTGGACTGGCTGATGGAGTCCATGGCTGCTGTTGCCAGTGAGACATACACTTCAGTTAGTGCGCCCATTCAGTATGCCGCGGTGGAAGCATTTAGGGGGTCGATGGCCATCGAGCGCTACCTTTGGCATACCCGGCGCATCTTGTCAACTTTAGGACAGAAATGTTACCAGATACTAGCGGATGCCGGCGTGCGGATACATCCACCAGAGGGTGCTTTTTACATGTTTCCCGATTTTTCGCCCTTTGCCGAGAAGCTGGCCAGGAAGAATATAAAAAACAGCTCGATGCTCTGCGAACGATTGCTGCAGGAGACCGGAGTTGCCATGCTTCCTGGAAGGGTATTCGAGAGACCCTGCGAAGAGCTTACTGCCAGGATCTCGTACATAAATTTTGCAGGAGCAAGGTCACTGGCAGCTAGCGAGACGATTGCCATGCATAATGAGCTGCCCAAGGAGTTCATCCAAACTCACTGCGAGGAGACCTTAGAGGCCACGAAAACCCTTGCTGAATGGCTGACAGACTAGTTGGGCCTGGGCCTTGACATTCCCGTGTCGATCAATTGCGGTTGGAACGAAAAATGGTACCAGGAGTTTTTCGGCGACTTAGTGTCGCCGATAATATTGGCCCCTAATGGAAGTTTGTAGCACTAATCAGTTACGCTAATAGTAGTACCATATGCTTTTATAGTCCTCCGGATCCTCCCCTCTATCTTTTAGCCTTTGCAGATATCTCTGGATGGAAACGTCCGTGTAGAGGTAGGGCTTTACCTGAGCTATGTTCTTCTCCCAGGGAAGGAAAGAATAAGTCCTCCTGCCCTCAGGAGTAATGGCGATTAGCTCGTGGTTTTGCCAGGCACGCAGATGGTCTTTGCCAAGGCCGGGAACATTGAAGACCGGCTCGTCGGTGCGAAATATCCCCGGGAGCAGTCGTGCCTCTTCCTTTCGCTCCTGCAGGATGCGGGCGATGGGCACAGCATAGTCCTCCATCTCCGTTTTGCCCTTCATATTGAACGTATAGTAGGGGTCCACACCAATCTGCTTGAGAACGACTCTAAGGGCGGATGTCTCGAACTTGCGGCTGTTGGCAAAGGTGAAGACCTGCTGGTTGTAGACCTCAATGCCGATCATCTTCACCTTCTTTATGGCCTCTACAGTTTCCGGCGTCACCTCATAGGGATGCATGAAGTGCGTCACCATGCAAAGGTTCCTCTTTCCAAACTCATGGTATTGGGCTAGTATCTCACAAAGCTCACTGGTAATCCTTTGGGGCACAGTTGCTGGAGTTCTGGTGGCAACCCTGATGCTCCTCAGATGGGGCATCTCTGAAAGCTTGCCCAGGATCCTATCAATCAGAGAGTCATCCATCACCAGTGGGTCGCCACCTGTGAGCAGAACGTCCATCATCTCTTTGTGATCCGAGAACCACTGCAAAGCAGCCTCGATCTTCTCCATGGGGGCCAGAGCCGAGGCCATGAGGGGCGAGGATATCTCCCAATTGCGCTGGCAGTAGACGCAGATCTGTGGGCATGATTCATAGGGCTTAATTATCGCTACCCTGGGATAGCGACGAGTGACCAGATCTATTGGCGACGTATCCCCTTCCTTCATGAAATCGAAAGCCCACTTTTTGTCCTTCCTGTGGGTGATCATATTCTGCACATAGCTTAGCGGAGGGAAGACCTGTCTGCGAACGGCATAGTCCTGATCGCAGGGCTCCTGGTCCATAAGATGAAGATAATAAGGGGTTACTCCAAATGGCACATGGTTTTCCAGGGCCAGCCTTATAGATTCTTCATGGTGCGGCTCTAATTTTATTAATTTTTTAATTGTATCCAGGCCCTGAATATCTTTGAATACATGCCGGAATTGCCAGTGCCAATCCTTCCAATCATCCTCTGCGGAATCCAGCGTCTCTAAGATTCTTTTTCTATTATCATTTCGTTTGGCTATTATCTGAGGATCAAGGCCTGACTGATATCTTGTCAAATATCTGTCCATGCGTTTTGCCATCTGATCCAGATAGTCCGAGCGCATCTGGCCGGCTATTCTCCCCTCATATTCGTCGAATTTTGGGATTTCTATTCCTTCCATTAGTCGAGAAGGATAGACATCTGCCTTCAATTTAAGGGCCTTAAAGAAATGGACAAACTCAGTTACAAAGTCGTCACTGACATCTGCATCGCCATTTACAGCAGCGCTCCACAGATTCTCCAGGGCGGATGTGCCTGCAATTCGCTCATTTCTTGGAGAGATGATATTTTTAAATGTGCGGATGACTTCTTTAAAGAGGACATAGTCCCAGTTTTCAATCTTACCCACATCACAGGAATAAGTCCATTCTCTGGCTTCTATGTAGCGTGCCACCTTGTTGCGGGCGCTCTCTAATGTCTTGCTCTCCTTCAGCAGCATATGCAGTTCGGGTGCTGCATCCCAGCATTCTTTCCATCTCGTTGTCATATCATAATTGTCATTGACGGCCATTTACTTCTATTTTTCCCCAAAAAGAGTCCGCCATTAGGAAAAGTTCATACATGGCGGATGGTACGCATTTTGAGAACCGATTAACAAACAGATTTGCAATCACAAATGGGTGTAAATGATGCTAAATATCATCTTTTTTCAAACCGATCTCAGGGAAACCAACTATATCTATGGTCTGGGAAGCTACCTTTATTCCTTCAGACTTCTCGATCTCTTCCAGAATCCTGTGGCTCACTTTATTTCGTATCATCCTTCTCTGTCTCACTGGAGTTACATATCTAGCAGTCAGCTCGATCCAATTGTCAGTAAGTTTAAGGAAGACCTCCGGGTCTGTTGAACCCTTAGTGATGTAGTATTTCCGTTCCATATGAGATATTTCTTCTTCGGCGTTATCTTTCATCAGGTGGGTTTCTTGTACAACTACATCCATGATCAAAGATTTGGCCGCTCTCCAATCGCTTTCATAGCTTATGGGGACGGTTATCTCATCCCACAGAAAATGGAAATCTTTAGTGTAGTTGTTTACCGCATTGGATAAAACCAGGGCGTTGGGCAAAGAAGAGATCCTGCCTGTATGCTGATCTGCAGAGACCCACTCGCTCATTTCCATAACTGTAGTATAAAGTAGATCTATATCTATCACATCGCCTTTCTTTGCACCAACCTCTATTCGGTCTCCAACACGATAGATGTTATTGAAATAAATAGCAAGGCCGCCGACAAAGTTCTTTGCAACATCTTGCAGCGATATCGTAACAGCGGCGGCTACCAGGCCGAAGCCCAATAACAAAGTCTGTAAATCTTCCACCCAGATAATCCATATGGTGATAAAATTAATTATTAAATAAATAAAATAGAATGTCTTAGAAAGATAGTATCTCCTCTCCGAAGACGAGACTCTACTGATGAATCTATCTTCTAAGATCAACTTAAAAATTATATATATTATTAATACTACTATTATTGTAATAATTATGCGTGTGAGATGAATACTTTGGTATAAAAATGTAACCAGCCATAATGCTAATGCAAAAAGAGCCAGCGATACGGGGATAATCCAACTTCGGGCCATATGTATCCACTCACTTTCGTTTGTTTCGCGAAGAAATATCAGCACAAGCTAATTCCTGCTCTTTGGAACTAGAATGAATATTGCTCTTTGCTTTATTAAGTTTATTGCATTATCAAGATTTTCTCGGTGTATAGCACAACAAGGCAGTGTGCCATTCTTCTGCAAATCCATTCCGCCTTACTCTAATCTATTTTTTCCAGGTTTCCGGCAAGAACATCAATATCACAGGAAGGATTTCTAGACGACCAATATACATGCAGAGAAATCCCAAAGCACGCCCTGCCTGAGAGATACCGGTGAAGTCCAGTGCTACAATACCAAAGCCCGGACCAACGACGCCGAGGCAGCTCGCAGCAGCGGAGATGGCTGATAGGGCGTTGAACTGAGGATTTGCAGACTCCGTTATAGCAAAAGCCAGCGTTGCGCATATGAAGATCAAAAGGTATAGCTGTACAAACAGCAGCACGGATTTAACGGTATTCTCTTTGATTATCTTATCGCCTATCTTTAAAGCCATCACAGCCTTAGGGTGAAGGCTTCGGATCAACTCATTGTAAGTGTATTTCAGGACTATCAGCACCCTCCCCACTTTTATTCCGCCACCTGTAGATCCGGTGCAGCCTCCGATCAGCATCAATAGTATCAATGTAATTTTTGCTGCCAAAGACCAGGCGTCATAATCGAAGTTATTCACAAAGCCCGTTGTGGTCATGGTAGAGATAACCTGAAAGATAGAGGAACGAAGCTGTGTATGAAACTCTCCGGGTATTTTTCCCCAGAGCATCAACATAAATATTGATACGCTCATTATCAGGATGTAGAATCTGAACTCTGAATCTCGGAAAAGTTTTTTTAAGTCTTTTTTGAGTATTATCTGGTGATAGATAATAAAATTCGTGCCGCCCAGCAAGAGGAAGATGCAGACAATGGCTTCCACTAATGCACTATTATACTTAGCAATGCTGTAAGCTACGGGAGAGAAACCGCCTGTAGCAATGCTGGTAAATGCAGTGCAAAGAGAGTCGTAGACGGGCAAGCCTGCTACTACTAACAGCAGGGCTTCAAGGCCTGCCAGTCCCAGGTATATCCCCCAGAAGGTTTTTGCAGTGTTTTTGACCCTTGGTGTAATAGCTTCCTTCGTGAGTCCCAGGCCCTCCACTGAATAGAGCTCTCTGCCTGCAATTCCGAGATTAGGAAGTATCGCGATAAATAGCAGTACTATCCCCAAACCACCCAAGAGCTGAGTGAAGGACCTCCAAAAGAGAAGGCCATAATAGGTTCCCTTGATGGAAAGCATATCCTTAAGATCTAAGGTTATGCCGGAGCAAAGATTAATTGTGTCGGAAGATGAGCAATAAAGCAGATAACTTGCGACTCGATCCGTCAGTGCGTAGGCGAGGCTGCCCTGTACCAGTTCATGGTTTAAGATCCAATAGCCTTGCGAATTATATTCACTTAGGATGGTCGCACCGGCAGTTGTGAATCCCGACATGGATTCAAAGAACGCATCCAATGGGGTTAATCCCAGGAATATGTAGGGGAGAGCGCCCAGCGTGGCAGCCAAAAGCCAGCTCAAAGAGACGGTTATAAAAGCCTCTCTGTGGCCCAGATTAGATTTTTCGCTGGAATGGTTCATGGCAAGGCCCGATATGACTGCAATAAGGGAGGTAGCGCCAAATGCAACTACGCCCAAAGGCTCTTTGTAGATAGCCGAAACCAGCCCTGGTATAACCATGAGTATTCCGAGCAAGACTGCCAGCAAACCAAGGGTTTTAAGGACGATCCTTATATTCATCTTCGATGACCGATTGAGCTTGGCGTTAATAAGAATTTGCTCTGATAAAATGCAGTTGTTTCGAAATGCACAAAGAATTTAATGCAAAACAAGAGCCGTGCAGATACTCTTGCCGGCTGTCTTGCAGTCTTCCCAACTTTCTTACGCGATATCCTTATTTGAGATATCTTATTTGCGGTATCCAATGCTGACTCGCCCGGATGCGCTGTCCTTCTCCAAAACGCTGCCCTTCCGGGAATTGCCTATTGTTACGCCGGCCGGAGAGGAAGGCCCGACAGCAGCCTCCTGCACAGGCAATGGCTGTTCTTCCAGCATGGCTTTTAGCAGGTCCCTCTTTTCTCCTGGGGGGAAAGCGGGAGGCTGCTGCCACCAGACAGACGGGTCGAATTCATTATTCATGTTGTCAATTACCTTGGCATGGCCGTCGTCCACAAGCATTCTGTTAACGGGCGGCCAGACCGGCCGAAATTCGGCATCCATAAGATAAACAACACAGATCAGCTGGCTCCATTCGTTTCGTGTGCCTGTGGCGTTGTCATTGATGTCCAGATATACCATCTTATTCTTCAGCAAGGAAAAGGCGTATTTTTGGGCGGCTTTGCCTTCCGAGGTCACGGTTGAGGGTGCTTCGATATCGGCGAGCTTGATGCTATCGATGTTGTTTGTCCTCGCATCGGCAATCAGCATCTCTATGCCTAGAGAGTCGCCGCTGATGACGCTTACCACACGCCCGACTGCCTCGTCAGGCAGCCCGAAAGCTACGGGCACGAAAAATAGAGTCAATAATAAAACCAATAATAAAGCCAGCCGCCATAAGGCCAATCGCCGCATCATTCCAATCCTTTCTCCATCAATATTTCCCGCCCTTCGGGCAACCTGCTGCGAACTTATTGTCCTGAGACTTCAAAATTTATAATAATTCCCCTCGATGTGGCTATCATTGATTTAGGATATAAATTAGAAAATATTTATTAATGTTCTCAAATGTTATATTACCCTCATAATTACACCAGACTGCTCTTGCAGCTTCCATTAAATGAACAGTGGCGGCACTTTTGTTTATTGTTATGCGCTCTCCTGGGACAATCATGCCCTAAGGTCCTCTTCATCTCGCCTATCGTTGTCAGCAAATCGGATCGCAGGGCTTTATCGAAATTGATCCTATGCTGTTTTCCGTCAGAATACACAATTATCCCATAGGGCACCGACCTATGGTAGTTCTCTTCCACCAGGTAGCAGTATGCGGCCAATTGCAGGACGTGGCCTTTGTAGGGCTCCTGGGCGCGCCCGCTTTTGATCTCTACGGGAATCAAGCTGCGACCTCTGCCTTTTACTATGTAGTCCGGCTTGCCGCTGATGCCGAGTTTCTTGGAATAGAGGGCCTTTCCTGGGCGATCCAAATCAGAGTAGATCACCTTTCCTGCAGGAATTCCATAAACCATGCGCATGGAATTTGCGGATGACGATTCTCTCTTTGACAGCATCTGAAAAGCAACGGCTAAAATCAAGAGAATTATAATTAAGTAAAGTAAAATTAAAAATAAGTCCATAAAATCAATCCTGCAAGCAAAATAGCAACGACCGCAGAGAAATAGCCCAGAAATCGGAATGTTCCGGCAGCCTTCTCGCGTCTCTCCAGAAGGGTCAGCCTGCTTCCTGCTCTTTTATGCTCGTCGATGCCTCTCTTTAGGCCGCCTGAATGCGGCTGCACTCCAGATCTTTTCATGTGCCAGGAGACCGGGCAGTAGACATATTGTGATATCTCGGATGCTGATATTGCCTTGCTGCCATTTTTGCGTTTTAGCATAATGATCTTGCGCAGGATCCGATTAGAGATAAAGCTATTTCGGTCATCTGCTATTTTGCCATCTGCTTTTCTTTCATCCACAATTCAGCCATCTGCTATTCTGCGACCGGGAATAAAAGCAAACTGCTGGATAGACGCATGCACAGACCTCCGAGACGGATATAGATTACCTGTGCAGACAAATTATATAAAAGAAGCTCATCCACTGGACAGACATATTAATAGAAGCCGCCCATCAGTCACTCCAGATGCCGGAAAAATCCTTGGGTTTGAAGGTTAGCCGAACGAATGGAGAGAAAATCCGCAAGGTTCTAGTGGATGCAGGCGCGTTCGATCGCAGCCGCAAGATTTGCTCGGATGAATCCCATGTCTATCTGCCGGTTTTAGAGATGGACGAAAAGACTGCTAGCAGGCTTAGCCAAATTGCGCAGTTTGAACTGGTGCAGATTAATTTCCAGCCGGAAGAGCGCATACTAAGCCCAGAGGATCTCTTGGGCTTTCGGCCCAGCTTCGAGGTAGTGGGCGACATTGCCATGATTGAGGACAGCGATGCAGAGCGCGTGGCCGCCGCCCTCATGTCCACCAGCAAGAGCATAAAAACTGTCATTGCTCCTATCTCCGATGTGGAAGGGGAATTTCGCACCCGCCGCTTCAGGCATGTGGCTGGAGAGGTTCGCACCGTTACTCTTCACAAGGAGCATGGGCTGCGCTACCGGGTGGACCTGCAGGGGGCATATTTCACTCCCCGCCTGGGCACGGAAAGGCTTCGCATCGCCGGCCTGGTTTCACCCGGTGACGTCGTACTGGATATGTTCGCAGGCGTGGGGCCGTTTGCCCTGCTCCTGGCCAAAAAGGGAGCCATCGTCATCGCCATGGACAAAAATCCCGTGGCCGTGAAATACCTGCGAGAGAATGCGCTTTTGAATAAAATGAAGTGCATCGAGATCCTGGAAGGCGACGGCGCAGAGCTGGCCCTGCGCTATGAGAACCGAGCCGATCACGTGATCATGAACCTTCCCCACAGTGCATCTGAATTCCTTATTCCTGCCATGAGGGCGACAAAGGAGGGGGGAGTTGTCCATTACTACTGCATAGCTCCTGATGATGATCTTTACAGGGATGAGGTACTAATTGGAAGAGCGGCCAGGGAATTGGGCGTACAGGTTGAGGTGCTCTACAGGGAGATAGTGAGAAGCTATGCACCGCACAGAAGCAATGTGGTCATTGACTTTCAGGTTCACAAGTCTGCGTGAGAATGGTTCGGCTCCCAATTGACAAGAATGTTCACGGCCGAGGATCTTCTAACCATCTGGAAAATTTTGGACTATTTCCGCTTAAGTAACCAAGCTCGGATTAGCAGTTAATACGACAGGAATTCGACTATCCTTGAAATCGCTATCATTTGTCACTAAAATAAGGTCGTTTGCAATACAAATATCTTCTATAACTAGGTCATTATAATCCAATTTGCATTCCTGGAATCCCTTTAAATAAACGTTGGCTTTTGGTTTATTAAATGAAGAATCACAACACTCGGCAAAACTTAAGATATCTTCCATATATACGCCGACCTTCTTAGCAATGGGCTTAAAATCCGGAAGTCTCTGAAAAGTTTTTTTTACTTCAAAGGGTATGCCTTTCAGATACAATTCATCACTAATGCACCTATTGATAAATTCAGAGATTATTGTTTGACATATGAATATTTCACATCTATTTTTAGATATCTTGGCCAATGCTTTTGAATATTCGCCCGCCCAATTTTGCCGGGTATAGGAAATCGGTCCGTAGGTATATAACCAGACGTTCGTATCAAATAATATACGCTCTCCCTTACTAAAGGGATGTGTGGTAATATTCCTAATCAATTTCTCCCTCAGTTGCAATGCTATCCATCGCGATTTTGAGACGTCTCGGATCGCTAAAGAACCCCTTTGCATCATTGATTGTACATTCTACAAGAAACATTTTTTCGGATGAGATCTCAATCAAAGATATCCTATTGCTTATCTCTTCGAAGGAGAATTCGCCATTGCAGAGCTGCCCTAAAGCCGCATCTAAGAACGCTGCACTTAGGTTTGTGATATTTCTAAAGGAAATGCAGGCTTTCTTTCCTTGGAGCAAAGCTGCTCTTATGGAATTATACAACCTGTATCCATCGTCAGAAGCGACACAAAAACCACTCCCTACGACATCGAACACACTGATCATATCATCGCTTCCTATGTTTCCAATACCCACAACATAACCAAGGACTTCTTCGATATTTCTAAATTGTGGTTGTTCTCCCCTTAACAAATTTAGCAGCTCATCCAAAAGTATCAGGGTACTGTACTTTTCCGTCACCCCCACCGCAGTGTCCACGATGACTTGTGACTCTGGTACCTCAGCAAATAACTCTTTGGCCTGCTTTGGTGCGCGATAATCCAGTCTAAATCCGATGTCAAAGGCCGAGCTGGCATTTGATGGATATGTCGGTGCTGTATAAGATATTGCCTCACTCAAGATTTGCTTCCCCCACCGGCCGACCGAATTTGCCTGTTAATACCCACGCCACCCATAAAACGCATCTGCAAGTATATTCTACCATATCGTATAGCTTGCCTTCAGTAAGCTGATCATAGGATATTTGTTTATTGAATTGGATCGCGCTCGGAATACTTGCACCCGTTGGGATAAATTTGAAAGAAGGTATTACAAAGAATAGATCTCTCTGCAAGCCCCCAAAGAATTTACCGAGATCTTCGGATTTCAGAGATTTTATTGCTGCCAAATGAAATGGATGGAAATCTATCTGTGCCACTACAACGACAGCACGTTTCAGCGTCAAAGGCTGAATAATTGAAAATGTGACACCGGTTTCAAATTTCCCATCCAGTTGAAAAGCAAGACCTTCTGGCTTAAGCTCATCAGCAGAATAGCCCCGATCATTCATCCATATCTTGATGAAACTCTCAGCATCGTCGGTAGATACTATGGACATAGGTACAACCTTGTAACACAACTCAACAAGATAAACTTTCCTATACGGCGGGACAATGATGAATCATCCTCTGTCTTCCTTATCTCAAGAATCGCATGTCTCCGCCAGCAACTATTCCATAATGTGCTCTGCAAGGTAAGTCATTTTCGTCGAGAATGGTAAACACCCACCTCACTTATGCATCGGATCCTCCGGCGCGTTTCTTGATGTCGTGGCCAGGCTGAAGGGCAGAGAGAAAAAGGCGGAGGCGATGGGGTCGGAGAAAGAGTTCTATGACATTTCATTGATCTGATAAATATTTCATAGAACGTTGACCACGTACTCCACCATCTCTCCGGCATCCTCGTAGAGCAGGGGGTCATGCTCCACGATCAGGAAGCTATGGTTGTTCTCCTCCTGGTTGGTCATGAGCTGGAAGACTGTGAAGGCCCGGCGCACTTCCAGCTCGGTGAAGTTGCGATTCGGCCCACTGAGGATGCAGGAGTAGTCGCCGCAGAGTAACGAAGTAAGTCGAGGTGACTACCGAGGGCTTCGAGCAGCATCACCATAAGACCTACATGGACACAAGAAAGGAAGGCCGGCAATGGGCTGGAAAGTTCATCAATGTGCCTCCCAGCCCAACATTCGACCGCAAAGCTTCCTGCTTGTGAAGAAGCCCTTCAGATGTTCAATCAAGCTCGAATGTGAGTACAAGCCTCATCTCAGTACCTCTATTGGGTATGGTGGTCCAGTAGCAGCCTTTCTTTATCGTCTCCTCGTGAGATTGGTCTAAGAACTCATAAGTTCCGTAACCTGTTCTCTCAACGCCCATCCTATCAATCAGTTCCAAAAGTTCTGGATAATCCTGGTAAATGGGGGAGCTTTTATTGAGTAATATCTGGGTGGGATCTGTTTCGTACAGGATCGTCCCATCATCTGCCTTGCTCACCCATATCTTGGAGTTTCCTGCCGGGCTGGAACGGAGCAAGAACCCTCCCGAAAAACTGACTGTTGTTAAGCAGCAAGCTGACCGTTCCCACGAATGTTCCATTCTTGTCGAAAATGGGCATCTCTAAATCGGTTGCATAAAAGCCCTCGACTGCGCTTATGAAGTGGAGCCCCGAATAAAGTTTGGTCTCGATTGTGTCATTCACGTGCTTTTGCCATTTCAAGTTTTCTCCCTTCAAGCTTTCATGTGTAGTCCCGAATGTTTGAACTTTATATACTCCAGCGGGTTTAATATATTCTTTGTCCGCCATTTAAATCAGTTTCCATTCGATTCAGGAACATTCCCACTTTGCATCCTTCTGGCAGCCTTGCCCAGAATGCGATATCTGGCGTCTGCAGATACCATTTTGTATCAAGTGACTCCCCGCCGCTTGCGGCGTGGGTGCGCTGCCGCCGTTTCACTTTTCTCAAGGAAGTTTTCAAATCTGCTTTTTGCATTGCCGTTCTTGTCTCGCTTATTGGCGTAGAATTGAGTCCCTCGATCGGTCAAAACCTAAGCTCAATGCTTGCCAGCCAGCCAAATTTATCCATAGCTTCCTGTACTTTCCAAGTTTTTCGTTCGGACCGTCATCTTTATAAATCAGATTTCTTTTTGACATACTCAATCTATGTTGGTATCTGCTTGATATTAATATTAAATAGTTAAATAACATGATATCTACTCTAATACCCAATTATATGTGCAAAATCAAAAACTTGGAAACTACAGCATAGCTTCTTTGAGTAGTTGTAAGGCGTTTTCTGTTGTTTCAGCATCAAACTCTCCGCCAGCGAGAATGCACCGCGAACTATCATCAAGAACCACGCAGACATACACCTTTTTGCCATTATGATTACTGGTATGCCAATCCATATGTACCGGGGATAAGCGAGGATACGCCAGATTGTCCACGAGGGGGTTGTGAAGGCAGGGGTTCAGAGGACCTACGGTCGGGATAAAGATGGCAAGCCCCTCTACGTTGTGACACCACATACTTTGAGGCACTTTCACGCGGTCCGGGCCATCGACATCGGCATTCCGATCAACGATCTCCAGGCACAGCTAGGCTACACCGATCTGAAGATGACCTCGATCTATCTGAAGGCCGACATCAACCACCGACGGAAGAGCTACGAGAGTTTCCATAACTCCGATGGTGTGTTATAAATATTTATAAGCTATATGGGAAAGTGAAGCTGCATCCAGCAGCTTCGAAGATCATAGTAGGCTCCTGCGCCTCTGTTCCGAATTTCACATGAATGACGATGTCTATACCAAGTTTCAAAGGGGCATAAGAGTCGACATAGAAACTTTTGTATCCAACGTTGCCCGATAAATTGACATCCTTGTAATCTTCCAGTAAGACCGCTCCATCATTGATGAATATAGATTGGACTATGGCGTCATCGGACGACGTTGTAAACTGAAGCATCACACCATTGACACATAACTTAAACCCGCCTTCATTGGTCATAATAGGTGTTGGTATTGGAAAATGGAACACGTTGTATGTGCCTGGTTTGCCTACAACCTTAATACCCCATCCAGCACGTTTAACAAGTTGTATGTCCTGAGGTCTCTCGATTTGCATGGCTGTGCCATGACTCGTAATCCAAAATGGATCCGGCATCATATGGAAATTCGTCATCATTCAGCCCTCCGAGCGGAGTAACGTTTATAAAAGCATCTAAATTATTTGGCGTTACTGACTATATATAATGTTTTTGTTGTATCTCCACGGATGTGTAGTCCCGAATGTTTGGACTTTATATACTCCAGCCTGTTTGTTATATTCTTTCCACACCATTTAAATCAGTCTCCATTCGATTCAGGAACATTCCCACTTTGCATCCTTCTGGCAGCCTTGCCCAGAATGCGATATCTGGCGTCTGCAGATACAATTTTGTATCAAGAGACTCATGAAATCTAACTGTATTATACCAATTCACGAAATTGTCAAAATTCTCGAACTTAAACCTGTTAAGTTCATAAGTATCGTTCCATTTTTCTACTTTTCCATTGGTCTGAGGATGATTAACGCGAGCTTTGATATGTTTGATCTTATTTTTCTCAAGAAAGCATTCAAATCTGCTTTTTGCATTGCCGTTCTTGTCTCGCTTATTGGCGTAGAATTGAGTCCCTCGATCGGTCAAAACCTAAGCTCAATACTTGCCAGCCAGCCAAATTTATCCATAGCTTCTTTGAGTAGCTGTAAGGCGTTTTCTGTTGTTTCAGCATCAAACTCTCCGCCAGCGAGAATGCACCGCGAACTATCATCAAGAACCACGCAGACATACACCTTTTTGCTATATGATTACTGGTATGCCAATCCAGATGTACCAGGGATAAGCTGTGATCTCGTTCGTACCTGATCCAAGGTCTTCTTCTTTCTTCCAAATTTCTTACCTAAGCTCCCCATGATTTAGGCATACTAAGATAATTTTCGTTATGTATAGGCAAAATCTATAAATATTATGCTGTGCCTAAATACGCATATGAAATCATTTACCCAAATCAAAAATATAAATGGGCAGGAATATCTCTACGAAATCACTCCGTATTATGATAAAGAGAAGAAGCAAACTCGTCAGAAGAGCAAGTACCTCGGCAAGAATGTTAATGGAGTTCCTGTCAAGATC
>Ga0307380_10007032_pt1 | contig 14692 bp, 10 predicted proteins | sample UN3MG_FD_202239 | JGI IMG/M metagenome (GOLD analysis project Ga0307380, IMG submission 202239) | Soil microbial communities from Risofladan, Vaasa, Finland - UN-3 | ecosystem: Environmental > Terrestrial > Soil > Coastal area > Acid sulfate soil | place: Finland: Risofladan, Vaasa | collected... | reverse complement strand
CCACCAATTCCTTTTTTACCAAGTAATACTTCAGCCAAATTAGACATACGTCTTCCATGTTTTCCCGATACACCGAATTCATCAGTATGTGATGTTAATGCAGTTACAAAATTTCCAAATGATGATACAATATTGTTAACCACATCTGTAATAAGAACAGATTTTGTAATCATAATCGTATTACCGTCTGCATCTAAAACAACATTACCATCCGCATCTGTTTTTGGAACTACATAACCCACTTTACCTTCTGGCCCAAATTGAGCAAATACTTTTAATACATCAGCAAATTGAATAACTGCTGAGAGAATTCCCCGTCTTCCAGTAAGAGCTCTTCCCATTTTATTAATAGCTCTAGATTCTCTTACCCTTAATCCTTCGGTTGCTCCAAGTAATCCTCCTTGACCGTCCTGTCCTCTTAAGAACGTATATAATGTTGTTGCGATTGTATCTCCAACCCCTTTAATATTTACGGTAGGCCCAAATTTAGGTTTGCCTTCTTCATCATACCCTGTAATAACTCTCATATTATCAAGAGTTGCGAATGCTGTTAAAGCTTCAGCAAATAGGGATACAGTTCTGGACATTCTACGAAGCATTCTTAATCCCTTATTAAGTTTAAAGAATCCTTCAAATTTTAATTTAGATGCATTGTCAACCCCATTTCCTCCCATTAGTCCTTTTGATAATCCTCCAACTACTCCCCCAATTAGACCACTTATCATTTCGGTTAAATTGGTCTTGAAATTAGGATCTAGATCTTTTGCTACTTCAGATACTTTTTTAATAGCGGTGGCTAATGTAATAAGGCCAATTGCCATAGCTATTCCAACCCCAATACCTGGTAATAATACAGGAGCCAATACACCCATTCCAGAAAATAATAATGCAGATCCAACAAGAATAACTCCCATAATACCAAGCCCTGGACCCATTCCAGCGAATGCCTTACCAAATTTAGATCTTTCTGTCCCGTCTTTTTTCTTAGCATCCTTATCCCCCATACCGGTTATTCGTCTAGCAACTAAAGCAAATACTAGAGTACCTGCAGCCAAGGCCATCATTCCAACCCCCATAGCAACAGCAACCCCAACACCTTTCTCAATCCATTTATCAAGAAGACCGATACCAGCAAATAATAGCCCAGTCATCGCAATAATTCCAGCGACCATAGCAACCCCCGTAAGAACTGTTCCGGTATTTAGAAGACTTGGCAAAATATTAATTGCTAAAGCAAAAGATACAATTCCTATAGATAGAAACATCATTCCCGTACCAATCTCTTTAAGAGTCCTTTGACCCTCTTCAACCGGTTTTTTAGCTAAAGCCAATACACCAAAGACCATCACTAGTCCGAGGACAACTCCCATAATTCCCAGAATAACTCCCCCAACTCCAGCTGCACCTAATAATTTTCCAGATATAAGTATAGCTGCTGCAAACGCAACTATCCCAAGGCTAAGATTAACCAACGACATGGATATTGTTTTAATGGGTTTAGCCACATCTTTTAAAGCCATACCCATATCGGAAAGCATTTTTATTGCTATATTAACTCGTTTAATTTTTCTGCCATCCCCGGCATCCCATAAAAATTCATATAATTTCCCTAGGGTTCCTAATGCCATATCAACTCTTCTAGCTTTTAATCTAGATAATTCATCAAGACCTTTAGATAACTTAGGAAGAGATGTAGATAATCCATTAAAAGATTCCGAAATAATTTTTAATTTATCAACATTTTTATCAGGGGTTTTTGCAGCAAGATCCAAAAGTTTTGTTGTGAAGTTAATAAAAGATTTAGATCCTTTATAATTTACAGAAAACATTTGCTTTAGCTGCAATCCAACTCCTTTAAAAATGGAGCTCTTAGGTCTAGATGGCTCTACTCCTCCAGATCCAGGAGCACCGACAGGGCCAGCACCTTTTTGCTGTCTCATAGTTTGTTCTATGCTGCCAACTACATGAAGTATCTGTCGTAAATAATCTGTGGATCTTTCCATCTATTTGAAAGAGATTTTATTTATATATCCATGTCCATAAAAAAAAGTGGCCGAAGCCACTTTAAATTCTTGGTATTTTAGGAGTTGGTATTTTAGGAGTTTTAAACCCTCCAAAATTTGTGGATCCAACTTTTGGCATCTGGGAATTTTTCATTCCGCTAGCTTGTTTTTGATATTCTTTTTCTTGGCTCTTATGCTGTTTATTTTCCTCTGTTACCTTTTCTTCTAGATCTTGTAATAGATATTCCACCATATAGAATTCTAACCTATCTATTTCAGAAGGCTGAATCCCTATTCGATCCGAAAGAATAAAATAAATCTTACGTAAGTTCTGAAAACGGATCTGAAATAAGGAAAACAGATTTAATCCCGCCTTGAAAGTTTAGCGGAATAGTCCGCTCCCCTCCCTGCTCATCTTGATATTTAATAACTGGGTTGATTGTATCTGCAAAGATTTGCCTAATTTCTGTGAGCATTGAAATTTCGGCATTTGACCAAGTTGTCGATTCCCAAACATATTTTTCGTATGAAGCATCATTTAATCCTCTCCATTCTTGAATAACAAATGGGGCAAAATTTAAAAAATCTACATCAAACGGCTCCTGCATTTTGGATTTCCTGATGACATAGGTTTTAAGCCAATTGGTAACTCCTACAGATGGAAGATTAATATCTACAACTTTACCTGTTTTCTTAAAAGGAAGGGATATACATCTTTTTTCTGAATTATAATATTTCATTAATCTTTCATCGAAAGTAATGTAATCTACCATTTCTTTTTTGACGTCAACTTTTTTTGTTTCAGAAATTTTAACTTGAAGCATATTTTCCCCTTTCTGAAAGGTTTTTTCTCTAATAGCTAATAAAATATAAAATCTATCAACTTCTTTTAGATCTTTCCAAGAAGACATACCGCCTTCTGGGAATTTAATTGCAGCGCATCTTTCAATAACATAATTTAGCATGTCATCTAACGCTGAGAGATCATTCTCATCTATAGTTGACCAGTGTCTAATTTCTATTGATTCCGCCGCTTTTATTGCTATCTCAGCTCCATCCGGATAAAATAATCCTTGAGTAGGTAATTCCTCCAGTTTAATTTGGCTCCATCCAATTCGGTTACCAAGTGAAATATGTTCTTCACTTTTTTGCCATGGTAGATTTTCAGTTTTTGTTGGGGTTAACGGAACTCCTACTGAATCAGATTTTTTTACGGTTGAGACCTTTGCTGGTTCAGGAGTTTCTTCTACTTCTGTTTCTTTTACAAAATCTCTTAATTTATCCTCGTTATCAGGACCATCATAATGGTGTGCCATATTTAATTGTTATTTAGTTCTTTCTATATATCATTATACCTTAAAAAACCACAAAAGTTTCAACAAAAAAAGAGCCCATATATTAAAATATGAGCCCTTTGGAGATAGTTGGGGTTAAATATAAAGTTTATACAATTGTTTCGTCCCATGAGTCGCAAGCTAGTCCATAGCCTTCGATTCTATAGATTTCTTCTGACTGATAATTAAGTTCTGGAGGTGGTAGTGCTGTAATAGGGAACACGTTATAAAGTTTCCATTGCCAGAAAGGATTAGCCGCTCTATCGTATAGAGTTACCAAAGCCCAAGGAGCAACATAATCAGCTTTTAAACCGGTTCGACCAGTTAGCGGGTCATATACAAGATCATTCCACTTTCTTAAAGTTTTAAGAACATAAGCACTTGGAGTTCTATTTAAATTAACCTCAAAATTGAGAGTAATATCCATTGTCGTCTTATCAGGCTTAGCTCCTGCGAACCTTCTTTCAGCCCACTTATAGAATTGACCTACTGGTGTTGTTGGGAAAGAATTAGATTCTAGCCCTCCAATTGTCTGCACATTTTCAAGCAATAGATTTGTATTTTCTTCTGTTGAACCAACACCCACAGGTAGAGATATTTGAACTGTAAATAAGTTCAGATAAAGAGGCTCATATAATTCCTGAGCAGCTCTCGAACTCTTCCAATGTGGTAAGCCGAATGAACCCTGACTTTTAAAATTTTCAGCCATATTGAGTTAATTTATTTTATTTATTTATCTTAATTATACTGCAGTAAATCCTCCAGAACTAGATCCGCCAGATTTATTTACAGTAATACGGTTGATAATCTTCTCCATACCTTTAGTAATCCAAACTCCAATATCTACGATTGCAAATCCTTCATCAACGATTTCTGCAGTATTATTGCTTTCGTCCATGATAATTTCATAGTTGTAGAGTGCTCCTGCATCCTTAATTGACTCAAGGATTGGGGAGATAGAGTTAACTACATTAAGTCTGGTTACTGGGTTGTTATAGTCAAAGACATAGTTCTGAAGAACTTCATCCACCTGTAATTCAATTGTGTTAAGTAATTCCCTTACATGTAAGTAGTTATAATCACTATTTACAGATTGGAATGTTGTAACGTTTGCATAAATAAGAATTTGTCCAGTAGCGGTTCTTTCAATAATAGAGTTATATCCAAATGGTTCTAGATAATTTCTGTCATACTGATCGATCATATATTCTACACCTGCTAATGCTGGGTTAGAAATTACACCGTTTTGGTTAGCTACAATCGCATAAGGATCGCCGCCGAGGAACTTTCTTACGTATGAGTTCGATACGTCTGCTGCTGGCGGTACGTCAATAGTTGTATCACCAAGTGTATATCTTAAGAATGGGCCGAAGACACCAGTGTATCTTGCTCCATTATCTTCATCTGGTAAAGTAAACCTGAAGCTTCTAGGCATATCAGGGTTACCACCTTCTGCAATATATTCTGTTGAAAAAATTGGTTTAGGATCTACTCCATAAACAAAAGTTTCGCAGAAGTAAGGATCTGTTGCTGTTGCAAATTGCTTAATAGAAGGCGCTGAAATAAGAGCAGTTGTCTTACCTCTTTTCTTAGCTAATCTTGATAGGTAAACTTTACCACCACAATTAGGTCTTAAACCATATGCCATTGTATCAACTACATATCTATAGTTAATCATATCTGGATTCATAAGTCCTCTTAAGATTCCTTCATCTTCGAGCATTGAATAAACTTTAATAACGCCTTCTTCAAGACCTGGTGCACCAGTTGTGGTATATCCAGGTAAATGGTTAGAAGTTAATGGCAATCCAACAAGTTTTTGCATCTTATAATGAGTAGCGACAGAAGCATCGTCAATAGGTTTTTGAACAATAGCTGAATTTAAAGCTAAATTCTGGTAATCCCAAATAGCTTCCGCTGTTCCTAATTTATATAATCCACCCTCAAATATTTTAGAAATTACTTGAGTTACTCCTGGAGGCTTAAGTCCGCCAGCATCATCTTTTTTAACCAATGATCCTATTGTAATTTTTGCTCCATCAGCTGTATCTGCTAGCCAAAATTCTTTTCCTGAAGCTGAAACAGATCCTACTGAAACATCTACTACAGAGTGCAATACAGCATCATTGATACTTATATCATATCCCAAGAAAGATTTTTCTACATTTTCTAAAGAAGGAAGTCCTTCGCCGATTGAAGGATCATATAGATCAATAAGATTATGTCCTACTAGATCTATAACATAATTTGCTGCAGATGTAGATGAACCATCTCCCATTTCCCATTGTCCTTGATCTTCGTCCCAAATAAGCTGGTCTAAAGCATCTCTATTAACGTTAATTAATACTCCAGTAATCTGAGTAGAAGCATTTACAATAGCTTCTAGAAATTGATTTGATCCAGTTTGATCTCTAAAATCGGGAATAAATGATCCAATCCAAGATCCAACTAAATTAACTGTTGGAAGATCCAAAAATTGATTCAGCGTAGATGGAATAATTCCTTCTGATGAGAAATATTCTGAAAAATAAGGATCCGTAGATAAATTAGCATAATTAGTCCAATCTCCTTCTATAGCTATCATTTGAATGAAATATTGACTCATCATATCATACGGACGAATCCATTCAAAAGGAATATTTGTATCTGATCCATACCAGTCTCTTGCGAATACACTATATCCCTGAAGGCCTACAGCTTTTCTAAATATAAACGATACGGTTTTTGTTCCAACATTGGCTACTTGTATTAGAGAAGTACTCTCAGCATTAGAAGCTCCTTCATTATTTGAAGCTACTCCTAAAAGATATTCAGAATCTGCTTTCCAGAATCTTTCTCTATTGAAATAATTAATGTATAGGTCTGAGAAAATGCCCATATTTGCAGAACTAGAATCTACCGACAAAGAAATACTATCAGATTGATCTAGATTGGTGCCTGTATTTGGATCTTCATTAACATTTAGTAAGTTAATAGCAAATACTGGGGATTGTAAAAGAGCTGTATCAATAGATCTGTGGAAGAAAGAACCCTTTCTCTCGAGTTTTCTATCTACATCTCCATAAAATTTTTGACGATCACGAGTAGAACGAATAAACACCGGAGCATTGAAAGGACCCACTTTGGAAAATCCAGGAAGTAGTCTCAATGACTGAGTGGTTACTATAATTCTTTCTGATTGATCAACCTCTATCGTGTAGACCCCCGCGGATTTAAATTGCGATAAATCTAAAGCAAGCTTAGCCATATTTTATTGAATTATTTTTATTATTTATTCGTCTAGATTTTCTTAAAAATTCCCTTCTAAATAAATGTGTATCTTTTATTATATATCCTAATTCAAATGAAGGGATTTCATCCTTTTATCCTTGCCATGATTGTGAAGAGCTTGGCTTATATCCTGTTTTTCGTTCAGCAGAAAAAATTTCTCTTAATTTTTCAGTTTCCGTTTTCTCATCCTGATTCAAATACATTGTTGCAAACATGTCATCTGAGGTATCACTATCATCATAAGGCTCCTCTAATATTTTCATTGCTAGTCTTTTTTCTGGTGTATCAGGCAGTTCATCAAGAAAATCATAAAGCCAATCAGAATATTCTTCTTCCTCATAATATCGGGATAAATTAAGAGCTGCCATAACGGTGTCATCATGTCTTGCAATACCTTTCCATGATTTTTTTACTTTGCCAAATGAGCCAAACTCTGATGTTGTTTCGGGTTCATTAACTATGATAGTTTTTTTACTTATTAATTTTTTACCCATTCTACAAAAATGATCCTTATCTTGTCGAGTTTTATATCCAGCTTTTCTTCTTGGTGGCCTTTCTCCAGGAATAGGAGTAGTGTGATATGAATGCATCATTAAATTATCATACCAAGAATCATGATTAGCAAATTCTTTAAGAAAGGCTTTTCCATTGAAGTTCATTTCTGTAACTAATTTGCATCTTTCGGTTCCTAACTGATCATGTACTAAAACTTTATTCACTTTAGCCATTATTTCTTCATCCCCAATATTATCTCGGAATATCCCAATTTGTCTTAAACGAAATAGATTTTTTATAACATGTTCATCTCTTCGTAAAGTTCGAAGTTTGGCCAAAGATTTTAATTCTACCTTAAAAATAGAAGTTATATTATAGTCATTATCTTTTAGCTCCTCCTCATCCTTACCTTCCGCTATATCATTGGATAAAATAAATCTATCTGCATTATTACTGAAATTACCATTTGGATTAAAATCTGGGGTCCAAGTTAAACAATCACGGTATAAAAGATCATCCAAATCAGATCTTTCCAATTCATGAAATTCGTATTTCTTATTCAATCTTTTTATCCAAGCTAATTGAGATCCAGAAAGTAAAAGATTTGATCTTCTATCGAAAGAAAGTTCAAATTCTTGAGCAAATTCTTCATCTCCGAAGTCAGCTCTTTGATCTTCTGCCCATTTATCATCATGACCAGGGACCTGCCAGTAATCAACTCGCTTAAACTTAAAAGAATTTATACCCTTATTCGCTTTATCCCATATTTCAAAGAACAAGTTGTCCATGCCATCTGGGGTGGACGATATAACACACTGTGAAATTAATGAGGATGAAAGGGTTGGATAAACTGATCGCCAGAAGGATCTAGCTGTTTTTGGATTGATGTGTGCAAATTCGTCGATGTATAATACATGGATAGTAAAACCAATAGATGCAGTTTTAGTAGTCGCTTGTGAAGTAAGCATACATCCATTATCCAGTCTTAGGCCTTTTGCTGCAATATTTCTAATACCCGGCTTTAAGAAGAAAGGTAATCCTCTGAAAACATCAAGAACTTTCGAAACAATTTCAATAGTTGTTTCCTGTTTGTTAGCAAGTATTAAAAGATTTCGATCAGTATGAAAACACAGATACCAAGCAAAGTAAGCTGCAATAGTAGTTGTTTTACCAGTCTGACGAGATGCCATCAAAATGAAGTTTCTATTAACCGGACCAAAATCCTTAAGTTTTGGAATCCAGACCTCTTCGCCAAGAGTAGCTAATATTTCTTCTTGAAAATCTCTTAGTTTTACAGTTCTCCTGCCTTCATCTGTTAGAAACCTGCAATAAGTTTCTACAAAATAATCAACATCCTGAGAACATTTTATAAATTCAGCTTCCTCCTCGTTAGTTAATTGAAAAAAGACATTAGCTCCTTTTAATTCAAAATCCCCCTCATGAAAACAAGTGGAATCTATATCTCCACCGAATCTTAATTCTTCAAGAACACCACTAACTTTTTCTGTTGTCCATACTACAGATCCTCTAGCCATTTTAACGTTTCTTTAACATATATACTAATTATTCGGATTCTAATTCTTCAATGTCTTGGACGTCATTCATTTGAGCAGCTTTTAGCCTCTTCGTTTCATTAATAAGCTCCTTTGTTCCCATAGCAGTGATTCCATCCTTATTTCGAACAAGTCCAGACTCGTGAGGACCAATGGCTTTGAGTTCCTCCTCCTTTTCCCTGATATCTCCTTTGACATCACGGTAGGTCATTTTAATGGCCTCTACGGTCTGTAGGAGTTGCTTATTTAGCTCTCCGATGGTCTTGCTAAGGTTACCAAAGACCTCGAACATACGTGGATGTGCCGCGCCTGAACGCACTTCTTCCATGAGGGCTTCCTGCATCATTTCATTAACCTCTAACTGATAAAGAATTCCAGCTAAAGAGATAATATCAACTTGCATTTTATTTTTTAGATATGGGTTTTCCTTTACCATAGCATCGGAAAGCATAAGACCGGTAGCATTATTAACCATTCTTCTAGCTCTCCTTTGACAGTTCCTTTTGGTCCTATCAAAATCCATGTCAAATGCAGGCTCCATTTTGAGTTCTGGATTGTCTCCAGTAGGGGCTACATTTTTACTAATTGAAGATCCTGATTTTTCAATCATTTCTTCTAGATCTGCTCTTTCTCCTTTTATACTCATGACTTAACAAATTTTAACGTGATTTTTTATATATATCACGATAAAAAGACCAAAAAAGACGACATCGTCCTTTTTGGTATAAAAAGAAAAATTATCTTTGTTGGGAGATATAAGGAGCTCTGAACCTCGGATCTGCATTATCAAGGATCAATGCTTTATCAGCATTTTGAGTAAAATATGAAAGTAATTCTTGAACTTGTCTTTCCTCCTCAATGGTTGAATCAAACAATCTAATATTTGTCATATAAGAAAAGGATTTATCTACTGTATAGCTTTCTACTTCAGTTGGTTCAGCAATGAATGGAACAGTTTCATAGAAAACACTTTGCAATTTTGCATCTCTATCATACGTACTTGGTTTCCAGACATGAACATTGTATTGACCCCAAGTATTTCCTATATTAACAACAAATCCATACCAATTTCCTTGAACTAGCTTATCTGTCATTATTGCAATATGTTCTTGAGTCCCATAGTGAATTTTAATATAACGATCTGCATTTATAGTAACTTCGAATCCTGTGTTAGAATCATTTATTCCATCAATCAGAGTAATAGGATCTTTTAGTCTCATTTTCCAATTATCCGGTTTTTTCTTCCACCAATTGGATTGAATACTATTTAAATAGTCAATGACTGGTTGGTCCACCAAGCAATAATAATTGCCCATATTATATTCATTATCATCTACAACCCTAGCATATAAATTAAGTTGCTCTGACTTATAGATTACAAAAGTATCCCCTATCCCAAATCTTCGAGATCCATTTACATGGACTTTAACATTGGCTGGAGGGGTTAAACCTAAATAAGGAATCGGATCAAAAAATTGAATATCATATTCTTTACCAGTATCTACTCTGGAATTAATCCATGCAGTTACAGATCTATCACATGTTTCTGATATAATATCATGTGAATTTTTATAGGTTACAGCATTGAACAATTCTGAGGTCGTAAGATCATAAATAGATTCTGCTACGACAATACCATAAATATCAAGATTATAAGGAAGAATTTGAAGTTTTGTATCAATTTCCTTAAACTTATCTTCAGATGTAGATAACAGAGGAGACATTTGTTTTGGATCTATTATTTTTTCAATGTCATCTGCCAATCTTTCCCCAAAAAGTTCAGCTTCTGAAACAGTATATTGATCAATGGTTTCTTTAAGTGCATCTCCTTCTTTTCTGGAAGCTTTCGGTTGATATTTCTCTAGATTTGAAACCCATGTAGTTTCTTGCTCCATAAATCCCCTTTTTAAATAAGAACTTACAACTTCATATAATTTATTAGGAAGGGGAAGATAAACTATATCTCCTTTCTGAGGAGCAGTTCCAAATCCAGATATTTCTTCCCAGTATTTTTTATCAATTTGAACCTCTGTAGGGACATTATATTCTACCCCCATTAGATCATACTGATAATCCGATTCTGGCATGGTTCCACTATCGACAACCACTTTAATACAAAGAGGTGTATCTTCTACACAAGAAAGTGTATATTCTTGAAATATAACATCTTTGGACCTTTGCTGGGGCACAGCGCGAAACCAACGAGCTTCTATCCCAAACATTTTATTAGCCACATTATTCAGGGTATTAAATGTCTGGACAGCGGAAAGAGCTAAGTTAGGATTAAAAATATCATAACCCGTAGCATCTAGATTCACTTCCAACGCACCAGAATTTTCTCCCTGACTACCTGGAAATGCTCCACTTACTTGTTGACTTTTAGGATTTGTGCATTCTGCCATTATAGTTTATATATTTATACTAATGTAATATTCATTTTGTAACCCAAATGAAGGATCAGCATCACAAAATTTTATAATTTCAGATTCTACGAATGGAAATAATTGATAATTATATTCGAAATAAACATCCTGGGAAATACCTATTTCATTAACATCATCATATTCTTCAAAATATTTTCCGGCAAATGGGGTGATATATGTTACTTCATTATTAAAATATTTTCCAAAAATATTTTCTAATCTTTCTTTATTTATGTTAACCATTTTTTTTATATTTTTAATGTAAGGTATAAAACTGTGTTTGATCCCCTTCTTTTATATCAGCATCCCATATTTTTGTTACTACAGGTGTTCCAAGGGCATCTGGAATATGAAAAAGATTTCCACTTGTATCTCTCATAAGTAAAATTTGTTGACCATCAGGATAAAATTTTGATGGAATGATTTTCTGAATAGCCTTCCCATTAAGAACACTTGAATAATCAAAAACTTCACTTATGCCTCCGTCCCCCTTAGTATAAGAATAAACTTTTGTATAAGAAGCATTATTATAGAGATAAAGCCACACCCGAGTGTTGCTCCCACATCCATAGCAATAAATAGTCTCATCAGTCGTTGGAAATTCAGTTGATATGTCAATAGAAGTCCAGGGCGAACCTCCCCCTCCCTGAGAAGTAGAATAATTTAATGTTTGATCCGTTGCATTTGTATATACGATAAAATTAGAATCTGGAGAAATATAACCACAACACCATTGACTAACGCCACTAACATTTGCCCAGGTAGCTCCATAATTAGTACTAAGAGAAAAACGTCCGCCGCTGGCAGCTCGCCACCCAATAACATACTGCCCTGAATCATCGCAAGCTGGAACAGTTATTACCCCAGTTGTGGAAAGTTGCTCGGTCCAAGATGATCCATAATCACTTGATCTTTTCACCCATCCATTATGCATACCTCCAATTATATATTGTCCGCTTGAACTACAACACAAATATGGAGCCATTACAGTTGTGTTAGTTACAGTGGTCCAAGTTTGCTCTCCATCAGTTGATCGTCCCTTGTTATTATCCCATGCATATCCAGTTCCAATAAAAGAAAGATTTCCGGAAGAAGAATCAGGAAATATATTTGTATATGCGTTAGCACTTACATCTGTATATTCCCAAGTACATCCATGATCACGGGATACAAAAGTTCTACGAGTTCCTGTGCCAGTTACAGCACTATTAGTTTGGCCTGAAAAAGCATATGTTTCCCCGTTTCTGGTTCCAAAACCATGAGCATCATAAAATCCAACGCCCATCATTCTAAAAGGTGACCAACCTGACATATCAAGCTCTGTCCAATTTCTTCCACAATCATTACTATACGCAGGGGATTGAGCAGTTAAATATGATCCCAGCATTATTAAATTAGGAAACCATCCATAAAACTTATTCATTCCTAATGAAACATCAAGAAATCCTGCACCCAGACCGAGCTCTCCGAAATTTGCTTCAGATTCTGATGGTTTTCCAGCTGCTATATTAATATCATTAAGGGATATTTGTCCTGAACTAGGTACTGCCATTTTTAATTATTTTTTTTCATTAAGAGCTCAACTTTTTCTTTTAACTCATCAATTTCTTGCTGCTGTTTATTAATAATTTCTTGTTGCTGAGTGATAGCTCTTGTTATATGTGGTATCAATTCGATATATCGAATATGTTTATAACCCTTCTCCTCTGTAATCAATTCAGGGAAATGTTCTTCAAATTCTTGAGCAATATATCCCGAAGACAATTGGTCTTCAAGATCTTCTAATTTCCAATTAAATTCAACCGGATTAAGTTTCATCAATTTAGAAAGAGCATCTTCACTTAAAGGCTCTATATTTTTCTTTAATTTTTCATCAGAAGCCAGACCTGCAGAATATGCGAATATATTTCCTCCAGCTCTAATTGTTCTTGATACATTTAGATCTCCATAAATATCTGTTGAATTTAATTTTGCCATTGTCTATTTTATTTTATATATTTAATCTTCTTTTATTTCTCCTTTGATATAGATGGTATCTTTGGATAATTTTACCATATTAGTTGATTCTGGATCGGTTGTCTTATATAGAATTTCTGCTTCAGCTGCAGATAAAGTTTTATTGTAAACTCTAACATCTGAAATTTTTCCATTAAATGGGTACCAAGTACTGGTATTTCTACCATCCCCCATAGCAAATTTATAACTTGTATTCCAAGTCATACCTCCCGGATAAGAAGCGGAAGTTCCTTTTAGTTCCCCGTTAACATAAACTCTCAACTTATCGCCATCATATGTTCCTATTGTATGAACCCATTCATCATTTCCCCATGAGGTATCGGGAGTAGTAATTGATCGTTGAACTCCATCTACACGACATGAAAATGTAAAATTATCCGTAGATCTATGGCCCATATAATTTATATCTTGACCATACGGCATGTTATATGCATTATCATTACTAGTTCTATTACTCCACCCCGAAAAGGAAAATGCAAGGGATGTATCTTCAATAAAACTGTTTAAATCAGAGTAAACACGTTGTGTAGTGACAGGGAAATCATAACCTCTTGCTGTAATAGAAGGATCTCCTACGATTATACCATCCAGACCTCTTACCATTTCATAAGCGCTTCCATCTGGAGTATATGGACCTTGTAAAGGCCACCATACTAATAATTCATCAGCCACTGATATTTCACTAAGATGCCCAACATTAGTTTCAGAAAAACCAACATCTAAACTCACATAAGAGTCTCCACCCTTTTGTCTTATATAATCAATATGTGCTGCATCAAATCCACCTAATAAATCTTCTATTGAAGGCTCTGTGCCATCTATTACATCTACTCTTGGGTATACCCAGTATTGACGGATAGAAACGTCTGTTGAATAAAATAAATAACTTCTGTGACGGGCAGTTGTAGTTTCAGCTCTCCATACCCAATCATCATTAATACCCCTAATATATCCATCTTCTGTAGTATACCAACCACTTTCAGGATGATCACTTCCTGTACCCGAACCAGCAGGCCATACATGCCCAACACATAATTCCCAAACTCCAGGGTCAGGAATATCATAGCCACTATCAAAATAAGGATTGGTACTATTCACTCCAGAGACCCTGGAGTATACACCATCTACTGTTCCAAACCCACCAGTCCCTAAATAAAAGGCCCCATGATTAGGTCCTACAGTAGCATTCCTATTAACCCATGTAGAAAAACGATACATTTTAGTATTATCTATTGAAAATTGATCAGTATTCCATCCACCGTCAGGTCCGTATACATCATCTGGGATAGCTTCCCAAACAATTGCATCCTCATTACCCCAAGGATCAGTTGCTAGAATTCTTGCATTTTCAGATGCGGTTCCATTTACACTAAAAGTAGGTGTGCTTCCAGTTCCAACTGTCCAATCTGTATAATCAATTATTAATGGATTATGACCTGTTTCCTGAAGATCTCCAGTATAGAAATTTCCTTCTTTATCTATGCTACCTCTTTGTTGCATGACTTCTATAATAGCAGAAGCATCAAGTGTAGTGGAATAAACTCTGGCGTCATCTATGTAACCATTAAATGGAAAATAATTGATCGTACTAGTATTAG
>Ga0307380_10007031_pt1 | contig 14697 bp, 12 predicted proteins | sample UN3MG_FD_202239 | JGI IMG/M metagenome (GOLD analysis project Ga0307380, IMG submission 202239) | Soil microbial communities from Risofladan, Vaasa, Finland - UN-3 | ecosystem: Environmental > Terrestrial > Soil > Coastal area > Acid sulfate soil | place: Finland: Risofladan, Vaasa | collected... | reverse complement strand
ATTCCTGTGCGGCGCGGATCATCGCCAGGTATCCTTCGACCGGCACGTAGTCGGGGATGGAGTTTCCCGAACCCAGCACGTAGCCCCTGGCGTTTTGGCGGAATCTGGCCCCTCGTTCGAGGACGAGGTCGAAGAGGGCGTCGGGCTGTCGGCGGCAGAGCAGGTCGGTGTCGATGCCGCCGAACAGTCCGATGCGGTTGCCGTATCGTTCGATCCATTCGTCGAACGGCGCGATGACGTCCTCGTTGGAATGCTTGGCGTCGATGCCGGCCGCGATCAGTTCGTCCATAATGTCGAAAATCTTCCCGCAGGAATGGAACAGGAAGGGATACCCTTTCGCGCGAATCAAACGGGCGATGCGTCGGTATCGGGGCACGACGTGCTCGATGAAGGTGGAGGGCGCCATCAGGGTGGCAGTTTTGAAGCCCATGTCGTCGCCGATGCGGCAGATGGCGTAGTCTTTGGCGAAGCGCGACAGGAAGGTTTCCCAGAGGTCGAGCATCAGGCCGCCGATCTTTCGGAAGAGATCCGCGAATAACTCCGGGTCGTCAACCTGCATGTAACAGAGTTGCTCGAATCCGACGAGGTCTTCGCTGACCTCGAAGACGCCGTTGCCGATGCCGCCGATGGCTTTCATGCCGTCCGGCAGGCATCGGCTGAGCATCTGAAATCGGGGCGCTGCGTGGTCCCAGAAAGCCTTGGGCACTTCGTCCCAGGGGTACCGCTCGAAGTCGGCGCGGGACTGAATCGGCCCGGCCCTTTCGCCGAGCAGGGCGCCCCCTTCGGGCAGCACCTCGGTGATGCATACCTCATAGGAGACGGTGTCGTAGGTCATCTGGCGGTAGAAGTCGCAATAAATATCGAAGTACTGTTTGCGGTCCGCTTCGTCGCCTTCGATGAGGTCGGCAAAGCGCTTGTCCAGCAGTTTCTCCATAAACTCCGGGTTAATCAGGTGCTCGTAGATGGGCAGTCTGATTGGGCGTTCGTTCCTGGCGGCGGCCAGTGTGTGCCGGTAGTCGGGCGAAAATGGAATCGTGTAGTCCTCCTTACTGCCTCAATCGCGTCTTGCGGTGCTGGCGTCCGGCGCGCCGATGCGGATGGCGCGGCGGCGGCGCGTGGCCGCCAGATCGCCCGGCAACTCGACCGGACCAGCGACCGATTTGGCAAGCAGTGCTTCGACGGCCGCGCGGGTCCGCTCGGCGCTCATGTGCTTGAGGCCCCCGCCCAGGCGCTCGACGGCCCGCCGAAGCAGCGACCCCTGAAGCCAGGGACGAAGGGCTGCGAAGTCGTCGGCGTCCACAACGAGTGACCGACCGTCCGGCATCTCTTGGACGATTTTTTTCCATGTCTCGTCCAGTATATCCTGAAGGACTTCGGCCGCCGCACCCGCCTGATCCGACAGGCGAAGAAGCGCCTCTTCGACCTTCGGGTTGAACGTCTCCCGCAGAAGGGGCAGCAGTTCGTGGCGGATGCGGTTTCGTGCGTGGCGGCGGGAGCGGTTCGTCTCGTCTTCACGCCACGTCTGTCCGCGCTCCTTGAGAAAGGTGACGACTTCGGCGCGGGTCACGTCGATGAGCGGGCGGATGATTTCAATGCCGGAATCAGCGTCGAGGGGCGCGCGCGGCTCCAGGGCGACCAGCCCTTCGACCCCCGTGCCCCGGAGGATGCGGAAGAGGACCGTCTCGACGCGGTCGTCGGCCGTGTGGCCGAGGGCGACTTTGCCGGCGCCCGCGCGCCGGGCGGCATCGGCAAGAAACCGTCGGCGGAGGTTGCGGGCGGCTTCCTCGATGCCGATCCCCGGCCGCTCGGCCTCGGTGGGGACGTCGGCGCGGCCCGTCTCGCAGGGCAGGCCGAGCCGCGCAGCCAGGTTTTCGACGAATAACCGGTCCTCCTCGGCCGCAGTTTCTCTGAGACCGTGGTGGAGGTGCGCAACGGTGAGGGCCAGGGCGAACTCCGACCGGGCCAACTCGTGGAGTGCAAGGAGCAGGGCGACGCTGTCCGGCCCGCCGCTCACACCCACGACGACAGGAGTCGTCGGCCGAGCGGCGTCATCGGCGCGCGGAAGGAGGCCGTGCGCCTCGATACACGCGCGCACGCGTCCGACAAAATCGGTATCGGCGCAGGGAGCCATCGGGGGCATTATACCGCGCATGTGGCGGCACGCCACCTGAAGGAATGGGGGCAGGGAAACTCGTTGACGCTGCCGCAAGGCCCCGGTATGTTGCGCTTCGCCAAGTGAACACACGTCTGCCGGAGGCATGGCCGAATCAGGGCCGGTCACAGGAAAGGAGCCGAGCATGAGTCAGGATCCCGGAATGCAAATGCGCGAGGGGCTGCCTGGCGGCACGTCGGGCGAGGGGCGCCTGGGCGTCATGGACGCCTATCGTCTCGGTTGGCGGTTTATGAAGAAGGACTTCTGGCAGCATTGGTTGCTGGCGTTTGTGTGTTTGCTTCTTCTGATGGCCTCGGGTTTTGTGCCATTCGGTCAGTTCATTGCGGGACCGCCGCTCGCCGCAGGATTTGTGTACGTGCTGATGCAGCGTATCGACGGTCGCGCGTTGGGCGTCGGCGGCTTGTTCGAAGGGTTCAAACAGCGTTTCGCCCAGTCCATCGTGTCGCTTCTCCCCATTCTGATCGTGTGGCTTGTCCTGGGGATCATTTATATGGTGGTTTATTTCGTCCTCATATTCCCGATTCTCATGTCGGCCGGTCCGGACCATCCCCCGGACATGGAACGATTTCTGATCACCCTTATTCCGTTTATCGTCGTTGCCAATATCGTCGGTATCCTGGTGGGTGTGTTCTATTTGTTCTTCATTTTTGCCCCGCTGGCCGTGTGGGATTGTCCCAAGTCAGGGTGGGAAGCCGCCAAGGTTTCCATGCGGATGGTCTGCGACCGCTTCTGGTCGGTCCTGGGCTTCGGCGTGCTGGGTTGGCTTATCTGGCTGCTCGTCTCCCTGGGGATGATTGCGTGCGGCGTCGGCGTTTTCTTCACGGTACCGATCGGCATGCTCTGGTTCGGTAGCGCCCTTGTGTTCCTCTATCGCTCGTGGACGGGGCAGGCGCTGGTTCAGGCGTCCCCGACGGCCGGGGCGCCCGGAGGCGAGGGGCCGATTCCGCCGAGTGACATCCAGCCGCCGAGCGCCCTCTAGGAGCAAGGGGATGAATCAGGGCCGGTCACAGGAAAGGAGCCGAGCATGAGTCAGGATCCCGGAATGCAAATGCGCGAGGGGCTGCCTGGCAAGGGGCGTCTGGGCGTGATGGACGCCTTGGGGATGGGGTGGCGGCTACTGAAGGGCGACTTTTGGCGGTTGTGGCTGGTTGTGTTCGTCATGGGGCTGATCCAGGTCGGGATGGGTTTGGTGAACAGTATACCGTATCTTGGCGCCTGCACGTCGCTGGCAACGACCATTTTTATCCAGGGGCCGTTAGCGGCGGGTTTGTTCTTTGCCATTCGCCGCCGGATTGACGGCGCCGCGGCCGAAGTGGGGAACCTGTTCGCGGGGTTCCAGCACCGCTATTGGCAGTCGGTCGTCGCCAACCTGATCATCATCGGTATCATGCTGGGGATAGGATTGGCCTTTGTGTTGGTTGCTGGCTTGATAGTTGGGGTTGGCGCTGCGATTACCGATGGGTTCAGGGGATCCGAGCCGCCGGTGTTTCTCATTATTGCGTTGGTAGTCGTCGGTGTTCCCGCGCTGGTGGCCATGATAGCCGTTGGGCTGCATTTCCTTTTCGTGTTCCTGGCGGTCTGGGATTATCCTCGCTCGGGCTGGCAGGCCATCAAGGCCTCGGTGCGGACGGTGTGGGCGAACCTCGGGTCGGTTGTTGGCCTGCAACTTCTCTTTTTCCTCGTCTGGCTGGTGGCGATGATGCCGCTCGGGGCGTTCGGCCTGCTTTTTGCCATCGGCCTTGGCTCGCATTCCGACGGGCTGGCGGTAGCAGGAGGCGCGGGCCTCTTTGTTTGCGTGGTAGGTTATGTTTTTCTCCTTCCGGCAATCACCGTTTGGTACCAGGCTTCCCTGATTTACCTTTACCGCTCCTGGACGGGGCAGGCGCTCGTGCAGCCGGTGGTTCAGGCGTCCCCGACGGCCGGGGCGCCCGGAGGCGAGGGTCCGATTCCGCCGACCGACATTCAGCCGCCGGCCGGCGTGTAGAGAATGGTGCGGGTGATGGTGCGTATTGGCAGCGGCGCGGTGCGCCGAAGCGACCGGCTGTTTCATGGGGTTGCGGCGGTGCTGCTGGCGTCGGCGTTTGCGGCAAGTTTCCTCCAACTTGGGCGGCCCGCCAATCCGTCTTCTCGCAGCGCGGATTACACGATTTGCCTCTTGCAGCGGACGACCGGTTTGCCGTGCGCAACGTGTGGAATGACGCGTTCGTTTTGGGCTCTCGGGCGCGGGGCGGTCGGCGAAGCCTTCCGCCTCCATCCGCTCGGGCCGCCGCTCTTCATTCTGTTTGGTTTCCTCTTGGTCCGCTCGACGGGCATTGCCCTCACAGGGCACGCGTGGATGGCGCGGACGGCGCAGTTGGCGGCGTGGTCGCTTCCGTTCATGGCCGGGGCGGCGCTTGTCTGGTGGGCCGCGCGGCTGGCGTGGATGTTCCAGGACGGTTCGGGCGGTGCGGCGTGGTGGGTTTCCCCGCTGGGCCGACTTGTATCGGGCGGCTGACTATCCCGTCCGGAAATCCGTGCTCCCTGCCAAGTGGCGCGAGAAGAATATTGAGGACGTCACGCCGGCACATCGGTTATCCTGATGGGCCGGAGGGAACCGCCATGCCGACGCAATTCGACTACCTGACCGGCAGCGACATCTACAAGCGGGTGCTGGCCGACGAGATCCCCTCGGCGCGCGACAGCCTGCTCGTCGCCACCGCCACCCTCAAGGCCGCGCGCATCATCCGGCCCCGTTCCGGCGCGGCCGGAGCCGAGAGCATCGTACGGGTGTTTGAGCGGCTGGGGGAGCGCGGAGTCGAAGTCAAGGTCCTGCACAGCGGCGTGCCGTCGGGACCGTTCCTCGAAGAACTGAAAACGGTGCGCCCCGGGGCCTTCCAGATGCACCGGTGCCCACGAACCCATTTCAAGGCGGTCATCATCGACGGCCAGCGCCTGTATATGGGCAGCGCGAACCTCACGGGCGCGGGCCTCGGCGCCAAAAGCGCCGGCCGCCGCAACTTCGAAGTCGGTCTCCTGACGGACGACCCTGCCCTGGTGGATTCGGTCGCGGACCTGTTCGAAGCGATCTGGTCCGGCCGGATGTGCGAGACGTGCGACCGCCGCGACTATTGCCCCGTCCCGCTCGAATCGCCCTGGGACGATTAGCAAGTCCGGTATTAGTCATGTCGCAGGACCAGAGGACCAGGTGTCATTCCGAGTCCCGGCGCGCCGGAACCGAAGGGGGCCAGTGAGCGATACGCATCAGCGATGGGCCATATGTTGGCGGGCGATTTTGGGTGGAATTTGGGCCGATTTGGGCCGACTTGGAGGCCGAATCGGGCCTGGCGCTAGCGCCAAGGGGGTTCAGGGGCCGAAATGTTAAGATGGGTAAGGCGGAATCGGGCGCTTTTTTCGCCTTTTTTTGAGTTTTTTGTCGGAATTGGATGCAAATTGGCGCTTTTGGACCCCCTTTTCGGCCCTGTCATATTGGCGCCCCTCTATGCGTCCGCGGGTGTTCTTCCGCCCTTCCCATTGGCCCTGCTCCATGCGTTCGTCGGCCCCAGACTGCCAAAATGGCAGTGGAAAACGAGGGGAGATTAGAGGCGGTTCAAGCCTGCCCGCCAAATCCTGGCAGGCGGGCCTGCCCGCCAAATCCTGGCAGGCAAGGTTCAGCCCTGCTCTGGATTGATCTTGGGCCGGGATTGGATATACGCTGGATGGGGGCGGGTAAACCCGCCCAAGAGGCCGGCGGGTAAAAATGCGGAACTCGGGATGCAGTTGAGGCAGGCAGGGAAAAGCAGGATGGGGGGCGTTCAAACGCGGAATTCGGAACGCGGAAACCGGAAAAAAGGGGGGGGCGGAAGAGGGGGGCGGAAGTGCGTTGAGGCAAGCGGTTAGGGGTCTGCGGAATTGCCTGCTATCTTTGTGAAGCTTCCCAGAATTGCCAACCTTCTTGCTGGAAGAAATCGATTAGAGCTGTTGGATAGCATAGACACTTGATTTGATACTCGTCGCAGGCATCCGGGATGCGGGGCTTCCCGGCGCCACCACGCCTTTCACAAGTAAGCACTACATAGTCGGGGCCTGTGCCAGGTAGTTGGCTTCTGATCTTGGTAGAGGCGAGAGCCACAACGAAAGGATCCGCGTCGGGCGTCTCTTTCATAGAGTCAGTCAGACCCGGAAAGGTGGCATTGATTTGTTCGACTAACAATACTTCCTGTCTTGTCGTTTGCACGAACATCCTCTTGTTCCGCTTCGCCCAGCCCTTGAGCCCGCTTTCTCCCTTATAACTTTGGATCTCCTTATAAACCTGACGAGGAGCGATCAGGCGCCCGGCATCTATCAATTCGCCCAGCTTGCCGCGGGCAGAACCCCTTCCCCATAAACCCGGATGGGTCTCTGGCCCATAGTGTTGCCAAAGATCTATCAAAGCACTGGTGTCAATGCAGTATACGTCTTTGCTGGTCATCTCTTTTCAGCCACGCGGACTGCGGACTGGAGTTCCCTCAGACTCGCTGGGGGTATGGAAAGAAAATCGAGCACATCTCTTGTCGTAATCAGATCTCGGGCCCGCGCCCCAATGACAAGCGAACTGAATCGCCGTCCTCTCTCCTCCAGTGCGCGCCGAGCTGCGGACGACGTAGGGGGTCTCCATTTTCTCTTGTTTTTTGGTTTTGTATCCTGCCAAGCCTCAAGACGACTTTCATATGCTTGCCGGGAAATGAAGCCGCATATCCGCATACGGCGCCAAACCACATCTTTGCTCACTTTGAACTGATTCGCAATGGAAGCTAACTCGCTTTCTTCGAGCGATTGCGCTCTCGGCCTGGAACGTAGGAACTCAAACTCGTGGAGGGCGCTTCTCGGCACCAAGAAGGCTCCTGCAAAATGGTTGCAGAAACACTCTGTCGGTATTACATCATGTCGAAACGCTTGGTCCCACGTGCAGAGCCCGCCGTCATGTAGGATGAGGTGAGCATACTCGTGAAAAAGGGTGAAGATTCTAGCTTTGATGGCATCCGCCCGATTGACCACAATGACCGGAGGATCCCGGTCGGTGAGTGAAAAGCCTCTTGTATCCTGCATCGGGATTGAGAAATGGAATACGAGTGCACCCAGCCTCTCAATAACCGCCCGCCAAGCACGAAAAGCCGCGTATGGGTCTCGCCATCCGAACTGGTGATTCAATGGTATACCAAGCCTGTCCCTTTCTGATGCTGCCAATTGTTCAGGGTCAGCGCCGAGTGCGGCTCGTGGAATATGGATTTGAGCCCCGGCGTTCATTTCCTCAAGGAGATCGCCTGCGCGCGCCTGTAATCTCTGAGCCCTCCGGATTATCAGGCGCGTCTTTTTTGTCAAAGGGCTTCGTTTTCCCCCAGGAAGAACACGAAAATCAGTAGGAGTCGGCGGCTCAGGAGGAGGCTCAGGTAACAAGATTGCCGCAAGAGATCGCTTGTAGAAGACCGCGAGAATCTCCAGCGCCCGGAGAGTCGGTTCTTTTTCCCCGGCTTCAAATGCTGCCACTGCTTCGAGAGAGGTGCCCAGTCTCTTCGCCGCCGCGGGCAAGGTAATCCCAGCGCTTTCCCTTGCCCAAGTCAAAACCGAGGGGCTTACCTTAATTGTCGGGCTCTTTCGTGGCATTGGTTTCTCGCCCGACCCCCCCGCTTTCCTTTGACGCCATTTTTAGCATAACCCCAGGCGGTTTGAAATGCTAGCCTGCTTCACTTGGCTATTGTAATTCTGGGGATCCCCATCACCGGCCGGGTCAAGGGTATCCATGCCCCGGAATTCCCGGTCCCCGCAAATCCCGGTCTGGCCGCTTAAAGAGCGCGTTCCCGGTTCAGGCGCAGAAGGTTGGCCAGGACGCGGCCGTCTATCTCGGCCCGCCGCGCGGCCAGGGGATGATCCTTCGGCAGGGGCTGGCCGGCCCCCGACGGTTCCCACACGTCGGCCCAGCCTTCCGCCCAGCCGCCTTCCGGGTCAACCTGAGCATAGGCGGCAAGGACGGCCCGGTCCAGTTCCAGGTGCGCGAGGCGCAGCCACGTCGGCCGCTCGTTGTAGAGGTTCGTCAGCGTTCGCTCGCGTAGGCGCGGGTCCCCGGCGGCCGCCGCCTGGATGGCCGACTGGCGCACGAGGGGCTGCGCCGACTTGGGCACATCCGACAGATCGTCGGCCATGTCCACGGTCGCGGCCAGCGGCTCGATCCACTCGGGCGGGTTCAGCCACCGCTCGCGCTCGGCGTCGAGGGCCTTCGCGGCCGCGCTGATTCGGCGATAGAGGGGATCGTCGGTCGGTTCCTCGCCCGGCGTCCACGGCAGGGGGAACGTTTCGAAACACGTCGTCGGCGTGTAACGGAACCCCGACTCGGCCTCGCGGAGTTGCGTTCCCATCCGCCGCGCCCAAAGTTCGTGAACGCTGCTGTGCAGGACGCCGAGGAAGTGGTCATCTTGGCGCGCGAATACGATGAGCTGTGCATCCGAAAGACACTTCACCGACAACCAAACGAATAGGCGGTATTTGGTGACACGCGGCGTTGCTAGATAACGGCCGAGAGGTGAAAGAGCCTCGCGCATTTTCGGCCTAGGGCACCACAATTGCCACAAAGGGTATTTTGACGAGTCGGCGTACATTATGCGGCCGTCAGGACGGCGGTCGCGAAAAGGCTTTACATGCGCCAGCAGGTACTCAAACGGCTTCTCAAAACGCGCGGCGGCCTCCTCCTCCATGTCGCATCCGAAATCGATGATCCACTGCCCGCGACGCCTTCCTGTAACATCTCGGCCGTTGACCCAGGGGCGCAAAACCTGGCTGTTGTCGCGGGTCCCCGGATTGGGCGAGCGTATCATGGAGAGCGCGCTATCCCAGGGCAAATCGAACGGTCCGCTGTTTATCGTTCCCTGGAAGGAAATGCCCGCCTGGCTTGGCATTATCTTGGCTTGCGTAAGGTTCAGGCCGCCTGTAAGATCAGGGTTGATCCGGTCCACCGGAACACCATCCAAAACGCATTCAGCCTCCCGCCCAGCGTGGAAACAGATAATGGATATGTGTACTGTTGCGCCATCAAGAATCCAATTACGGTCCGAATAGGCGGTGAATATCTGGTTTTCGGTTGCGATCTTCTTCAAAATCACGCGGTTCGAGCCACCTCTTATTCCCTGTGTTCCCAAGAGGCCGCACCTAACAAGCGGATTTCGCCTTGCGGCGCTCCAGGCAAGTGCAAACCAGTAACAGCATAAGTCGGCCCCTGGCGGGAGAACTTCATTATAGGCCTGCTGCATCTGATCTGCGTACTTATCGCCCAGAGCCGGGCGAATCTTGCGGCTACCGAGAAAGGGCGGGTTGCCGATGATGAAATTCGCCTCCGGCCACTTGGCAGGCACCGGCTTTTCCGGGTCCGAGAGGTCCAGGATGGCGTCGCAGCACTCGATGTTCTGGAACTTGTCGAGGATGGGTTTGCTGAAGATGGGGTAATGATAGTCGTGCATCCACTGGAGATAGCCGATCCAGAGGACCACCTGGGCGAGTTCGGCGGCGAAGGGGTTAATCTCAATGCCCATAAGTTGCGTCGGTCGGACCCGTGGGGCTAAGAGTAACGCGATCTCCGGCCGCGATGCAAACTCCACGACCTCGCGTTCCAATTCCAGGAGTTGCTGGATGGCCACGTAGAGGAAGTTCCCGCTGCCGCATGCCGGGTCGAGAACCCGGACGGAACCCAGGTGATGATCGAACTCCTGGATGGCGTTGTTGATGGCATCGTCGGCCTTGCGCTTCGCGGCAGGGGAACGGGCGGCGCGACGGCGAGCGAGTTGCTTTTCCACTTCCTCGCGGACGGCGCCCCACTCCCGCCGTAGCGGCGCCATAACCACGGGCTCCACGACCAGGAGGATGTCCGCCCGGCCCGTGTAGTGGGCGCCGATCTGGGAGCGCTTGTCGGGGTCCAGGCACCGCTCGAACAGGGTGCCGAAGATGGACGGCTCGACCTTTCCCCAGTCCTGGCGGGCGGCGTCCATGAGGATGCCGATCTCGTTGTGGGTCAACTCGAGGGCGGGGGACTTGTCGAACAGTCCCCCGTTGAACCACGGGATTGGGTCAAGGCCGAAGTCGCCGCCGTCGCGCATGCGGTCAAAGAGGTCCGTCATACGGGGACAGAGTTTGTGGGGCTGGTGCTGCCATTTTTCCAGAAGGCGGAAGAAGAGTTTTTGCGGGAGAAGGCCGATGTCCTCGGCAAAGAGGCAGAACATGCACTTCATGAGGAAGTGGGCGGCACGTTGCGGATTCCGGGTTCGCGGACGGAGGGTGTCGGCGATGGCCCCGATCCGCCGCGCGACTTCCTGGGTGACCTTCTCCGCTTCCAGCGCGGGCGAGAACGAGTCCGGGTCCTCAAACACGCGGCGCAAGATGTCCAGGTTCGTCCGGGAAGCGAGGTCCTCGAGCGCGACCGTGTGCACCCGCGGGAGCGTGCCCGTGAAGTTCGTATGGATTTCGATCCGCGCGATGTCGCTGACGACCAGAAGGGGCGGGTTCTCGAGGGCTTCGCGGTACTGGTTCAACTGGCGATAGGCGTCCTGGAGCGTTTTGTGCTTGTCCTTCCGCTTGTACTCCCAGCCGAACTTACCGCGCCACCAGACATCGACGAACCCTCGCTCGCCCTTGGAGCCGCGCGAGGCCGGGCCCGACACGCCAACGGACTTCTCGAAGGTGTACTCGGCGCCCACGGCATCCTTCTCGACGGGCGTCGGCTGGCCGAGCAGGCGGCAGAGGTCAAGGAAGTGCTCCTGCCGTGAAGCAGTCTCCGACAACTTCACGGGCGTCCACTTGGCGATGAATTGGCTGGGCGTCATGTGGTATTCACGTCCCGACGTTGACATGGCCCGATTATCTCTATTCCGAAATCCGCTTCCAAGGCAATTCCCCGCGCCAGCCGGCAAGCCGGCCGGCGAAACGTGTATCCAATCCCGGCCTGAGATCAATCCACAACCGCTTACTTGCGTGCGCGGCTAGTCACTTTAGTGTATTCAATCCCGGCAGTCCGCAACGTGTGCGGCGGCCGTGGCGCTTTGCGATTGACCGGGGTGTGCGCGGGCGGTAGCATGGAACTCCTTGCAGCGGCAGACGTTGTGTCGTGGGGGGCGAGCCCGCCGGAGGCGGGCGAGTGAGGGGTTTGGCGTTGGGCGATTCGGCGGCGGCCACTGAGACGCGGCGGGGCAAGGCGAGCCCGCCTTCCGCGGTGGGTTGGGCGTGGCCGCGCGCTGGACTGGGCGAGCGCATCGGCCAGGCGTGCGTCGTGGTGGCGCTGGCGGCCGCGCTGGCGGTCGGGTTCGCTCTAACCCCGTCGCGGACGGGTGCGGGGACGCACACGGTTCTCGGTCTGCCGGAGTGCGGGATGCTGAAGGCGACGGGCAAACCGTGTCCGACGTGCGGCGTGACGACGGCGTTCGTCCTGGCATCGCATGGGCATTTGGTCGAGGCGTTTGTCGCGCAGCCGTTCGGTTTTCTGCTGTTCATTCTGGCCGCAGGTGGGATGGTCTTTTCGGTGGCGACGCTGGTCGCCGGCCGCAGTTGGAGGCTGCTAGCGGTGTGGGTCAATCCGGTTGTGGTGCTTTTGGCGTTATTGCTTGTTATGCTTATCTCGTGGGCGTATAAGTGGTCGGTGATGTGAGGGCGCGGCGGGCGTAGGGCGGATTCTGCGGTCCGCCTCAGGCGGATGGCTGTGCCGCGCCCATACGGTCGGAGGCAGGAACATGGGACGTTTTGGGAGGCGGTTTGCCGTTGTCGTGTTGGCGGGATGGTTTGGGTTTGCGGCGAGCGGGTGCTATTTGCCGCACCTCGGCGTGTGGTTGTTTGGGCCGCGAAAGATTATGAAGGAGATCAAGGCCGAGCACCGTCTGGAGTCGGAGCGGCTCGTCATCGTCCCGTATGCCGGCACGGACGTGCTGTTCACGTATCCGATGGCTCCGATCGAGATCAGCCAGGCCCTGGTCAACGAGATCGGCCAAAACCTTAGCGGCCGTGTCAAGACGATCATCCATCCCGTCCAGGTGGTCCGCTGGCAGGAATCGACGCTGGACTGGCCGAACATGTCGCTGGCGGAGATCGGCGGGCATTTTCAGGCCGACACGGTGCTCTATGTGGAACTGGAGCGTTACACGATGGTCGAGGAGCGGTCGGCGAACTTGTTCCGCGGCCGCGCCAAGGCACGCGTCCAGGTCGTCAAGGTCGAGGCCGAACACAATCCCGTCTATGAGGCCACCGTGGAGATCGTCGTCCCCGAGGACCAGCCGGTCAGCGTCCTCGAGACCAGTGAGCGCATCATCCGCCAGGTGACGAACCTCCTGTTCGCCAGGGACGTGGTCCGGAAGTTCTACGACCACAAGGTCGAGGTGAAAGGGGGCGGGTGATGGGGATGTTGCGGGCTCCACTTACGCGCGACTCGGACGGCGGGGACTGCGGTTTTCGGAACGCTTCCTTTGCGCGGGGGCGGTTTTGCCCCTTGAGGCCCATGGGTCTGTGGCTGGCGGTGATGCTTGTGGCGGGCGCTTGTGCGGGGTGCGACCTGCTCGCCTATACGCTTGTGAAGACGGTGGGTCCGTTTGTCCCCCCGGATGAGGTGAAGGCCGAGTTCCGCATGGACGGCCGGAGCCTCCTGGTCCTGGCGGATACGAGCGACCCGTCGCTGAAGTCGCAGTTCCCCCGCCTCGAGGTCGTGGTGGGCGAAGCCGTCGCCAAGGTCCTCCGGGAGCAGGGCGCAACCGGCCCGATTGTTCCTATCCACAGCCTCGAAGCCGCCCGAATGACCCGGACCGGGTTCGACCGCTGGTCCATCGCCGAGGTGGGAGAGTATTTCAACGTGGACCTTGTCCTTTACGTCGAGTTGTACGAGTTTCGGCTGAAGGGTTCGCCCGGTTCGATGGTCTGGCGCGGTTACGCTGAGTCGGCGCTGCGCGTCGTCTCGCCCGAGACGGGCGAGCAGGTCTGGCCGTCGCCGGGCAACACCCGGATCGTGACGGCGGAAACGCTTCCCGATGTCCAGCCCGCCGAGCCGGGCGAACTGGAAAGAATCCTGGTCGAGGGCCTCGCCGACAAGATCGCCCGCCACTTCTTTACCTACAAGACAGAAGACCTGCCGATGCGCCCGAAGGTGAAGTAGGGGTCCGGGCCGAGCCCTCGTCCCCTGCGGTTCCCTGTCGTTCGCCGGACCGTCCGCCTCAGGCGGGCCGCAGCGGCGCGTTGACATTCGGCTCCGGCAGCCCTATGGTCTTGCGTATGCGATCGTTACGTTCATCCGGCGCGGGCCGCGGACGGTGTTTTCGGCGTGCGGCGCTCGGCGTCCTTGCGATAGGTTTTGCGGTCTTTGTGGCCGGTTGCGAACCCCGGCAGCGCAGCCGAATCGTTCTTCGCCCCATGCCGGGCGACCCGGAGGCTGCTCGCCATCCCACCTACCTTGTCCGCGTTGTGCGGCTGATACATCGGCTCCGGCCGGACGCGCCCGTTGAGGATGTGTGGCGTCTGCTCGGGACCACGAACGCGCCCCACGAGAAGTGGGACCTGTGGTCGGCCAATGACCTGCGCTTGGGCGAGGGGGCGCGCCTGGCCACGGAGCGGATGAACGAACTGCTTGCCCAGACGCCCGACCGGGTCGCCCACGTCAGCGAACTAAGGGTCCGCGAGAACCTCGACTTTCGCCTCACCATCGGCCCTGAACGCGAGGAACTGAACCTCTTGTGGACCGACGCGTCCGGTCGGCTCTGCGGCCGCCGGTTCACCGACGCCCAGACGGAGTTGCGGCTTGTCTGCCGGGGCGACCCCGACCGCCCCGACGCTGTCCGGGTCGCCATCATGCCGGAGGTGGTCTATGGCAAACAGGCGATGCGGTGGGTCCGGACGGAGGCGGGCCTGGTCCAGCGGATGGGGCGTTCCCGGTTGGCGCTGGCGGACCTGGCGGTTGAGGTTCGCCTCCTGCCGGGTCGGCTGCTGGTGCTCGGCGGTCGGCGGTCGGCGAATCTGAGCCTCGGCGCCGCCTTTTTCTACGAGCGTCGCGGCCCCGACTTTTGGGGTCAGACCATTATTCTGACGGCGGAACGCCTCCTGCCCCGTCGCGTGCCGGAGGGCGGGACCATCCCGTTCCTCCAGCCGGCCGGCGGTTCGTGATCCCGTTAAGAGCCTATCCCAAAACCGGTCTCTACTGCGGCTGGCTGCGAAGCCCGAGGCCGGTCCCGACTCGTCGGGAGGGCGGGCCCACCGCGGCGGCGGGGGCCTGCCTGCCCCGCCTTAGGCAGGTCGGGCGGGGGGACGGCCAGAGTGGACGAGTCGGTCGGGTGGCGAGGAAAATTTCCAAAAAAATTCAAAATCGTCCCCCAAAAAATTTGACCTCGAGAGACGTGTGGGCTATACCTCAAGTGTTGGTTCACTTCTCAAAGAGCGAAAGATTTGTGGCTGTAGGTTATAGTAGTCCATCTCCCAAAGGGGGGACAAGTAAGATGTTCGCCCGGCGAATTTCGATTATGCACTCCAAATGATGAATCACAATCCGCGGGCCGGTGCGGCCC